>Ga0079224_100000648_pt1 | contig 35546 bp, 33 predicted proteins | sample Stecom2015_FD_80414 | JGI IMG/M metagenome (GOLD analysis project Ga0079224, IMG submission 80414) | Agricultural soil microbial communities from Utah to study Nitrogen management - Steer compost 2015 | ecosystem: Environmental > Terrestrial > Soil > Agricultural land | place: USA: Utah... | reverse complement strand
GGCGCAGCACACAATCCTCAATTCATTTTGGATGAAAGAGGAAATGGTGGCTTTTTGGCCAAAAAAGAAATTTCTCAATCTATGAATACGTTGTTGAAGACAGAATTCGGGATAGACAAATTGGTTTATGCCACCTCAAATTATCAGGTTCATTTAGATCATAAATCAATTGAATCCAATAAGTTAGATGAAAATAAAATTAAAACCACAATCATTAAATTTCTCAAAAAACAAGAAGGAATTGCTTTTGTTGCCGATATGGGAAAATTAAACCAATCAAGTATTCCCGAAAAAATTAAGAATATGGCGATTAATGGATATAATTACAAAAGAAGTGGTGACATTCAAATAATATTAGAACCGCAATGGTACGACGGCTATGGTTATACCACAGGAACCACACATGGTTCATGGAATCCATATGACAGCCATATTCCTTTGGTTTTTATGGGTTGGGGAATTAAAGCGGGACAAACCAATGCGCCAACCTATATGACAGATATTGCGCCGACTTTATCTGCTTTGTTGCACATTCCGCAACCAAATGGAAATATTGGAAATCCGATTCTGGATTTGCTGGAAGATTAATTTTTAAAATCCTGTAAACCAAAAACTTCCTGTAAAAGAGACGTGGTTCTCAAACCGATATTATTACGGATTCCTTCCTCTTTTTGGGCAACCATTTTAAAAACACCGTTGATTGCTTGTTGAGTTACGTAGGCATTCAAATCAGTAGTGATGTTTTGCCCGGTTAAATTATTGTATTGAGTAATGATTTGTTGCCAGATTTTGTCGGCACCCACTTTACTCAAAGAATTTTGAACTTTTGGCTCAAATGCGTTAAATAATTGGGATGAAGTCCGATTTTGCAAATAGGAAGTTGCGGCATTGTCACCACCGAGAAGAATCCCTTTGGCGTCATTGAAATTCATGGAAGTAATAGCATTGGTAAAAATGGGCGCAGCTTCTGTTACAGCGTCTTCTGCAGCACGATTTAAGAGTTTCAAACCTTCATCGGCCAAACTTCCCAAACCGATATTTCGTAAAGTATTATCGACTTTTTGTAATTCCTGAGGTAAAAGAATCTTGGTCAAATTATTACCAAAAAATCCGTCTTTTTGTCCTAATTTCTTGACGCCGTCCTGAACGCCAAATTCCAATGCTTGTTTCAGTCCCTGCGAAATTTTCATGCTCGAAACTCCTCCAATTCCCGCAGTGCTTGTGTCAGTGGGAATTTGAGATGCAATTTGTTGTAATTCGGTGCAGCCGTTTAAAAAGAAAAGAGAGGAAATCGAAAAAGTGATTAGGAGATTTTTCATTTGGATTTTATTTTTAATTCTAAATAAATATACCAAAATTAATTTTTCACACTGATGAAACCTGTAATTTTATTATTTTCTTCCAATTCTATGATATACCAATAAGTGCCTGAAGGAACGGGATTTCCCAAATATTTTCCATCCCAGATAATTCCATTGAAATTGGCTTTTCGGTCTGCGAAAATTTTCCCGTAACGGTCAAAAATCTTAAATCTTGCATCCGGATAAAGTTCTAATCCACGTATTTCCCAGAAATCATTTTTTCCGTCACCATTTGGAGAAATGAAATTCGGAACTAGAAAATAAGTAAATTTATAAGGTTCGCTGTAACAACCGACTAAATCACGGACATAGATATCATAATCTGCGACTTCAATATTGTAGAAAGTAGCTGAACTTTGCCAGAAAACGCCATCGAGCGAATATTCATAATTCCCTGCCGGTGAAACTTCAACAGTGATGGAATTTCCATTGTTTTTGATTTTTGTAATTTCAGGCGAGCCACCCAAAACAGCTTCAAACGGGAGCGTGTAAGTGCAACCATTTGCATCTGTAACTTTTACGGAATAACTTCCGGGATGACTTATGGTGACCTCGTTTGAATCAGTTGGCTGGTACAAATCGTCTTCCTGTAAACCATTCCATTGATAAGAATTAAATTCATCAGGTATGCTTAATATCGCATTTGTTCCCAAGCAAAATCTTACATTTTCCTCATAAATTACATTATCGGCAGAAGGTACTATCAATTCTAATTCTGCAATTCCGTAGCAATTTTGTGCAGATTTATACACTTTGACATAAAGAGTTTTGGAATTTTCTGTTGCATAGTTCAGCGGCAGTGAATTTTGATTGTCTTCGAGATTCTCCAAATTTTCGAAATAAGCAAAAAACACATCAGCGTCTGTATTAATCTGATTTTCCGCATCACTAAGCTGAAAAGTTGCCAGCCCGCTTAACTCATCTTTGCATTCCGTCAGATTTGTATTGAAAGCAGAAGGTGCGCTAACCACCGTAATCTGAACCGGAATTATATAGGTTGTATCCTCTGTCGCTTCATGTACCCGAATGTAAACCCTATCGGAATAAGGATTTTCATTCACGTAAGGATCCGACAGGGGAGCAGAGCCAATTTCAGCATTTTCGGGAGAATTATGATAAGAAATTTCAAGGTTTAATGCTTCATGAAATCCGGCAGCGCCCCACCATTCGCCTGCATAAGAATTGGGATTATTACGTTGGCGGATCATTGTAGTTTCCATCGAGTTTAAATCGATTTCGTATAAATAATCAGGCGTATTACCGTACAGTTTGCCGTATTCAGCTGCGAGTCCATACGTTCCGCTATCAATTTGTCCTAAATTTTCATGGGAAACATATTGATTATTTGCCCCCAAACTAACTTTGTATAAATAATCTTTTCCATTTGGCATTGTCCATGCAACGTATAAAAAATCACCAATTTGAACAAAATCTCCTGCCGCACGACCTTCTCCGAGATCATGCCATAGATAAAACTGTTGCAAATCTTGCGCATCGGCACGATACACTTTACTGGTCCATCCGCCTTCATACAAATGATTTAAATGGTCAAACGAAAGTGCCAGAACAGATTGTGAACCGTTGTGAATATAGGTTATGTCTTGCAATGTACAGAATTGGGTATTTACTTTTTGCAGAAGCCCGTTTTGTCTAACCACGTAAATTTCCTGCTGGTTATTGATAGCGATATCGTAATATCCGCCCATTCCATCAATATCATTACAAACATTGGCAATTTGAGGATTATTGTAAAGGTTGGTGATTTTTTCAATTCCTCCATGAGCTCTGGTTACATAAATTTCAGGAGATTCGTTGAATTCTTCTAAAACATCTAAGGCGTAATTTTGTAATTCTTCAAACGAAATAGAAACATAACCATCTCCATCTGTATCACAAGCAAAATAATTTTCTTCCGCAGCATAAAAAATCTGGGCTGAAACCATGAATCCCGATAAAAGGAAAAGAATCAATAAAATAAGTTTTTTCAAACTAAAAAATTTTTGGAGTGCAAATTTCGGGAAATTCATTGAGAATAAATGTGAATGAAATGCAAAAAGCCAATCGTTTCAAACAATTGGCTTTTTTTTTAATTTCTCAATCAATTTATAATCCGAATTCCGATTTAATTTTATTGACATAATCTAATTTCTCCCAAGTGAAAAATTCCAGATTTTCAATCGTTTTTTCGTTTGATTTTCCTTTGTTGAAAGTTTTACTTCCTACATAATATTCGCGTCCCATGTGACCATAAGAAGCGGTTTCCTGATAAATCGGATTTCTCAATTTCAAATTTTGTTCAATTGCATACGGACGCAAATCGAAAATATTTTTAACTTTTTCTGCAATTTCGCCGTCACTCAATTCTACTTTTGAAGTTCCGTAAGTATTGATGTACAAACCACAAGGTTCTGCCACACCAATCGCATAAGAAACCTGCACCAAAACCTCGTCCGCCAATCCGGCTGCAACCAGATTTTTGGCTATGTGACGTGTCGCATAAGCTGCGCTTCTGTCCACTTTTGATGGATCTTTTCCGCTGAACGCACCCCCACCGTGCGCCCCTTTTCCGCCATAAGTATCCACAATTATTTTTCTTCCCGTCAATCCTGTATCGCCGTGTGGACCACCGATTACAAATTTTCCGGTCGGGTTGATGTGGTATTTGATTTTATCGTTGAACAAAGCTCTGATTTCAGATTTTTGTTTGGCAATCACTCTTGGAATTAAACCTTCGATGATGTCTTTTCTGATTTTTGCAAGCATGGCTTCATCACTTCCAAATTCATCATGTTGCGTAGAAACAACGATGCTGTCAATTCTGATGGGTTTGTGGTCGTCTGAATATTCAATTGTCACCTGAGATTTTGCGTCGGGACGTAAATATTTAATGGCGTCATTTTCTCTGCGGATTTCGGCTAATTCTTTCAAAATAGAATGTGCCAAATCCAAAGCCAAAGGCATATAATTTTCAGTTTCGTTGGTCGCATAACCAAACATCATTCCTTGGTCGCCGGCACCTTGTGCATTGGCGCGCGTTTCGAAATCAGCTTCATCCTTCACGCGGTCAACACCTTGGTTGATGTCCGGAGATTGTTCATGAATCGCTGAAATTACCCCACAAGAATCACCGTTGAACATATATTCGCCTTTGGTATATCCGATTCCGTTTATGACTTCTCTTGCAATATGCTGAACGTCCAGATAAACCTCCGATTTTACTTCTCCCGCCAAAACTACCTGACCGGTTGTTACCAAAGTCTCGCAAGCTACTTTCGACGAAGGGTCGTAAGCTAAAAAGTTATCGATTAAAGCGTCTGAAATCTGGTCGGCAATTTTGTCCGGATGTCCTTCGGAAACGGATTCCGATGTAAATAAATATGGCATAATTTAAATTAATTAAAGAGGATAAAATAGGCTGAAAGCTCCTGTTTTAGCAATTTTTAATGAGGTTGCAATCAGACAAATCCTTCCTCCGAAGTTTTTTACTGCGCAAATGTAATAAGTTTTTAAAATATAATGCCAATTTGCATCAACGAATCAAAATCTAAATATGAAATTTGCATTATTTCTAATTTTTGTTTCCGTTTTTAAACGCTTAAATGCTGTACTTTTGTACTATCTTAAAATCTGAATTTAATCTGGATTCAAACTTTAAGAAATTTGAAAAGCTGTTTTACCATGTTGGATAAGATTTTTTTGAAATTGGGTGACAACCATTTTTACAATGCCGTTAAAATTACGTTTACTGCTATCTTGTCCTTTTTTCTTTTTTACTACATCAAAGATTTTTCGGTCGCATTTACCGTAACCCTCGGCGCGATTTTATGTTTCCTATTGACATTTCGAGCAGTTTTAAACATAAAGTAATCGGGCTTTTACTGATTTCCGTACTGATTCCGGCGATTTCGTTTATTTTGACTTTTACGTACGCCTATTTTGGACTGTTCCTGATTGTATTTTCCGCTTTGGTTTTTCTCTCGGCATTTGTTTCTTTGTATGGTTATCGTGCTAATCTATTTTCTTTCACGTTGTTATTGACGATTAGTTTGTCATTCATTCATCACAATGATCCTGAAATGTTAATCCCGAATTGTATTTATTTACTTTTGGGTGGATTGATTTATACCGTCGTTTCCATCGTTTTTTATTTCATCAAACCCAATCGATACATCAATTTAGAAGTCGCAGAATGCATCGAAATTACCGGAAGTTATCTGAAACTGCGTTCGAAACTTTGGGACAAAAATGCGGATCGTGACAAAATCAACCATAAATTATTAGAAAAACAAGTCAGAATCAACGAATTACACGAGCATATTCGCGAATATTTGGTTTACAATAAAGCAAGAACAATTAATTCCAATAACGACCGAAAATTATTGATTGCATTAAGTTCTTTGGTTGAAATCTTTGAATTGGCGATAACGCATGTTTTTGACCACGAGGATTTTATCCGATTTTTTGAGGAAGATGAAACCATCATCGAAGATTATAAATCTTTGGCGTTCAAATTTAGCCGAACCTTGAAAAATCTGGCGTTTCACATCAAAACCAATAAAAATTACCATTCTGAATTTAGTTTAACCCATGATTTGAAAGAATTAAAAAAGAAAGTTGAAAACTACATTCTCGAAAGAAATATTTCGGTATTCAGTGAAAATGTGATTCATGTCAACAATCTTTTGTTTTATGCGGCGAAACAAGTCGAGAAAATCAAAGGGTTGGAACGTGTTTACAAAGAACGCGTCAATGCGGACGAATTGCGCGGGAAATACCGTGATTTGGAAAAATTCTTCACGCCCGAAAATTATCGCCTCAAAACTTTGACCGAACATTTGAATTTCAAATCGACTTCTTTTCGTTACGCTTTGCGCATAACTTTGACGATGCTTGCGGGTTTGCTCATCGGGAAAATTCTGAATTTGCATAATGAATACTGGATTTTGCTTACGATTGTGGTCATTATGCGTCCGGGTTACGGTTTGACCAAAGCGCGTTCCCAACAAAGAATTATCGGAACTTTTATAGGTGGAATTTTAGGAATTTTGACTTTATTCTTAACTGATAACCATATCATTTTAGCAGTTTTGACGATTATTTCGATGTTGTTCGGTTATTGGCTTTCTGCGATTGATTACAAAGTGGGCGTGAGTTTTGTGACTTATTTTGTGATTTTGATTTATGGAATTCTGACCGACGCAGCCGAATCGCTTTTGGTTTTCAGAATACTGGACACCGCTATTGGTGCGCTTTTGGCGTTTTTTGCCACGAGTTTTCTTTGGCCAACCTGGGAATTTTATTCGGTCAATAAATATTTGGAAACTTCATTGAAAGCGATTCAGCATTATATTTTGGAAGTAAAATATTTTTACATTCAAAAGGGCGAAGCGACGACTTCCTACAAATTGGCGCGAAAAAATGCTTTCATCGAGGTAGGAAATCTGATGTCGAGTTTTCAGCGAATGATTCAGGAACCGAAACGTAAACAGGCAAATCGCGCGGAATTGTATGAATTAGCGGTTTTGAACCAGACTTTGGTTTCTTCTGCTGCGAGTATCGGAACTTACATAGAACACCATGAAACGACCGAAGCTTCCGACGCTTTTAAATTGGTAATGGATTATATTGGAAATAATTTGAGCAAATCACTTCGGAACTTGAATTATGAAGCGGAAATTTACAATAATATTGAAGAAGATTTTCAACTGAGCATCACCCAATTAAAATCAATTCGTCGGCGAGAAGTGGAGGAAATGGACATTGATAAATATATGAAAATCAAAAAGTTGGAAGAGTCTCAATTAATCATCGACCAGCTCGTTTGGATGTGTAATCTTTCTGAGCAAATTGAAAAAGTTACTTTTAAAATGAAGTAAAAAGCCTCACCGAAATCAAAATGAAGTCCGACGAGGCTTATAGAGATGAAAACTAAATTATTTTAATTCAGAATGTTGAGTTTTACCATACATTCTTTCATTTTTTTGTAAGTTCTTTCGATATCGTCGTCCAAACCGATGGAAAAACGAATCAAACCGTCTGAAAGTCCCATTTCTTTTTGCTCTTCCAAAGGAATTTCGCTCGAAGTTGAAGTACCCGGCGCACTGAACAAAGTTTTATAGAAACCTAAACTTACCGCCAGATAACCGAGATTTTCCATTTGCATTAATTCCATCAATTCATTGGCTTTGTCGAGCGAACCAACATCGAGCGTCATCATTCCGCCAAAACCATAATCAGAATTGTACATTTTTTTCAAAGTTTCGTGTCCGGAATGTTTTGCCATTCCCGGATAAACCACTCGCAAACCGTCTTTGTCAAAGGCTTCTGCCAAATATTGCGCATTACGGCTGTGTTGTTTCATTCGGATGTGCAAGGTTCGCATATTTTTCAGGATACTCGCCGCGCGAAGGCTGTCCATCGTCGGGCCAAGCAACATACAAGCACCGTCGTTGACATTTCGTAAATCATCGATGAATTGCTGGGTTCCACAAATTACGCCACCAACCGCATCGCTGCTTCCGTTGATGAATTTCGTCAAACTGTGAATGACAACGTCTGCGCCTAAATTTGCCGGCGTAACCATAAAAGGCGAAAAAGTATTGTCCACCACCAATTTCAGATTGTGCTTTTTGGCGATTTTTGAAAGTGCTTCAATATTAGCGATTTCTAAAAGCGGATTGCTGACCGTCTCGCAGTACAAAACTTTTGTATTGGAATTTATGGCGTTTTCCACTTGCTCTAAATTCGTGATATCGACAAATTGAGTTTGGATTTGCAGTTTCGGAAGGAAGTTTTTCATAAAAGCATAAGTTCCACCGTAAATCGTTCGGCTCGAAACAATTTCGTCTCCGCTTTGACACAATTGCAACAAAACAGAAGTAATCGCACCCATTCCCGAAGCCGTTACGTTCGCAGCTTCCGTGTTTTCCATTGCTGCCAAAGCTTCGCCCAAATAAAGGTTGCTCGGCGTGGAATGTCTTGAATACAAATAACATCCTTCTGCATTTCCTTCAAAAGTATCGAACATCGTTTTTGCAGAAAGAAAAGTGTAAGTAGAAGAATCTGTGATAGAAGGGTTTACACCTCCGAATTCTCCGAAATATTGTAAATCCTGAATGCTGTTTGCAGGTTTGTGTTTTTTCATTTTTAATTGTTTGTTTTGATTAAGCGAATTAAATCAAATTATTAAACTAAATCAATATTTATGTTAAAATTCAGAATTAAAATCTATATAAACCTACTATATTAGAAATATATTCTAATTAATAAATTAATTTTGGAATAGAATAAAAAATAATTCTTTTATGAATTTGGACAAAAACGATTTAAAGATTTTAAATGCTTTGCAGGAAAATTCCAAAATCACGCACAAACAACTTTCCTTGAATTTAAATCTTTCTACAACAGCGATTTATGAAAGAATTAAAAAATTAGAGCGAAGCGGAATTATCAAAAATTACCAGGCGGTTTTGGACAGAAGAGCTTTGGGGAAAGAATTGTTGGTTTTGTCGCACATCAAGCTGGTAAAGCATTCGCAGCAAAACATTTCGGAATTTGAAAAGAAAATTTTTTCTTTAAATGAAGTTCAGGAATGTTTTCACGTGAGCGGCGATTATGATTATATTCTTAAAATGAGTTTCCAAAATATGGATGCTTACAGGGATTTTATGGTTAATAAACTGACAACGATTCCGAGTATCGGTAGTACACACAGCCTTTTTGTGATTAATGAAGTGAAAAACGAAGTTGGATTTAGATTGGAGTAGAGGAGCAATAGAAGTTATTCTAAAATAGCGGTAAGGCAAACAAAATGATTCCGAGCATAAAAACGACTGTCAGAATATGAATGATATAATGGTTTTTTTTCAAGAAAATAAATTGTTGTAGGGTTCTGAGCAGCCAGAACAAAGAATTTGCGCCCAAAAACCATTTTCCAAGTTCGGAATTCAATAAATCGGTCGAAAAATAAAAACAAACAACTGCTGTAAATGAAAAGGAGAAAATGAGTTGAATGTTCAATATTTGCATAATTCCCCGATTGTAAAATTTGAGTTTAGCCAAATCGGTTTTCCATCCGAAAAATTTCCAAAATCCGGTATGAAATAGGGCGAGTGCCAAAGAATAAAATCCGCACAAAGAAATGATGGTTTCCATTAATCAAATATAAAAATTAAAAACAGCATCCTGTAAACAAGTTACAGAATGCTGTACATATAAATGCTAAATTAGGGCTAGCCAAACATTAATTATTCATAATCCGGCATTTCACCATTGAAAATCAATAGTTCACGTGGAAATTCATCTTCATCTTCATTATCCAGATTAATTATATGAATAGATTTTACAGAAATTAAATCATTGGGTGTATTGGTGAAAATTATTTGGGCATCATTTGGGGAAAACTGCGGATCTAAGTCAATTGTTCCTATGGGTTTGGAACTCAATTCAGAAAGATCGGTGGAGCTTTGATCATTGAAATCATAAACGAAAATTCTTGTATCCAATTGGCGGAATTCCGAATCTTGGTATCCTGAAACATCATGGGTATAAAGTAGTTTATCACCCGTTACATTCCAATCAAGTCCTCCGACGGCTCCTGTTTGACCTTCAAAAATTGTTTCGAGGAAATTTCCGTTTCCGTCGAGAATGATGATTTTGGCTTCGTATCCATTTATGTTATTGGTGATAATCGCAATTTTACTACCGTCATAACTCCATACACATTTTGTAATGAATTGTCCGTCTGTGGTTTGATAAATTTGTTGTTGACCGGTCCCGTCATAATTTACTTTATACAATTTATCAAAACTCGGGAAAATAAACCGGCTTCCGTTGGTATGCCAGTCAAAATCCATCACATCAGGCCGAAATCCACTGACAGGAATCTGGCTCACCTGATGAGAATTTTCACCGTTTAAATCTGCAGTAACCAAATGGGTTTGACCTGCAATGGTTTGTAGATAAGCTACTTTTTGTGCGATATTGTTTTTGTGAGGTCGCCAGCTGGATTGAGTAGACTGAGTAATATAAATGGATTCTTCTAAATTGGTGGATTTGATGATGAAATTCCCATTTTCTTTTTGAACAAAATGATAACGGTATTCGGGATTGGAACGAATTGTAAATTGGCTTGATTCGCTGAATACTTCTTCGTTAATTCCGTCTGACACAATCACTTGCCAAGTATAGGTAGTACCGAAATGAAGGTCTTCCAATTCCAATGAATCTATTTCTAAATCGGTAAATTCCAATTGTTCATTTGTGGTGTTATTATTAACTAAAACTCTGTATGTCAATGTGTCTTGGTCGACATCCGAGCTACTCCATTTTAAGGTTATATGATTAGGTAAATCTGTAGATAAATTAGCAGGAGAAATCAACTCGGGAGTTGTAGGAGGGGAGTTGAGAGTTTCATCTGTTACCATTTCAAAAACAATTGTTACGGTTTGATCAAAATCGTTAATCTCTACTGCTTCTACCTCGGTAACATACCCGCTAAGTTCAGCTTTGATTGAATATTCTCCCATCGGCACACTTTCTAAGATTTCAAAGTTTCCTTCTTCATCTGTATAAACCGTTAGTGTTGAGGGGCTGGTGGTAATTTTCACATTCGCCAAAGGCTCATTGGTCAATTCCAGACGTACAGAACCTTTGATGGTTCCTTTCTGGGTTCCGTCAAGTAAATCTTCGCTGCATCCAAGCAGGATAATTGTGAATATGCTGAGTAATAATATATTTTTCATGATTGTTTTATTTTTTTCTTTCCCCGAAATTTAACTGAACACCTAATCCGACCTGTAAAAAATGGTCGTCTCTTTTACCTGAAACCATTTCATCCCAGTCGTCATCAAATCCTATATTGTAGGCACCAAAACCTCTGATTCCAATTGTAGGAGATATCATATATTCGAGACCTCCGCCAAACTGGGTTTTGAATTTACCTGAATCATCCAGTCCTTTTGTGTCGGTAATGAGTCCAAATCCACCGAACAAAAACGGGCTGAATTGATTGTAAGGCATTGCCAGATATTCCAAATCCAAATCATAAGTATTAAATGTAGACCTGAAATATTCTTTGGAGCCTAATTGTTGTAAACCAAATGAAAGATTGGCATTGAAATAATCAGAAAATATATATTTAAAAGTTCCTTTAATGCCGGGGCGCATGGTTTGGGTTTTGTAATCGCCTTTCAAAGTATTAAAGGTGTAGGAAACCCCAAATGAGAAACGCGATCTTCTTTCTTTTTCCCAAACACCTTTGCCAGCGACCTTTTTACTGCTTTCCAAAATTTCCCGGTTGTAATTTTCCAAAAGTTCATTAGCAATTGAAGTATCATCTGATGTTGTTTCCCATATTTTGTCTTCGATTCCTTCTAAAATCATCAGGTAAACAGCTTTATTAATGGCTTCCGTAACCGCGATATGAACCGGTTCATTGTTGGTGACACCCACTTCGGCTTCCATAAGCCGTTCAAAATCAATATACCTGAACATGCTGGCATCAATAGATTGTGAAAGGATGGTTTTGGAAGTATAAACCGTTTTTAAAACTTTACCGTTGCTAGTGGAAACTGCGCGTAAATAAACCGTAATCCGGTCTTGACGATATTGAGCGGAGCCACCGACACCAAAATAACGCGCGCCTGCACCACCCGTAAGTATGTTGGTGTCATAAGAAATCACGCCGCCTTCGAGTAAAATTCCCGCAAAGAGAAGAGGAGGAAGTTGTCCGGAATTGGAGTTTCCATTGGAATATTCTTGTCGCGTAGTCCGAATAATTTGTCTTTCATTTAACAGATTACCAATATTCTCTCTTTCAATGGGCACAAACCATTTGCTGTCTTCCAATGATTTAATGAGAATGGTGGTTAATCCCTGCGGAATAGCCGTGCTCCAATTGGCACCCATTTCAGAGGCTTTATATTGTCCCGTTTGGTCCCGGAATTTATAAACGCCTACAACGACTTGTTCTTTTGGTGTAGGGAGCTTTTCAAAGTCTTTTTCTGTGGGTGTAGATTCCCCGATGTAAGAACGGGACTCTACTCCTCCGGGTGGTACCATAAAGACACCACAACTTTGGAATACTATAAAAATAGCAAGATAAATAATGTAAATGGGGGTTTTCATAATATTTAATTTTAGAGAATGATTTCGGTAGATTCGCCTGTTTCTGAATCGATGATGGTAATAATTGAGCCGTTTCTTATGTCTTCTACGGTAATGATCAAACCGCCGACTTCAATGGATCCATCTTCGGGCACTTCGCCTTCACCACCGGAAAATAAATCTCGGGTAAGTTGATTGAGGATTTGCCGCTTCATGGAATCAGAAAAGCTACTTAAGACACCTGCTTGTCCACCTAGTCCGGATTCCTGGTTATCAAAAGGATTCTGCGAATTAGCGGAAGCCAAAAGCCAAGAATAATTCAGGTAATTTCCCCCAAAATTGGGGTTTACAGGCTGGTAGTTTAATTGTTGCGCCGATGCTTTAATTCCGATTAAAAACAACAACACTAAGAAAGTTTGGGAGAGCGTTTTCATTTTCAATTATTTTTTAATAAATAAATTCTTGTTTGATTTTTTCTTTGTCTTCAGCATATTTGGCAATGGCTCTCAAAGCCATTCCAACTTGGTATTTACTGTATTCTTCATTCGGGTTGGAATAGAATTCATATATCACTTCCTGGTCTATTTTGAGTTGGATGATACTGGTTTGACCTCTGTAAGGCATTTCTGAAATGAGTATGATAAATTTATATTTTTGCGGATATTGGTTGTAAGCCGTAAAAAAATTGTCGTAAAAATCTTTACCGAACTTTGTTTTGGTTTCGTCCACAACCAGTCCTTCTATAAACAGAGATGATTCTTCAACTTTTGCTTTAACCGAACCTTTTATCTCTATAGAATCCTTTGTGATAAGCGTATTTTTGTTTTCATCACGGATGTATAATACGGCTTTTATGTTTTGACTTTCTGTCTGATTGATTTGTGAAGTGGAGAGTTTTTTGACTTCTCCCGGTTCCAATGTGAACTTTCCGCTTTGTTTATTGACCGAAAGGTTTGAATTCTGGTCTGTTTTTTTCACCAACAGTAAGTAATTGTATTCAAAAAATAATGCACTGTGATTTTGAAGGGTGGGTTGGAGGGTAATTATATTTTCTTGTTGGGTGACTTCTATATTGGCTTCCACTGGATTTTCGTCAGAGGCTTGTGCAAACAATATGAGAGGAAGAATTATGAATATGGAGGTAATGATTTTCATGGATAATTTCTTATGATGACATTTCGGTTGTCACCTTGAATATTTATGGTCATATTATTTATTATCTGGTTATTTCCAACGACTTCCACATAATTACTATTTCCTTCCACATTGATTTTGAAATCGGAAGGAAGAATGGAAGTTTCGGTATAATAAAACTGTTGCTGATCACCGTTTTGAGTGACTTCAATTTTATTTGCGTCTATGACGGCTAAATTCTCATTGCCCAATTGTAAAACTTGTGTACCATACATTGCAGTATTGGTGCTTTGTATGTAATGTAAGAGTTGGGTTTCGGTAATATTTTGAGCATTTGCCCAACTCAGGCTGAGAATAGTTCCTATCAAAATTAAAGTGGGTTTCATGCTTTTTTATTTTGTTAAAAAGGAACTGCCCTAGAAATTTACCTCCCCCATTTTCGGTAAACTTTAGGACAGCCCTATAAAAGAATTTGTTAATTTCTCTGGGGGGAGAAATATAAGTTTTAGTTAGATTGAGTAACTACCATAGAGTTAGAATTACCAAACTGCAATCCTACATGACTGTGGCTTTCACCTGATTGAGTAATGAATGAATAGTTGTCTGAACCGAACTGCTGATCATTAGCGTAGTTAAAGTCACCTACTTGCCATTGGTCAATGTAGTTGTTGTCTCCAGATTGGGTAGCATACATTGTGTTAACATCACCACTTTGGTACTGGATACTCATGTTGTTAGAACCAGACTGAGTAGTGAAGGCCCAGTTATCAAGTCCATATTGAGTTTGAGAAGCTGAATTAGCTGTTCCTGCTTGTGACGAAGAAGCAAGATTCCAATCACCATCTTGGAACTGAGTAGTGTAGTTGCTGTCGCCAGACTGTGTAGTTTCAGCGTAATTGTCATTACCGTTTTGATCCTGAATATTTACGTTAAAGATACCATCTTGATCTACGTAAGCAACGTTTCCGTCACCATCTTGATCCGTATAATTGTCATTTGCCCAACCCAATTGATCAACATAAGCTTCATTGAAATCACCTACACTCACCGTAAGATTTATGTTCTCTACACCTTCTTGAGTAGTTTCAGCAATGTTTCCATCACCTACCTGATAAACGTGGTTATCATTGTCCATACCCATTTGAAGAACACTAGCACTGTTACCATTGCCATATTGTTCTGTTAGATCATTGTTGCTTTGTGCGAATGAAACTGTTGCAGCCAAAACAACTCCTGTTGTTAAAAATAATTTTTTCATGATATAAATAAATTTTAGTTTGTAGGACAAAATTAGGTTCATGAAACCAAAAAGAAATCATTGTTTTTCGGGATATTGAAAAAATACTCATTTTCCGGTAGTCGAAAAAAAGGGGGTTTTTCCTTATACTTATATATAAAATTTTGTATAAATTAGCCAAAACTAAAATTGAACTTTTAAACGTGCATATTGCCTATGATTAAATGAAAATCTAACTCCCCCAGTAATTTATCTCTCTCAAAACTAAAATTACTTATGAAAAAATCTCCTAATGTCTACCTAGCAATAGATAACCAAATCTTGCTAAAGGGGTTTGAAGGGTTAATTAAAAATCAAATCAGTGACGCTTCTATCTACATTGTCGAAGAAGCAAAAGACTTATTTGAAATTAATTTTCAAAAAGACCCTGAAATACCCAAAATTTTAATTTATGACGCTAACCTAAAGAATGAACAAACTAATCTATTACTCTACAATCTGCTCCAGACCTATCCGTTTCTCAAAACACTTATTCTAATTAATGAATTCGACAATAAAAAAATTAAATTTTTATTCAACGTCGGAATCCATGGTGTCTTGACCAATGATATTTCGTCTGAAGATTTTATGGATATGTTCAATGACGTTCTTTTAGGAAAAAAATGTCTTTCTCCCTTATTCAGAGAACAGGTTATCAAACAGTTCTGTCAAAAGGACGGAAATTTCTCAAACCAAAATTATACTGAGTTTGAAACCGGGTTCAATGATGAAGTAGATCATGTGGATCAATTATTTGGATTAACCAAAAGAGAAAAGCAAATACTCTGCCTTATCTGTAACGGGAAAAATACCAAAGAAATTTCTGAAGAACTTTACATAAGTCTTCATACGGCGGAAACCCATAGAAGAAATCTACTTTACAAACTCGATGTCAAAAACACAGCAGAAATGGTAAAGGTTGCCGTCATGAGCAAATTAGTGATTGCTTAAAAAAACGGAGCCTTTCGGGTTCCGTTTTTTATATTTCTTTTCTTAACCGGGCTACAGGTATATTTAATTGCTCTCTGTATTTCGCTATGGTACGACGGGCGATGGGATACCCCTTTTCTTTTAATATTTCGGTAAGTTTTTCATCTGTAAGCGGTTTGCGTTTGTCTTCCTCTACGATTACATCCTGCAAAATGCGTTTGATTTCCCGAGTTGAGACTTCTTCCCCTTCTTCATTCGTAAGACTTTCCGAAAACAAATCTTTAATCAAAAAAGTTCCATAAGGCGTGTTGACATATTTGCTGTTTGCTACACGTGAAACCGTTGAAATATCCATCCCGATTCTATCTGCAATATCTTTCAAAATCATAGGTTTTATTTTGGTTTCATCACCCGTAAGAAAATATTCTTCCTGAAACTCCATGATGGATTGCATGGTGTACATCAAAGTATTTCTGCGTTGGGTTACCGCTTCAATAAACCATTTTGCGGCGTCCAGCTTTTGTTTTACAAACAAAACCGCTTCTTTTTGTTCTGTGGATTTTTTTTCTGTATGCTTATAAGTATCGAGCATTTCTGCATACGTATTGGAAACTCTTAATTCCGGAACATTTCTCCCGTTCAATATAAGTTCCAATTCTCCTTCCACTATACGAATTGTAAAATCGGGTGTAATGTGTTCTACTTCTTTCGTGTTACCCGCAAAAGATTTTCCCGGTTTGGGGTTTAATTTTTCAATTTCCGAAATCGCATCTTTTAACTGTTCTTCTGTCACGTCATGCTTCAACATCAAACGTTTGTAATGTTTTTTGGTAAAAGATTCAAAAGATTTGGTGATTAAATCTAGTGCAAGTGCTATGGTTTCTGTCTGCGGATTTTTACTTTCCAGTTGGATCTTAAGGCATTCCTGTAAATCACGAGCTCCAACCCCAACAGGATCAAGCTTTTGAATATAATTAACCAAAAGATTTTCTACTTCATTTTTGTCGGTATAAATATTTTGGGTAAAGGCCAAATCATCTACAATGGCTTGTAAATCCCTGCGTACATAACCGTCATCGTCCATATTCCCGATGATGAATTCTGCAATTTGAAATTCTTCATCATCAATCCTGTACATAGACAATTGATTTTCAAGATAACTTAAAAAACTGATACCTTGCGCATAGGGAATCGCACGCTCTTCGTCGTCGTCACTATAATTATTGGTATAAGTTTTATAATTGGGAATTTCATCGTCGCTTAAATATTCGTCGATATTTATATCGCTCGTATCGATGGTGTTGTCATCGTTATACTCATCATTTTCCCATTCATCATTATCAGAAAATTCATCCGCCACATCATTTCCTTCTTCCAAAGCCGGATTTTCTTCTAATTCCTGCTTAATCCTTTGTTCAAATGCAATAGTAGGCAGCTGAACAAGTTTCATCAACTGAATTTGCTGAGGGGATAGTTTCTGTTGTAATTTTAAATTGAGTTCCTGTTTTAGCATAGCCTAAAATTAATTAAAATTCTGCATTTTTTGGTGTTCTCGGGAAAGGAATCACATCGCGAATATTTCCCATTCCGGTTACGAACAATACCAATCTTTCCAATCCCAAACCGAATCCGCTGTGCGGGACGGTTCCAAACTTTCTCGTATCACGGTACCACCAAAGTTCGTCTTTGTCAATTCCGAATTGTTCGATTTTTTGGTCTAACACATCCAAACGCTCCTCACGCTGTGAACCGCCGACGATTTCACCGATTCCGGGAAACAGGATGTCCATCGCACGAACCGTTTCGCCATCTTCGTTCAGGCGCATATAAAATGCCTTGATTTTGGCCGGATAATCAAATAAAATCACCGGTGTTTTGAAATGTTTTTCAACCAAATAACGTTCATGTTCGGACTGTAAATCCGTTCCCCAACCTTCAATCGGATATTTGAATTTTCCTTTTTGATTGTGTTTGGATTTTTGAAGGATTTCGATCGCTTCGGTATAAGTTAATCTGATGAATTTATTATTTAAAACATAATCCAATCTTTCCATCAAATTCAGTTCAGACCTTTCACTCTGAGGTTTCTGTGTTTGTTCTTTGTCAAACCTTTCCGCCAAAAATTTCATGTCGTCCGGACAATTATCCAAAGCATACTGAATCACATATTTCAACATATCCTCAGCCAAATCCATATTCATATCCAGATTATAAAAAGCCATTTCAGGCTCTATCATCCAGAATTCGGCCAAATGTCTTGTCGTATTTGAATTTTCCGCACGGAAAGTCGGACCGAAAGTATAAATTTTTCCCAATCCCATAGCCGCAACTTCGCCTTCCAATTGTCCTGAAACGGTTAAATTGGTATGCTTTCCAAAGAAATCCTGGGTGAAATCGACTTTTCCTTCTTCATTTTTGGGTAATTCTTTTTCCAAATCAAAATTGGTTACGCTAAACATTTCGCCTGCACCTTCTGCATCTGAACCCGTAATAATGGGCGTGTTGATATAAACAAAGCCATTTTCATTGAAATATTTATGGATTCCGAACATCAAACTATTTCTGACACGCATTATAGCCGAAAAAGTATTGGTTCTGAAACGCAAATGTGCTTGTTCACGTAATTTTTCCAGACTATGTTGTTTGGGTTGTAAAATGGTAGATTGAAGTTCGTCCGGATTTGCTTCACCCAAAATTTCAATGTTTTTGGCAATGACCTCAATTTCCTGTCCCGATCCTTGACTTTCCACCACTTCACCTTGAACTTTTAAGGAAGCGGCCGTAGAAATATTTCTTAAAATTTCTGAATCAATTTTTTCAAAATCTACCACAATTTGAATATTCCGAATCGTAGAACCATCATTTAAAGCTATAAATCGGTTGCTTCTGAATGAACGCACCCAACCTTGAATGGTAATTTCTTGGAGTATACTTTCTTTTCCTTTATCGAGTAATGCTTTGACAGTAATTTTTTTCATATTCCTAATTTATAGAGTTACAAAAATAGTCATATTTAACAAAGAGTTAAACGATATAGGTATAATTTTTGATATAAAATAAAACTTTGTTTAGATGATTTTTAAACTTCTAAAATTCAAAATCAAATTAATTCAAACTTAAAAATGAGACTTATCTTTATCTTCGTGGCAAGTATGTTCTTTATTTCTTGCGAAGGACAAAGCGGTAAGTCCAAAAATTCAAATAAAACAGAAATGAGTTCAAATGAAAATTCAGAAAAAATCACCTTTGGAGGTGGATGTTTTTGGTGTGTGGAAGCGGTGTTCGATCAGCTTTTAGGTGTAGAATCTGTAACTTCCGGTTATGCGGGAGGGCATACGGTAAATCCTACTTATAAAGAGGTTTGTACCGGGACTACGGGACATGCAGAAGTCATTCAGGTTGAATTCAATCCAAACGTTATCTCACTGGATGAAATTTTGGAAGTTTTCTGGACTGTACATGACCCTACGCAATTAAACCGCCAGGGAAATGATGTAGGAACGCAATATCGTTCCATAATTTTTTATGAAAATGAAGAACAAAAACTACAAGCCGAACGTTCCTTAAAAGAATTTGAAAGTTCTGAAATGTACGACGGAACTTTCACCACACAGATAGTTCCTTTTGAAAAATTTTATCCGGCAGAAGATTATCACCAGAATTATTATGAAAATGATGGAGGAGAAAACCCTTATTGTACATTGGTGGTCAAACCCAAAATTGATAAATTTTATACCAAATTTTACGACAAATTAAAACCTGAGTATAAATAATTGCATAAAAAAAATCCATCTGAAAAGATGAATTTACTTTTTTTTCAAATACTTTTTATCCTGAAAATTCGCCCATTGCGATAAATTTATCTTGACGTTGTTTTTTCAATTCGGCAGCCGATAATTTTGATAATTCATTATAAGATTTCAAAATTTGGTTTTTCAGATTTTCCGCTGCTTCTACAGGATTATAATGGGCACCACCCAAAGGTTCTTTGATGATTCCGTCGATAATTTTCAATTCTAACATATCATTGGGCGTCATTTTCATTTGACTGGCAACTTGTTCTTTAAAGTCCCAGGAACGCCAAAGAATGGCCGAACAGTTTTCAGGAGAAATAACAGAATACCAAGTGTTTTCCATCATGAAAACTTTGTTTCCCACACCAATTCCCAATGCACCTCCAGAAGCTCCTTCACCAATCACAATGCTGATCACGGGAACCGTCAAGTTCATCATTTCATAAATATTTCTTGCGATGGCTTCACCTTGTCCGCGCTCTTCTGCTTCCAAACCGGGATAGGCACCGGGCGTGTCCATTAAAGTAATAATCGGCATATTGAATTTTTCTGCCAACTTCATCAAACGCAAAGCTTTTCTATATCCTTCCGGATTGGGCATTCCAAAACGGCGAAATTGTCTTTCTTTTGTATTCTTTCCTTTTTGCTGTCCCACAATCATAAAAGGAATTCCGTTTATTTTTCCCATTCCACCTACCATCGCTTTGTCGTCACCAAAACTGCGATCACCATGTAACTCCAGAAATGAATTGTCTGTAATCTGGTAAATATAATCCAAGGAATAAGGACGGGAAGGATGACGTGAAAGCTGGACTTTCTGCCAAGCGGTTAAATTTGAGTATATTTTTTTCTTAGAGTCCTCAATTGCAACTTCAATTTGTTTGCAAGCCTGCTTTACATCTACACCATTTTCTTCTCCCACCACTTTGCAACTTTCCAATTGTTCTTGCAGTTCTTTTATGGGTTGTTCAAATTCTAAATATTCCATATTCTTTTTCTCTCTTAGGAAAAACAAATATACTAAGTCTTAAATAAATTTTAAGAAATTATAAAATGAATTAAATTTGGAATAAACATTTGTGCTATGTTCAAATCATTTATAATTATTATAAGCTTTTGCTTATCAGGCGAAATTTTCTCTCAAAATCTTAATCCCGATTATGATAAATCCTTGGCGGATTCTCTTCAGGCCGACCAATACGGTATGAAAATGTATGTTTTGGTAATACTTAAAACGGGAAATTCAAAAATTGAGGACAAAGAAAAAGTAAATGAATTGTTTCGTGGTCACATGGAAAACATTAATCGTTTAGTGGAAGAAAATAAATTAATAGTGGCCGGACCATTGGGAAAAAATGACCAAACTTATCGTGGAATTTTTATTTTGGATGTAAAAACAATTTCCGAAGCCAAAACGCTAGTTCAAACAGACCCTGCTGTTAATTCCGGTCTGCTGGATGTGGAATATTACGAATGGTATGGTTCCGCAGCATTGCCTGTTTACCTAGAAACTGCCAAAAAAATCACCAAAGAAAATCCATAATATGACTTATATCGCTTTACTACGCGGGATAAATGTGAGTGGACACAAAATCATCAAAATGGAATTGCTCCGAAAAATGTTGGAGAATTTGAATTTTGAGAACGTCAGAACCTACATTCAGAGCGGTAATGTAGTATTTAAAACATCCGTTTCATCTATTTCTGAAATTGAAAAAAGAATAAAAGACGGAATTCAAAATGAATTTGGTTTTGAGGTGTATGTGAAGGTTTTAACCCCAAAGGAATTAAATGAAAGTTTGGATAAAAATCCTTTTCTGAAGGATGATTCTTTGGATTTGAAACAACATTATTTTGCATTTTTAGATCAAATTCCTATTGCTGAGAATTGGGAAATTTTGAAAAATTTAGATTTAGGTAGAGAAAAAATAGAAGTAGATGGGAAAGTTTTATTTGTTCATTATACAAATGGAGCAGGAAAGTCAAAACTTTCCAATAGTCTGATTGAGAGTAAATTAAAACTCAAATCCACCATGCGAAATCTGAATACCGTGCATAAATTAATTGAAATGACAAAATCTGAACTCAATGAATCAGGCGCATAAATTCTTCTAAATATTTGTCCGAAACATCAAATTCATTTCCGTCAGGCATGGTCAGTTTAGAAGAAGATTTATTTGAAATCAATTCGACAATGAAATTTTTATTGATGATAATTGATTTATTAATTCGAATGAAATTTTCAGGCAATATTTCTTCTAATTTTTTCAAAGAAATCCGGATCATTTTTCTTTCGTTTTCCATAATGAAATTTGAATAATAGCCATCCGCTGAAACGTAATGCAGTTTTTCACTTTCCAAAAAATAATTTTTATTTCCTTCCGGAATCATCAAAGATTTGGATGAATTTTGTTTTTCTTGGAAAATTTCTATCAATTTGGATAAATCCGGAAATTCATTTTTAGAAATAATTCGGTTAATTGCTATATCAAAACGCTCCTGTGAATAAGGTTTTAAAAGATAATCAATCGCCTCATATTCAAATGCTTTCACAGCATATTGATCATAAGCGGTAATGAAAATTATTTTTCCTGAGAAATCATTTTTAATTTCTGAAAGCAATTCAAAAGCCGTTGCATCTTTCAGCTGAATGTCCAACAAAAGAATATCGGGTTTAAGTTCGATGATTACTTCTTTGGCCTCCGAAGCAGATTTTGCAGAAGCAATTAATTGAAGGTCAGTATTTTCCTCGATCATTTTCAAAAGTCTTCTCAACGCCGGCGCTTCGTCATCGACTGCGATTGTTCTAAATTTTTTCATTTCAACTGAATTTTATTTACAACCCATTCTCCTTCCTGATAAATTTGAAATGAATCTTTATTTTTTGTGAAAATTTCCATTCTTTCGGACACATTATTTAATCCAATTTGATGAATTTCATTCGTTAATTTTGCTCCATTATTTTTCACAACAACCGATTTTTGAATTTCATCTGCTTCTATTAAAATTTTCAATGAATTATTTAATCCTTTGAATCCGTGTTTGATAGAATTTTCAATCAAAGGTTGTAAAATCAAACTTGGCAATTTCATTTTTGAAGCTTCCGGATTAATTTTAATTTCATAATCCAATTGTTCTTCATATCTGATTTTTTCGATAGAAAGATATTTTTTAATCGTTAAAATTTCTTCTTCTAAAGTTATCGGAACTTCAAAATTACTGTTTAAAGTCGTTCGTAGAATGTCGCTTAGATTGATAAGCATTTCTTGCGCTTTTTGTTTATTTTCATCAATTTCAGCTACAACACTGTTCAATGCATTGAATAAAAAATGAGGCTGCAATTGACTTTTAAGGATTTGAAGTTTGGTTTGATTCAATTCAATTTCCAGATTTTTCTGTTGATTAATTAAATTTCGTTCTTTTCCTATGAATTCAAAAGCATACAAAATGGCAATTTGAAATAAATAATTTTTCAATACATTATGAAAATCCCCAACGATAAATCCAAATACACTTTCCTGATAATCAGAAGGATTCGGATAAAAAACATGCGGAATCAAATGCAAAGTCAATATAAAAACAAATGCATATAAAATCCCAAACAGATAAAGAAATAAAATCCTTTTGAAGTTTTTGAACTTTGAAGTCGCATCAAAAAATGGCAAAACCATCAGGAAAAATAAAAGAACACCATTGAACATTGTTCCCAACGGAGTAATCAGATAATCAATGAGTTGATAATCATATCTTCCCGAATATTCCACCGCAAACAACTGAAAGAAAGTCGAAACAGCCAGAATTATCCATAGAAGCAGAATCCATTTTATACGATTCATTCCATTAAAATTTAAACAAAGGAAATCAATAATTTTCATTTAACGATTGAAAAATTGCTCAGAATCAATTGTTTTTCAATCATTTCATGTACAAATTTCTTACGTTCATATCAAAATTTTCAGACTTCCTATCAAATTCAAAAAATTCAAAATTATGTTTCAGAATTTTACTTGAAATAATTCAAAATCATATTGTTATGAAAACTTTTATATTCAGCTTAATTATTCTTTTTCTGACTAATTATTCTTTTGCTCAATCCTTCGAAAAAATGAATTTCCCGGACATTACAACAACACTTTCTTCTTCCCGAAGCGCTAATTTTATCGATGTGAACGGTGATGGTTGGGATGATATTTTTTTCACAAACGGACTTTCAACCGGAGAAAAAAATATGCTCTATCTGAATAATGGAAATGGAACTTTCACGACGGTAACCGATGATGACATTGTCGAACATAGCATTCGAGCTGTAGGAGCGAGTTTTGCGGATGTTGACAATGATAATGATATGGACGGATATGTAACGACTTGGGGCGCAGGCGGACAGCCGAAACGAAATTATTTTTATCGAAACAATGGAAACGGAACTTTTAATTTCGAAGAAAATGTTGCTTCTAATTTAACTTACTCGGAAACTGCCACTTGGATCGATGTGAACAATGATCAGTTTTTGGACTTGTATATAACCAATAGCGCATACTCTTTGAAAAATTTATATTTTGAAAATCAAGGAGATGGAACATTTTTGCAAAGAACGGATTTGATTATAACCAATGAAAATATTCCTTCACGATCAGTAGATTGGGTCGATTATGACAACGATGGTGATTCGGATTTATTTGTAACCAATGAAGGAAATAACAAAAATACACTTTATCTAAATGACGGCGCGAATAATTTCACGCAAGTTACTGATTTATTGATTATTAATCAAATTCGAAATTCGATGGGAAGTTCTTGGGCAGATGTCGATAATGACGGAGATTTTGATTTAATTGTAACGAATTGGGAACAAGCGAATCAATTGTTTATCAATGAAAACGGAATTTTTACGGAAGTTATCGATTCAGAAATTGCGGAAGTTGGAATCAATACATTTGGATCAACTTTTGGAGATATTGATAACGATGGAGATTTAGATTTATTGATTTTGAATTCTTACAATGACAGTCACTTTTCCAATTCACTTTTTATCAATGACGGGAACGGAAATTTCACAAAAGACACTTCTTCTGCTTTGGCAAACTTTGAAGGATGGACTTACAGCGCGGCTTTCGGTGATTATAATAACGATGGTTGGGTGGATGTAATTTTGGCAAATAACCAAGATGAATCTCAAGAAAATGCAGTTTTCAAAAATACGGGAACCGGAAATAATTGGCTAAAAATCAAATGTGTAGGTACGAATTCAAACAAATCCGCAATCGGTGCAATTGTGAAAATGATAGCAATCATTAACGGAAACTCAGTTACGCAAATCCGAAAAGTAGAAGCCAATTCGGGTTATGCAAGTCAAAATAGTTTGACGACTCATTTTGGTTTGGGGAATGCAAATGAAATTCAACAGATTCAGATTAAATGGCCTTCAGGATTGATTGAAAATTTTTCAGGAATAAGCATTAATTCCACGAATAGTTTAATCGAAGGAACCGGAACGATGGCTTTGAATGAATTGAATAAATCTAAATTTAAAGTATATCCAAATCCTGTGAAAGATACTTTGTTTGTGGAAGGAAAATTTAATTCAAATTCTAAATTGGAATTGATTAATTCAGATGGAAAAAGTATTCAATCATTTGATTTAGAATTAAATACTAAAAACAAAATCAAGATTTCAAATTTTCCAATTGGAATTTATTTCTATAAAATTTTAGAAAACGGGAAGTTAGTGGATTCCGGAAAATTGATTAAAAACTAAATCTAAAATCAACCCGATGGAAACGAAAATCATTTTGCGGAGGACAAGATTTTTTGTCTGCAAAAAAGAGTGGGAATGAAATGAAGCTCTTTTTTTGTTACTGCAAAAAGGAGTCATCAAAAAATATTGTAATGTACAGCGAAAACAGTTCCTAAAAAACTTGACCCTAAAATCTATTTTAAGCCTTAGGCGCGTTCTTTCCCATCATCTGCATCATTTGACGTCCGCCCGGAGACTGCATGAATTTCATCATTTTCCCCATTTCAGAGAATTGTTTCAATAATTGGTTGACCTCTTGTACGGAGGTTCCTGAACCTGAAGCAATTCTCTTTTTACGACTTGCGTCTATGATATTTGGATTTTTACGTTCTTTTGGTGTCATCGAATGAATAATGGCTTCTACACCTTTGAACGCATCATCATCGATTTCAACATCTTTCAAAGCCTTTCCGGCTCCGGGAATCATTCCCATCAAATCTTTCATGTTACCCATCTTTTTGATTTGCTGGATTTGTTTTAAGAAATCATCAAAATCAAAAGTATTTTTGGCAATTTTCTTCTGTAAACGTTTTGCCTCTTCTTCGTCGAACTGTTCCTGAGCACGTTCCACCAAGGAAACAACATCACCCATCCCGAGAATTCGGTCGGCCATACGCGATGGATAGAAAATATCCAACGCTTCCATTTTCTCACCGGTTGAGATGAATTTGATCGGTTTGTCAACCACGGTACGAATTGTCAAAGCCGCTCCACCACGGGTGTCACCATCTAATTTAGTTAAAACCACACCGTTGTAATCCAATACATCGTTGAACGCTTTAGCTGTATTCACGGCATCTTGTCCGGTCATGGAATCCACCACGAATAAAGTTTCGTTGGGTTTCACGGTTTGATGCACCTGACGAATCTCGTTCATCATAGCTTCATCAATCGCCAAACGACCAGCGGTATCGATGATGATCACATTGTGATTTCCTTCTTTTCCTTTCTGCAAAGCATTTTGCGCGATTTGAACCGGATTTTTATTCTCAATTTCAGCATAAACCGGTACACCGATTTGTTCGCCTAAAACTTTTAACTGGTCTATCGCTGCCGGACGGTAAACGTCGCCGGCTACCAACAATGGGTTTTTCCCTTTTTTGGTTTTGAGGTAATTTGCTAACTTTCCGGAAAAAGTCGTTTTACCCGAACCTTGCAACCCTGCAATCAAAATAATCGTAGGACTTCCGGACAAATTCAAATCGGCACTGTCGCCACCCATCAATTCGGCTAATTCGTCATGGACGATTTTAACCATCAATTGATTTGGGTTGAGGGAAGTGATTACATTTTGACCAAGTGCTTTTTCCTTTACTTTATCGGTAAAATCCTTAGCCACTTTATAACTCACGTCGGCATCGACCAAAGCGCGACGCACTTCTTTGATGGTTTCTGCAACGTTGATTTCGGTAATTTGCCCCTTTCCTTTGAGCGTGTGTAATGCTTTATCTAATTTATCCTGTAAACTCTGGAACATAGTTCTTGATTATTTTGGTTTGCAAAGATAAGATTTTTGGTTGGATGTAGGAAGATGGAACTTGGATGTTTTATTCTGAAATTACTTCCTCAAAATACCGGTTCAAAGGCAGAACGATTTTATAATCTTTGATTAATTGATGGATGAATCCTTTTTCCAAAACCATTTCCGGCGCATATTCCTTGAAATAATAAAAAGCCTTATTCAGAATCAACGGATGTTTTTCTGCAATTTCAGCAAAAGGCTTTTTGATGCGTTTGTTTTTTTCGCCACGGATTTCGCCGAAATTTTCTTTGAACTTTTTATCCCGAATTAATTTTTCCAAACGTTCCGGTTCTTTATAAATTTTCTGTCTGATGTTCAACAATAATTCAGATGAAGGCATATAAGCACCACTGTAAAGTCGTGCATGTTCGCCTGAAAGTTCGATATACAAACCAAAACCATTGATGCTTTTTCGTGCGGTTGGAGAAATCAAAGCCGAAACGTGGATTTTATACGGTGATTTGTCTTTGCTGAATCGCACATCTCTGTAAATCCGGAAAATACAGTCTTTCGCCGAAATTTCATTCAAGCGATTGTCCTCTTTTTTCAATTCTTCAATCAAATTTGAAATAAATTTTTCAAAAGGTTTTTTGACTGAATTTTCATATCGTTTTTTATTTTCCAAAAACCAATCACGGTTGTTGTTGGCTGGTAATTCGCGGAGAAATTGTAGGAATTCGGGCGTGAAATGTGTCATAATAATATTTCGGTATTTGGTAAATGGTATCTGGTAAATGGTATCTGGTAAATGGTGTTGGGTAATTCTTAAAATAATTTTCCGATTTGACGGAATGGCCAAGCTAATGTGTGAAGGACTTTTCCGATAAATGATCTTTTTCTGTAATAAACAACTTCACCTAATTCTATACTTTCACAAGTCAATTCTATAAAGTCTTTATGAGAAATATCCATGTTTTTTTCATATTCTTGACCAAATACATCAGTAATTGTTACCTGAAATGGATTTTCGTACAAATTAATTAGTTCGATTTTAAAATTTCCATTTTCATCTGTGAAAGTTATTTGTCCGTTAGGGAAAACGATTTTGGCAGAATCTATCGGAAACCCATCATAATCCATTATTTTACCTGAAATAATACGAATTGAATCCGATTTTATTTGATTTGACTTTTTGTAATTCGATTCTACAATTTCAATTTTCTCTTTTTCCTGTGCCACCAAAGTTCCGCTAACTCCAAGGGTCAACATCAAAGTAGAATAACGAAAAAATCTTGCAAAGTGAAGCCGATTTTCATCATTTAATTTCCAGTTAAGTCTTTCTAATTGTTGATTTGAAAATCTTCCGCATTGATTAGGTTTTTGCAGAGATTTCAGAATCTCGTCATCCGATAATTTCGTAAAATCCAAAACGCATTTTTGACAAGAAAGGCAAAAACGACCTTTTTCTTCCGGAAGCATTTCGTTCCAGTTTTCGTGACAAGGATTAGGTATGGAGATTTTCATTTGAACCAATTAAAAATTCATTTAAAATTAATAAAAAAAATGGGTGAGACCCAAAGATTTCACCCGTTTCATTAACTTTTCCTTTTTAATTTATGGAATAGGAGGCATCATAATGATTTCGCCGACATTAGTCACAGTTCCGAAAACAACATTTACAGCACCCAATTCTTGGTCTTGAAAATTGGGATTTTCTGCATCAAATTTCAGATTGTATGAACCTTCCGGCATTCCCATAAATTTGAAATATCCGTCCAGATTCGGAATGGCTGTCGCTACCGTATCAACTTCATTTTGCATCGCATAAACGGTTGTCAAAGCTTCAATGGGCAAAACCGTTCCTTCAATCATTCCGTTGGTCAAATCGGTATAAGCCGTAATTACAGGTTTCAAACCATAAGTTCCGTTTCCTCGTTCTACGATAGATTTTCCAGCGTCAAAATCCAACCAAATTTTGTAAACCATATTGGGTTCAAGTGTATATTGCACATTGATTTTCAAACCACTTTGCTGTGCCGAAGGCGTATCGAGCGGATGAACCGTTCCGTCCACTTTAATCGTATTATTTTCACCTAAAACCAATCGGATTTGGGAAATATCGCCCACAGGAAAAATTGCTTCTCCCAACAAAACATCAATTCCGTTGTTTAATTCCAGCAAATTAAAAATTCCCGGATTTTCAAGTGGAAACGTAATATCATCGCCACTGTTCATTTTGAATACAATTTGCTGAATGTCAATATTTACTTCTTCATAATTGGCAGGATCGTCAGTCAATCGCAGTTCCACAGTTGCTTGACCATTGGAATTGGAATTATTGTCATCATCATTACAGCCCACTAAAAAAAGACCTAATGAAGCCACTACGGCAAAAAATAAATTTCTCATAATTTTCCATTTTGGGGTTTAAAAAGTTGACTTTATTCCATAAGTGATTTTTCGGAGAAAAGTCAAAATATATGCCAATGAAAAATTAAGATTGTTAAAATACCATTTGCTAATTCTCTAAACCTCCAATTCTAACAAAACCGGACAATGGTCGGAATGTTTGGCCTCAGGTAAAATGGCGACTCTTTTCATTTTATTTTCCAACGGACGACTGACCATATTATAATCAATTCGCCAACCTTTGTTTTCCAGTCTTACACTCGGGAAACGCTGACTCCACCAGGAATAATGATGGGGCTCTTTGACGAAATAACGGAAAGAGTCAATCAAATCGCAATCTTGGATGTAAGCCGAAAGCCATTCGCGTTCCATCGGTAAAAATCCGGAAACTTTGGCGTTGCGAACCGGATCCCAAATGTCAATCGCTTCGTGACAAATGTTGTAATCGCCACAAATCACCAAATTAGGATGAGAAATGCGCAGTTCTTTGATATAATTCAAAAAGTCGTGGCAAAACTGCATTTTAAAATCAAGCCTGTCCATATTGGTTCCGCTCGGAACATAGACACTGATGACCGAAACACCCTCAAAATCAGCGCGCAAAACACGTCCTTCATTGTCGATGTATTCGATTCCGGTTCCGAATTCCACGTGCATAGGTTTTTCTTTGCTCAAAATCGCAACGCCGCTATATCCTTTTTTCTGTGCGGAATGCCAATAAGAATTATACCCCAAATCGCTTAGAATTTTCATTTCTGCTTCGATTTGGTCTTCGTTCGCTTTGATTTCTTGCAGGCAAAGTACGTCGGGTTGTGCGGTGGCAATCCATTCGTTTAAACCCTTTTTCATGGCAGCTCGAATTCCGTTGACGTTATAAGATATAATGTTCATTTTATTTTCATTTAAATGGGAACGAATTTAAGGTTTTTTGATGAATATCAGGATTTCAAAGTTAAATTGTCATTAGCTTCGCAAAGAAGAATTATGCAAAAAAGAAATCAGAAAATAGCGATTATCGGTGCTGGAATTGGTGGTTTGACTGCCGGAATCATGCTCGAAAAATTAGGTTTTGAAATCGAAATCTATGAAGCTGCCGATTCGGTTCGCGGAATTGGCGCGGGAATGGGTTTGGCTTCCAACGCCATCAAAGCTTTTGAATACTTGGGGATGGATGCCGGAGTGATGGCAATCAGCAATCATCTGCGTGATTTTGAGATTTCGGACCAAAACGGAAAAACAATTTTATCTGCCGATACCGAACGCATCAAACGCAGTTATGAAACCGATAATTTTGCGGTTCATCGTGCTGATTTACACCGATATTTGTCGGGGAAAATTTCTTCCGGAAAAATTTATTTGAATAAAAAATTAATCCAAATTATTCAAGAAAAGGAAAAAGTAAAAATCGAATTTGAAGACGGGACGAATGGTTTTTCGGATTTCGTAATCGGTGCCGATGGCGTGAATTCGCAAGTCAGACAGGCTTTGATTCCAAATTCGGAACCACGTTATGCAGGTTATTGGTGCTGGCGCGCGACGGTTGATTATGATTTTGATGAATTTTTCAAAAGCAATGAAGTTTGGGGGAAAAATGGCCGGTTTGGCATCACACCGTTGACAGGAAAAAGGATTTATTGGTATGCTTGCATCAATTCTGAGTTAAAAGACGGAATTCCCGATTTTGGATTGAATGAGTTGAAAGAAAGATTTAAAGATTATTTTCCAAAAGTTCGAAAAATTTTAGATTTGACTAAGGAAGAAAATCTCATCAGCACGCCGATTGTGGATTTGAAACCCATTGCTCAATTTCATTTCGGGAGAATTTTATTGGTGGGCGATGCTGCGCATGCCACCACGCCCAATATGGGACAAGGTGCTTGTATGGCGCTGGAAGATGTGGCGGTTTTGCAAGATGAATTATTGAAAAATGATTGGGAAATTGCCTTTAAAAATTACGAAAAAAGACGTCTGAAACGTACGCATTACATCACAAAAACTTCTTGGAAAGCCGGAAAAGTGGCGCAAACCGATAATGATTGGATGATTTTTTTACGCAATAATTTATTGAGAATTTTACCCGACGGAATCAGTCAATTTCAATTGAAAAGATTGTTGGATGAAGATTTCATGAAAATTTAATTCGATTTTTCTTTTACCCGCAAACTCACGCCTGCATTGAAATACAAACCACCTTTGAAGGAATTATCTTTGGTCATTGTGATTTCTTCAAAATCAGAATCGAGCAATCTATATTTGCCCGGCAATGCCTATCCGGCGCGCGCATTGAACCAAAAATCTTTAGCAAATTGATATCCGATGGTCGGTGCGATGGTGATATTTTGTGAACTCAAATAATTGGGTGAATCATCGGCAGAAAATCTTTCGATGTGAAACAATCCGGCTTCCAGATTCACGCTCAGACCATATTCAAATTTCGGAGAAGGCGTCATCATCACATAAGCAAAACTCGGAATGATGGTATAAATCCGCATATTTTCGTTTCTATACTGAAGAATTGCCAATGGAATCACCAGATTTTTGATGCTTTCGTTGTTGTAACTTACGCCCAATCCGTACATGAAATCCGGATTGTTTTTCGCAGTTCGAACACCCAATAAATGTACGCTCGGGAAGAAATCTCTTTTGGTGAATTTTTCACCGAAATCCGTTCTGAGATTCATTCGCGGAGCCAAAATCGCTTCCCAATTTTCTGTAATTTTATGTCGTACGATGAATCCTAACCGAAAATCATTCAAACTTTCGGGCAGAAAATCAGCATCTATTTCTTCGAAATTATAATGTGAATTTTTATAATTCAAATTGGTATAAACTTTTGTATTTTTTCCCAGATTAAATCCGGGCAAAATCACATTGGCTTCTATTTGGCTATAAACTGCGCTTGCGTCCGCTTCATTCATGTCACGCGATGGAAATAAAAAATAATTTACATAAACCGGATCGTTATCAGTTTGCGCAAACAGGGAAGAGGTGAGGGCAAAAGTCAGGAAAGGAAGAATGTACTTGAACATTTTTTAGGCAAAATTTCGTACGAAAGTACCAAAAATCTTTCCATAATTTATCAATTCCATATAAATTGCGTTCGATATGGAAATCAATAAAAACTACAAATTGCTCATTGCGAGTACGAGTACCGTTTATGGAAGCGGATATTTGGAATATATTTTGGACGAAGCGGTTCAATTTTTAAATACAGACGAAATTCTTTTCCTTCCTTACGCGCGACCGTCGGGAGTGACTTTTGAAGAATACACTGAAAATCCGAGAAAAGCCTTTTCTACAAAAGGAATCCGAGTAAAAGGAATCCACGAATTTGACAATCCGCAAGAGGCGATTTTACAAGCCAAAGCGATTTTTACGGGCGGCGGAAATACATTTTTGTTATTGAAATCTTTGTATGAACTGGATTTGATTGATGCGCTCAGAGTTGCCGTCAACAGTAGAACACCATATATGGGAACCAGTGCGGGAAGCAACATTACCGGACTGACGATTGGAACGACAAACGATATGCCGATTGTTTATCCGCCGAATTTTGATGCACTGGGATTTTTACCATTTAACTTAAATCCGCATTATTTGGATCCGGATTTGAATTCTAAGCACAAAGGAGAAACGAGAGAAACCCGAATCAAAGAATTTCACCAGTTCAATTCCCAAGCGGTTTTGGGTTTGCGTGAAGGAAGTTGGTTGGAAGTTAAAAATGGTGAGATTTTATTGAAAGGCGATTTGACTGCGAGGTTATTTCAGCAAAACCAAGAAGCTGTAGAAATTTCTGAAATTGATTTTTAATCATCTTTTTTTACGACCAAAAGCCATCCGTCTTCCAAAAATTTATACCCAATATTGTAAATAAAACGATATTCGGCTCCGTTTTTATAGGTTTTCAGGTGAGTGAAATAATTGAAATCAAAATCTTCCACATTTAGTTTTTCTTGTGTGGTTTTGGCTTTTCCTTCTGTAAAATTGAGTTCGGACAAAATCCTGAAGTTCTTTCGCAAACGGTTGTTGATATTGCGCATCACATTACTGGAATCTTTGTTTTGCTTATTGTTATAAGCGTTCCTACAACCGTCATTACAGAATTTTTTATCTGACCGACCTATGATTTTATCCCCACATTCCAAACAATTTGCCATGATTTAAGTTGGTTTTAGAGCTGTTAAATTACAAAAAACATAGGAAACTGCAAACTTGATTTGACCTGGAAATGCAAGGATTTTGAAGAAACAAAAAAGTTTATTTAATAATCTCCAGATACGCGTCAATTTTATCATTGGGAACGGCAACCGACAGAACGTAGTGTTTAATTTTCCATCCTTGCGGTGTAAGTATCACAACTCCCGAACCGCGGCAAACGCCCATCCAAGTGTCAAGGGTTTCATCAAACCAAGCCAGTTTTCCGTCTGAATAAAGATAAATATTTCGGTTTTTCTTTTTGAAATTCCAGGTAGTTCCTTGGTCAAAATATTCTTTGGACCATTTTCTCATTTGGTCTCGTTCCCAATCTTCGTTTTCATCGGTTCCCAAATAACGGGCATCGGGCGTCATGGAATCATAAAAAGCAGTTTCATCTGCAACAGCCGCTGCTTGGTGCCAATTGTCAAGTAAATGATTTATTTTTTCTTCAGCAGATTGCGCATTCGAAGTCAAAAAAGAAAAGAAGAGAAAAACGGATAAAAGGGTTTTCATTATTTCAAAATTAGAATGTATCAAATTTAATGAAAAAATTAGCCAAAGATTTATTTTAGCAATTCTAATTTTTGAAAACCTACGGCAATTTTTCTATCGTTGGACAAACGCGGGACTTTATTTTGTCCGCCTAGCTTGCCTTGAGATTTCATATATTGATTAAAACCGTCTTTTTTTACAGTTGAAATTTTCAATGCCTGCAGAATGTTTCCTGAAATTAGGTCATCATAATAGGAATTCAATTCTCGCATGTTTTGGTCTAATTCTGTGGCGAATAAATCTAAATTTTCGGGTTCTTGGGCAAATTCCACCAACCATTCATGGTAAGGAAGCTCCTGTGAGGGATTGACTTGTGGCGCGACTGTAAATTCAGAAACCTGAGCCGGATACTTTTTAAGTGTCTTTTGCATGGCTTGCTCTACTTCATGCGCGATTACGTGTTCGCCAAATGCGGAAGTATAATGTTTAATTCTCCCAGAAACCACGATTCGGTAAGGGTTTAGATTGGTGAACCGAACCGTGTCGCCAATGTTATATCCCCAAAGACCGGCATTTGTATTGAGTATCAAAACATAATCTTTTCCGGTTTCCACATCCTTGAGTGAAATTCTGGTCGGATTTTCATTAAAAAATTCTTCTGCCGGAATAAATTCATAAAAAATTCCGTGGTTAAGAAGCAATAATAAATCATTTGAATCAATGGCATCCTGAAATCCGATAAACCCTTCAGACGCGGGATAAGTCTGGATCACATCCAAATCCTCGCCAATCAATTCAATCATTTTTTCCCGGTACGGATTATAATTTACTCCACCTGTCACCATCAATTGTAAATTTGGAAATATTTCTTTTATGGTTTTCTTACCTGATTTTTCAATTAATTTTTCAAAATACATCACCAACCAAGGAGGGATGCCTGAAATCAATGTCATATTTTCTGTCAGGGTTTCGTCTACCACTTTATCGACTTTTGTTTCCCAATCTTCAATACAATTCGTTTCCCAACTGGGCATACGGTTTTTTTGTAAATATTTGGGCACATAATGCGCGACAATTCCCGAAAGTCGCCCTATGTTGATGCCATTTTCTTTCTCGAGTTGAGGGCTTCCTTGCAGAAATATCATTTTGCCTTCTACAAAATCGGCTTTTCCTTTTTCTTTTATATAATTTAATAAAGCACTGCGTGCCGATTTTATGTGAAACGGCATGGATTCTTTGGAAATCGGAATGTATTTGGTTCCCGAAGTGGTTCCGGAAGTTTTGGCGAAATACAAAGGTCTGGCTTTCCAGAGCACATCAGCTTCTCCTTTTTTTATTGCTTCAATATAAGATTTCAACTCTTCATAATCCCTTATAGGAACCCGTTTTTTGAAATCCTCATAATTCCGGATAGTTTCGAATTTATGTTCTTTTCCAAATTTTGTATACTTCCCAATAGCAATTAATTCTTGAAAAATATTGTTTTGACTTTCCAACGGATTTTCAATCCATTTGGCTTCATTTTTTGAGTTGATTCCGGCAAAAATCTTGGCTATTTGTGCTTTAAGTCCCATTTAAAAAACAATATATT
>Ga0079224_100000647_pt1 | contig 35554 bp, 33 predicted proteins | sample Stecom2015_FD_80414 | JGI IMG/M metagenome (GOLD analysis project Ga0079224, IMG submission 80414) | Agricultural soil microbial communities from Utah to study Nitrogen management - Steer compost 2015 | ecosystem: Environmental > Terrestrial > Soil > Agricultural land | place: USA: Utah... | reverse complement strand
GCTGCCTGCGGTGTCGTTCGCGGGGGTGGTCTCGCCGTTCGCGGGGGCGGTGTCGTCCGTTGGATTCCGAGCTGCTGCGCCGTCCATCTCGCTCCCTCGCCGAGTGATCTCCAGACGAAAAAGGGGGTGCTCGTCCGTCGCGGTTCATTGAACCACGCTGCGGCGGAGCGCTTCGGCCCAAACCGCGGCGTGTTGCTTACCGGCCGGTAGGTCCGCCTTTCCGGGGCCATCGGTCCGGCGTCGGCGGGCAGGGCGCGACGGGTAGGCTTCCCGGTCATGGCAATCCTCCCCATCGTGATCGTCGGCGACCCGGTGCTGCACAATCCGACCCGACCGGTCGACCGTTCCCCGGAGGAGCTGGCCGGGCTGGTCGCGGACATGTACGAGACGATGGACGCCGCCCACGGCGTCGGCCTGGCCGCCAACCAGGTGGGGGTGCCGCTACGGCTGTTCGTCTACGACTGCCCCGACTTCGGCCCCGACGGCACGGCGGTGCGCAGGCGCGGCGCGGTGATCAACCCGGTGCTGGAGACCTCGGAGATCCCCGAGACCATGCCCGACCCGGACGACGACGAGGAAGGCTGCCTGTCGGTGCCAGGCGAGCAGTTCCCCACCGGACGCGCCACCTGGGCCAGGGTCACCGGCACCGACGAGCACGGCGAGCCGGTCGACATCAGCGGCGAGGGCTTCTTCGCGCGGATGCTCCAGCACGAGGTCGGCCATCTGGACGGCTATCTCTATGTGGACATGCTCATCGGCCGCCACGCCCGCGCGGCGAAGAAGACGATCAAGCGCAACGGCTGGGGCGTCCCCGGCCTGAGCTGGGTTCCCGGCGAGGTGCCCGACCCGTTCGGCCATGACGACTGAGCGGAACCCGCAGGCGCACACCCCGTCGGCCCAGCAGGCGATCGAACCCGGCCGCCGCGTGGTGGTGCGCTACCGCCTGCCCGAGGGCAGCACCCCGCCGCTGACCGATGTGATCGGCGAACTGCTCGCGCTCGACCCGGTGACCGTGCGCGACGCCACCGGCGCCACCGTCACCGTGACCGCCGACCGGGTGGTGGCGCTGCGTCCGCTCGGCCCGCGCCCGGTGCGCACCGCCGAGATCCGCGCGCTGGAAGCGGCCGCGGCCGACGCGTGGCCCGGCCTGGAGAACGAGCTCGTCGACGGCTGGCTGGCCCGGGCAGGCCACGGCTACACCGACCGCGCGAATTCCGCTGTGCCGCTCGGCCTGCCCGGTGCGCCCGCCCGGCTCGGCCGCGATGTGCTGCACCGGCTGACCGACTGGTTCGCCACCCGCGGCCTGCCCCCGCGCCTGGTCCTGCCCGACCGTCTCGCGCCTGCGCCGCCCGGCTGGCACACCTGGGGCGAGACCCTGGTGCTCGGCCTCGACATCGACAATTTCGTGCTCCCGCAGGGCCCGTCGATGGTGCGCGTCGCGCCCGAGCCGGACGAGGCCTGGCTGCGCATGCACGCCCTGCGCGGCGAGCCGCCCACCGACGAACCGGTGGCGCCGCCGGATGTGGAGGTGCTCACCGCGGTCCGCGACGGCACGCTCGGTTTCGCCTCCCTCGGCCTGCCCAGACCCATCGCCATCGCCCGCGGCGCGCTGACCACCGCCCCGGACGGCCGTCGCTGGATCGGCCTGACCTGCGTCTCGGTCGCCGCCGAACACCGCAGGCACGGCCTGGCCGTGCTGGTGAGCGCGGAACTGATCCGCTGGGGCCACGACCGCGGCGCCACCCACGCCTACGTGCAGGTGGCCGCCGACAACGCGGGCGCGCTCGCGCTCTACCGTGATCTCGGCTTCCTCGACCATCACCGCTACCGCTACGCCGCCCCCGCTCCCTGACCGGGTCCGGCTCGTCCCGAAAGGCTTTCCCGTGCGTCTGGCCACCTGGAATGTCAACTCGATCCGCTCCAGGGTGGACCGGGTGACCGCCTGGCTCGACGCCAACGACATCGACGTGCTGGCCATGCAGGAGACCAAGTGCCGCGATGACCAGTTCCCGTTCGAGCGCTTCGACGAACTCGGTTACGAGGTGGCCCATCTCGGCGTGAACCAGTGGAACGGCGTCGCCATCGCCTCGCGTGTCGGCCTCACCGACGTCGCGACCGCGTTCGGCGGCCAGCCCGGTTTCGACAAACAGGCGGCGACCGCGCTGCTGCCGAGCCCGGTGGTGGAATCGCGCGCGCTGGCGGCGACCTGCGGCGGGGTGCGGGTGTGGAGCCTGTACGTGCCCAACGGCCGCGCCCTCGGCGACCCGCACTACAGCTACAAGCTGGAATGGCTGGCGGCGCTGCGCGACAACGCCGAACGCTGGTTGAGCGAGCGCCCGGAGGCCAGGATCGCCCTGGTCGGCGACTGGAACATCGCGCCGACCGACGACGACGTGTGGGACCCGGAGTTCTTCCGTGGGAAGACCCACACCTCCGAGCCGGAACGCGCCGCCTTCACCGCCGTGCTCGCCACCGGGTTCACCGATGTCATGCGGCCGTTCGCGCCCGGCCCCGGCGTCTACACCTACTGGGATTACACCCAGCTGCGCTTCCCCCGCAAGGAGGGGATGCGTATCGATTTCGTGCTGGCCTCGCCCGCACTGGCGGCCACCGTCGTCGACGCCGGCGTGGACCGGGAGGCGAGGAAGGGCAAGGGCGCCAGTGATCACGCCCCGGTGATCGCCGAGTTCGACCTGCCCGCCGAATAGCCCGCGCGCACAGCGCGATCGGTCGCCGCGCGCACGGCGTGCCGCCCTGCCAGGGGCTTTCGGTCCGGGTAGCCAATGCCCATGGAGCTGGCTATGCTTTGGCCCGATTGATGCTTGTCGGGGCGCGTGATCCGGTGACTCGGCGACGCAGAAGGGGAGCTGCGACACCACATCCGGCCCCCGTGAGCGTGAAAGTGCAGGGCGTGTCAGTTTCATCGAATCCGTCGGCGAACGAACAGACGGTTCCCGGGCGAGCGGCCCTCGTGACGGCCCCGGCACTGTGTGTCGCGGTGACCGCGGGCACGGCCGCCGCGGCCTATCTGCTCACCGAGGGTTCGGCGCGGCTGCCGCTCACCATCGCCCTCGCCGTGCTCGGCGCGGCGATGACCGGCGCGGTGTTCGCCGCCCTGTGGTTCCATCGCAAGGTCGCCGTCACCGCCGCCGGCGTCACCGCCGCCGAACACCGGGCCGCCGAGGCCGAGCATCGCCGCCAGGAGGCCGAGAACCGCTGCGCGGCAATGGAAGCGATGGTGGCCGAGGAGCGTGCCGCGACCTCGCGAGCGATCGACGTGGCCCGCCGCGACGAGAACCGCCGCACCGCCGCGCTGGCCGCCTTCGCGGGCGCCGCCGGGCGCATCCAGGCCATGACCACCAGCATGCTGGCCGAGCTGCGCGAGATGGAGCACCGCCACGAGGACCCCAAGGCGCTCGCCGACCTGCTGCTGCTCGACCACCGCACCGCCCAGGCGGGCCGCCTGGCCGACTCCATCGCCGTGCTCAGCGGCGCGCGCTCGGGCAGGCGCTGGGCCAAGCCGATCAGCATGGAGTCGATCCTGCGCGGCGCGATGGGCCGGGTCGCCGGCTACCAGCGGGTGCGGCTGCGCGCCGTGGCCGAGATCGCCGTCGCCGGTCACGCGGCCGAGGGCGTGATGCACGCGCTGGCCGAACTGCTCGACAACGCCTGCAATTTCTCCCCGCCGACCACCGAGGTGCACGTCTACGCCGCCGAGGTGCCGGCTGGCGTCATCGTCACCATCGAGGACAGCGGCCTGGTGATGGGCGAATCCGCGCTGCGCCGCGCCGAACTCGCCGTCTCCAGCGGCCGCGACGGCAACACCCAGGCCGAGGCCGACCTGGCCGCGCTGACCGGAACCAGGCTCGGCCTGGCCGTCGTCGGCCATCTGGCCCGCAAGCACGGCCTGACCGTCTCCTATCGTCCGTCCGCCATCGGCGGCACCGCGGTGGTCGTGGTCGTCCCGCGCGAACTCACCGCCCAGCTGGAGACAGCCCACACCCCGGCCACGGTGCGCGCCCCGGCGCCCGCGCCGGTCGCGGCGGTGCCCGCCGCGCCGCAGGAGCAGCGCGAGCAGCAGCCCGCCGCGGCGACCCTGCTCGCCGACGACGCGCCCCTGCCCAAGCGCAAGCGCGGCCAGACCCTGGCCGCCGCTCATCCCGACGGCCTCGTCGAGCGCCGCACGTCGGGCCCGTCGGTCCTGCGGGCCGCCGAGGAACCGACCTCCCCGCCCACGCGGCCCGCCGCACTGGGGGCCTTCCAGCGCGCGTTCACCGGACGTGACGCACAGGAATCCGTCCCCCCGTCCCCGCCCGTCGCTCTGGAGAACGATCGATGACCTCTTCGACCACCCCCGCTCAGCTCGGCTGGCTGCTCGAACAGCTGCTACAGCGCACTCCGCAAAGCAGGCACGCGCTACTGCTGTCCGGTGACGGCCTGAAGATCTGCCACACCCCGGAGCTGACCATCGACAAGGCCGACCAGCTGGCCGCCATCGCCGCGGGCATCCAGTCGCTCGCGCACGGCGCCTCCGCCGAGTTCGGTGACGGCAGACCCGGTGTGCGCCAGTCGATGACCGAGTTCTACGGCGGCATCCTGTTCATCGTCGAGGCGGGGCTCGGGGCGCATCTGGCGGTGCTGGCCGACGAGGACGCCGATGCCGGGCTGATCGGCCACAACATGCGGGAGCTGGTCGAGCAGCTCGGCGACCAGCTGACGGCGGCGCCGAGGGTGCAGCCACGAGTGGCGGGGGCCGGAAGACCATGAGCAGACCCAGACCGGGACGCGACGACAGCCCCGACCGCCTGTACACGCTCACCGGTGGTCGCAGCAGCCCCGACACCGACGCTTTCGACCTGGTGACCCTCGTGGTCAGCGAATCCGAGCCCGTGCCGGGCATGCCCTCCGAACACGCGGCCATCCTGCGCATCTGCCGCTCCCCCACCTCGGTGGTGGAGATCGCGGCCGAGCTGCGGCTGCCGGTCGGCATCACCACGGTGCTGCTCTCCGACCTGCTGGCGGCGGGCAAGATCACCGTGCGACATCCACGAGCCGGGCGCTTCGGCGACCACCTGGTTCTCGATTCCACCACCCTCGAGAAGGTGCTTGTTGGACTCCGCAGTCTCTAATCCATCGACGGCGATTTCCGATTCCCCGTCCTCACCTCCCCCGTCCCCCGCGCCGTTACGGGCAGAGGCCCCGTTGCTCGGCACCGCGAGCCAGGGCCTGAAGATCGTCATCGTCGGCGGGTTCGGCGTCGGCAAGACCACGATGGTGCGCTCGGTCAGCGAGATCCGCCCGCTGGACACCGAGGCCACCATGACCGACGCCGGCGTGGGCATCGACGATCCGACCGGCGCGCCAGGCAAGTCGACCACCACCGTCGCCTTCGACTTCGGCCGCATCACCATCGACGCCGAGAACGTGCTCTACCTCTTCGGCGCTCCCGGTCAGCAGCGCTTCTGGTTCCTGTGGGACCGGCTGTTCAGCGGCGCGCTCGGCGCCATCGTGCTGGTGGACCGCCGCCGGATCTCCGACTCCTGGTACGCCATCGACCGGCTGGAGAGCCAGGGCACCGCGTTCGTGGTGGCCTGCAACAACTTCGGTGGCGCGCCGCAGCCGCTGGACGCGGTGCGCGACGCGCTCGACCTGGATCCGCATGTGCCGCTGCTGGATTGCGACGCCCGTTCGCGCGAGTCCTGCAAGCAGGTGCTGGTGACCCTGGTCGAGCAGCTGTACGCCCGGGCACGTGCGAACGGAGAGCTGTCGTGAACTACGCCGAGCAGGCCGCCCCGCCGGGCTGCCCCGCGCATCCCGGCGCGATCCCCCTCGACGGACCGGAGTTCCTGTCCGACCCCTACGGCCTCTACGCCAGGGCGCGGCGCGAGTACGGCCCGGTGGTGCCGGTGGAACTGCTCGGCGGCTTCCCGGCCTGGCTGGTCATCGGCTATCGCGAACTGCACCAGGTGACCAGCGATTCCGAGCTGTTCAACCGCAGGGCCGAGAGCTGGAACCAGTGGCCCAACGTGCCCGACGACTGGCCGCTGCGCCCGATGATCGGCGTGCAACTGCCCTCGATCTACTACACCGTCGGCGCCGAGCACCGCAGGCACTCCGAGGTGGTGGAGGCCGCGCTCGACGGGGTCGACCCGTTCGCGTTGCGCCGCACCGTCGAGGACATCGCCGACCGGTTGATCGACTCCTTCTGCGGCCGCGGCCGCGCCGACCTGGTCGCCGAGTACGCCGAGCCGCTGCCGGTGCTGGCGCTGGCCTCCACGCTCGGGTTGTCCGACGAGGAGGGCTCGCTGCTGGCCTGGACCATGCGCGCCTTCGCCCAGGGCGGCGCGGACGCGCAGGCCGCGCACGTGCGCTTCTACGAGCAGATCTCGCGGCTGGTCGCGCACGCCAGGTCCGTCGGCGGCGACAGCATCGTCACCAGGATGCTGAATTTTCCCCAGCCGTTCTCCGACGAGGAGCACATCCACAACCTCATGGCCATCACGGCGGCGGGTTACCTGCCCACCTCCGACTGGCTGGTGAACTCGGTGCGGCTGATGCTCGTCGACGACCGCTTCGCCGCGGCCTTCGGCGGCGGCAGGCACAGCATCGGCCAGGCGATGAACGAGGTGCTGTGGGAGGAGGCGCCGACCCAGATCCTGGCCGGGCGCTGGGCCACCCGCGACACCAGGCTCGGCAACCAGGTCGTCCGGGCGGGCGACATGCTGCTGCTCGGTCTCGGCGCGGCCAACGCCGACCCGCACGTGCGCCAGCAGCTCGGCGACGGCCTCGAGCCCGCCCAGACCGGCAACAGCGCGCATTTCGCCTTCAGCCACGGCGAATTCCGCTGCCCGTTCCCGGCCCAGCAGATGGCCGAGGTCATCGCGCGCACCGGCATCGAGGTGCTGCTCGACCGGCTGCCCGATGTCGATCTCGCGGTGCCGGAACACGAGCTGGTCCGTAAACCCAATCCGTGGCTGCGCGGCATGAGCAGCCTGCCCGTCCGCTACACACCGGTACCCGCCGTCGGAGGTTTCTGAGCATGAGTTGCCCGCACGACACGATCGTCATCGCCCCGATGATCTCGGACCTGGCGGGCGAGACCACCCGTCTGCGCGAGGCCGGGCCCCTGGCGAAGATCGACCTGCTCGGCGTGCCCGCCTACACCGTCACCAGGCACGGGCTGGCCAGGAAACTGCTCACCGATCCGAGGCTGGTCAAGGACATCAATTCCTGGTCGCTGTGGCAGACCGGCGTGGTGACCAGGCAGTGGCCGCTGATCGGCATGATCGACGTGGACCGCTCGATGTTCACCGTGGACGGCACCGAGCACCGCAGGCTGCGCATCAAGACCACCCAGGCGCTGACCCGCCGCCGCCTCGACGCGCTGAAGCCGCGCATCGAGGGTTACGTCGCCGACCTGCTCGACGGCCTGGAGCGCGCCGCCGCGGGCGGGCAGGCCGTCGACCTGAAGGAGTTGTTCGCCTACCCGCTGCCCATGCAGGTCGTCGGCGACCTGATGGGGGTGCCGCAGTCCGATCAGCAGATGCTGCTCGACTGGTACAAGGCGTTCTTCTCGATCATGACCCCGCAGGACGAGCGCCTGCAGGTCATCGACCAGCTCGACGCCTATTTCACCGAGATGGTGCGCGCCAAGACCGCCGAGCCGGGCGACGATTTCACCTCCGCGCTGATCTACTCCACCGACGAGGAGACCCCGCTCACCGAGGAGGAGGTGCTGGGCAACCTCAAGGCGCTGGTCGCCGCCGGGCACGAGACCACGGTCAATCTGATCCTGGCCACCGTGCGCGCGCTGCTGTCGCACCCGGAGCAGATGGCGCTGGTGCGGTCCGGGGAGGTGAGCTGGGAGACCGCCATCGAGGAGACGCTGCGTTTCGACGGCCCGGTCATCCACCTGCTCATGCGCTTCGCCACCGAGGACATCGATCTCGGCGACGCGGTGATCGAAAAAGGTGCGGGCGTGGTGATCTCCTACCGGGCCATCGGCCGCGACACCGAGGTGCACGGCGCCGACGCCGACGCCTTCGACATCACCCGTGCCACCGCCAACCGGCACATCTCCTTCGGCTACGGCCCGCACATCTGCCCCGGCGCGGCGCTGGCCAGGCTGGAGGCCTCGATCGCGGTTCCGGCGCTGTTCGAGCGCTTCCCCGAGCTGCGCCTTGCGGTGCCGGTCGAGCAGATCGTGAACATGCCGGTGCTCACCCAGAACGACCTCGCGCGGTTCCCGGTGGACCTGCGCGCCCGAGCCGCCGTCACCACCACGCCGGAGGCGTGAACGCCCGCTGACTTGTCGTCGCGGCGGCGCACCGCCGTCGCGACGTGACCGGCCTCACCCTCGGCCGATGACGTGGCCAGCATCACCGCGAAACGAGATTCTGTTCGGACGACCGTACGGTTTACCGTTCAAGAAACGTTTCTTCTGATGGGGAGTCCGCGTCGATGCTGACCACTCTCGCCCGGTTCGCGACCACGCGACCGCGCACGGTCCTGGTGGCCGCACTGCTGCTGATGCTGGCCTGCGGCGCCTTCGGCGCGAGCGCGGCGAGCCACATGAAGGCGGGCGGTTTCGTCACCGAGGAACTGGAATCGGTGCGCGCGGGCGAATTCCTCAGCGACCACTTCCCCGGCGGAGCGACCAATTACATCCTGCTCGTCACCGCCGACGACGGCGCCGACTCGCCCGCCGCGCGGGCCGCGGGCGAGCGGGCCGTCGCCCAGCTGAGCGGGTTCGACGAGGTCAGCGGCATCCAGTCGTACTGGACCACCCGTCCCGACCTCGCCCCCGCCCTGCGCAGCAAGGACGGGCGGAGCGCGCTGGTCATCGCCTACATCGCGGGCGACGATTCCGAACTCACCGAACGCGCCGACCGCATCAGCGAGCAGGTGCAGTTCGCCGACGACGGCGTCACCGTGCGCGCCGGCGGCCTCGGCGCCGCCTTCGCCGACATGAACACCCAGATCAGCCGCGATCTGATCATCGCCGAGGCCATCGCGATCCCGCTGACCGGCCTGCTGCTGATCCTGATCTTCGGCAGCGTGGTGGCCGCGGCCATGCCGGTGGTGATCGGCCTGTGCGCGGTGCTGGCCGCGCTCGGCATCCTGCGCACCCTGACCGTCTTCACCGACGTGTCCATCTACGCGCTGAACATGACCACCGCGCTTGGGCTGGCGCTGGCCATCGACTACAGCCTGTTCATCGTCAGCCGCTACCGCGAGGAACTGGGCCGCGGCCTCGACCCGGTCGCCGCCGTGGTGCGTTCGGTGCAGACCGCGGGCCGCACGGTCGTCTACTCGGCCCTGGTGGTCGCGCTCTCGCTGGCGGCACTGGCGGTGTTCCCGCAGTACTTCTTCAAGTCCTTCGCCTACGCGGGCGTGGCCGTGGTCGGCGCGGCCGCCGCGGCGGCGGTGATCGTGCTGCCCGCGATGCTGGTGCTGCTCGGCGACCGGGTGAACGCCTTGGACCTGCGCGCGGGCGTGCGCAGGCTGCTCGGCAGGCCCGAGCCCGCCCCGGTCCCCGCCGAGCGCAGCTTCTGGTACCGCTGGGTGCTGGCGGTCATGCGGCGCGCGGTGCCGATCGCCCTGCTGACCACCGTGCTGCTGCTGTTGGTCGGATCGCCGTTCCTCGGCGCGAAGTTCGGCTACCCGGACGACCGTGCCCTGTCCGACGCCCCGAGCCGGGTGGTCGGCGACGAACTGCGCGCGAACTTCGAAGCCGACATGGCCACCAGCGTCATCATCACCCTGCCCGGCTTCCAGGGCGACGAGGCGCGGATCGGCGAATACGCCGCCGCGCTGTCGAAGGTGCCCGACGTGCCCGCCGTGCTCTCCGGCGCGGGCGTCTACCTCAACGGCCTGAAGGTGGCCGCGCCGCTGCCGGACATGATCTCCGCCGACGGCGCGTTCCTGTCCGTCGGCACCCGCCTGGACCCCTACTCCGGTCCGGGCAAGGAGCAGCTGAACCAGCTGCGCGCCGTGCCCGCGCCCGGCGAGACGGCCTTCGGCGGCCCCGGCGCGCTGAACCAGGACTCGCTGGCCGCCATCGGTGAGCGCATCCCGCTGGCCGCGGTGCTCATCGCCCTCACCACGCTGGCGCTGCTGTTCCTGTTCACCGGCAGCCTGCTGCTGCCGATCAAGGCGCTGGCGCTGAACATGCTCTCGCTGGCCGCCACCTTCGGCGCGATGGTGTGGGTGTTCCAGGAGGGCCACCTGTCGGGGCTGCTCGGGTTCACCCCGACCGGCAATCTCGACCTGTCCATGCCGATCCTGATGTTCAGCATCGCCTTCGGCGCGTCCATGGACTACGAGATCTTCCTGCTCTCCCGCATCAGGGAGGAATGGCTGGCCGGACCGAAGACCGCCGAGGGCAACACCCACGCCGTCGCCATGGGCGTGGCGCGCACCGGCCGCATCTTCACCGCCGCCGCCCTGCTGATGAGCATCGTCTTCTTCGCGGTGGCCACCTCGGGGGTGACGGCCATGAAGCTGTTCGGCATCGGCTGCGCGCTGGCCGTGCTCAGCGACGCCTCGGTCATCCGCGGCCTGCTCGCTCCCGCCCTCATGCGCCTGCTCGGCACCGCCAACTGGTGGGCGCCGAAGCCGCTGGCCGCCCTGCACGCCCGCTTCGGCCTGCACGAGGCCGACGAGCAGGCGCTCGACGCGCGGCAGGCAGGGGCTGGGCGGGCAGACACGGCGCGGGCAGACACGGCGCGGGCAGACACCGCGCGGGAAGACATGGCGCAGGACAGCGCGTCGGAGACCGGCGAACGGAAGGCAGGCACCGAGCGGGATTCCGTCCTTCTCGGCAAGTAGCCACGGCGAAGACACCGCGCGGCCGGTGTCACCCGGCCGACGGGCGGTATCCGGCACGCGACGAGCTGGGAAACCCATCCCGCGGGGGGACGGGCGCTCATCCCACGAGCGGGAGGCTCATTCGGTGACCGAGGCGCGCCGGGCGGCCACCCGCCCGGCGTAGACCACGCCGACGAACTCGGTGAGATCGTCGATCAGCGCCTGCGCCGCCCAGGCGTCGTCCTCGGCCTGCGCCGAATCGCCGCCGATGCCGCCGTGATGCCGCGACCAGTCGGCGACCAGTTCGAACACCCCGCCGATGGTGGCCATCGCCACCGCGAACCGCCGCCTGCTCGTCCGCTCGCCCACCCCTGGCTCGGCGGGCCACTGGGTGTCGAGGAAGGCCGCCGCCCAGCGCCGGTGCACCCGTCGCTGCCGCCGCACCACCGAGGGCACCTGCGCGACCTCGGTGAAGGCCAGCCGCAGCAGCCGGGGGTCCTCGGCGATGGCGTGCACGAAGGCGGCGACGATGGCGGGTCCGCGCTCACCGAACGGCCGGTCGGCCTTGCGCAGCGCCGTGGTGCTCACCCGGTCCCTGATCGCGGCGGCGAACTCGTCGAGCAACGCGGCGTAGCAGCGGCCCACGCTGTCGAAGCGGGCGTCGAACTCCTGCGTCGGCAGGCCGGCCCGCGCGCAGATCTGCTCTCTGGTGGTCCGCGAGAACCCCTGCTCGGCAAGAACTTCCGTGGCGGCGTCGAGCAACGCTCGACGGCTCTGGTCTGTCGCAGGGCACCCTGGCCCCGCGTCGGCGTCGTCGCGGGTCACGACATCCGACTGTAGTGGCCGATGAATTCCGGGGCCGGGCGACGTCTACCCATCGGAGGGTCCGAGCGCCCGCCCGGCCCCGGCAGACAACCCGAACGAGCCACCCGAACGAGCCACCCCGAACGAGCCACCCGAACAGCGCAGAGGAGAACCCGCCATGCAGAAGATCGTCACCAACCTCTGGTACGACGGCGACGCCGAGGAGGCCGCGAACTTCTACTGTTCGCTGCTGCCCGACTCCCGCATCACCGACGTCACCCGCTTCACCGAGTCCGGCATGGGCACGCCGGGCGCGGTCATGAGGGTCGACTTCGAACTCGCCGGCCAGCGCTTCACCGCCATCAACGGCGGCGGCGAGTTCCACTACACCCACGCCATGTCCCTGCTGGTCAACTGCGAGGACCAGGCCGAGGTCGACCGGCTGTGGGAGGCACTGCTCGACGGCGGCAAGGAGATCGAGTGTGGCTGGCTCGCCGACCGTTACGGCGTGCACTGGCAGATCTGGCCCGCCGCCGCCGACGCCCTCATGACCGGCGACCCGGCTGCCGTCGACCGCGCCACCAAGGCCATGCTCGGCATGAAGAAGATCGACCTGAAGGCCATGCAGGACGCCTATAACGGCTGATCATCCGGCTCGAGTGTTCCTTCCGAGTGGAAACGCCCGTTCTCCGGGCGGTCCGGGCACGACCACGGGTATGGTCGTGCCCGGACCGGCTCGTCCGACGCGGCGGGCGGTCCCGAACCACAACTGAATGACCACACAACTGAATGACCAACGGGGGCTCGCACCAGCGGGCTGAGAGGACGGCTAGCCCACTTCCGGGCGGTCAGGGCCGTCGACCGTATGAACCTGACCGGGTAATGCCGGCGTAGGGAGGAACATCATGGCATCGGCCGATCGCGCGAACGCGCCCGTCGACACCGTAACCACCGGGCCGATCGAAGGCAGCGTCAAGCACTACCTGGAGGTCGACGACCTCCGCATCCCGGTGCGGCGCATCGAGTTGACCAACGGCGAGACCTTCGACGTCTACGACACCTCGGGCCCGTACACCGACGACTCCGCCGTCATCGATCTGGAAGCGGGCCTGCCGAAGCTGCGCGAGGGCTGGCGCAAGCCCGCCGTTGCGGGTCCGCGCACCCAGCTGGCCTGGGCGCGCGCGGGCATCGTCACCGACGAGATGCGCTTCGTCGCCGCCCGCGAGGGCGTCGATCCCGAACTCGTGCGCAGCGAGGTCGCCGCGGGCCGCGCGGTGATCCCCGCCAACCACAACCATCCCGAACTCGAGCCGACCATCATCGGCAAGAAGTTCCTGGTGAAGATCAACGCCAATATCGGCAACTCGGCGGTCTCGTCCTCGATCGCCGAGGAGGTGGAGAAGATGGTGTGGGCCACCCGCTGGGGCGCCGACACCATCATGGACCTGTCCACCGGCAGGAACATCCACGAGACCCGCGAGTGGATTCTGCGCAACTCCCCGGTCCCGGTCGGCACCGTGCCGATCTACCAGGCGCTGGAGAAGGTGAACGGTGATCCGGCCGCGCTCACCTGGGAGATCTACCGCGACACCGTGATCGAGCAGGCCGAGCAGGGTGTGGACTACATGACCGTGCACGCCGGCGTGCTGCTGCGCTACGTGCCGCTCACCGCCGGACGCGTCACCGGCATCGTCTCGCGCGGCGGCTCCATCATGGCCGCCTGGTGCCTGGCCCATCACCGGGAGTCGTTCCTGTACACGCACTTCGAGGAACTCTGCGAGATCCTGGCCCGCTACGACGTCACCTTCTCCCTCGGCGACGGCCTGCGCCCCGGCTCCATCGCCGACGCCAACGACGAGGCCCAGTTCGCCGAACTGCGCACCCTCGGCGAGCTGACGAAGATCGCGAAATCCCATGGCGTGCAGGTGATGATCGAGGGCCCCGGCCACGTGCCCATGCACAAGATCGTGGAGAACGTGCGCCTGGAGGAAGAACTCTGCGAGGAGGCGCCCTTCTACACCCTCGGCCCGCTGGCCACCGACATCGCGCCCGGCTACGACCACATCACCTCGGCCATCGGCGCCTCGATCATCGCCCAGGCAGGCACCGCCATGCTCTGCTACGTCACCCCCAAGGAGCATCTGGGCCTGCCGAACCGCGACGACGTGAAGACCGGCGTCATCACCTACAAGATCGCCGCCCACGCCGCCGATCTCGCCAAGGGCCACCCGCACGCCCAGCAGCGTGACGACGCACTGTCCAAGGCGCGCTTCGAATTCCGCTGGCGCGACCAGTTCGCCCTCTCGCTCGACCCCGACACCGCCCGCGAGTACCACGACGAGACCATGCCCGCCGAGCCCGCCAAGACCGCCCACTTCTGCTCCATGTGCGGCCCGAAGTTCTGCTCGATGCGCATCTCCGCCGACGTCCGCGAGTACGCCGAGGCCAACAACCTCACCGATGTCGCCGCCATCGAGGCGGGCATGGCCGAGAAGTCCACCGAGTTCGCCCAGGCGGGCGGCAAGGTGTACCTCCCGGTCGTCTCCTGACCGACCTACCGGGTCCCCGACCGGGGTGGCGGCCCGGGACACGGCGCTCCCGCGTCCCGGGCCGCCACCCCGCGCCCCGATCGGCCGCACCGTCGACAACTCCCTCGGTTTCGGCAGCGACACCGCCCTCGTCTTCGCCCGGCCGCGCGGTCCGGCTACGCCTGCTCGGCCCGCAGCAGGGCCGTGACCCGCACCGAGGTCTCGTGCAGCCGGTCGAAGACCTCGAGCACCAGTCGTAGCTGCGCGTCGGTGTAACCGGCCATCGCCGCGCCGAACTCCCTGGCCAGCACCTCGTAGTGCGGGGCGATCTCGTGGACGCGGTCCTCGCGCACGCTCACGATGATGCGTCGCCGGTCCTGCTCGTCGTGTTCGCGGCTGACATAGCCGGCTTTCAGCAGTCGATCGATCATCCGGGTGACGGCGCCCGTGGTGAGCCCGGTCCTGGCCGCGAGTTCACCGGCGGTGGCGGGTCCGCCGAGCCGCAACAGATTCAGGCAGCGCAGGTCGGTGACGTGCAGCCCGAGCCGGTCGGCCACCGCCTGATGCATCATCACCGCGTCCGTGGCGCTGCGCTGGGCGGCCACCGTGAGCGCGGCGCTCAGATCCGCGGAGTTCGACATCTTGACATCCTTGCCTGACCGAGTAAATATCTTACTCAGTCAATTATTTACCCGATCAATTGTTGATCGTCGCATTCTAAGGGAGACGCCATGTCCGTCGACCAGCCCACCGACCGACCCGCCGACGAGGCCGCCGTACGCGCCCTGCTCGCCCGCCAGAACGAGGCCTGGGCCGCGGGCGATGCCGATGCCTACGCCGCGTTGTTCACCCCCGACGCCGACTACGTGACCTGGATCGGCACCCATCTGCGCGGCCGCGGGGCCATCGCGGAGTCCCACCGCCCGCTGTTCGAGAAGCACATGAAGGGCACCCGGATCGACAGCGAGATCACCGGAATCCGCTTTCTCACCCCCGATGTGGCGATCGCCCACAGCCTGGGGGCGGTGGTCGGCGGCCGGAAGCGGCGCACCAGGCGCAACACGAAGGTCCAGACCACGGTGGCCGTGCGGCACGACGGCGAGTGGCTGCTCACCGCCTTCCAGAACGGCAAGTACCACTGGCTCACCGAAGCTCTCACCAGCCGCCTCACGGGCGGCCGCCCCCGGCCCCGACGGCGGACTGAACCGCGCCCGCCGTTCTTCACTGGAAGGTGACGTGCACCGGCCGCACGACGATCACCACCCGCCGAGGATGGTCGCCGACCGGCTTGTCGTAGTCGAGCCCGTACCGGCGGGCGAGCACATCGAAGAAGTCACCCTCCGGGTCGGGCTCGACCCGCTCCACGACACCGCGCACCTCCAGGTACCGATAGGGCCGTTCGGGATCGTTGACGCTCAGCGCCACCGCCGGATCACGTTCGACATTGCGGCATTTCGCGCGGTCCGTGGTCGTGGTCAACCGGAGGAACTCGCCGTCCCACACCTGCCAGACCGGCGTGACCTGCGGCGTCCCGTCCGAGTTCAGCGTGCCCAGGTGCGCGAACAGCGGCCGGGTCAGCAGATCGACGTGACTGTCGGGAATCATCAGACCTCCAAGTTTTGACAACTATCAAAGCTTTTATAACACCCTTACGCTTGACCGTCATGGGCATGCCAGCGCACGAACGACTCGGCCTCGACCTCAAACGGGCCGAGCAGGAACTGATGGCCGCCAAGCACGAGGCGGTCAAGCCGCTGACCGTCCCCCAGTACGCCGCGCTGTTCGCCCTCGCCGACAGCCCGGGCATCTCCGCGGCCGCGCTCGCCCGCGCCTGCCTGGTCACCCCCCAGGCCATGACCGTCGTCCTGCGCAATCTCCAGGACCGCGGCCTCGTCGAGCGCACCCCGCATCCCTGGCACCGGGGCGTGCTGGAGACCCGCCTGACCGAGGCGGGCCGCGCGGCATTCGAAGCGGCCGATCGCCGGGCCGCGGCGATCGAACAGCGCATCGCCGATGCGTTCACCCCCGCCGAACGCGATACCCTCCGCGAACTCCTGACTCGCTTCGCCACCGCGGCGCGAGGCGACACCGACTGACCTCCAGCGGCCACCCGACCGACGGGTGGCAGAATCGTTCGCCGAACGAACTATCAGCGCCCGGCCGCCCGCCGGCCAGATGGACGGGACCGACATGACCGACCTCCCCGAGGCCTTCTACCTGCCCGCCCCCGATCAGCCGGGCCGCTACCTGTCCACCGAACTCACCCGCGGCCCCTGGTCCCCCGACGCCCAGCACGCGGGCCCGCCCTCGGCCCTGATCGGCCACGCTTTGGAACGCTGCGAACCGCGCGCGGACTTCCGCATCGGCCGGGTCGCGGTGGAGATCCTCGGCCCGGTGCCGCTGGCCCCGCTCACCGTCGAGACCAGAGTGGCCAGGCCGGGCCGCAGCGTGGAACTGCTCGAGGCGACGCTGTCCTCCGACCGCGGCCCGGTCATGAAGGCCAACGCCTGGCGCTTCCGCCGGGCCGACCCCGAACTCGACGTGCCGGAGGAGTTCCGGCCGACCGGGAGTCGTCCCGGCCCCGAGGACGCCCCCTGGACCCCGTTCCCCTCGGCCCAGACCATCGGCTTCCACACCGGCATCGAATACCGCTTCGTCCGTGGCGGTTTCGACGAGCCGGGCCCGGCGATCTGCTGGATCAGGCTCAGGCACCCGATCGTCGCGGGCACCACACCGAGCCCCCTGGAACGCACCCTCGCCGCCGCCGACTCGGGCAACGGCGTCAGCGCCGTCCTGGACTGGGCGAAATACCTGTTCATCAACACCGATCTCACGGTGACCCTGCACCGTCAGCCCGCGGGGGAATGGATCTGTCTCGACGCCGTCACCCACCCCCAGCCCGGCGGCATCGGCCTCGCCGAATCGGCGCTGTTCGACGAGCGGGGTCCGCTGGGCCGCAGCACCCAGACCCTGTTCCTCGGCCCCCGCTGACCCTCCGGCCGACCGATCCCGCGCGGCTCAGCCCGCCGCGATCTCCTCGCGCCACACCGGGCTGTCGACGTAGTGGTTGTCGTAGGTCTGCGAGCTGTCGCGGATCTCCTGCACCGTCGCCTGGCCCCGGTAGACCCGCTCCAGCAGCCGGTAGTAGTCGAAGCGGTGCATGCCGGGCGTGAAGACCACCAGCAGTTCGGCTTCCGCGCCGGGCGCCGGGGCGAACGCGTGCGGGACCGTCGGCGGCACGGTGAGGAAGTCGCCGCGTTCGAGCCGGACCACCGTGTCGCCGAGCAGGAATCGCGCGGAGCCTTCCAGCACGAGGAACATCTCGGTGGCCTTGGTGTGGAAGTGCGCGGGCGCTCCGGGCGATCCCTTCGCCAGGCTCGCCTTGTTCGCGGTGAGCGCGCCACCGGTGTCGCCCGCGTCGGCGAGCAGTGTGATGAGGCTGAGCGCGCCGTCCTGGAGCGTGGCCGCGTCCGCGGAACGAACCAGAACGGGGGCGGTGTGCTGAGCGGAACTGGTCATCGGTGACTCCTGATGCGGTCGACCGGCGTTTCGCGCCGGTTCCCGGTGTGTCGAGGAGTTGACGACACAGGCACTCCGGGTGTGACATCCGGTGCCGCGCGGCAGCGGAGCGCAGGCTCAGCCCGCCGCGGTCGTCCGTTCGGCGCGGTGATCCCCGATGAGCAGAGCAACGACGAACGCGCGCAACATCTCTCGTTCCTCCTCGGCATCCGAGGCGGGCATCGTGAGCAGGGAGACCACCGCGCGCACCGTCCAGCGGCCGAGCCTGCGCGCACCGGCCGCGTCGAGGTCGGGCCGGAGTGTGGCCGCGAAATCGCGGGCCAATGCCTCGACCACATCCGAGGATTCGGCGAGTCGCGCGACCACACCGGCGTTCACCGGCTCGAACCAGACCGCCAGATGCGGGGTCTCGCGCACCTCGGCCAGGATCGCGACGAGGGTGTCGAGCAGCGCGGTGGCGGGGTCGGCCGCGCCGCGACGGTCGCGCCACACCCGGGCGACGACCCGGCGCGCCTCCCGTCCGGCGAAGGCGGCGAACAGCTCATGCCGATTCGGGAAGTAGCGGTACAGCGTGGCGCGCGAGCATCCGGCCGCCGCGGCCACCTCGGCCATGCCGATCCCGGACACCCCCCGCTCGCCCCGGTCCAGGAACAGGCCGCGCACCGCGTCGAGGATGCGCTCGGCCGCGAGTTCGGTGCGGCTGCCGGCGAGCCAGTCGCCGCTCACGCCGCGCCCCGGAATGGCACCCGGGTGGGGCGCCGCACGTACGGGCCGTCGGCGTATTCGACGGCGTCGTGGTCGACGACGAAGCGCGGATACCGGGCGAGCAGTTCCGCCATGGCGACGCGGGCCTGCATGCGGGCGGCCGCCGCGCCCAGGCAGTGGTGCGGACCGTGGCCGAAGGTCAGCAGATGTTGCGGGTCGCGGGTCACGTCGAGGTCGGCGGCGTCGGGGCCGAAGACCCGTTCGTCGCGGTTGGCGGAGGCGTAGACGAGCAGCACCTTGCGGCCCGCCGGGATGGTGACGCCCGCGATCTCCACCGCGCGGGTGGTGGTGCGGGCCAGGCCCTGCACCGGGGAGGTGAGCCGGGCGAACTCCTCGATCGCGGGCCGGATCAGGCCCGGCTCGGCGGCCAGCGCGTCGCGTTGCGCGGGGTTCGCGTGCAGGAGCTGGACCGCCCCGCCGAGCAGGCCGGTGGTGGTGTCGTTGCCGCCCGCGACCATCGTCCAGGTGTAGGCGAGCAACTGGACCAGTCCGGTCACGTCCTCGTCGGTGGCGCCGAGGCCCGCCTGGACCAGCAGGGAGACGGTGTCGTCGCCGGGTTCGGCGCGCCTGCGGCGGATCAGCTCGGCGAAGTAGCCGACCATCTCCGTCGACGCCGCCCTCGCCCGCTCGGTCGTCGTGCCCGTTCCGGCGGCCACCACGGCGTCGGTCCACCCGTCGAACCGTTCCCGATCCTGCTCCGGCACACCGAGATAGTGCGCGACGACCATGCTCGGCAGCGGCTTGAACAGGACCTCGACGATGTCGCCCGCACCGCCGAGCCGGTCGAGCCGCTCGCGGACGTAGGCCCGCACCATCGGCTCCAGCGACTCCACCCGGCGTGGCGTGAACCCGCGCGCCACCAGGGTGCGGAACTCGGTGTGCTGCGGTGGGTCCTGCATGACCAGCGGCGGATTCGCGGTCAGGCCGATCCGCTCCAGCTCGCCGTATTCGACGGTGAGACCGTCGCGGGAGGAGAAGGTCGCGGTGTCGCGGGCGGCGGCGACCACGTCGGCGTGCCGGGTCAGCACCCAGTAGTCGTGCTCCGGCCGATCCTCGGGGACCACGTGATGCACCGGGTCGTGCGCTCGCAGCGCCGCGTACATGGGCCAGGGGTCGGCCCAGGTGGCGGCCGTGCACGGCCGGAAAACGGGCGCTGTGTGAGACCTGATCGCCGACATGTGTCGACTGTAAGACAGATATGTCAATATGTACAGGCTCGGCGGGGGTGGCTCGCGCACACCTCGCCCGCGCGATTCCCCCGCCCGATCCGGCCGCCCCGCGAGACGTGGCGAGAACGTAATGTGCCTGGTGTGAAACTGCTGCCTCTTCCCGCCGAAGGACAGACCCCGGTCCGTGTCCTCACCATCGCCGGCACCGACTCCGGTGGCGGCGCAGGCATCCAGGCCGACTCCCGCACCATGGCGCTGTGCGGAGTGCACGCGCTGGTCGCGGTGGCCGCCGTGACCGTGCAGAACTCGGTCGGAGTCAGCGGATTCCACGAGATCCCGCCGCACGTGGTGGCCGACCAGGTGCGATCGGTGGCCGGGGACATCGGGGTGAACGCGGCCAAGACCGGCATGCTGGCGTCCTCGGCGATCATCGAGGCGGTGGCCGAGGTGTGCCGGGAAGTCGGCATCGGCGGCGACGGGCCGATCCCGCTGGTGGTCGACCCGGTGGCGGCGTCCATGCACGGCGACGCGCTGCTGCACGAGGAAGCCCTCGACGCGGTCCGCAACACGTTGTTCCCGCTGGCCACGGTGGTGACGCCGAATCTGGACGAGGTCAGGTTGATCAGCGGCGTCGAGGTCACCGACCACGCCACCGCGCGCAAGGCCGCCGAAGCGCTGCACGCCCTCGGCCCGCGCTGGGTGGTGGTCAAGGGAGGCCACCTGCGGTCCTCGCAGGTCAGCACCGATCTGTTGTTCGACGGCCACGCCTTCCACGAGTTCACCGCGCCCCGCATCCCCACCGGCAACGACCACGGCGGTGGCGACACCCTGGCCGCCGCCCTCGCCTGCGCGCTGGCGCACGGCTACCAGGTCCCCGACGCGCTGGCCTTCGCCAAGGAATGGACCCGCCGCTGTCTGGAGGCCGCCTACGACCTGGGCGCGGGCCACGGCCCGGTGTCCCCGCTGTGGCGTCTGCACCACTCCTGACCCCCGAAGCGCGGTTTGCCGGAACGGCAACTTCGCTTGCCGTTCACTCGTATGGCGGCGCACCATCGTGTCACTACCCCCGTGACGAGGAGAGACGATGACCGCGCCCACACCCGAACAGTTCTGGGAAGACTTCTACCGCGAACGCGACGCGATCTGGTCCGGCAAGGTGAACCCGTTGTTCGCCCGCGAGGCCGAGGCACTGGCTCCCGGAACGGCGCTCGACCTGGGCTGCGGCGAGGGCGCGGACGCGATCTGGCTGGCCGAACGCGGCTGGCGGGTGACCGCGACCGACATCTCCGCCACCGCCCTCGAGCGCGCCGCCGAGCACGCCGTCGGCGCGGGCGTCGCCGACCGGATCGGCTTCGTCCGCCACAACCTGCTGGCGAGCTTCCCGGAGGGGACCTTCGACCTGGTGTCCGCCCAGTTCCTGCACTCGCCGGTGGCCGGGGCGGGTGAGCGCGACGCGATCCTGCTCCGCGCCGCCGATGCGGTCGCGCCCGGCGGGGTCTTGCTGATCGTCGGGCACGCGGGCTGGCCGAGCTGGATGAGCGAGCCGCCCCTGTTCGAGTTCCCGACCATCGAGGGCACCCTGGCGCTGCTCGAGCCGCGCGGGCCGTGGTCGGTGGAGACCAGCGAATGGGTCGAGAAGGAGATGACCGGCCCCGAGGGACAGCGGGGCACCCGCGCCGACACCGTCCTGCGACTGCGCAGGCCCGCCGCCTGAACCCGCGCCCGGTGGACCGTTCCCCGGCCGCCTGATTCCGCCACTGCCACACGGCTGGACCGGATTTCGCGCGGCGCTGCGCTCGCGCAAGACCTCAGCGCGAGTTCCCAGGAACCTCCCAGCCCGGTCCCAGCGCGCTGGGAGCCACGGCCTCGATGGTGGAATCCATGATCGAGCGGACGCCCGTGCTGGACATCGTGATTCCGGTGCACAACGAGGAAACCGGGCTGGCCGACTGCGTGCGCAGGCTCGACGCCCACCTGCGCGACGGCTTCCCCTTCTCCGCGCGCATCACCATCGCCGACAACGCGAGCACGGATGCCACGCCGCGCCTCGCCGAGGAACTGGCGGCCTCGATGCCGAATGTGCGGGTGGCGCATCTGGACGCCAAAGGCCGCGGCCGGGCCCTGCGCGCGGTGTGGGAGCGCTCGGACGCCCAGGTGCTCGCCTACATGGACGTCGACCTGTCCACCGATCTGGGCGCGCTGCTGCCACTGGTGGCGCCGCTGGTGTCCGGCCATTCCGATCTGGCGATCGGCACCAGGCTCGACGCCGCCGCCCGCGTGGTGCGCGGACCCAAGCGCGAGATCATCTCCCGCTGCTACAACCTCATCCTCAAGGCCGCGCTGCGCGCCCGCTTCTCGGACGCGCAGTGCGGCTTCAAGGCGGTCCGCGCCGAGGTGGCGCAGTGCCTGCTGCCGCTGGTCGAGGACGACGAGTGGTTCTTCGACACCGAACTGCTCGTGCTCGCCGAGCAAGCCGGGCTGCGCATCCACGAGGTGCCGGTCGACTGGATCGACGACCCGGACAGCCGCGTCGACATCCTCGACACCGCCCGCAAGGACCTGCGCGGGGTGTGGCGGCTGGCCAGGGCGATCGCCACCGGCACGCTGCCGCTGGACGAGCTGCGCGCCGCCATCGGCCGGGAGCCACTGGTTCCCGGCGTCCCACTCGGCATGGTCGGGCAGCTGGTGCGTTTCGCGCTGGTGGGACTCGGCTCGACTCTCGCCTACGCCCTGCTGTATCTGCTGCTGCGGCCCGCCGTCGGCGCGCAGACGGCCAATTTCGCCGCGCTGCTGCTGACCGCGGTCGCCAATACCGCCGCCAATCGCGCCTGGACCTTCGGTGTGCGCGGGTCGGCGCGGGCGCTCACCCACCAGTTCCAGGGCCTGCTCGTCTTCTGCTTCGGCCTGACGGTGACCAGCGGCGCGCTGTTCGCCCTGCACCACTGGGCCGCCCGCGCCCCCGTCCTGGTCGAACTCGCCGCGCTGGTGGCGGTCAACCTGGTCGCCACGATCGCTCGTTTCATCGGCCTGCGCTGGGTGTTCCGCGACGCGGGCAGCCGGTCGCATCGGCCGCCGCACCCGGCGGCGCCACCACGCCGCCCCGCCGAGCGGATCACCACGATCGCCATGGCCGGGACATTTCCCGTCGCCACACCGGGGGCAGCCGCGCTCGTCCGCGGTGACACCCCGGGAGCCGCCCGGTGACCGCCCCGCTCACCCGGCGCGCGACGCGCGAGATCGGCCGCGCGGCACGCACGCACGGCACCGTCCGCCGCGAACACGTCCTGCTGACACTGCTTCTGGTCGGCACGGCCGCCGCCTACCTGTACAACCTGTCCGCCAACGGCTGGGCGAACGCCTTCTATTCCGCTGCCGTGCAGGCGGGTTCGCAGTCGTGGAAGGCCTTCTTCTTCGGCTCCTCCGACCCGGCGAACTCCATCACCGTCGACAAGCCGCCCGCCGCGCTGTGGCCGATGGCGCTGTCGGCGCGGCTGTTCGGGCTCAACAGCTGGAGCATGCTGGTGCCGCAGGTGCTGCTCGGCGTCGGCAGTGTGGCGCTGCTGTGGGCGACGGTGCGGCGGGTCTTCGGTTCGGCGGCCGGGCTGCTGGCCGGGCTGGTGCTCGCGGTGACACCGGTGGCGGCGCTGATGTTCCGCTTCAACAATCCCGAGGCGCTGCTGGTGTTCCTGATGGTCGCGGCGGCCTGGGCGATGACGCGCGCGGTGGCCGACGGCCGCTGGTGCCGGCTGGCGCTGACCGGGGCGTTCATCGGTTTCGGTTTCCTGGCCAAGCAGTTGCAGGTGCTGCTGGTGGTCCCCGCGGCGGCGCTGACCTACCTGATCGCCGGGCCGCCCGCCCTCGGCAAGCGCATCGCTCAGCTGTTCGCCGCGGGCGCGGCCATGGTGGTCGCCGCGGGCTGGTGGCTGCTGGCGGTGGAGCTGTGGCCCGCGGATTCGCGGCCGTGGATCGGCGGCTCGCAGCACAATTCGATCATCGAACTCACCCTCGGCTACAACGGCCTGGGCAGGCTCAACGGTCACGAGAACGGCAGCGCCGGCCCCGGCGGCGGTCCGCCGTCCGGCCGTCCGGGCATCTGGGGCGAGACCGGTCTCACCCGCATGTTCGACCACGCCCAGGGCGGTCAGATCGCCTGGCTGCTCCCCGCCGCTCTCGTCCTGCTCGCCACCGGCCTGGCCATGCGCGCCGGGGCCCCGCGCACCGACGACCGGCGCGCCGCCCTGATCCTGTGGGGCGGCTGGCTGCTCGTCACCGGCCTGGTCTTCAGCTTCATGCAGGGGATCTTCCACCAGTACTACACCGTGGCGCTGGCCCCCGGCATCGCCGCGCTCGTCGGCGGCGGGACGGTCACGGCCTGGCGGGAACGCCACCGGCCGATGGTGCGCCTCGCCCTCGCCGCAGCGGTCGGATCGACCACCGCGACCGCGTGGATGCTGTTGTCGCGCAGCGCGGATTTCCTGCCCTGGCTGCGCTGGGCGGTGCTGGTGAGCGGAGGAGCCGCCGTGCTCGGCGTGCTCGTCGGCCCGGCGATCCGGGCGCCGAGGGGTGACGGTGACACCCGAGGCCGGGTGCGGCACCGCGTGCCCGTCCCCGGACCGCGCACGGCGCGAGCGGCTCTGGCGATCGCCATGGCCTTCGCGACCCTCGCCGGCCCCGTGGCCTACACCGCGCAGACCCTCACCGGCTCCCATCGCGGCTCGATCCCGCTCGCCGGCCCCGACACCGGCGGCCGGGGCGGACCGAACGGACCACGCCCGTCCGGCGGCACGCTCGCCGTGCCTGGCCCGGTACCGTCGACACCGCCGCCCGCGGCGGGCGCCGCCGACGAGTCGGCGACCGCCGACACCCTGCCCCTCGGCGCCGCCGACACCCTCGCCGACCCGGCCCCGGCCACCGCCGACCCGGCCACCACCGACGAATCCCCGAACGGCTCAGCCGGCCAGCCCCTGCCGGGCCCGCCCCTGCCGGGCGGACCGGGCGGACCCGGCGCTCTCCAGGCCGCCGCGGCCCCGGGCAGCGCCCTGATCACCCTCCTCACGACCGACGCCACCGCCTACACCTGGGTCGCCGCCACCGTCGGTTCCACCGGCGCGGCCGTCGTCCAGCTGGCCGCGGGCAGCCCCGTCCTGCCGATCGGCGGCTTCAACGGCGGCGACCCCGCCCCCACCCTCGAACGGTTCCAGCGGTACGTCCGCGACGGCGAGATCCACTACTTCCTCGGCGGCAACCGCGGCGGCCCCGGCACCACCCCCGACTCGCAGAGCTCCCGGATCAGCGACTGGGTCGGCCAGACCTTCACCCCCACCGTCGTCGACGGCGTCACCGTCTACGACCTCACCTCCCCAGGGTGACCCGGTCGGTCTCACCACGATGACGAGCCCGGGTCGACGAAGCGCAAGGTCAGCTCGTCGGTGACGGGACGGGCCACGCAGGGCAGGGTCAGGCCGGCGGCTCGCTGGGCCTCGGTGAGCGCGAGCAGCGGGTCGCCGGGCAGCTCCACCGCGCCGGAATCGACTGCGGCGAGGCAGGTTCCGCACGAGCCGCCCAGGCAGGAGTAGGGCAGGTCCTCGCGGTGCGGCAGGGCGGCGTCGAGAACGGCCGCGCCGCGCGGCATCTCGAAGCGCAGCTCGAATGCGTCGCCGCGCAGGGTGACGGCGGTGTCCGGTCCTCCCGCGTCGGCGACCGGGGCGCTCGGGTGAGCGGTGTCGAACAGCTCGAACGAGACAGCCGCGCGGGGCACGCCCCGGGCCAGCAGGGCGTCGACGGTGTCGGTGACGAGCTCGCGCGGGCCGCACAGCAGCCAGTGGTCGGCGTTCTCGGCGGCCACCGCCGTGGCGGTGACGCGGCCGGAACGCACGCCGGGATCGCCGGGGCCGGCCTTCCCGCGGGAGAGGTGGTGCACGACCCGCAGCCGGTCGGGATGTCGGGCGGCGAGTTCGGCGACCTGCCCGCGCAGCATGATCGAGTGTTCGTCGCGGCTGCCGTAGTGCAGGGTGACCGTGGTGTCCGGTGCGGCGGCCAGGAGCGCGGCGACCTGCGCGAGGATCGGGGTGATGCCGCTGCCTGCCGCGACCGCCACATAACGGCCTCCTTGGCTCGGGTCGACGGTGAATCCGCCCGCGGGCTCGGAGACGTACAGCACCGCGCCCGCGGCGAGCCGGTCCACGGCGTAACCGGAGAACAGCCCGCCCGCCTGCCGCTTGACCGCGATGCGCAGCCTGCCCGCCTCGGGGGCGTCGCACAGCGAGTAGCTGCGGCGTACCGACCCCGATGGGCCCGCACCCCGGATCACCACGTGCTGACCGGCCCGATACCGGAAGCGTTCGCGAAGCTGTTCCGGCACCGCGAATTCCACGACGACACTGCCGGAGGTGTCCGGCTCCACCGCGCGGACCGTCAGTCGATGGAAGCCACGGGCCGGGCCGTAGGGCACCGGATCGAAGCCCGACGAGCCGGGTGCGGCCGACCGTGTCGTCCCGTCACCAGCCGCGCCCAGCCCGTCCAGGACAGCGGCGAGCCCGCTCGCGCCGAGCGCGGTCACGGCGCGGCCGACCAGGATCGGGTCGAGCACGCTGACCGGCTTGTCCAGCAGGCCCGCGATCCGCGCGATCTGCCTGCCCACCCGTGCGTCCCGGGCGCCCACCGACATGGCGGCCGTGGTGGCGAGCTCGAGCGCGCGGGTGGGGACGCGGGTGTCGCCGTCGACGTGCGGCATGGCCAGGTCGAACAGCCTGGTGATCATCCAGGCGTCGTCGATCTCGGCGGCCACCGCGCGGAACCAGCGCGCGGACAGCGGTTTCCCGGACGACTCGGCGAGCACGCGGCGCAGGCACAATGCTTGCAGGGCCGACACGCTCATGCCCTGCCCGAAGGCGGGACTGAAGCTGCACACCGCGTCGCCCATGACGAGCAGGCCGTCGGGGAAGCGGGTCAGCCGCTCGTAGCGGCGGCGCTGGTTGGCCGGGTAGCGGTAGGTGGCGACCGGGGTGAGCGGCTCGGCGTCGAGCAGCGCGCGGCGCACGTCCGGCGGGGCGACCGAGGCCGCGAACCGCCAGTAGCCGTCGTCGTCGGAGGGCGGGTGGTCGGCGCCGTAGCCGATCAGGGTGAGGATGTGCCGGTCGCCCTCGACCTCGAACAGCGCAAGCCCGCGCGCGGGGTTCTGGTTCGCGACCACGATCTCCTTGTCGGCGACAGCGCCCGCGGGCAGCCGCACATACCGGCTCGCGTATTTCATGTCGATGCGCACGCCCTCCGCGCGCGGTTGCTCGTAGCCGAGGCCCGCCAGCCACTGTTCGATCGGCCCGTGCCTGCCCAGACAGGAGATGACCAGATCGGCCTCGATCTCGCGCGGGCCGCGGCCGGAATCCACGCGCACCCCGCGCACTCGCCGGTCGCCGTCCGCGGTGAGCAGGCCGGCCACCGCGTGGCCGTCCTCGATCGTCACGTTCGGCAGCGCCCGGACTCGCTCGCGCACCCGCCACTCCAGGAACGGCCTGCTGGCCTGCAACAGCGAGTAGCCCGCGTCCGCCTGCCGCAGCGTGCGGCCGGCGATCGTCATGCGCATCTGGCTCAGCGAGCGGCACTCCACCGCCCCGTCGGCGAGCGCCTGGGCGGTGAAACCGGGGAACAGCTCCTCGAAGATCTGCTTGCCCCGCGCCAGCAGCGCGTGCACGTGCCTGCCCTGCGGCACGCCGGGCCGGTCCCCCGGCTGCGACAGGTCGTCGCGCTCGATCACCGTGACCCGAGCGAAGGTCTCGCCGAGCACCCTGGCCGCGAGCAGCCCCGCCATGCTCGCGCCGAGCACCACCGCGTGCCCCCGGCCCGCCCGATCGATCGCCATTGCCGCACCTTCCGCCGTCTCGGCGGTCAGTATCCATCACACCGGCGGCACGGGAATCAGGCGGTACCAGTTCGATGCGCCCTTGGTTCGCCGATGTCGTCCGCCCCGGACATGCGAAGGCCCACCGGACACGCCGTCCGGTGGACCTCGACTGTTCGTCGCGACCTCCGGTCAGCCGGTGATCTCCACGGTCGAGGTGGTGATCCCGCCGTTCGGGCACCAGACCGAGACGGTGTGGGTGCCCACGGGGACGTTGTCGACGAAGACGTTGCCGGTGGGGGCCACCGGGATGCTCTGGGTTTCGGGGGTGCCGTTGTAGGGGTCGACCGAGCAGGCCTCAGGGGCGTCGCCACCCAGCGGAGTCACGCTCACGACCACCCAGTTGGGACCTGCCACCACCTCGACCGCCGGGGGTGGCGGCGGGGGCGGCAGTTCCTCGTCCGCGACGGCGGCGCCCGCCGCCAGCACCGGGCCGAGGGCGAATGCGGCGCCGAGCAGCATCCTCGAAGCGTTCATGGTGTTCCTCTCGTCGTTCGACCTTGGTTCACCTACAGCGCGCGAACGCGTCGCTGTCCTGTTGACCATGCCCGGTCCGGCACCGATCCAATCCCGTTTCCGTCGAACCGCTCCTGCACCCCGGGTCGCGGGCCCACCCGGGGGCACCCACCACCGCCGATCCGGTGATGCCGACCGACGGCCTGCCCAGCCCCGCGATGATCTGCCTCGCCACCGCGACCGCCGGGATTTCCCGGCGCGATCTCGGTCTGCTCAACTCTGCTCCTCCCCACTGTCACGACGGATGTCGGTCGTGTATTCGTGGCCGAAGGCGGCGAGGACGGCGGATCAACTCAGCGGCTCGGCGCGGCGACGGGGCGGATCTCGAAGACCGCCACCTTGTCGGCGGCCGCGCCGAAGGCGGCCGGCTCGGCGCTGTCGACGACCCCGATCCGCAGGAAGAACTGCACGCCGTGCGGGACCTGGGCAGGGAAGGCCGTCATGACCGCCTTCCTGGTCGCCGGGTCGCCGACCTCGATCAGCGCGATCTCCTCGTGGGTGCGGCCTCGGCTCAGCCGCCCCCGGCCGGCGGCCCGCGCGTTCTTCGCCCACGCGGAATCCTTCAGGCCCGCGATGACGTAGCGCCGCCCGTCGACGGTGAGCGGGGAGACCGGGGTCGAGCGGGGTTCGCCGCTGACCCGGCCGGGGACGGTGAGGATGTGAATGGTTCCGGTCGGCAGACCGAGGCGGTGCAGTGCCTTCACCACGCGATTGGCGGGCTTCAGCCATCCGGGCAACGCGCCTGTGCTCGACATGTGCGACTCCTCTGGGAAGTGGTGGAGACCGAAGGCGGCACGGGCGGACCCGGCGCCGTCATCCCCTAGAATCCGGGACGCGAATCGTCCTGTCGGCGTTTATTCCCACATCGGGATGATTCCGTATCGGGAATATTAGGCCGGGAGGCAGACCGTGTCCAGCCCCAACAGCGTCCGCATCCAGCGCGCCCTCCAGCAGACGCTGGTCAACGCCGTGCTCGGAAACGAGCGCATCGCACGGGAATTCGGCCTGCTGGTCACCGACCTCCAGACGCTGCACCTGCTCGTGCTGCGCGAGGACGTGCGAACCCCCAAGCAGCTCAGCCTGATCAGCGGACTGCCGACCAGCACCGTGACCAGGGTGCTCGACCGACTGGAGAGCGCGGGGTATCTACGGCGCGTGCCCGATCCCGCCGATCGCAGGCGGATCAACATCGAGGTCGACGGAGCCGCGACAGCGCCCGTCATCGCCCGCTACGGGCAGTACACCGAGATCCTCGAGCGCGCGAACGCCGAGTTCACCGAGGCGGAACTGGACATCGTGGCCCGTTACCTCGAACGCACCTCCGCCACCTTCTGACGGCGCCCGCCGACCCGACGGCGCCCGCCGACGCCGACCATCCGCGGGCCGTGCCGGACCGGCAGCACGGTGCCGCGGGTGGTCAGCCGCGGCCGGGGGCCGCGGCGAGAGCGGTGTGCAAGGTGACCGCCCACTGCTGGACGATCTGCTTGCGGCGCTGGGAGTCGTCGGTGAGGACGTCGGCGAGGCCGAGGCCGCGCGCCAGGTCGAGAGTGGCCTGGACGAGATGGTGGGTGACCGGGTCGGAGTCGTCGACGCGCAGGGCCTCGACGGCGCGGCGGTGCGAGGCGCGGCCGAAGTGGGCCTCCAACGGGACGATGCGCTCGCGCAGGGCGGGATCGGCGGCGGCGTGGGTCCACACCTGCAGGGCCGCCTTGAACAGGGGGCTGGTGCAGGACTCGACCAGGCCGGTGACCACGGCCTCGGTGCGGGCCAGGCCGTCGAGATGTTCGGACAGCGCCTCCGCCTCACGCAGGGCCTGTTCGGTGCGGATGTCGAACATGTACTCGAGCGCGGCGGTGATCAGATCTTCCCTGGTCGGGAAGTGGTGCTGGGCCGCGCCGCGGGAGACGCCCGCGCGTTCGGCGACCACGGCGACCGTGGCAGCGGCCCAGCCCATCTCGGCCAGGCAGTCGATGGTCGCCTCGAGCAGCCGCTGCCGGGTGGCCCGGCTGCGATCCTGCTTGGGTTCGTGCGGTGTCGCCATGATCGTCATTCTGCCCAGTGCGGCGGTCGGCGTTGCAGGAAGGCGGTCATGCCCTCCCGCACCTCGGGGGTGCCGAAGAAGGAAGCCGAGCGCTGCGCCAGTTCCTCTGCGGCGCGGTCGAATTCGGCGAGGACAGGCGAGTTCACCAGCCGCTTGGCCTCGGCCAGGCCCTGCGGGGCGCCCTTGCGCAGCTCGGCGCACAGCCGGGCCGTCTCGGCGGCGGGGTCGTCGGCGGTCACGGTGACCAGGCCGATCTCCCGCGCGGTGGCGGCGTCGAACTTCTCGCCGGTCAGGTAGTAGCGGCTCGCGGCGCGCGGGTCCAGGCGCGGCAGCAGGGTCAGCGAGATCATGAACGGCGCCAGCCCGATACGCACCTCGGTGAGGGCGAACGAGCTGGCGGGCCCGGCCACGACCAGATCACAGGCGGCGACGATGCCCATGCCGCCCGCGCGGACATTGCCGTCGATCCGCGCGAGCACCGGCTTGGGCAGCTCCACCAGCCTGCGCAGGACGCCGATCATGCTGCGGGTGCGCTGATCGGCGGCGACGGCGGGATCGGCGTCGGAGGCCTCGGTGAGATCGGCGCCCGCGCAGAAGGTGTTGCCGGTGTGGGTGAGCACGATGCCGCGCACCGCCGGGTCCGCCGCCGCCTCGTCCAGGCGGCGCAGCAGTTCGGCGACCAGGCGGCTGGACAGGGCGTTGCGGTTGTGCGGTGAGTCGAGGGTGAGCACCGCGAAGCGGTCGCGGACCTCGTAACGCACCAGTGGCGTCTGCGCGGACATCGCGCTCTCCTTCGGGACGGGATCAGTACGAGCGCGGCAGGCCGAGCGAGTGCTGGGAGACGAAGTTGAGGATCATCTCCCGGCTGACCGGCGCGATGCGCGCGATGCGGGCCGCGCCGAGCATGGCGGCCAGACCGTAGTCGGCGGTCAGGCCGGCGCCGCCGTGGGTCTGGATGGCCTGGTCGAGAGCGTTGATGCTGACCTCGCCCGCGGCGTACTTGGCCATGTTGGCGGCCTCGGCGGCGCCCATCTCGTCACCGGCGTCGTAGAGGGTGGCGGCCTTCTGCATCATCAGCTTGGCCTGCTCGAGTTCGATCTTGACCTTGGCCAGCGGATGCGCGATGCCCTGGTGTGCGCCGATCGGGGTCTTCCAGACGGTGCGCTCCTTGGCGTATTCCACCGCCCGGTCGATGGCGTAGCGGCCGACGCCGATGGCCATGGCCGCGCCCATGATGCGCTCGGGGTTCAGGCCGGCGAACAGCTGCATCAGCGCGGCGTCCTCCTTGCCGACCAGCGCGGTCGAGGGCAGGCGGACGTCGTCGAGGAACAGGTTGAACTGGTGGTCCGGCTCGATGATGTCCATCTCCTGGGCCACCTTGGTGAAACCGGGGGCGTCGGTGGGGACGATGAACAGGGCGGGCTTGAGCTTGCCGGTCTTGTGATCCTCGGTGCGCGCCACGATCAGCACGGCCTCGGCCTGGTCGACACCGGAGATGAAGATCTTGCGGCCGGTGAGCAGCCAGTCGTCGCCGTCGCGGCGGGCGGTGGTGGTGATCTGGTGCGAGTTGGAACCCGCGTCCGGCTCGGTGATGCCGAAGACCATCTTGGCCGAGCCGTCGGCGATGCGCGGCAGCCAGTTCTGCTTCTGCTCGTCGGTGCCGTAGCGGCTGATGATGGTGCCGCAGATGGCCGGGGAGACCACCATGAGCAGCAGGCCGGCGCCCTGGGCGGAGAGCTCCTCCATCACCAGCGACAGCTCGTACATGCCCGCACCGCCGCCGCCGTACTCCTCGGGAATGTTCACGCCGAGGAAGCCGAGCGCGCCTGCCTCTTCCCACAGTTCGGTCAGCGGCTCGCCCTTGCGCGACTTGGGCAGCACGTAGTCGCGGTAGGTGTACTTGACGGCGAGCTGGGCCACCGCGGCGCGCAGGGCCTTGCGTTCGTCGGTCTCGATGAAACTCATGGTCTTCCTTACTTCTCGTCGATCGCGTCGTCGGGATCCACGACGGCCAGTACCTCACCGAGTTCGACCTGACGGCCGACCTCGACGTTCAACGCGGTGAGCACGCCCTCGGCGGGCGCGGCGATGGTGTGCTCCATCTTCATGGCCTCCAGCCACAGCACCGGCTGTCCCGCGCTCACCCGCTCGCCCACCGCGGCGCCGAGACGGATGACGGTGCCCGGCATGGGGGCGAGCAGCGAGCCGGTGGCGAGCTGGTCGGCGGGGTCGCTGAACCGCGGCAGCCTGCGCAGGGCGACCGGGCCGAGCGGCGAGTCGACGCACACCAGCTCGCCGTAGCGGGCGATGTCGAAGGTGCGCCGGATCGGGCCGCGCTCGCCGGGCACCGCGAGGACGACCAGCTCGGGGGTGGCCTCGATCAGCTCCAGGCCGTCGTGGCCCGCCACCCGGACACCGTCGCGGGTGTGCCGGTATTCCACCTGGTGGGTGCCGGTGGCGCGGCTGTCGTAGGACTTGCGCTGCGGCTGCGAGGCCACGTTGCGCCAACCGCTCGGGAACCCGCCGCCGGTGCGGGCGCTCGCGCGGTTGGCGGCGGCATCGGCGAGGGCGGCGGCCACCACGGACAGCCGCTCGGCTCCGGCGTCGGCCAGCGGGGCGGCGAGGCTGTCCAGGCCGTGGGTGGCGAAGAAGGCGGTGTCGGTGTCGCCCGCCAGGAAGGCCGGATGGCGCAACACCCGCACCAGCAGGTCGCGGTTGGTGACCAGGCCGTGGATGCGGGCGCGGTGCAGGGCAGCGGCGAGCAGGCGGGCGGCCTCCGCGCGGGTGTCGGCGTAGGAGATCACCTTGGCGAGCATGGGGTCGTAGTGCACGCCGACCACCGAACCGTCGACCACGCCGGTGTCGAGCCGGATGCCGGTCGTGGTCAGCGGCGCGAATTCCGTCGCCACCCGCGGGATGTCGACCCGATGGACGGTTCCGCTCTGCGGCTGCCAGTCGTGGGCCGGGTCCTCGGCGTAGAGACGGACCTCGATGGAGTGGCCGCGCATGGCCGGTGGCCGCTCGGGCAGCGGATCACCCTGGGCGACGGCCAGTTGCAGCCGGACCAGGTCGACGCCGGTGGTGCACTCGGTGACCGGATGCTCCACCTGCAACCGGGTGTTCATCTCCAGGAAGTAGAACTCGCCGGACTCGTCGGCCAGGAACTCGACGGTGCCCGCGCCGGTGTAGCCGATGGCGTCCGCGGCCTGGCGGGCCGCCTCGAACAGCCGGTCCCGCATGCCGGGCCCGTCGCCGGTCCGGGCGGCGTCGATGCGCTCGACCAGCGGCGACGGCGCCTCCTCCACGACCTTCTGATGGCGGCGCTGGATCGAGCACTCCCGCTCCCCCAGCGCCCACACCGTGCCGTGGGTGTCGGCCATGACCTGCACCTCGATGTGCCTGCCGGTCTCGAGGTAGCGCTCGCAGAACACCGTGGGATCGCCGAAGGCCGACTCGGCTTCGCGCCGCGCGGCGTCGATCTGCGCGCTCAGCTCGGACAGCTCGCGCACCACGCGCATGCCGCGCCCGCCGCCGCCGGCCGAGGCCTTGATCAGCACCGGCAGGTGCGCCTCGGTCACCTCGGCGGGATCGAGTTCGGGCAACACGGGCACGCCCGCGGCGGCCATCATCTTCTTCGCGGCGACCTTGGAGCCCATCTCCTCGATGGCGGCCACCGGCGGGCCGATCCAGGTGAGTCCGGCGGCGAGCACGGCGCGGGCGAATTCGGCGTTCTCGGAGAGGAATCCGTAGCCGGGATGGATCGCGTCGGCCCCGGCCGACAGCGCCGCCTCGATGATCAGCGCGCCGCGCAGGTAGGTCTCGCCGGGGGTGTTGCCGGGCAGGCGGACCGCGGCGTCGGCCTCGCGCACGTGCGGGGATTGCGCGTCGGCGTCGGAGTACACCGCGACCGTGCCGAGGCCCATGCGACGGCAGGTGGCGAAGACGCGGCGGGCGATCTCGCCGCGATTGGCCACCAGGACAGTGGAGACGGTTTCGGTCACGACGGCCTCACATTCGGAAGACGCCGAAGCCGTCGGCGCCCTCGATCGGGGCGTTGTGGACGGCCGAGAGCGCCATGCCCAACACCGTGCGGGTATCGCGGGGATCGATCACGCCGTCGTCGTAGAGCCTGCCGGACATGAACATCGGCAGCGACTCGGCCTCGATCTGCGCCTCGATCATGGCGCGCATGCCCGCGTCGGCCTCCTCGTCGAAGGCCTTGCCGCGCGCCTCGGCGGCGGCGCGACCGACGATGGAGATCACGCCGGCCAGCTGCGCGCCGCCCATGACCGCGGATTTGGCGCTGGGCCAGGCGAAGACGAAGCGCGGGTCGTAGGCGCGCCCGCACATGCCGTAGTGGCCCGCGCCGTAGGAGGCGCCCATGAGCAGGGTCAGGTGCGGGACCTTCGAGTTGGACACCGCGTTGATCATCAGCGCGCCGTGCTTGATGATGCCCTTCTGCTCGTACTCCTTGCCGACCATGTAGCCGGTGGTGTTGTGCAGGAACAGCAGCGGGGTGTCGGACTGGTTGGCCAGCTGGATGAACTGGGCCGCCTTCTGCGCCTCCTCGGAGAACAGCACGCCGCGGGCGTTGGCGAGGATGCCGACCGGATAGCCGTGCAGGCGCGCCCAGCCGGTGACCAGGCTGCTGCCGTAGAGCGGCTTGAACTCGTCGAAATCGGAGTCGTCGACCACGCGGGCGATCACCTCGCGCGGGTCGAACGGGATCTTCAGGTCCGGCGGCACGATGCCGAGCAGTTCCTCGGCGTCGTAGCGGGGTTCGGCCACCGGCCGCGGGGCCGGGCCGAGCTTGCGCCAGTTCAGCCGCCGGACGATGGCGCGGCCGAGGCGGATGGCGTCCTGTTCGTCGACGGCCAGGTAGTCGGCCAGGCCGGAGACGCGGGCGTGCATGTCGGCGCCGCCGAGGGATTCGTCGTCGGACTCCTCACCGGTGGCCATCTTCACCAGCGGCGGACCGCCGAGGAACACCTTGGAGCGTTCCTTGATCATGACCGTGTAGTCGGACATGCCCGGCACGTACGCCCCGCCCGCGGTCGAGTTGCCGAACACCAGGGCGATGGTCGGGATGCCCTCGGCCGAGAGCTGGGTGAGGTCGCGGAACAGCCGCCCGCCGGGGACGAACACTTCCTTCTGCGTCGGCAGGTCGGCGCCGCCGGACTCCACCAGGTTGATCAGCGGCAACCGGTTCTGGCGGACGATGTCGTTGATGCGCAGGCTCTTGCGCAGCGTCCACGGGTTGGAGGTACCGCCGCGCACGGTGGGGTCGTGCGCGACGATCATGCACTCGACGCCTTCCACGATTCCGATGCCCGCGACGACGCTGGCGCCGACATGGAATTCGCTGCCCCACGCGGCGAGTGGGCACAGTTCGAGGAACGGCGCGTCCTCGTCGAGCAGCAACTCGATGCGCTCGCGCGCGGTGAGTTTGCCCCGTTTGCGGTGGCGGGCGAGCTTGTCCGGGCCGCCGCCCTCGACGGCCTTGACG
>Ga0079224_100000646_pt1 | contig 35561 bp, 33 predicted proteins | sample Stecom2015_FD_80414 | JGI IMG/M metagenome (GOLD analysis project Ga0079224, IMG submission 80414) | Agricultural soil microbial communities from Utah to study Nitrogen management - Steer compost 2015 | ecosystem: Environmental > Terrestrial > Soil > Agricultural land | place: USA: Utah... | reverse complement strand
GTCGAGCATGCCAACGCCCGCGGCTGGACCTGCCGCGTGGTGGAGGCCGATCCGGTCGAGGTCATGGGCATCAACAACCGCGCCGAACTGGCGGTGGCCGAAGCCGCCATGCAGCGGCGCCTGCGCGAGCGCGCCCTGCTGGCCGGCGTCACCATGGTGGCGCCCGAGACGGTATTCCTGCAGGCCGACACGGTGTTCGGCCGCGACGTGGTGATCGAGCCTTTCGTGATCTTCGGCTCTGGCGTCACGGTCGGCGACAATGTCACCATCCTGGGCCACAGCCACATCGTCGGCGCGCGCATTGAGGCCGGCGCCACGGTCGGCCCTTACGCGCGGCTGCGTCCGGGCGCCGAGATCGGGCCGGAGGCGCATATCGGCAATTTCGTCGAGGTGAAGAAGTCGCGCATCGAGGCCGGCGCCAAGGTCAATCACCTGACCTATATCGGCGATGCCCGCGTCGGTGCCAAAGCCAATGTCGGCGCCGGCACGATCACCTGCAACTACGACGGTTTCGGCAAGTATCACACCGATATCGGCGCCGGCGCCTTCATCGGCTCGAATTCGGCTCTGGTGGCGCCGGTGAAGATCGGTGACGGCGCCATGGTCGCCGCCGGCAGCGTGGTGACGAAGGACGTTGAGGCCGACGCTCTGGCGATTGCCCGCGGCCGCCAGGAGAGTGTCGCCGGCTATGCCGCGCGGTTCCGCGCAGCCAGAAAGAAGAGTTAAGGAGAACGCGTATGTGCGGAATTGTCGGCGTTGTGGCAACGCGGGACGTGGTGCCGTTGCTGGTCGACGGCCTGAAGCGCCTGGAGTATCGCGGCTATGATTCCGCCGGCATTGCGACGCTGGGCAAGAACGGCGCGATCGAACGGCGTCGCGCCGAAGGCAAGATCGCAAAGCTGGAAGCCCGGCTGAGCCAGGAGCCGCTCGATGGCCTGATCGGCATTGCCCATACCCGCTGGGCCACCCATGGCGCGCCGAACGAGGAGAACGCCCATCCGCATGCCACCGAACGCGTGGCGCTGGTCCATAACGGCATCATCGAGAATTACCGCGAGATCGCCGAGGAACTGCTTGCCAAGGGCCACCGGTTCTACAGTCAGACCGATACCGAGGTCGCCCTGCGCCTGATCGACCAGTATCTGGCAGAGGGGAACGATCCCCAGCAGGCGGTGCAGGCGGCGCTGAACCGTTTTCGTGGCGCCTTCGCGCTCGGCATCCTGTTTCACGGCAAGGAAGACCTGCTGATCGGCGCCCGCCGGGGCGCGCCGCTGGCGGTCGGTTTCGGCGACGGCGAGATGTATCTGGGTTCCGATGCGCTGGCGCTGGCGCCGCTGACAGGCAGGATCGCCTATCTCGAGGAAGGCGACAGCGTCGTCCTGACCCGTACCGACGCGAAATTCTTCGATCAGGACGGCAAGCCGACCGAGCGCGCCATCCGCCCGACGGCGATCAGCGGCGCGATGATCGGCAAGGGCAATTACCGCCATTACATGCAGAAGGAGATCTACGAGCAGCCGGCGGTGATGGGCGATACCATCAACACTGTCGTCAGCCCGACCGATCGCCTCGTGCATCTGCCCGATCTGGGTATCGACCTGGCCAAACTTTCGCGCATCACCATCGTTGCCTGCGGCACGTCGTATTACTCGGGCCTGGTGGCGAAATACTGGCTGGAACGCTATGGCCGTATCGGCGTCGAGGTCGACGTGGCATCCGAATTCCGCTACCGCGAGGCGCCGGTCGATCCGAACAGCCTGTCCATCTTCATTTCACAGTCGGGTGAAACGGCCGATACGCTGGCTGCCCTGCGCTACGTGAAGAACAACGGCGGCCGCACGCTGGCGATCATCAACGTGCCGGAAAGCAGCATGGCACGCGAGGCCCATGGCTGCCTGCTCACCAAGGCGGGACCGGAAATCGGCGTCGCTTCGACCAAGGCCTTCACCTGCCAGCTGGTGACGCTGGCAGCCTTCAGTTTGGCGGTGGCGCAGGCCCGCAAGGTGATGCAGGCGGAGGAGGCTGCCCGGCTGATGGCGGCGCTGATCGAGGTGCCAGCCCATGCCGCGGAGGTGCTGAATCACGACGACGACCTGCTCGCACTGGCGGAAAAGATCATGGACGCCCGTGACGTACTCTATATCGGCCGCGGCCCGTGCTTCCCGCTGGCACTGGAAGGGGCTTTGAAGCTGAAGGAAATCTCCTATATCCATGCTGAGGGCTACGCCGCCGGCGAGCTGAAGCACGGTCCCATTGCGCTGATCGACGAAGGCGTGCCGGTGATCGTGATCGCGCCCAGCGACGCCCTGTTCGAGAAGACGATCTCGAACATGCAGGAGGTGATGGCGCGTGGCGGCAAGGTGATCTTCATGTCGGATCGCAGGGGCTTCGGCCATATCGACGAGCGTACCTTCGCGACCGTCGAGCTTCCCGAGGTGGATCCTTTCGTGGCGCCGATCCTCTACGCCATTCCGGTGCAGCTGCTCGCCTATCATGTGGCCGTACTGAAGGGGACCGACGTGGACCAGCCGCGCAACCTGGCGAAATCGGTGACGGTTGAATGAGTGTTCTTGAGCGTGGACTTCTGCCGTTCCGTCTGAGCATCTGCGGCGTCGCCGAGCTGCACCAGTTTGCCGGCGATGTCACCCATATCCTGGGCATTCTCGATCCCGGCACCCCGGAGCCGCAGTACCAGCTGTTCCATCCCAGGGCCGTCTGTACCGGTTTCCGTTTCTACGACATCGTGCTGGATGAGCCGGAACGGGCGATGCCGAGCGAGGACAACGTCGCCGCGATCCTGGAAGTGGGCGAGCGTCTGGCGGGAACCGACGTGAACCATCTGCTGGTCCATTGCTTTGCCGGCGTGTCGCGCTCCACCGCTGCGGCCGTTACCCTGATGACCCAGCGCAATCCCGGTCGCGAGGCTGAGATCTTCGAGGCTCTGGGCGACATTCGGCCGCGGGCCTGGCCCAATTCGGCGATGATCGCCCATGCCGACCGGCTGCTGGGCCGGGCTGGCGCGCTTGTCGAAGCGATGCGGTTGCACCACATTGCTGTGGCGCGCCGCTATCCCGAGGTTCGGACTCTGATCTCCAGCGTCGGTCGCGGGCATGAACTGCCTGTCGAAGAAGCTGCGCCGGAGAGCAAGGAAGGACCTGGACGGGCATGAGCGGGTACGATTTCGATCTCTTTGTCATTGGCGGCGGCTCGGGCGGCGTGCGCGCCGGCCGGATCGCGGCGGGCTATGGCGCCCGCGTGGCCGTGGCCGAGGAATATCGCTACGGCGGCACCTGCGTGATCCGCGGCTGCGTGCCGAAGAAGCTGCTGGTCTACGGCTCCGAATACGCCCATGCCTTCCGGGATGCCGCCGGTTTCGGCTGGACCGTGCCGCCGGTCCGCTTCGACTGGTCGGCGATGATCGCGGCCAAGGACCGGGAAATCGCGCGACTGGAAAAGATCTATCGCGGTCTGTTCGAGAATGCCGGGGTCAAGACCTTCGATGGCCGCGCCACACTGAAGGACGAGCATACGGTGGTGATCGGCGACAGGACCGTCACCGCCGACAAGATCCTGATCGCCACCGGCGGCCATCCGGTGAAGCCCGCGGTGCCGGGCGCCGAGCTGATGATCACTTCCAACGAGGCCTTCCACCTCAAGGACCTGCCGAAGCGGGTGGTGATCATCGGCGGCGGCTATATCGCGCTGGAATTCGCCGGCATCTTTAACGGCTTCGGTTCCCAGGTCACGGTTCTGTACCGTGGCGAGCAGATCCTGCGCGGTTTCGACGACGACATCCGCAATCACCTCGCGGCCGAGATCGTCAAGACCGGCATCGACCTGCGGGTAAAATCGGATGTCACCAGCGTGGAGCAGGGCGACGGCGGCCTGATCGTGCATCTCACCGACGGCAGTACGCTGGAAGTCGATTGCGTCATGGCGGCAACCGGCCGCAGCCCGAATACCAACGGGCTCGGCCTGGAGGCTGTCGGCGTCGAGACCGACCGCGACGGGGCCGTGGTGGTCAATGCCTGGTCGCAGACCAGCGTACCGAACATCTATGCTGTCGGCGATGTCACCAACCGGATGAATCTGACGCCGGTTGCGATCCGCGAGGGCCATGCCTTTGCCGACACGGTGTTTGGAAAGAAGCCGCGTGCGGCTGATTATGAATACGTCCCTGCCGCCGTGTTCAGCCAGCCGAATGTTGGCACGGTCGGCCTGAGCGATACGGATGCGCGGAAGAAATTTGGCGAGATCGATGTCTATCGCACCATCTTCCGGCCGATGCGCGCCACGCTGTCGGGCAGCGAGGAGCGCATCCTGATGAAGCTGGTGGTGGATGCCCGGACCGACCGCGTCGTCGGCGCCCATATGGTCGGACCGGAGGCCGGCGAGATCATCCAGGGCATCGCCATCGCCATCAAGGCCGGCGCGAAGAAGGCGGATTTCGATGCCACGGTCGGCATACACCCGACCGCGGCCGAGGAATTCGTTACCCTGCGCGAAAAGGTCCGCGAGCCGGTACAGGCCTGACCATGGCCCCGGCCATTCCCGGGCTGCGCAGCGATGCCCGCGTCACCCTGATCATCGGCGGCGCACGGTCCGGCAAGTCGCAGCTCGCCGAGCAGCTGGCCACGGAACAGAGCGGGCCGCTCGTCTATATCGCGACCGCGGAAGCCTGGGATGAGGAGATGCGCGAGCGGATCCGCGAGCACAGGCGGCGCCGCGACAGTCGCTGGCGCAGCATCGAGGCGCCTTTGGGCGTGGCTGAGGAACTGCAGGCCGTGCCGATCGATGCCGCGGCGGTGCTGATCGACTGCCTGACGCTGTGGCTGTCCAACCAGATGCATGCCGGTGGTGATCTCGATGCCGAGACGGACAGTCTGCTGGCCGCGCTGAACGGCGCGCGCTGCCCGGTCATCGTGGTGTCGAACGAGGTGGGACTCGGCATCGTTCCCGAGAACCAGATGGCGCGTGAGTTCCGCGACCGCCAGGGCCGCCTCAACCAGCAGGTGGCCGCCATAGCCGACCACGTCATCTTCATGGCGGCGGGGCTGCCCCTCGTCCTGAAATGACGGCCGGGCGCGCAACGGCCCGCGCGCTGATGATCCAGGGCACCGGCTCGGATGTCGGCAAATCGGTGCTTTGCGCCGGGCTTATCCGGCTGCTGGCGAAACGCGGCCATCGCGTGCTGCCTTTCAAGCCCCAGAACATGTCGAACAACGCCGCCGTCACGACGGAGGGCGGCGAGATCGGCCGCGCCCAGGCTCTGCAGGCGCGTGCCGCCGGCGTGGCGCCCAGCGTGCACATGAATCCGGTGCTGCTGAAGCCGCAGGGCGACCGGAGCGCGCAGGTCGTCGTGCAGGGATGCATGCAGGGGCAGGACGATGCCCGCGCCTATCTGCAGAGGAAGCGCTCACTCTGGCCTTTCGTCGCCGAGAGTTTTGCGAAGCTGCAGCGGGAAGCCGACTTCATCATCGTTGAGGGTGCGGGGTCGCCGGCTGAAGCCAACCTGCGCGCCAACGACATCGCCAATATGGGCTTCGCCTTGCGTGCGGGCGTACCGGTGGTGCTGGTCGGCGATATCGAGCGCGGCGGCGTGATCGCCGGCCTGGTCGGAACCGCGGCGCTGCTGGAGCCGGAGGAACATGCGCTGGTTGCCGGCTATGTAATCAACAAGTTCCGCGGCGATGCCGGCCTGTTCGATGACGGGCTGAGGATCATTACGCAGCGCACGGGCTGGCGCAGTTTCGGCATCCTGCCGCATCTTGCCGCGGTATCGCGGCTTCCGGCCGAGGATACGCTGAGCCTCGATGCTGCCGGGAAGCCGGGCGAGGGCATCGTCATTGCCGTGCCGCGCCTGCCCCATATCGCGAATTTCGACGATTTCGATCCGCTGCGGCAGCAGGACGGCGTGAAGCTGGTCTTCGTGCCGCCGGGCGAACCGCTGCCGGGCGATGCGGCGCTGGTCATCCTTCCCGGCTCGAAAGCGACCATTGCCGACCTGAAGGCGTTCCGCGCACAGGGCTGGGATATTGATCTTGCCGCCCATCTGCGCCGCGGCGGGCGTGTGCTCGGCATCTGCGCCGGCTACCAGATGCTGGGACGACGCGTCGCCGATCCGAACGGCATCGAAGGCACGCCGGAAAGCATCGATGGCCTCGGCCTGCTGGATGTCGAAACCGTGCTGACGGGCGAGAAGGCTCTGACGGAAGTCTCGGGCATCGAGCGTTTCAGCGGCGAAACGGTGCGCGGCTATGAAATGCATGTCGGTGTCACGACCGGACCGGATGCCCAGCGGCCTCTGCTGCGCCTCGGCGGCCGGCACGACGGTGCCGTGTCGCCGGATGGCCGCGTGGCGGGCTGCTACCTGCATGGCCTGTTCGGCAGCGACGCCTTCCGTAGGGCCTGGCTGGAGCAGCTTTCAGGCCGGCAGATTGTTGCCGGCGATTACGAGGCCGGCGTGGACCGGGCGCTGGACGAGCTGGCGACTGCCATCGAGCGGCATCTTGACGTCGACAGCCTCATGGCAGCAGCGCGCTGAGCAGCACGACGGCCCCCAGGACGAGGCAGGCGCTCCGGAAAAGGCCGAGTGCACGGCGGATGTCGCCGGCATCCGCAATCTCCCGGCCGTCGCCCATCCAGTGGTCTTCCACCCAATGCTCGCCGTAGCGGCGCGGCCCGGCCAGCTTCAGGCCAAGCGCGCCGGCCATGGCGGCTTCGGGCCAGCCGGCATTGGGCGAGCGGTGGCGTCCGGCATCGCGCTCGACGGCCGCAAACGCGCCAAGCGATGACGCACCGCCGCGGAACCAGGCCGCCAGGATCAGCAGCAAAGCCGAGAGCCGCGAGGCGGGCAGATTGACCAGATCGTCCAGCCTTGCCGCCGCCCAGCCGAAGGCACGGTAGCGGTCGGACCGGTGTCCGATCATGCTGTCGGCGGTATTGATCGCCTTGTACAGCGCGATGCCGGGCAGCCCTCCGATCGCCAGCCAGAAGGCCGGCGCCACGACGCCGTCGGAGAAATTCTCGGCCAGGCTCTCGATGGCCGCGCGGCTGACGCCGGCCTCGTCCAGGCTGTCCGGATCGCGGCCGACGATCCACGCCACGGCCTTGCGGCCGCCGCCCAGCCCATCCTGTTCCAGTGCCTTTGAGACTGCGGCGACATGATCATGCAGGCTTCGTTGCGCGACCAGGCTGGCGGCGAGCAGGGCTTCGATCAGCCAGCCATAGGCGAAGCCTCGCAGGACGCCGCTGATCGTCGTGGTCGCGATGCCAACGATCAGGAGCAGAACAGCGACCGTGAAGGCTCCGGCCAGTCGGCGCTGCCAGTTGCGCCATGCAGGCCGGTTGAGAAGGGCTTCGAGCCTGCCGATGATTGCGCCGAACCACACCACCGGATGCCGGATCAGCCGATGCAAGGTGTCCGGCCAGCCGAAGGCCGCATCGGCGGCCAGCGCGACGAGCAGGATCCAGAGGTTGATTGCAGCAGCGTCCACCGTAAGATCGCCCGCCATGAAGGATGCAGCCACCATGGGCGACGCGGTGCCGGACCGTCAACCGGATCGGCCCGCCCATGGCGGCGACCTGGATGCCTTCCGCACGGCTCCCGGCGCATACGCCGGCGACTGGATCGATCTCAGCACCGGCATCAATCCGTTTTCCTATCCGCTTCCCGAACTGCCTCCGGATGCCTGGGCGCGGCTGCCGGACCGGGCAGCAATGCAGGCGCTGCTGCTGGCCGCGCGGGAGGCTTATGGTTGCCCGGCGGAAGCCGGCATCGTCGCCACGCCGGGAACCCAGGCCGCGATCCAGTGGCTGCCGCGCCTGTTCGCGCCTGCCCGCGTCACCGTGCTGGGGCCGACCTATGCGGAGCATGCCCATGTCTGGCGCAGCTGCGGCCATACGGCGACGGTGCTGGATGCGCTTCCGGCCAGCCTGCGCGATATCGATGTGCTGGTCGCGGTCAATCCGAACAACCCCGATGGCCGGGCGCTCGGCCCCGAACTGCTGCGACGCTGGCATGCCGAACTCAACAGCCGCGGCGGCTGGCTGATCCTCGACGAGGCTTTCGCCGATGTGGTGCCGGAGGTTTCCATGGCGGCCGATGCAGGCAGGCCGGGCCTCGTCATCCTGCGTTCCTTCGGCAAGTTCTTCGGCCTCGCAGGTGTGCGCCTTGGCTTCGTGCTGGGCGACAGCACCGTAACCGCTGCGCTGGAGCAGGCGCTGGGGCCATGGGCCGTCAGCGGCCCGGCCATGATGATCGGAACTGCAGCGCTGCAGGATACGGGATGGCAGGAGAGCATGCGCCAGGAGCTGCGCGCCCGCATGCGGCGTTTCGATCAGGCCATGCGCGATCGCGGCATCCATGTACTCGGCGGCACCGCGCTGTTCCGGCTCGCCAAGGCAGATGCGGCTGCGCTGGCGGCCAGGCTGCGCGAGCAGGGCGTCCATACGCGCATCTTCGACTACAATCCCGCCTGGGTCCGTTTCGGCCTGCCGGCCGACGAGGCCGAATTCTGGCGCCGCTTCGATGCGGCGACGGGGAGCTAGCGCCGCCCGGGCCAGGAGCGCTTGGCGAGCAGGCTGGCGACGATCACCAATATGCTGACGATGGCCAGCATGATGGTCGAGATCGCGTTGATCTCGGGCGAGATGCCGAGCCGCACGGCGGAATAGACGCGCACCGGCAGGGTCGTCGCACCCGGACCGTTGACGAACGAGGCGATCACCACGTCGTCCAGCGACAGGGTGAAGGCGAGCAGCCAGCCGGCCGCCAGTGCCGGCGCCAGGCTGGGCACGGTGATCAGCAGGAAGGCGCGCACCGGTCCGGCACCCAGATCCCGGGCCGCGGCTTCCAGATCGGGATCGAGCCCGATGAGCCGCGCCTGCACGATCACCAGCACGAAGGCGGTCCCGAGGGTCGCATGGGCCAGCGCCACCGTGAGCATGCCGCGGTCCAGCCCGACGGCGACGAACAGCATCAGGGTGCTGACGCCGAGGATCACCTCCGGCAGAACCATCGGCGCCAGCAGCAGGCCGCCAAGCGTCTGCCGGCCGGGAAAGCGGCCGAGCCGCGTCAGCATCAGCGCACCCAGCGTGCCGATGACGGTGGCCAGCGTGGCCGCGGCGACCGCAACCTGCAGCGAATTCAGTGCCGCCTCCAGATAGGCCGGATTGGAGAACAGCACTTCGTACCAGTGCAGCGAAAAGCCACCCCAGACCGTCACCAGCCTTGAAGCGTTGAAGGAGTAGATCACCACCAGCAGGATCGGCAGGTAGAGAAAGGCGAGCCCGAGCGCGAGCGCGCCGATATTGAATTTGCCGGGTCCGGTTCTCATCGCCGGCCGCCCAGTTCGAGCCGCTGCAGGGCGATGGCGGGGGCGAGCAGCAGCAGCATGAGCAGGATCGCCAGCGCGCTCGCCATGGTCCAGTCGCGGTTGGAGAAGAATTCGGTCCAGACCGTCTGGCCCAGCGTGATGGTGGCCGAACCGCCCAGCAGATCGGGAATGATGAATTCACCCATGGTGGGAATGAAGACCATCAGCGCCGCGGCCAGAATGCCCGGCCGTGCCAGCGGCACGGTGACGAGCCAGAAGGCCTCACGCGGCGAGGCGCCGAGATCGATGGCGGCCTCGGTCAGGCGCGGCGACTGGCCGGCGAGGCTGGCATAGATCGGCAGGATGGCAAACGGCAGGTAGGTGTAGGTCATGCCGATCACCACGCCGAAGCCGGTATTGACCATCACCAGCGGCTCGTCGATCAGTCCGAGCCCAAGCAGCGCGGCATTGATCAGTCCCTCCGGCTTGAGCAGCGCGATCCAGGCATAGACGCGGATCAGGAAGGAGGTCCAGAAGGGCAGGATGATCAAGGTCAGCAGCAGGGGCTGCCAGCGCGGCGCGATCCGCGTCACTGCCTGGGCGATGGCCAACCCGAATGCGACGCAGAGCAGGGTCGTCATTCCGGCATAGAGCAGACTGTTGAGCAGGGCACGGGCATACAGCGCATCGGCAAAGACAAGGGCGTAATTGCCAAGCTGCAGGTTCAGCCGGCCGTCCTCGAAGAGCGGCGTATAGGGCGGCTGCGCCAGCAGCGGCTCGGCAAAGCTGATCTTGAGCACCAGCGCCAGCGGCAGGGCCATGAAGATCACCGCCCAGAGAGCGGGGAATGCGATCAGCGCGAGGCCGCGGCGCGTCATGGCTCAGTCGTCCGCCAGCGGAATCAGCGCGTCCGGATCCCAGCTCAGCCAGACCGGCTGGTCCAGTTCCAGCAGCGGCTCGTGCAGCGCATTGAGCTGCGCGGCGCGGATCACCTGTCCGTCGGCAAGCCGGACGGATATCGTGGTCATGTCGCCGATATAGTCGATGTCGCTGACGATCCCCGAAGCGGTATTTGCGGCGGGCGGCGTCGGCTCGCGGGCGATCTCGATCTGCTCGGGGCGCAGGCCGAGCAGCCGGGTGCCCGGAGCTCCACCGGGAAAATGTAGCCGGGGAAAATGGAGCCGCAGCTCGCCGCAGCGCGCCCACGCCAGCCCGTCGCGGATTTCGTCCACGTCCGCACGGAACAGGTTGATGTCGGCCAGCAGGCTGGCGACGAAACGGTCGACCGGGCGGTCATAGATGCGGCGCGGATGGTCGATCTGGCAGATGCGGCCTGCACGCATCACGGCGATGCGGTCGGCCAGCGCCATGGCCTCGTCATTGTCGTGGGTCACGAAAACGAAGGCGATGCCGGTCTGGCGGTTGAGTCGGCGCAGTTCGGCCTGGGTCTGCTGCCGCAGGCGCTTGTCCAGGGCCGCCAGCGGCTCGTCCAGCAGCAGCAGGCGCGGGCGTTTCACAAGAGCACGGGCGAGCGCCACCCGCTGCTGCTGGCCGCCGGACAGCTGGTGCGGCCTGCGGCCGGCGAAGGCGGCGATCTCCAGCATGGACAGGGCCTCATCGACGCGGTGCGCGATCTCCGCCTTCGGCAGGCCCTCGCGGCGCAGCCCGAAGGCGACATTGTCGGCGACGCTGAGATGGGGGAACAGCGCATAGGACTGGAACATCATGTTGACCGGTCGGCGATGCGCCGGCAGCTGGGTGATGTCATCGCCATCCAGCAGGATGCGGCCGGCATCGGGCATCTCCAGCCCGGCGATCATGCGCAGCAGGGTAGACTTGCCGCAACCGGACGGACCCAGCAGCACGAGGGATTCACCGGATTCGACCGTCAGGTTGACATGGTCGACTGCCGTCTCGCCGCCAAACTGCTTGCACAGGCCTTCGACACTGAGCAGCGGCATCGCTCAGCGGCCGCCTTTGATCCGGGTCCAGGCGCGGGTCAGCAGGCGCTGCTCGCTCTGGCTGAAGGGCTGTACGGTGTAGAGCGTCTTTATCGCTTCCGGCGGCGGGAACACATCCTTGTCGGCCATGGCCTCCCTGTCGACGAAGGGTAGCGAGTCCGGAACCGCATTGGGATACTGCACGGCATTGGTGATCCTCGCGATCACCTTCGGCTGCAGCAGGTAATTGATGAAGGCATGGGCGTGATCGGGATTCGGCGCGTCGGCCGGAATCACCATCACGTCGAACCATTGCTGGGCGCCTTCCCGCGGTAGCAGATACTGCACCCGGACGCCGTTCTTCGCTTCCTCGGCGCGGCTGCGCGCCTGCAGGATGTCGCCCGAGTAGCCGTAGGCCAGACAGGCGTCGCCGTTGGCCAGATCGTTGATGTACTGGGAGGAATGGAATTTGCGGATGTAGGGCCGTACCTTCATCACCGCTTCCTCGGCTCTGGCAATGCTGCCGGCATCCTTGGCATTCGGATCGAGGCCGAGATACTTCAGCGCCGCGACCATGATTTCATCCGGCGCGTCCAGCATCACCACGCCGCAATCGGCGAATTTCGAAACCACTTCAGGATCGAACAGCATGCGCAGGGAATAGGCCGGCGGGTTGGCCATGCGCTGCCTGATCTTGTCGGCATTCAGCCCGATGCCGCTGGTGCCCCAGAGATAGATCACCGCGTGGCGATTGCCGGGGTCGAATTTCGCCAGTCGCTCCATGAGCGCGGGATCGAGATGCTTCGCATTCGGAAGCTTCGCCATGTCCAGCGGGCGCAGCAGTTTCGCCTGGACCTGGCGCGCCATGTAATACTGCGTCGGCACCACGACGTCATAGCCGGTCCTGCCCGCCAGCAGCTTGGATTCCAGCGTGTCGTTGGAATCGTAGACGTCGTAGCGTACCCGGATGCCGGTTTCCGCCTCGAACTCCTTCAGCACCTCTGGGTCGATGTAATCCGACCAGTTGTAGACGTTGACGACCTTCTCCTGTGCGGCCGTCGGAAGGGCGGCGAGAAATCCTGCGGCGAGGCTGAGAGCGAGAAGGGCAGGGCGCATGATTCGGGCTCCGTCGGAAGATCGCCCGATTATGACGGGCCTGATGCGCCGCAGCAACGCGCCTTCTGTCTGCCTGCTGCTTGCGGGGGCAACGAGCCTGCCGCTAGGCTCCGATGAACTGTCAGAGAGGAGCGCCTGCATGGGTATCGAGATTGTCCAGGCCGTTGGCATGCCGCCGGCGATTCAGCAGGAACTGGAGAAGCGCTATACGATCCATCGGCTATGGGAGGCCAGGGACCGGGAGGCTCTGCTGTCGGAGGTCTCGCCGCGGGTGCGCGGGATGGTGACGTCGGGCAGCGTGGGCGCCAGCCGCGCCCTGATCGAGGCCCTGCCCAAGCTCGAGATCATTTCCAGTTTCGGCGTCGGCTACGACCCGATCGATATCGGCTGCGCGAAGGAGCGCGGCGTTATCGTGACCAACACGCCCGATGTGCTGACCGACGATGTCGCCGACATCGCCATGGCGCTCACGCTGGCGATGATGCGCCGGATTCCCCAGGGCGACCACTTCGTGCGGCAGGGCCGCTGGCCGAAGGAGAAATTCCCGCTGACCGACAAGCTGGGCGGCAAGGTGATGGGCATCGTGGGGCTCGGGCGCATCGGCCAGGCCATCGCCCGCCGCGCCGAGCCCTTCGGCGTCGAGGTCCGCTATTTCGGTCCGCGCCGCAAGGAAGGCGTCAGCTATCGCTACTACGACGACCTCGTGGCCATGGCGAAGGATGTCGACATCCTGATGATTGCCTGTCCGGGCGGCAAGGCGACCGAAAACCTCGTCAATGCCGCCGTGATCGAAGCGCTCGGCCCGAAAGGCTACGTCGTCAACATCGCGCGCGGCAGCGTCGTCGATGAACCGGTACTGGTGAAGGCGCTGGTGGAGGGCCGGCTTGCCGGTGCGGGCCTCGACGTTTTCGCCGATGAGCCGAATGTGCCGGAAGCTTTGTTGAAGCTGGATTCGGTCGCGCTGGCGCCGCACGTGGGGTCGGCGACTCATGCGACCCGCAATGCGATGGGCGAACTGGTGCTGAAGAACCTGGCCGCCCATTTCGACGGCCAGCCGGTGCTGACCCGGGTGGTCTGATCAGAAGCTGGAATCGAGATCGCGGCCGACCCGGTCGCGATCGCCACGCATGATCCGGTGCAGCATTTCCATCGCCATCATCTTCACATTGTGATCGATGATGCGGCGCTGCTCATCCAGGTGGCTCTGGACGGCCGAGCGGTTGCTGCCGGCTGCAGTGGTATCCAGCGGCACGGCGGCGAGGCCACGCGCATTGGCCTCCAGCTTGCGTTCGAAGCCGGCATAGATGTCGCCCACGCTGCGCGGGCGGCCGTCTTCGGTGTAGAAAACGCTGCGGTTGGCGGCAGCGGCTTCGGGCAGCAGCGCAGCCGCATCCTGGGCCGGGTTGTCCTTCAGCGCGGACAGGAATTTGCCGGCACCGGCCGGCCCGAGGAAATGGCCGAGATAGAGATCTGTCTTCTTCAGGTCGACGCCGAGTTCGCGCGACAGGGTCTGCTGGCTGATGCGGGCATATTCGGCCGCCATGGCCGCGGCGATGCGCGGATCGTCACGCAGACTCAGGATTTCGCGCCGCGCCGCGGCATCGTGGACGCGCGCGCGGCCGTCGCTGTCGGTGGCGATCTGCCGGGCATGGTGGGCGAGGCCGTATTTGGCGCCGTGGTCGCGCACGACCTCCAGCCAGGTGCTTTCGATGAACTGGAACAGGCCGCGGGCCGAACTGGTCCGTGCCTGGGCATCCGCCCTGAATCCGCTTTCCTGTCCGGCCTGGGCGACGAGATAGGCGAAATCCACCCCCGTGCGGTGGCTGGCCTGTTTCAGCGTCGTCAGCAGCTCGTAGCTGACCTGATGGCCGCCGACCCGGTAGGTCTCCGGGCGCATGCCGGCGTGGAAGGACGGAGGAATGGGTGCCATGGCCAAGCCAATAGCCCGGCTGGCGGAAAGAAATCGTTAACGTCTTGCCCGCCGGCCGATCTCTTGTCAGCCCAATGACTTGCGGGGTAACAGGTAACAGGGGTGGGGAGGCCTGACGGCCCTGGAATCAATCGACTGGATAGCGGTGAACTGGAGCGGTGACGGGCCCTGGCTCGCCATGCTGCTGGTTCTGGTCAGCGGCGTCGCCCTGCCGGTGCTGCTCTACAACCTGTTCGACCGCTGGGCCTCGCGCCGGCTGCAGGTCGATACCGTGGCGCTGGCAACCCGCTTTGGCGGTTTCATGAATTCCTGGGCCGTGTTCGGCCGCCATGCCAGCGAGTACCGCGATATCCGGCCGCTGTTTCCCGGCGCGCAGGCTGCGGAGCTGGCGCGCTTTCACGACAGCACGGCCACCATCGCGGCGCGTTTCCGCTCGCCCAAAGCAGCCGCCGAGGCAGCCGAGCAGCGCTTTGCCAGTTTTGCCGCCGCGGGCGTCGAATATGCCGAGGCAGGCATTTCCTTCCGGGCCGGGCAAGAGCGCCAGGGGAGTTCCTACGCCAGGGGCCAGTGGCTGGTGATCGGCGATACGCTGTTCGCCTTCTATGCGCCGGATTCCGCGGCGCTGGCGCGACGCCGGCAGGCGACACCGGCCCTGCGCGCCCGGCGCTTCCCGGGGCCGCTCCGGCTGCTGCACAGCCGGACGGGACATTTCCTCCTCGTCACGGTCTGGATCGCCGCGCATCTCGCACTGGCCAGCGTCCTTCTCGAACGGACGACCCTGCAGCACGGAACGGGCGAACCGCTGCCGGAGGCGGAGCTGCGCAATCGAGTCATGCTGCTGGAGCAGCATCGCGACCGGCTGCAGGTGATTCTGCCGGACGGCACCGGCGCGATGATGCTGTCGGGTCGTGTCGACGATCCGCGCGGTCTGGACCTCGACCATCTCGCCGGGCGGAAATGGCTGACCGGCCTGCAGCTGGTCTTCGATCCCGAGGCGCGCAGCGTGCAGGCCCTGCCGCTGGTCGGCCGCGCCGGCGAAGCGCCGGAGGGCGCTGCCGGGTTTACCCCGCCGGAGCGCTGGGCGAACAACCCGCTGCTGATCGAACCGGAGGATCCGCTGCTGGCATCCGTGCGCGCCACCGTGCTCGCCGCAGGCTGGACCTGGCAACCGGTCCTGTGGCCGCGACCGTCGCGGGACTGGCAGTCGCTGCTGCCGCTGTGAGGCGCTTAGTGGCGCCAGTTCATGGATTTCAGGACGGCCTCGACGGTCTGCAGCAGCTCTCCCTCGGTGAAGGGTTTCGCCAGAACGGCCTTGGCGCCCAGCACCGGTGACAGGGTCAGCATCCGCAGCGCGAGGTCGCGGTCGCCACCGCCCGAGATGGCGATCACCGGCGGTGGATGGTCGGCGGCATGCATTTCGTTGATCAGTTCGAGGCCGTCCTTCTCGGGCATGTAGATGTCGGTGATGACGAGGTCGCAGTTCCGGCGCCGGATTTCCAGAAGGCCCGCCTTGCCGTTGGCTGCCTCGACCACGTCGTGGCCGGCGCTTTCCAGCTGGTCGCGGAGGATTTCTCGGATATCGGCATCATCTTCAACCACTAGAATTCGGGCCATCAGGATTCTCTCATCGGGGACAGGACTTGCCGTAGCGTTTGACTCCAACCCGAAAGGCCGCTTCCGGTTCACCACCGCGGGAAGAAAGCTGGGGATAACCCAGCCCTGCCTTAACTGCCTGAACCCGTGACGGCAGGCGGCCAGGCGCGGCGAACTCTGGAGTGGCGCTGCCTTTTGGACCTAATATCGTCGCAACCAGACGGAGGAGCCAATGCCCAAGGGCTATAAAGCCATGCTCGATGAAGCCATGGCGGAAATCGTGACACTGACCCCGGCCGAAGCGGCCAAGCATCTCGACAAGCCGGATACCGTCTTCGTCGACCTGCGTGACCCGCGGGAACTGGAGCGCGACGGCATGATCCCGAACGCCTTCCATGCCACGCGCGGCATGCTGGAATTCTGGATCGATCCGGAAAGCCCGTACCACAAGCCGGTCTTCGCCGAGGACAAGCAGTTCATCTTCTACTGTGCCGGCGGGCTGCGCTCGGCGCTGGCGACCAAGACCGCGAAGGATATGGGACTGAAGCGGCTGGCCCATATCGAGGGCGGGCTGGGCGAGTGGAAGAAGGCGGGCCTGCCGGTGACGGAATGGAAGCCGCGTCAGCCCAAGGCCGGGGGAGAGAAGAAGTGAGCGGCGGACCCCTTGCCGGACTGAAAGTCATCGAGATGCCGGCGATCGGCCCGGTGCCGTTCTGCGGCATGCTGCTGGCCGACCTGGGGGCCGATGTGCTGCGCATCGACCGTACCGGCGAGGTCGATCTCGGCCTGCCGGTGGAGCCGAAATACGAGCTGCTCGGCCGCGGCAAGCGTTCGCTGGCGCTGGATCTGAAGGATCCCAAGGCGATTGCGCTGGTGCTCGACCTGTTTGCGAAAGCCGATGTCGTGCTGGAAGGCTTCCGCCCCGGCGTGATGGAGCGGCTGGGCCTCGGGCCCGATGAGGCGCAGCAGCGCAATCCGAAACTGGTCTATGGCCGCATGACCGGCTGGGGCCAGGAAGGACCCCTGGCCAAGGCGGCCGGCCACGACATCAACTACATCGCCCTGACCGGCGCGCTGCATGCCATCGGCAATGCGGGCGGCAAGCCGGTGCCGCCGCTCAATCTGGTTGGCGATTTCGGCGGCGGCTCGCTCTATCTCGCCATGGGCGTTCTGGCAGCTCTCTATGAGCGGCAGCAGTCGGGCAAGGGGCAGGTGGTGGACGCCGCCATGGTGGATGGCGCGGCATCCCTGATGACGCTGTTCTACGGCCTGAAAGGTGCCGGGATGTGGTCCGACCAGCGCGGCGCCAACATACTGGACAGCGGCGCGCCCTGGTACGACACATATGAATGCAAGGATGGCGGCTATGTCGCCATCGGCTCGATCGAAGGCAAGTTCTACGCCGAACTGATCGAAAAGCTGGGGCTCGATCCAAAGACGCTGCCGAAACAGCACGACCGTAAGCGCTGGCCGAGCCTGCGCGCGGCGATTGCGGCCACCTTCCGCACGAAGACGCGTGATGAATGGTGCGCCATCATGGAAGGCAGCGATATCTGCTTCGCGCCGGTGCTCTCGCTGGAGGAAGCGCCGCAGCACACGCATATGGCCGCTCGCCAGACCTTCATCGCGCCCGAGGGCGTGGTGCAGCCCGCCGCGGCGCCGCGCTTCTCGCGCACGCCCGCCGGCATCCGGCGCAAGCCGCCGGTCCGCGGCGAGGGCGGTGACGAGGCGCTGGCGGAATGGGGCATCACGGCCGCGACCCTGCAGCCGGCCGGCGAATAGGCGCGGACATGGTGCAGTCCAACCTGCGGATCGACGGCAACAGGCTGTGGCACAGCCTGATGGAGATGGCCAAGATCGGCGCCACGCCGAAGGGCGGCTGCGCCCGGTTGGCGCTCACCGATCTGGACCGCGAGGGCCGCGATCTCTTCGTGCGCTGGTGCCGCGAGGCGGGCTGCAGCATCAGCATCGACCGCATGGGCAACATTTTCGCCCGCCGGCCCGGTCGCAACAATGACCTGCCGCCGGTGGTGACCGGCAGCCATCTCGACACCCAGCCGACCGGCGGCAAGTTCGATGGCGTCTACGGCGTGCTGGCCGGACTGGAGGTCATCCGCAGTCTCAACGACATGAAGATCGAGACCGAGGCGCCGCTCGAGGTGGCGGTCTGGACCAACGAGGAAGGCTCGCGCTTTGCGCCGGCCATGGTGGCCTCCGGCGTCTTTGCCGGATTATTCACCGAGGAATACGGCCTCAGCCGTGCCGATCTGGATGGCAAGACCATCGGCGAGGAGCTGAAGCGCATCGGCTATGCCGGCGACCAGCCGGTTGGCGGCCGGCCGTTTCGCGCGTTCTTCGAGGCGCATATCGAGCAGGGACCAATCCTCGAGGCCGAGCGGAAGGCCATCGGCGTGGTGCAGGGCATCCAGGGGATCCGCTGGTTCGAGGTGACCGTTACCGGCAGCGAGAGCCATGCCGGCACGACGCCGATGAACCGCCGCAGGGATGCCATGCTGGGTGCGGCGCGGATCGTCGATGCCGTGAACCGCATCGCGCTGGATCATCCGCCCGGCGTCGGCACCGTCGGTCTGCTGCAGGTCTCGCCAAATTCGCGCAATACCATTCCCGGCTCGGTTTTCTTCAGTGTCGATCTCCGGCATCCCTCTGACGAGGGCCTGGGAAAGATGAAGGCCGCACTTGAGGCCGCGTGCGGTGAGATATGCAGCGCGCTGGGGCTGAGCCATGACTGCAGCGAGATCTGGCACTCGCCGGCCCTGCATTATGATCCCGACTGCATCGCGGCGGTGCGCAGGGCGGCGGAGGAATGCGGCTATGCGCACCTGGATATCGTCTCCGGCGCCGGACATGATGCCGGTCATATCTGCCGGGTGGCGCCGACGGCGATGATCTTCGTTCCCTGCGCCGACGGGATCAGCCACAACGAGGTGGAATCCGCAACGCCGGAAGATCTGGCGGCGGGCTGCAATGTACTGCTGCGCGCCATGCTGGATCGGGCCATGTAGCAATCGGGAGAGGAAAGAATGGATCTCGGCATCAAGGGACGCAATGCGCTGGTCTGCGCCGCCAGCAAAGGCCTCGGTTACGGCTCCGCGCTGGCGCTGGCGAAGGAAGGCGTCAACGTCACGATCACCGCGCGGGGCAGGGAGGCGCTGGAGGAAGCAGCAGCGAAGATCCGCGCCGCCGCGCCAGGCGTCACCGTGAAAACCGTGGCGGGCGACATCACGACGGAAGAGGGGCGGCAGCAGGCGCTGGCTGCCGCGGGCGAGATCGACATCCTTGTGAACAACGCCGGCGGTCCGCCGCCGGGCGATTTCCGCGACTGGGACCGCGATGCCTGGATCAAGGCGGTAGACGCCAACATGATCACGCCGATCCTCCTGACCAAGGCGGTGGTGGACGGCATGGCAGCGCGGAAATTCGGCCGCATTGTCAACATCACCTCCAGTTCGGTGAAGGCGCCGATCCCGCATCTCGGCCTGTCCAACGGCGCCCGGGCCGGCCTGACCGGTTTCATCAGCGGCGTGGCGCGGCAGGTGGCCAGGGATGGCGTCACGATCAACAACCTGCTGCCCGGCCGCTTCCTCACCGACCGTCTGAAGGGAACCATCGGCCACCAGAGCAAGAAATCCGGCGCCGAACTGGAAGCCGAGATCGAAAAGCAGGCCGCCACCATCCCGGCCCGCCGCTTTGGCACGGCGGAGGAGTTCGGCCAGGTCTGCGCCTTCCTTTGCTCGGTTCCGGCCGCATACCTGACGGCGCAGAACATCCTGCTGGACGGCGGCGCCTATCCGGGAACCTTCTGATTTCCGGAAAACAGGGAGGTGCAGGCCTCCCTGTTTCCTGGCGCTTGCTCTAACTAGACCAGTCTGTATAATCTTGGCATGGCTAATACCCTGCCGCGCTCCGCCCGCAAGCCGCAATCCACCAGGGAGCGCTTCGTCGACATGACGGCGCGGCTGATGTCGCGACGCGGCTATGCCGCCGTCGGTCTGAACGAGATCGTGGCGAAAAGCGGCGCGCCGAAGGGCTCGCTCTATCATCATTTCCCCGGCGGCAAGGAACAGCTGGCTGCCGAAGCGGTCGCCTGGTCGGCCGGACTGTTCACCGCCACGCTGGAGCAGGAGATCGGCCGCGCCCGTTCGATGGCCGAGGCCATCGGCAATGTTGCCGGGATCATCGCCGGCTGGATGGAGCGCTCCGGCTTCCGGGACGGCTCGCCGATCACCATCGTCGCCGTCGAGACCGGCGCCTTCGTCGAAAAGCTGCGGCTGGCCTGTTCGGCCGGCTACGAGGCCTGGACCGACCTGATTGTCCGGGAACTGCAGAAAGAGGGCCGGAAGCCGCAGGAGGCCGCCGATCTGGCGCTCTGGGCCGTCGCCTCGCTGGAAGGCGCGATCATTCTCTCGCGCACGAGCAAATCCGCCGAGCCGCTGCGGCGGATCGGACGCCTGCTGCAAAGGAGTCTGCAATGAGTGTCGCTGCCGTGCCGAAGGTCCGGCTCACCCGCGAGCAGCTGGAGAAGGTGATCGAGATCAGCCCCTTCACCAAATGGGTCGGAACAAGGGTCACTGCATTTTCGAACGGCCAGGTTGGCGTCGAGATCGATATCCGGCCTGAGATGGCACAGCACCACGGTTTCGCGCACGGTGCCCTGGTCGGCTACATGGCCGATACCGCCTGTGCCTGGGCCGCCGCGTCCGCGGTCGGCGACGTGGTGACGTCGGAGTACAAGCTCAATCTGCTGGCCCCGGCAGTAGGGGAGAAGCTGCGGGCGACCGGCAGCGTGGTAAAGGCCGGCGCGCGACAGGTAGTGACCCGCGCCGATGTCTATGCCGTCAGGGACGGGGTGGAGAAGATCGTCGCCACGGCCCTGGCGACGATCGCGCGGGTGTAATCCGGCTATACGCCCGGGACGGCCCCGGTTCTGACGCAGCGGTGGGCAATCCGGGCCATTGTCCGGGCCGCGCCGGCCGGTTAGACTCCATCGCTTTCCAGTGCCAAAGGGGCAGGCTTTTATGAGCTGGGAAGCTGAAATTGCCGAACTCCGGCGCCGCGAGGAACTCGCCCGCCGCATGGGCGGCCCTGACAAGGTCAAACGCCAGCATGACGGCGGCAAGCTGACGGTGCGCGAACGCATCGACCAGCTGCTCGATGCCGGCTCCTTCCACGAAATCGGTGCCATTGCCGGCCGGGCGAAATACGACGCCGAAGGCGAGCTGGTGGATTTCAGCCCGACGAATTTCGTCTTCGGCCGCGGCCGTATCGATGGCCGGCCGGTGGTGGTTGGCGGCGACGATTTCACCGTGCGCGGCGGCGCCGCCGATGCAGCGATCTGGCAGAAGCAGGTGCATGCCGAGCAGATGGCGCTCGAGCTGCGCATCCCGATGATCCGGCTGGTGGACGGCACGGGCGGCGGCGGGTCGGTGAAGTCGCTGGAAATGGAAGGCCGCACTTATGTGCCGCTGCTGCCCGGTTTCGAACATGCGGTGGCCAATCTCTCCACCGTACCGGTGATCTCCCTGGCGCTGGGCTCGGTTGCGGGCCTGGGTGCGGCGCGCACCGTCACCAGCCATTTCTCGGTGATGGTGGAGGGCATCTCGCAGATGTTCATCGCCGGACCGCCGGTGGTGGCGCGTACCGGCGTGGAGATGACCAAGGAGGAACTCGGCGGCACCGACATCCATATGCGCGCCGGCGCCGTGGATCTCGCCGTGGCGAGCGAGCAGGAGGCTTTCGCCGCCGCGCGGCGTTTCCTCTCCTATCTGCCGCAATCGGTCTATGAGCTGCCGCCGCGGACTGCGTCGCAGGACGATCCGAACCGGCGCGACGAACGGCTGATTTCCATCGTGCCGCGCGACCGCCGCCGCGTCTACAAGATGCGCGACATCGTCGAGGCCTGCGTCGACGAGGGCAGCTTCTTCGAGATGGGACGGCTCTACGGCCGTTCGGTCATAACCGGACTGGCGCGCCTGGACGGCTGGCCGGTCGCCATCCTCGCCAGCGACCCCTATCACTACGGCGGCGGCTGGACGGCCGATGCCAGCCACAAGATCACCCGCTTCGTCGATCTGGCCGAAACCTTCCATCTGCCGGTCGTCAACTTCGTCGACATTCCGGGCTTCCTGATCGGGCCGGAAGCCGAGCAGAGCGGTACCATCCGCCATGGCGCCCGCGCCATTGCCGCCGTTTATCAGGCGACGGTGCCGTGGTGCTCGATCATCATCCGCAAGGCCTTCGGCGTCGCCGGCGCCGCCCATTCCAATCACGCGCGACTGCGCTACCGTTATGCATGGCCGTCGGGCGACTGGGGCAGTCTGCCGCTGGAAGGCGGCATCGAGGCTGCCTATCGCGCCGAACTGGAGAAAGCCGATGATCCCGCCGCGTTGCTGAAGCAGATCGAGGATCGTCTCAACAGGGTGCGCTCGCCCTTCCGCACGGCCGAAGCTTTCCTCGTCGAGGAGATCATCGATCCGCGCGACACGCGGCCGCTGCTCTGTGAATTCGCCAATCTCGCTGCCCCGCTGCGTCAGGCGGGCCCTTCCAAGATCGGGTACAGACCATGAGTGATATCGACGTACCGACCCTTCCCAACGAGAAGAAGCCGCTTCCGAAGCCGATCATCCTGACGTCGCATCCGAGCAGGAGCGAGGGGGCGAAGCCTCTGCCCGTGCAGTGGGGAGCTGCAGACCCGCAGCAGCGCGGACCGGTGGTTGCCACGCTGAAGAATCCGGGTGGCAAGAACGCCATCGGCACCCATTCGGGTGCCTATTCGCTCTACCGCGCGCTGGCCATCGCTGCCGGGCAGCTGAATGCCGAGCACAGACCTGACCTCACCAACACGACGCCGGCCGAGCCGATCGGACCGTTCCCGCAATGGAGCGATCCCGAAAAGATCGTGTCGCTGGATCCTTGGGGACATATGACCAGCGAGGTCTATGCCGGTCAGATCGCTGCCGGCTGGGATATCCGCCCGACCATCGCGGTGACCAAGGCGCATATCAACATGCCGGAACTGCAGGAGGCGGTGCGGGCCGGACGGCTGACGCCGGACGGCGACATCCTGGCGAAGAACGGCGACGTGAAGGTGACCAAGGTCGCCGTCGAGCCGGTCTGGTGGCTGCCGGGTGTCGCCAGGCGCTTCAACATCACGGAAACGGAACTGCGCCGCGGCCTGTTCGAGCAGACCGGCGGCATGTTCCCCGAACTGGTCACGCGCGGCGATCTCAAGGTCTTCCTGCCGCCGATCGGCGGCATGACCATCTACCTGTTCGGCGATGTTTCGAAGCTGGGCAGGTCCGAGACGAAGATTGCCTGCCGCGTCCATGACGAATGCAACGGCTCGGACGTGTTCGGCTCCGACATCTGCACCTGCCGGCCCTATCTGGCCCATGGCATCGAGGTCTGCATCGAGCAGGCCCAGCAGGGCGGCGTCGGCATCATCGTCTACAACCGCAAGGAAGGCCGGGCGCTCGGCGAGGTGACCAAGTTCCTCGTCTACAACGCGCGCAAGCGGCAGGAGGGCGGCGACCGGGCCGAGGCCTATTTCCAGCGCACGGAATGCGTCGCCGGCGTGCAGGATATGCGCTTCCAGGAACTGATGCCCGACGTGCTGCACTGGCTCGGCGTCTCGCGCATCGACCGGCTAGTCTCCATGAGCAACATGAAGTTCCAGCCCATCGTCGACAGCGGCATACAGGTGGTCGAGCGCGTGCCGATCCCCGACGAACTCATACCCGCCGATGCCAAGGTGGAGATGGACGCCAAGAAGGCCGCCGGTTATTACACCGAGAAGGTCCCTGATCCCGAGGAGCTGAAGAAGCCCAAGGGCCGCGGCCTCGAGGAGTAAAAGAGTGGGCAATCTGAACGAACCCGCGCAGGCTGTTGCCTGGCTGCGTACGCCTGAGGCGATCAGGGCGCGCTGCCATGAGCTGCTGCGCCTGGGCGAGCGCGACGCGCTGCCGAATTTCCACGTCCATTTCGACCGGCTGCCGGCGGCGGCGGATTACGTCGCGCAGGTGATCCGGGAGAATTATCCGACCCTGGAGATTCCCTATCATGCCCGCTGGCGGCATTTCACGGCCGGCGGTATCGACCGCTGGGGCCGGCTGGCGGCGGAGCTGAAGGGTCTGGATGCCGACGAGATCGCCCGCATCCGCTTCGATCTCTGCGTCGTCAGCGTCCTGCTCGACGCCGGCGCCGGCCCGGGCTGGAAATATGCCGAGGCCGAAACCGGCCAGACGGTGACCCGCTCCGAGGGTCTGGCGGTGGCCAGCCTGCATGCCTTCCGCGCCGGATTGTTCTCCGGCGACCGCGCCGGCAGGCCGCTGCGGGCCGACGCTGCCGGCCTCTGCCCGCTGCCGCCGAATGCGATCGAGAAGGCCTTCCAGGTAACGGCGGACAATCCGCTGGTCGGCGTCGAGGGCCGTGCCGCGCTGATGCGCAATCTCGGGACCGCGCTGAAGGCCCGGCCCGACCTGTTCGGCCCGGATGCCCGGATCGGCGGACTGTACGACTATCTCAAGGGGCAGCTTAGCGACGGGCGCCTGGCGGCGCGCAGCATCCTTGCGGCGCTGCTCGATGCCTTCAGCCCGATCTGGCCGTCGCGGATCACGCTGGACGGCGCCAATCTGGGCGATGTCTGGCGTCATCGCGGCATCGTCAGCGGCGACCTCACCTCGGGGCTGATCCCGTTCCACAAGCTGTCGCAGTGGCTGACCTACTCGCTCGTAGAGATTTTCGAGGATGCCGGCATCCCGGTGACCGGCATGGATGATCTCACTGGCCTGCCGGAATACCGCAATGGCGGCCTGTTCCTCGATCTCGGCGTGCTGTCGCTGCGCCACGAGGCGCTGGCGCAGTTCGCCCTGCCGGTCGAGGACGAGGCGGTGGTGGAATGGCGGGCGCTGACCCTTGCACTGCTCGACGTGATCGCCGATCCGGTGCGCGAGCGGCTGGGCCGCTCCAGGGCCGAGATGCCGCTGGCGCGCATCCTCGAAGGCGGCACCTGGGCGGCGGGCCGCAAGATCGCCCGCGAGAAGCGGCCCGATGGCGGGCCGCCGCTGCGGGTCGTCAGCGACGGCACGGTATTCTGAGTGGGGGATTTCCAATGACCGAGTTTCCGAATGTGCAGGTGGTGAACCACCCGCTGGTGCAGCACAAGCTGACCCTGCTGCGGCGCAAGGAGGTCTCGACGGCCGAATTTCGCAAGCTGGTGCGCGAGCTGGCGTTGCTGCTGGCCTACGAGGTCACCCGCGACCTGCCGCTGGAGAAGGTCGCCATCGAGACGCCGCTGGAGCCGATGCAGGCGCCGATCCTGTCGGGCAAGAAGCTCTGCTTCGTCTCCATCCTGCGCGCCGGCAACGGCATCCTCGACGGCATGCTCGATCTGGTTCCTTCGGCCCGCGTCGGCCATGTCGGCCTCTACCGTGACCCGGAGACCCTGGTGCCGGTGGAGTATTACCTGAAACTGCCCGAGGACGTGGCGCAGCGGCTGGTCATCGTGGTGGATCCGATGCTGGCAACCGGCCATTCGGCGGCGGCGGCCGTGACACGGCTGAAGGAGGCGGGCGCCACCCAGATCAAGTTCGTCTGCCTGCTCACCGTGCCCGAGGGCCTGCGCGTCATGCAGGAGAACCACCCGGACGTGACGATCTATACCTGCGCGGTTGATCGCCAGCTCGACGAGCATGGCTACATCCGGCCCGGCCTGGGCGATGCCGGCGACCGCATCTACGGCACCAAATAGTAGCTGCCGTCACAGCAATCCGGCCCGGATTGCGGCATGATGGCTCCAATTCCGAACAGCATTGTGGAGCCGTTTCATGGCTTTTGCCTTCCGTCGCGCTCTGCGCGTCTCACTCACTCTTGCCGCCGCGGCCGTCGCCGGTTTTGCCGCTGACAGCCGCGCGGCCTCCGATCTGCTGGCCGACTTCACGCCTGCCGCGCTGACCGCGGCGCCGAAGCAGGTGGGCGAGGAGAGCCGCAGCGGTAGGCCGGTGGCGCTCGGCAGCCGGATCACCAGCGGGCCGGGCTCGGGCGTCAAGTTCGTGCTCGAGGACCGCACCAGCGTCATCATCGGCCCGAACAGCGCCATCACCGTGGACGAGTTCGCCGCCGACCGCGTCGTGCTGCGGCTCGAGCGCGGCAGCTTCCATCTCGATTCGGCCAATCCGGGCACCATCTATGTCATCCTGCCTTCCGGCAGCGTCGCGGTGCGGACCGCCACCGTGGCCGGCCGGATCGGTCCCCAGGGTACGGAGATCGCGCTGCTCAGCGTCGGCCGTGCCGAGGTGACCGGCTTCGGCGGGCAGGTGGTCCGACTCGACAGCATCGGCGAGGCGACCCGGATCGTGGGCCTGGGGAATCCGAGCCAGCCGGTGACGCTGCCGCCGCAGCGGCTGCAGGATTTCACCGGGCTGACCGCCCAGCTGGCGCTGCTGCACTGACGCTTCGCCGGCGTCGGAATCACGGAAAAGCCGCATTTGATGCGGCTTTTCTTTTGCCCGCGGGAGCGGGCATTTTCCCGGTTGCGCGGCAAAAAAACGACAGCGGCGAAAAAATTGTACATGGGGGGCATTTCCCCTTGCATTGGGGGCAAGATGCTGTAAATACGCCCCCATTGACGCACCCGCACGTGCCGATGGCCCCTGGCAGGTTATGCAACGACGAACGCGTCTCTTTTGGTGGTACGGCCTGAACAGCCGTGCCGGTTCAGAGCCGGTCCGAGAGGGAGGTTTCGATGCTTGCAGCAGCCCATGGTGGCCGCACCCTGTCCCGTCTGCGACGCAACGCTTCCAAGCGTGTTGAGCTGGGGCAGATCACCCCGAAGATCCAGAAGTTCCTCGCCGAGGCCAAGGACCGCGAGCCGTTCCTGGTGGTCGACGTGGACGTGGTCGAGCATAACTACCGTGAGCTGCGGCGCCTGCTGCCGCTGGCCAGCGTGTTCTATGCCACCAAGGCCAATCCCGCTGTCGAGATCATCCAGCGGCTGGAGAAGCTCGGCTCGAATTTCGACGTGGCTTCGCCCGGCGAGATCGAGCTCTGCATGAACCAGGGTGTGACCGCGGACCGCATCTCCTATGGCTCGACCATCAAGAAGAAGGCCGACATCGCCTGGGCGTACGAGCGCGGCGTGCGCCTCTACGCCTTCGATTCCGATGCCGAGCTGGAGAAGCTGGCGACGGCCGCTCCGGGTTCGCGGGTTTTCTGCCGCGTCCTGATGGAGTGCGAAGGCGCCGAATGGCCGCTGTCGAAGAAGTTCGGCTGCTCGCCCCGCATGGCGGCTGACCTGCTGGTCAAGGCGCGCGATCTCGGCCTCGACCCGTACGGCATCTCGTTCCATGTCGGCTCGCAGCAGACCGACCTCAACCAGTGGGACAAGGCGGTTGCCCAGGTGGCGCAGATGTTCACGCTGCTCCACGAGGCCGATGTCGACCTGCGCATGGTCAATCTCGGCGGCGGCTTTCCGGCGCGGTATCGCTCGGATGTGCCGGCGCTGGAAGCCTATGCTGCGGCCATCAGCCAGGCGATGACTAAGCACTTCGGCAACCAGCTGCCGGAAATGATCATCGAGCCGGGCCGTGGCCTGGTGGGCGATGCCGGCGTGATCCAGGCCGAGGTGGTGCTGATCTCGAAGAAGGACTACGACGACGACCGACGCTGGGTCTATCTCGACATCGGCAAGTTCTCCGGCCTGGCCGAGACCATGGACGAGGCGATCAAGTACCGCATCGTCACGCCGCATGACGGCGGGCCGACCGGCCCGGTCTCCATCGCGGGTCCGACCTGCGACAGCGTCGACACGCTGTACGAGAAGGCGGATTACCAGATGCCGCTGGCGCTGCAGGTGGGCGACAAGATCCAGATCCTGTCCGCCGGTGCATATACGACGACCTATTCCTCGGTAGGCTTCAACGGCTTCCCGCCGCTGAAGAGCTACTGCATCTGATAGGCCGACGGGCACCGAGCGGGTTGCAAAGGGGCCGGCGACGCGAGTCGCCGGCCTCTTTGTTTTGCAGTGCGCATACTACCTGTATGAAAGCCATGGCGGCATAGCCCAACCTGTATTGGCCTGCACCGACTGGCCAAAAGGCTGACAGGGCGGTTTTCGGTTGCAGCGGCGGGCGCCCTGTGTGACAAATTCCCCGCCCGTAATGCGCGTAGAACTACAAAAAACGGGTTGAGGCCGGGAGGGCCGCGCTTATCCGTGTGCGTTGCATTCCAAATGGCGTCAGCAGTCGTGACGAGGGGGAAGCTTTGACCAAGCCGCGCGCTAACTGCCGGTCCTGCCTATGACGACGGGCGCTGACAGCTTCGGTTCGGCTCCTGCGGCCTCGGCCGCCGACCAGGATCTGCTGCTCGGCGCGCTGGACATTATCGGCGAGGGCCTCGCGGTCTGGGATTCCGGCCCCAATCTGGTGCATTACAACCGCCGCCTGCCGGAGCTTTTCGGCCTCACGGCATTCGATCTCAAGGACGGCATCTCGGCCAAGGATTTTCTGCGCCTGCTGATCGACCAGGGGCTGCTCACGATCCGCGCCGAGGAAGCCGCGGCCTGGATCGATGCCTATATCGATGCTTCCACCAAGGCCGACCGCAAGCAGGAAGTCAGGCTGACCGACGGCACCTGGCTGAACTTCGACTGGCGGCGGATGCCGAATGGCGGCTACGTCTCGGTCTTCACCGACATCACGCTGCGCAAGCGGGCGCAGATCCGCCTGCGCCAAGCCGAGGCCAAGTACCGCCAGATCTTCGACAACGTCCACGAGGGCATCATCCAGGAGACGCCGGAGGGCCGCGTGCTGGCGGTGAATCGCGCCGGCGCCGCCATTTTCGGTTTCCACTCGCCGGAGGAGATGCTGGCCACCGTCACCCGGTCCGGCGAGCAGCTCTACGTGCATCCGGAACGCCGCAACGAACTGCTCAAGCAGCTCGAGCGCCATGGCCTGGTGCGCGACTTCCGCTCCGAGATGCGCCGCCGCGACGGCACCCGGATCTGGGTATCCAAGACCCTGCGGCGGGTGACCGATGATCGCGGCAATGCGGTGATGATCGAGGGCATGTTCCGCGATGTCAGCGTGCAGCGGCGGGCGGAGCAGCAGCTGATGCTGGCCAAGGACCAGGCGGAAGCCGCCAACCGCGCCAAGTCGGATTTCCTCGCCAACATGAGCCACGAGCTGCGGACGCCGCTCAACGCCATCCTCGGCTTCAGCCAGGTGCTGCTCGACGAGATGATGGGGCCGCTCGGCAACGAGAAGTATCGCGAATACACCCGCGACATCGTGCAGAGCGGCGAACATCTGCTGGCGCTCATCAATGACATCCTCGACATGGCCAAGGTCGAGTCCGGCATGATGAACCTGGACGAGGAATGGATCGACCTGAACGACAGCATGGATGCCGCGCTGCTGCTGGTGCGCGAGCGGGCGATGGCCAACCGGATCGCGATCCGCAAGGGGATCGTGGCGCCCGCGCCCTCGCTCTGGGGCGACGCAAGGCGTCTGCGCCAGGTATGGATCAACCTGTTGAGCAACGCGGTGAAGTTCACGCCCGAGGGCGGCAGCGTGGAGATCCGCGCGGAATTCGTGGCCGATGGCCGCCTCGAGATCGTCGTTGCCGATACCGGCATCGGGATCGCCGACGAGGATATCGAGCGCGTGCAGCAGCCGTTCAGCCAGGTGGCGAATGCCCTGTCGCGCAGTCACGAAGGCACCGGTCTCGGGCTGCCGCTGTCGCGCAGCCTGCTCGACCTTCATGGTGCCCAGCTGCATATCGACAGCCAGCTCGGCGTCGGCACGACGGTGACGGTGACCTTCCCGCCTGAGCGCTGCCGGCCCGGGCCGCTAACCGGTCTCCAGGACCAGTTTGCCGACCGCCCTGCGCCCGGCCAGCAGCCGCAGGGCATCGGCAGCACGTTCCAGCCGGTGGATCCCGCCGATCTGCGGCCGCCCGGCGCCATCGCCGCCGACTAGCCAGTCCCGCAGGGCCGCGTCGCACTGCTGCGCAGCCGCAGGATTGCGGCGTGCCTGTTCGCCGGCCCGCACGCCGATCAGCTCGGCCTCGCGCAGCAGCAGCCGGTTTGCCGGAACGCGCGGAAAGCCACCGCCGGCAAAGCCGACCACCAGCCAGCGTCCGCCCGGTGCCAGCGCCTTCCAGGCCGCGCCGAAGAGAGGCTCGCCGACCGGATCGAATACGACATCGGCCTGCAGATTGCCCGTCCAGTCCGGTGTCGCGGGGTCGATGCAGAGGGCCGCGCCGGCCCGGGCGGCGGCCGCGCGCTTCTCGGGCGACGAGGCGACGGCGATGACCCTGGCACCGACCCGGGTGCCGAGGCTGACGGCACCCAGTCCGGTGCCGCCGCCGGCGCCGAGCACCAGCAGGGTTTCGCCGGCCGCCAGCCGCCCGCGCGACACCAGCGCCGTCCAGGCGGTGGCTGCCGCCACCGGAAACGCCGCCGCTTCCGCATAGGACCAGCCAGCGGGTTTGGGCAACAGCCATTCCGCCCGGGCGACGGCCTCCTCGGCATAGGCGCCGCCGCGCAGACGCAGGATCACCGCGTCGCCGGCCTTCCAGCCGGCGACCCCGGGGCCGGTTTCCAGAATGTCTCCGGCCGCCTCGAAACCCGGCACGAAGGGCAGGGGCGGCTTGTGCTGGTACTGGCCGGAGACCTGCAGCAGGTCGGGGTAATTGACGCCGGCGGCGCGGATTCTCACGCGCACCTCGCCATCGCCGAGCGGCGGGCGCGGCAGTTCGGCCAGCGCCAGCGTCTCGGGCGGCCCGAGTTCGCGGCATTGCATGGCGCGGTAGCTGCTGGTCATCGCATGCTCCGGATACAGCGCCAGCCAAAGCCGAGCGTCAGCAGCAGCGTCAGGCCGCCGACCACGTAGGGTGTGGCCACGCCGATTTCCTCGAACAGCAGGCCGCCCCACAGCGGTCCAAGCACGCGTCCCAGAGCCGCCAGCGACTGGTTGGTTCCCATGGTGAGGCCCTGCTGGCCGGGATCGGCGCTGCGCGAGATCAGACTGTTGATGCTGGGATTGACCAGCGCGAAGCCGCCCGCCGTCAGCAGAATCTGCACGGCCAGTGGCGGCAGGCTGAAGATCCAGCCCGCCGCGGCCGTTCCGGTCGCCAGGGCGATGAGGCCCGCGGTCAGCAGCCGGGCCTCGCCGAACCGCCGGCTCAGCGGGCCGATCAGGCCGCCCTGCGTGACGAGGACGATGATGCCGATGAAGGTGAAGGCGATTCCCACCTCATAGGCATGCCAGCCGAGCCGGGCCGATGCGAACAGCGGAAACAGGGTTTCGATCTGCGCGAAGACGAAGTTGATCGCGAAATTGATCAGGATGAAGGCCAGCGCCATGCGGTTCAGCGCCGGCAGCGCCTTGAGCGGGTTGCGCGATACCGGGATGGCAATGCCCGGCGTCAGCGTCTCGCGCACCGTCAGGACGGCCAGCAGCAGCGCGAGACAGGAGGCCGCGGCGGCGGCGAAGGCTGGATACTGGTAGTTCGGACTGGACGGATCGGGACCGACGAGCAGTCCGCCCAGCATCGGGCCGAGGATCATGCCGATGCCGAAGGCGGCGCCGATCAGTCCCATGCCGCGCGCCCGGCGTTCCGGCGGCGTGGCATCGGCGATGATCGCCTGCGCGATGCCGATCTTTCCGCTGCCGACGCCGGCGACGATGCGGGCGAGAAAGATCGCCAGCAGGCTGTCGGCGAGCGCCAGCCAGACATAGCCGATGGCGGTCAGCACCGTGCAGGCCAGGAAAACCGGCTTGCGGCCCCAGCGATCCGAAAGGCCGCCGACCAGCGGCGCCGACAGGAACTGGGCAACCGAGAAAACCGCGGCAAGCGCCGCCACGGTGAAGGCTGAGGCGCCGAAATGAATGGCATAGAAGGGCAGCAGCGGAAGGATCAGGCCGAAGCCGATCAGATCCACCACAACGGTGAGAAAAATGGCCGCCACCATGGCTCAGGCCGATCCTGCGAACGATGCGTGACAAGCCGCAATTGCCGGCCCCCCGGCATTGCCCGCATGGCCGGTCTCCGCTACCTTCCGCGCGGCTTTTGCCAGCGCATTTCCTGGGGCATTTCCCGGACCGTATGAGGATGGGCAGGACATGAAGGTCAAGGGCGTACCGTACCGCACGATCTGGGTCAACGACGACGGCTGGTCAGTCGGAATCATCGACCAGACGAAGCTGCCGCATGCTTTTGAGACCACGACGCTGAAGACCTGGGAAGAGGCGGCGCATGCGATCAAGGCCATGATCGTGCGCGGCGCGCCGCTGATCGGGGCCACCGGCGCCTATGGTCTGGCGCTGGCGATGCGCGCCGATCCCTCGGATGCCATGCTGGAGAAGGCCTATCACGTCATCAACGAAACGCGCCCAACCGCGATCAACCTGAAATGGGCGCTGGATCGCGTGCGCAACGCATTGCATAACCGGCCGGCCGCCGAGCGCGCCGCCATCGCCTACCGGATCGCCGCCGAAATCTGTGACGATGACGTCGCGACCTGCTCGGCCATCGGCGATCACGGCCTGAAGCTGATCGAAGACGCTTACGAGAAGACCGGGCGCAAGCGCACCGTCAACGTGCTCACCCACTGCAATGCCGGCTGGCTGGCCTGCGTCGACTGGGGCACGGCGATTGCGCCGATCTACAAGGCGCATGACAAGGGTATTCCGGTGCATGTCTGGGTGGACGAGACGCGGCCGCGCAACCAGGGGGCCTCGCTTACCGCCTGGGAGCTCAACAGCCACGGCGTGCCGCATACCGTGATCGTCGACAATGCCGGCGGCCATCTCATGCAGCATGGCCAGGTGGATCTCTGCATCGTCGGCACCGATCGCACGACGCGCGAGGGCGACGTCTGCAACAAGATCGGCACCTATCTGAAGGCGCTGGCGGCGCATGACAACAACGTGCCCTTCTATGTGGCGCTGCCGCATTCCACCATCGACTGGACGATCCGCGACGGCGTGAAGGAAATTCCCATCGAGGAACGCGCCCAGGAAGAGATCACCGTGATGAGCGGCCGCACCGCCTCGGGCGAGGTGGTTCCGGTCACCATCACGCCGGAGGGCAGCAGGGCCGCCAATTACGGTTTCGACGTGACGCCGGCGCGCCTCGTCACCGGGCTGGTCACCGAACGCGGCGTCTGCGCCGCTTCGGAAGCCGGTCTTACCAAGCTTTATCCCGAATTCGCCAGGTAGGAATTGCCGCAATGAAGAATCTCTGGTCCGACCGCGACGCCAAGGCGGCAGTCGCCCATTACGCGAAGCAGGGTATCAACGAGGATCTGGCGCTGCGCACCTACACCACGCGGCTGCTCGGCGGTGTTCCGGCACTGGTGCAGCATGGCGGCGGCAATACCTCGGTCAAGACCGTCATGAAGGACCTGCTCGGCAAGCCGGTGGACGTGCTCTGCGTGAAAGGCTCCGGCTGGGACATGGCGGTGATCGAGCCGCCGGGGCTGCCGGCGGTGCGCCTGCATCCGCTGCAGGAGCTGATTGCGCTGAAGAATCTCTCGGACGAGGAGATGGTCAACGTCCAGCGCATCAACCTGCTGGACTCCTCGTCGCCCAATCCGTCGGTCGAGACGCTGTTCCACGCCTTCCTGCCGCACAAGTTCATCGACCACACCCATGCCAATGCGGTGCTGGCGATCAGCAACCAGCCGAACGGCCGCGCCATCTGCGAGAAGCTCTATGGCCGCAAGCTGATCATCCTCGACTACATGTTCTCGGGCTTCGTGCTGGCGAAGAAGGCGGCGGAAGCCTTCAGGAAGCAGCCGGACGCCGAGGGCCTGCTGCTGCTCAAGCACGGCATCTTCACCTGGGGCGATACCGCCAGACAGGCCTATGACCGGATGATCCGGTACGTCTCCATGGCGGAGGAACGGCTTGCCGAAGGGCGGAAGAAGATCGTGCAGGCGAAGCTGCCGAAGAAGATCGCGCCGCTGGAAGACGTGCTGCCGGTTCTGCGCGGCCTGCTGGCTGTTCCGACCGACCAGGATGGCGGTTTCAGGCGCTGGGTCTTCGATGTCCGCGGCGGCGAGCAGAATCTTGCCTTCGCCAACGGCAAGGACGTCGCGCGCTACAGCCAGCAGGGCACGGCGACGCCCGAGCATGTCATCCGCATCAAGCCATGGCCGCTGATCCTGCCGGCACCGGAGGCGGGGAAGCTGGAAGAGTTCGCCGCAGCGGCCAGGGTTGCCATTGCCAAATTCGCCGACAAGTACACGGCTTATTTCAACCGCCAGAATGCGAAGGCCGAGCAGAAGAAAATCATGCTCGACGTGCTGCCGCGCGTGCTGCTGATCCCGGGCCACGGTCTCGTGGCTGTCGGCAAATCGCGCAAGGAAGCCAGCGTCGCCGCCGACCAGGCCGAGACGATGGTGGAGGTGATCACCAGGGCCGAGAGTATCGGCCGCTTCGAGAGCATCTCCGAACGCGACATGTTCGACATCGAATACTGGTCGTTGGAGCAGGCCAAGCTGGGCAAAGGCGCCGAGAAGCCGCTGGCGCGCCAGGTGGCGGTGATCACCGGCGGGGCGGGGGCGATCGGCGCGGCGACCGCAAAGGCTTTCGCGGCCGAGGGCGCGGAAGTCGCCGTGTTCGATCTCGACGGTGCCAGGGCGGCCGAGGTGGCGAAGAAGCTCGGCGGCATCGGCATCGCCTGCGACGTCACCAGGCCGGATGCCGTGAAGGCGGCGTTCGCGAAGGTCGTGCAGCATTTCGGCGGCGTCGACATCGTCGTCTCCAATGCCGGCAACGCCTGGGGCGGCAGGATCGGCGAGGTCTCCGACGAATTGCTGCGCAGATCGTTCGAACTGAACTTCTTCAGCCACCAGTATGTGGCGCAGACTGCCGTGCAGATCATGCTGAAGCAGAAGACCGGCGGCTGCCTGCTGTTCAACGCCTCCAAGCAGGCGGTGAATCCCGGCCCGGATTTCGGCCCCTATGGCCTGCCCAAGGCGGCGACGCTGTTCCTGTCGCGGCAATACGCGCTGGATTACGGCGCGGAGGGCATCCGCTCGTCGGCGGTGAACGCCGACCGCATCCGCTCGGGCCTGCTCACCGACGAGATGGTCGCCAAGCGCTCGAAGGCGCGCGGCGTCTCCGAGAAGGAATACATGTCGGGCAACCTGCTGAAGCGCGAGGTGAAGGCCGAGGACGTGGCCCAGGCCTTCGTGCAGCTCGCCGTGGCGCAGAAGACCACCGCCGCTGTGGCGACGGTGGACGGCGGCAATATCGCCGCGGCCTTGCGCTAGACCTCCAGCCGCGCCAGAACCTGGCCTTCCTTGACGCTGGCGCCCTCGGCGACGGTGAGGGCGGCCAGCCGGCCGGCCTTCGGGGCCTCGACCGGAATCTCCATCTTCATCGATTCAAGGATCATCACCACGTCGCCGGTGCCGAGCGCCGCCCCCGCCTGGCTCTCGATCTTCCAGACCTTCCCGGTCACGTCCGCCTTGATGTCGATGATGGGCATAGCTCTCCTCGTTGCTGTTAACTCTCTTAATAGCTTGGACCCGGTCCACCGTCTGCCTAAAATAGGCGCGCGAGGAAAAGCAATGTCCTGCCGTTACGGAAGCCTGTCTGTCCTGCTGTTCGCCCTGGCCGCGCTGCCGGGCTGCGCCGC
>Ga0079224_100000645_pt1 | contig 35562 bp, 32 predicted proteins | sample Stecom2015_FD_80414 | JGI IMG/M metagenome (GOLD analysis project Ga0079224, IMG submission 80414) | Agricultural soil microbial communities from Utah to study Nitrogen management - Steer compost 2015 | ecosystem: Environmental > Terrestrial > Soil > Agricultural land | place: USA: Utah... | reverse complement strand
CCCGCTATACACAGGGTGCAGCAAACTACCTGGACGTGCTTGAAGCATTGACAACGCAGCAGAACCTGCAAAGCAACCTGCTCACCGCCCGACGCGACCTCTACTTCTTCCGCATCGATCTTGCCCGCGCACTGGCCGGCGGGTGGACGATGAACCAGCCCGAACCGCTGTTGCTCGTCAGAACGTGACCGATCCAATGCCGCACGATCCGGGCAATTCCCCTCTCACGACCCGCCTTCTCCGTGGTTTCCGGCTGCTGATCAAACTGGTGCTTCCGATCGCGGTCCTGGCCGTTGCGGGGGGTGTCGCAGTCTACATGATGGAGACACAACCGCGAGCCGAGCGGGCACCAAAGCCGCGCGAGGCACGCCTCGTCGAGGTGATCGAGGTGAGCCCTTCGCAACATAACGTCCGCATCGAGGCCTGGGGCACGGTGATTCCGAGCAGGGAGGTAAGCATCGTGCCGCAAGTCAGCGGTGCGGTCGTGGAAGTAAGCCCTGCCCTCGTACCGGGTGGCCGGTTCAAGGAGGGCGACCTGCTCCTGCGCATCGACCCAAGCGACTACGAACTCGCCGTCGAGCAACGCAGGAGTGGTCTCGCGGAGGCGGAAGCCGAGCTCGCCATGGAGCTCGGCAACCAGGCAGTTGCCCGCAGAGAGTACGAGCTGCTCGGGCGCGAGACCACCGAGCAGGAGCGTTCGCTGATACTGCGACAGCCGCAGCTCGCAACGGTTGAAGCGAAAGTCGCGGCAGCGCGGGCAGCGCTTGCCGAGGCAGAACTCGCACTCGAACGAACGCGTATCGTCGCGCCCTTTGATGCCCTGGTCATTTCGGAATCCGTCGAGGTGGGTTCGCGGGTTTCGGCTTCCTCGCAGAGCGCCGTGGCTTCGCTGGTGGGAACCGACAGCTACTGGGTCGAACTCGCCGTGCCGGCGAGCGATCTCAAGTGGATCGAGCTACCTGGCCCCGACCGTGCGGGATCGACGGTGCTCCTGTACCAGGATGCCGTGTGGCCGGCAGGGGTGTACCGTGAGGGCCGGGTATTCCGTCTGCTCGGGGATCTCGCTCAGACCGGGCGCATGGCGAGATTGCTGGTGGAAGTCGAGGACCCGCTCGCATTGGAGCCCGAGAATGATGGCAAACCCAGGCTCCTCATCGGCGCTTACCTGCGGGCCGAAATCGCCGGCCGCGCCTTGCCGGATACCGTGAAGGTCGACCGCCGCTTTCTCCGTGACGGCGATCGCGTCTGGCTGATGGACGCCAATGACCGGTTGGAGATCCGCGCGGTGGAGATTGCCTATCGGGGACCGCAAGACGTGCTCGTGTCCGAAGGGCTCGACGCCGGGGACCGGATAGTGACGACGGACATCGCCGTTGCCGTGGAAGGGATGCCGCTGCGACTTGCCACTGATACGCGTGGGCGCACCGCAGGACACGCCGGAGCGGAATCCCAATGAACGCATCCGATCGAGCAGAGCGCGGTGCAATCGCGTGGTTCACCCGTCACAGGGTGGGGCCAAACCTGCTCATGCTCGTCCTAATCCTCGGCGGCCTTTTCACCGCGCTCCAGATCAAGCAGGAGGTATTCCCGGAGTTCGAACGTGACACCGTGACCGTTTCGGTAGCATTGCCCGGTGCAAGCCCCGAAGAGGTGGAGCGGGGCATAATCCTTGCCATCGAGGAAGAACTGCGCAGCGTCGATGGCGTGAAGGAGATCAGCGCCACTGCAAACGAGGGCTCCGGCCGGGTCGTTGCCGAACTCCAGTCGGGCGGCGACCACGACAGGATCTTCCAGGACATTCAACAGGCCGTCAGCCGTATCACGACCTTTCCTGACGATGCGGAGAGGCCCCGGATCACGCTCGATTCCAGGCGCCGGGGCGTGCTTGACCTGCAGCTCTTCGGAGACGTCGACGAGTGGGCACTCCGTGAGGCCGCGGAAGTTGCGCGCGACCGGCTGCTGGCGGAACCCGGGATCACCCAGGTCGAGCTTGAAGGTGCGAGGGATTTCGAAATTCACATCGAAATCCCGCAGGAGCGTCTCCGCGCGTACGGGCTGACACTGGATTCCGTCGCCTCGACAATCCGCGAGGCAGCACTCGACCGCGGCGGCGGCTCGATACGGACCGAGGCCGGAGAGATCCTCCTCCGGGTCCAGGAGCGCCGCGACTGGGCTCGGGAATTCGCCCAGATCCCGCTGATAGCCGGCGCCGGCGGGGCCCTCGTCCGACTTGGTGACGTGGCGGATGTCTCGGAAGGCTTTGCCGACAGCCACAGACTGGCGAGCTTCAACGGCAAGCGGGCGATCGGGATCGCGGTTTACCGCGTCGGTGACGAGACGCCAGTCAGCGTGTCGAACGCGGTTCGCACGGCCCTGCCCGACATTGTCGCTGCACTGCCGCCATCGATCGAACTCACGATCGAGGACGACGCCTCCGAAGTCTACATGCAGCGGCTCGAACTCCTTCTCAAGAACGGCTTCTTCGGGCTGCTGCTCGTCCTCGGTATCCTGACACTGTTTCTGGAATTCAGGCTCGCCTTCTGGGTTACCGCAGGCATACCAACAGCATTCCTCGGCGCCCTTCTGTTCCTCCCGGTCTTCGACATATCGATCAACATGATGTCGCTGTTTGCGTTCATCGTGGCGCTCGGCATCATCGTCGACGATGCGATCATCGTGGGCGAGAACATCTACGAGTACCGTCAGCGGGGACTGAGCAATCTTGAGGCGGCCATCAGGGGGGCGAAAGACCTCGCAGTCCCGGTCGTCTTTGCGATCGTCACAAACATCGTGGCGTTTCTGCCGCTGATGTTCATTCCCGGCACGTTCGGCAAGATCTGGTCAGCAATTCCACTGGTGACCGGTGTTGCCTTCACCTTTTCGCTGATCGAGGCGCTGTTCATCCTGCCCGCCCATCTGGGCCATAATCGCGGGCGGCCTGCTGGCGGCATGCGCGTGCGCCTATTTGCCTGGCAACAGGCCTTCTCGTCGTGGTTCCAGCGCATGGTCGAGACCGTCTACGGACCGTTCCTGCGGATGACGATGCGGTGGCGTTACCTCACCATGTCGGCGATGCTGGCGCTGCTCATCGTGACACTGGCGCTGCCGATGAGCGGCCGCATGGGTTTCATCCTGATGCCGACGGTCGAAAGCGATTTCGCCCAGGCCAGTGCTACGCTGCCAGTTGGCAGCCCGATCGAGCAGGCCATCACGGTCCGGGACCGGCTGGTCGATTCCGTCTCGGCGGTGATCGCGGCAAATGGTGGAGAGGCACTCAGTACCGGGATCTTCTCGTCTGTCAACGAGAACAGCGTTACCGTTCGGGCGTACCTGAAACCCCCAGGCGAACGACCCCTGTCCACCGGCGAGGTGACGCGGTTATGGCGCGAGCAAACCGGTGAAATTGCTGGATTGGAGATGCTTCGGTTCGCTGCCGATGCGCGTGGCCCCGGCAGCGGTGCATCAGTCAGCGTCGAATTGCGCCACCGCGACATTCCCACGCTGGAACGTGCGGCCACGGAGCTTGCCGACCGCCTCGAGGAATTTGCCAACGTAAACGACGTCGATGACGGCCATACGCCGGGCAAGGTCCAGCTCGACATCCGTACCACCGAAGAAGCCCGCAGCCTCGGCCTCAGTTCGGCGGAGATCGCCCGCCAGGTGCGCGCAGCATTCCATGGCGTCGAAGCGATAAAGCAGCAACGTGGCCGCAACGAAATCACGGTCAGGGTCCGGCTCCCCGATCACGAGCGGCGAAGCGAGGCAGACATCGAGAACCTCATCCTGCGCACCCCCGACGGTGGCGAAGTGCCGCTGTTCCAGGTGGCAACCGTCGAGCGCGGCCGCGCCTACACAAGCATCAGCCGCCGGGACGGGCGCCGCGCAGTGACCGTCAGCGCGAACGTCTATCCCCAGAGCGAGACAAGCCGCATTCTCGACAGCCTTTCGCGTGAGGTCCTGCCGCAATTGTCTGCCGATCACCCCGGCCTGTCCTGGTCGTTCGAAGGCCGTCAGGCGTTCATGCGCGACGCCATCGAAAGCTTCTTCCATTCGGTGACGCTGGCGTTGCTCGCGATATATGCGCTGCTCGCCATTCCGTTCCGCAGCTATGTACAGCCGGCGATCGTCATGACGGCAATTCCATTTGGCGTGGTGGGCGCCATTATGGGTCACCTGATCATGGGCTACAGCCTCTCGGTCGTCTCGGTCATGGGGATCATTGCGCTTGGCGGGGTGGTCATCAACGCGGCGCTGGTGATGATCGATTATGCAAACGATCGTCGAAAACGGGGATCGGCTGCGTTCGAGGCCATTCACGAGGCAGGCATTCGCCGGTTCCGGCCGATCATGCTGACCACGCTCACGACGTTCGGCGGACTTGCGCCGATGATCTTCGAAACATCCCGCCAGGCCCGGTTCCTGATTCCCATGGCCCTGTCGCTCGGCTACGGAATTCTGTTCGCGTCGGCGATCGTCCTGGTGCTCATTCCGAGCCTCTACATGATCATCGAGGACTTGAAGCACCTTGCCGCGAAGATCACCGCAGCCCTTTCGGGACAGCCTCCCGCCCCAGTCCCGAGCGGCGCCGCACGGCGTGGTACGGGTGAACCGGAGCGGATCGCGGCGGAGTAGCAGTCCCTCCGTCCCTGGTACACACAATCGTGAAGCAAACTGCCCTGCGACCGAATTGCGCGGGGTCTCCGAACACATAGACTTCTGCCGTGGCTTCGCCACAGGCCGAATCGGACGGCGTGGAAGGCGATTCCGCAGGGTCCATGGTGACAGGAGATCCCGATGGCTCAGACCGATATCCTTCGAGAGAACCGGACTCCGGAGCGGCTCATTCCGCAGCTGTCTCCCCTCTATGACGCACTGACCCCCTACAGTTGGCCGCTCGTCCGGTTCGCCGCCGGCGCCATGCTCATTCCGCACGGCTGGGACAAGTTCGTCGGTGGGAGCCTCAGTGGCGTGGCCGGCTACATGAGCAGCCTCGGGATCCAGCCGGGCATTTTCTGGGCCACCTACATCGGACTACTGGAACTCGTTGGTGGCACATTGCTGGTGATCGGGCTCCTCACCCGGTTTGTCGCCATCCAGGTGTTCGGCTTCATGATGGTCGCCGCCTTCTTCGTGCACTGGTCCAACGGCTTCATGTGGGCCAACGGCGGCTTCGAGTACCCGCTGTTCTGGGGTCTGGTGGCGCTTGCCATCGCCATCCGGGGGGCTGGGCCGCTTTCGGTTGACGCCGCAATCGGAAAGGAGCTCTGACCGAACCTCTCACCTCTCTTCGGAGGGTTGGGGCGGCGACACGGGCGGTGCCACGTCGAGCAGGGGTGCGGCGTCGATCCGGTCGCCGCCCATCATGGCGGCAACCGTCTGCAGGGACTCGACGATCCGTTCCTGCCCGGCAACGTCCATCGCTTCGAAAGCGTCGAGAAACCTACGCTGCAGCAGGGGCGGTGCCTTGCGGAGCGCCTTCTTGCCCGATGCTGTCAGCCGGGAATGCACGATACGGCGGTCGGTTGCGCTGCGGTACCGCTCCACGAGACCGCGTGCCTCCAGCCGGTCCAGGATCGTCGTTACCGTTGCCTGACTGAGCGTGACCTCCGCCGATAGTCGCGCGGTCGTGACCTCGCCCAAGGTGCTGATCGCACGCAGCACCATGATTTGTGCCGTCGTGAGACCTGTCTCGCGCTCCAGCTGCTTCGAATGCAGGTCCACCGCCCGGATGATGCGGCGCAACGCAACCAATACGGCTTCGGATCGTTGTTCCCGCACAGGTCGAGGCTCGGCAATGGGTTTCATCCTTTGATTTGACATCAAAATATTCGATCTGTAAATACTTAACCATGAATTCCCACGCCACCTAGGGAGCACCAAGGGCCTTCCTCGGTGGCGTTGCCATTGCGGGCATCAATGGAGGGTGCATGTGCGGTTTATGCGGTGAAGTCCGGTTCGACGGCGGTCCCGCCGATGTAGCGTCGATTGCCCGCATGATGCAGACCCTTGAACCGCGAGGGCCCGACGCAGCCGGAGCGATCGTACAGACGAACGCCGCCCTCGGACATCGCCGCCTGAAGATCATCGACCTTTCCGACCGGTCCCAACAGCCGATGATCGATCCCGACCTTGGTCTTACGGTCTCATTCAACGGCTGCATCTACAACTACAGGGAACTGCGACAGGAACTGCAGACACTCGGCTACCGGTTCTTTTCCGACGGTGACACCGAGGTTCTGCTCAAGGCTTGGCACGCCTGGGGCCAGGAAGCCCCGAAACGCTTCAACGGCATGTTCGCCTTTGCCATCGTGGAGCGCGATTCCGGCCGCCTTGTCCTCGGTCGCGACCGGCTCGGCATCAAGCCGCTGTACTACGCCGAAACCGAAAGCGGCATCCGGTTCGCGTCCGCTCTTCCGGCATTGATCGCCGCCGGCGCAAGCAGCGAAATCGACCCGGTCGCCCTGCACTACTACATGACCTTTCACGCCGTGGTGCCGCCGCCCCGAACCATTCTTGCCGGCGTCCGCAAGCTCCCGCCGGCAACCGTTGCCATCTTCGAGGCGGACGGGGACCGACGAGACCACGTCTACTGGTCACTGTCCTACGATCGCAGCAAGGCGGATCTCGAAGCAGATGCGGACCGCTGGGAAGCGGAAGTCCATGCGAATCTCGACGCCGCCGTCAGGCGACGCATGATCGCCGACGTGCCGGTCGGTGTTCTCCTGTCGGGTGGTGTCGATTCGAGCCTCATCGTTGCACTGCTCGCGGGGGCAGGGCAGCGACACCTCAAGACCTTCTCGATCGGCTTCGAGTCCGCGAACGGCGAGCGCGGCGACGAGTTCACCTATTCCGACATCGTCGCCCGACATTTCGATACCGAGCATCACCAGATCTTCGTCCGATCGCGGCGGCTGATCGATGCGCTCCCGAAAACCGTCCTCGCGATGTCCGAGCCGATGGTCTCCTACGACAATGTCGGCTTCTTCCTGTTGTCCGAAGAAGTGTCGAAGCACGTCAAGGTGGTCCAGAGCGGCCAGGGCGCCGACGAGATCTTCGGCGGCTATCACTGGTATCCGCCGCTGATGGACTCAAACGACCCGGCCGCCGACTACGCCCGTGTCTTCTTCGACCGCGACCACGAAGAATACGGCGAGGCCGTGAACGACAGGCTGGTGACGAAGGACCACAGCACGGCCTTCGTCATGGAGCATTTTGCCATGCCCGGCGCAGATCGTGCTGTCGACAAGGCCCTGCGGATCGATTCCACAGTCATGCTGGTGGATGACCCGGTCAAACGGGTGGACAACATGACCATGGCCTGGGGCCTGGAGGCACGCGTGCCGTTTCTCGATCACGAACTTGTCGAACTGGCCGCGCGCATCCCACCGGAGCACAAGCTGCGAAACGGCGGCAAAGGCGTACTCAAGGACGTCGCCCGCAAGATGGTGCCGGAGGCGGTGATCGACCGCCCCAAGGGCTATTTCCCGGTGCCCGCGCTCAAACACATCCAGGGCCCCTATCTCGATATCGTACGCGATCTGCTGACGAGCCGGCGCGCGCGGGAACGGGGGCTGTTCAAACCCGAGTACGTGGCGAGGCTGATCGACGAGCCCACGGAGAATTTCACGCCGCTTAGAGGCTCCAAGTTATGGCAGGTCGCCCTGCTCGAGTTCTGGTTGCAGGAGCACGGTATCTGACGATGGCGCTACCCAAGGACAAGCAAACCGACACCGTCTTCGGCGACATCGAGGGCCTCAGTTCGCTGAAGCACTGGGGCGAACCGCCAACAGAACCGCCGCACCCAGCCGTGTGGGTCGACTGTGGATGGGGAAGGCTCCTGTTCGGCCAGACGTTCCTGAGCGCCGCCGCGCTGGCCGAAGCCCTCCTTAAGGAACGGGAAAACGAGCGCGACATTGCCTTCTACGTACGCGAACCGCACGTCGTCCTGGCGCAGGCTCCCCAGGCACTGTTCCTCGATCCCTCGAACACCTTCAGGCTCGAACTCAAATCGAAAGACACCGACACGTCAGCAGGCGACATCGAGGTGGTCGAGGCTGTCGAGGGAGACGAAGCCGAGATCAACCGACTTTACGCGTCCCGGGGAATGGTGCCGCTGCGGCAAGGCTATCTGGTCGAACAGCCGGAGCGGGATGCTGTCAGCGTTCTGGTCGTACGCGACGAGACCCGCCGGAACGGCCTTGAAGGCGTGGTGATGGGAGTCGACCACCTTCGTGCCTTCGATGATCCCGACAACGGTGCAAGTCTGTGGGCGCTCGCCGTCGATCCGCAAGCCCGACGCCCGGGCATCGGACAGGCATTGGTGATCGCTCTCGCCGACCGCTTCGCCGAGCGCGGTCGCAGCTTCATGGATCTGTCGGTAATGCACAACAACGAACAGGCCATTGCGCTGTACGACAAGCTCGGTTTCAGGCAGGTACCGGTCTACTGCGTCAAGACCCGCACCACCATCAACCAGAACCTGTTCATCGGCCCGCCTCCCGAAGAACGCCTCAACATCTATGCCAAGCTTATCGTCGACGAGGCGCGACGGCGCGGAATATCGGTGGAGATCGACGATGCGGAAGCGGGGATGTTCACGCTTAGCCACGGCGCACGTTCGGTGAGCTGTCGCGAGTCCCTCAGCGATCGCACCACGGCGATAGCGATGAGCCGCTGTGACGACAAGGCACTTACGCGACGCATCCTTGAACGCGCGGGCCTGCGCGTGACAGAGCAGGCAGATATCGCCGACGAGGAGGAGGCAGTGACATTCCTCGAAAAGCACAAGCGAATTGTCGTCAAGCCCGCCCGCGGCGAGCAGGGTCACGGCGTCCGGGTCGACCTTACCGCGCCCGACGCCGTACGTGCGGCCTACCGGGCAGCCGCCGCCATCTGCGATCGCGTCATTGCAGAGAAGTTCGTCGCCGGCGAGGACCTGCGGGTCATTGTCATCGATGGCGAGGTGGTGGCCGCGGCCGTACGGCGCCCGGCAGCGGTAATGGGCGACGGTACACATGCCATCATCGAGCTGATCGACAAGCAGAGCCGGCGTCGGGCGGCGGCGACCGGCGGCGAAAGTCGGATTCCCCTCGATACGGAAACCGAGCGCTGCGTGCGGGCGTCGGGGCACAACATGACCGATGTTCTCCCCTGCGGCGAGACGCTGCGGGTACGGAAGACGGCCAACCTGCACACCGGTGGCACCATCCACGATGTGACTGACGATCTGCACCCTGAGCTGGCAGCCGCGTGCCTTGCCGCTGCGGACGCTCTGGACATTCCGGTGGTCGGACTGGACCTTATCGTCGAGGCGGTCAACCGCCCGGATTACACCTTGATCGAGGCCAATGAACGTCCGGGCCTCGCCAACCACGAGCCGCGACCGACGGCGGAACGATTCGTGGACTTCCTGTTCCCCGAGACAAGGGCCGACCTCCTGCCGGGAAGGGTGTCCAGACGATGAAGAAGGTGGCGATCGATCGCGAGTACCTTCTAGAGACGCTCCGCCAACTCCTGGACATTCCGAGCCCCACAGGCATGACCGATGCCGCGGTGGCATATGTATCGAAGGAACTGGAACGTCTCGGCATCGAACACGAGTTCACCCGCAGGGGCGCAATCCGCGCCGATCTGAAAGGCGAACGAGGCAGCCCCGATCGGGCGATCGTCGCCCACCTCGATACGCTCGGCGCCATGGTCAAGGGCATACGCGACACCGGCCGGCTGGAGGTGGTGCCAATCGGCAACTGGTCTGCCCGGTTTGCCGAAGGCGCCCGCTGTACCGTCTTCAGCGATGGCGGCAAACGGTTTCGTGGCAGCATTCTGCCCTTGAAGGCCTCGGGACACACCTTTGGCTCGGAAGTCGACACGCAGCCCGCCTCCTGGGGTAATCTGGAGCTGCGGCTGGACGAGCGTGTCCAGAGCGACGACGATACCGGCGCCCTTGGCGTCAATGTAGGCGATACGATCGCCATTGATCCCGGTACCGAGGTGCTTGACAACGGGTTCATCTGTTCCCGGCATCTGGACGACAAGGCTGGGGTTGCGGTCGTTCTTGCAGCGGCAAAGGCTGTCCAAGAAAGCGCCGTCAAGCTGCCGATGGATTGCCATCTCCTGTTCACAATCTCGGAAGAGGTCGGCGTTGGCGCCTCACATGTCCTGCATGGCGACGTTGCCGAACTGGTTGCCGTCGACAACGGGACACTGGCGCCGGGGCAGAACACCAGCGAGTACGGCGTGACCATCGCCATGCAGGATTCCAGCGGGCCGTTCGACTGGCACCTCACGCACAGCCTGATCAGCCTCTGCCAGTCACACGGCATTGCTCATGAGCGAGACGTGTTTCGCTACTACCGGAGCGATGGCGCAGCCGCCCTCGAAGCCGGCAATGACATCCGTGCAGCCCTGGTGTGCTTCGGGCTGGACAGTTCCCATGGCTGGGAGCGCACCCACATCGACTCTCTCTGTGCACTGAGCCGGCTTCTGGTCGCATACATGCGTTCGAAACCGCTGTTCGAGCGCGATGTCGAGGCACTCGGACCGGTGGGCGACCTCCCGCCATCGGAAGAGGCGCCGATGTCGGACGACTCGTCAGCCCCTGAACGGTAGATCCCGGCTACCGGCATTCTTGTGCCTGCCCGTATCCTTGGGCGGCAGTGGGTGCACCGGTTCGGGATAGAACACCCATTCGCCTTCGGCACTGTTCGTCGGTGTCTCCCGTTTCATGCGAAGTCCGCGCTCTTCCTGCTCGGCCTGCTGCGCCGCCTCGTGCAGCTGCCGCGCCTGATCCATCGTCCATGGCAGCTGGTAGGCAACAGGCTGCTCGCGCTGTACCCATAGATATATCGCACGCCCCTCATCGAGCTCGTAGGCGAGTACCTGCAGATCGTCCCATGACGCGAGCATCTCGTGCGTGGCGGGCCTCGGCGTACCCATCAACGCGACTCCGGCAGCCCAGGCGCCTATACCGAACAGTGCGACGAGGACAGGCGCATCCCACGCATTCAACCGCCACCAGAGGTAGACACCAATCACCACCAGCGTCAAAGCCACGACCGATGAAAGCAGCATCATGACTGTGAATGCCTCAGGCTGACAGGAACGGTATGCTTGGAGCCGGGAACTAGCTTCCCGTTGCGGAGCGCGAAGCGAATGACGGTGATCTCGTCACCGATGCGGGCGATATCGGTGCGGCCCTGATAAATGATCGTCGCATCATTGGGACTTTCGCCACGCGCGGTCACCTGCACATCGACGGGCACCGCGAGCTCGCAACCGCCGCGGTGGGTATAGAGGTGGAGATTGACGATGTACTCACCGTCGGGGAGGCCGCGGGTATAGGCGTTCTCGTAGTTCAGATCGGAAAGATCCCCCTGGTGACCGAGGTCGTCACGCAGGAGATTGAACAACATGTCGGATTGATTGGAGTAGCCCACGGCCCGTCCCACCGGACCTTGAACCCAGAGGTCGACATCGGTGTGGCATTCGGGCGGCCATATCGTTTCGACGACCAGCGATCCCGGCGGGCGAAGTTGTTCCGCGGCCTTGGGCGGGTTGACCAGCGGCAACAGGACGACCACCAGGATCAGCAGGATGTCCAGAAACGTGATCTGCCAACTGTCCCGGTCTACGCCAGGTGGCGTGTCAGGCGCAGCCATTCGGCCCCCAATAGTCCGGCTATGGTGGTGTTGAACGCGGTGGCCATCCCCCCCAGTATGAGGTTGAAATCGCCGCCGGAATTCGCTGCCACGATGGCGAGGCCGACGACAGTGCCAAACAGGCCGTAGCGCGGCAGGCCCGAAATCAGAAACTCCGTAACCCGCCATCTACCGACGGCCGCCGCCAAGAGTCCCACACCGGCCAGTGCGGCGATGAAGGCGGTCAACCGCGTCAGATCGTTTTCATAGAGGTACTGCGGCCAGCCGAGCCACCATGCGGCGATGAAGAGGCCGACGCCCACGACTTGCAAAATCAGGAACCTGGGGCTCATGTCCGACTACCACTTTGGATCATGCTCGCCGTTCCGAACGCCGCATCGTCACGAATTGTTCCCCTGTGACCCGCCACAGGGCTGGAGCAAAACGATGGAATGAGAGCCCCCGGAGAAAGGGTGTAACGCGGCAATGCCCTGCCGACATGAACGACTGACCATTGTGGAACTTCACGCCCCGCCTATATCGGTCAGACCGGCACCTCGCTTGAAATGCGGGGGGCATTTGGCGTAGGGTCTGCCGCAGCCGAATGGCACCGGGTTGTCGTGCAGCTGTAGCTCAGTTGGTTAGAGCGCCTGATTGTGGATCAGGAGGTCGCTGGTTCGAATCCAGCCAGCTGTACCAATAAAATCAATTTGCTGCGGGCGGCAGGCGCATGCCAGGCCCATTTCCCTGTGACCGTCGGCGAACATGATGGGGCCGATCGGTCCATCCCCCGCAGTTCACTTCCCGCCGGTCACGAACCGACCGACAATTTAATCGGTTGAGGGTGTCAACGTCTGTCGGATTACCCCACCAGCTGTCGTGATTCTGGTTTCTCACCGGTATCACTCCAGCGGTGTCGAGCGGGAATGATCCGCCGGATGACACTCTCGCATGCCACGACCAGCCCCTCACGGAAAAACATCACGACAAGAAGAGTAAGGGCCGTGACCGTGACGAGTGTGTACTCGGCGCCAAAGCCACGGATCACGTGCTCGATGAGGCGAATGGAAGCGACCCCGATGAGTGCACCGTAGCGATGACCAAGACCACCGACGACGGCCATCGCGACGACCATGCCCATCTCGTTTATGGAGAGCATGGACGGCGCCAGCACGCCGACATAGTTCGCATAGAAGGCGCCGGCGAGGCCTGCGACCGCCGAGGTGATCACGAACGCGGTGATCTTCACACGGAAGACGTTGACGCCCATTCCGCGGGCGACATTCTCTCCATCGCGCACAGCGGCCATCAGGAGGCCGAGCCGTCCATCCAGCACCAGGTTCTGGAGGAGGAAGTAGGTACCGACAAGGACGCCGGCGAGCACGAGGAAGGGCGCCCGCGAGATCCCTTCCACAAGACGCGGAATCGGCATGCCCATGGAGCCGCCGGTGATATCGGTCGCAGCGGACAGAAACACGGCGAAGGCGCCGGCGAATGCGAAGGTGATGAGCGGCAACTGCACGCCCCTGACCCGGAGTGAGACGAGGCCGAGGCCGTAGCCTACAATCGCCACCGCCAGGGGCATGAGCAGCAAACCCGCCCAGCCGGGAAGATCGAGGAGAAATATCACACCGGCGGTGCCGTATGCGCCAGCGGCAGCAAGTCCGATATGTGCGAAGGAATACTGGCCAGTGAAGCCCGCCAGCAGGTTCCAGGAACCAGCGAGCAGAAGATAATATGCCGATAGGATCACGAAGTCTTCAGATATCGGCGACAGCCCGGCGAAAGGAAGCAGGGCCCCGGCCAGGATGAACAGCGGCGGGACTGAGTGATGAGCGATCTTCGTCACGACACCACTCCCGACCCCTTGTGTGCCATCCAGCCGCGAACGATGTCGTTCAGCCCCGCCTCGATTGCTGCAGCCGGCCCATCCGTGTCGTTGACCCCCATCGCCAGCACATACACATGGTCGGCAATCGCAAGGGCTTCGCGCACATTCTGCTCGACGAGCAGAACGGTCACCGCCCGGGCGTCCTTGAGCCGTGCAAGCTCCCGGTAGACCTCACGCACCATGATCGGGCTCAATCCCGCCGTCGGCTCGTCGAGGAGGAGGATGCGCGGTTCGCTCACAAGGCCGCGGGCGATCTCGACAAGCTTTTGCTGGCCACCGGAAAGCTCCCCCGCGCGACGGGCAAGATGAGGGCGAACGGACTCGAACATCTCGCCGCAATAGCGGATGCGCTCCTCGAGCCAGTTGCGATCCCGGCGCCGGTACCAGCCGCCGATCCGCAGATTTTCGGCAACCGTCATCTGGCCGAAGATTGAAGATTCCTGCGGCACGAACGACACGCCAAAACCCACGAGATCTACCGTGGAGCGCCTGTCTATGCGCGTGCCATCGAGCCAGATTTCGCCGCCTGTAACCGGCGCCACCCCCGCGATGCCCTTGAGGAGTGTCGACTTTCCGGCGCCGTTCGGGCCGATGATCGCCGTAATCGCGTTTGCGGCACCGTGCAGGGAAACTCCGCGCAGGATCTCGACTTCCCGCTCGTAGGCCACGCGCAAGTTCTGGATGTCAATGGCTGTGCTCATGCGAGGTAGGCTTCCCGGACAGCCTTGTCGGCGCGGACTTCCTCGGGAGAGCCGCTGGCCAGGACCGTACCGCCAGCGAGAACGAGGACCCGCTGACAGAGATCAAAAACCCAGGGCAAGTCATGGCTGATGACACGAAACCGGTTCCGGCGTCGCGCATGGAGATGATGATCGAACGCATGACATCCATGATTGCCGGGTTGACGCCGGCGGTCGGTTCATCGAGGAGCGCGATGCGTGGCTTCGCAAGCAGCAGGCGGGCAAAGTCGATCAGCTTGCGCTGCCCGCCGGAAAGATGATCCGCCGTCCATTCGAGGACCGGTTCCAGCCCGACACGGGCCAGCGCCTCCGCGGCGGCGTGTTCGGCCTCACCACGCCGCATTCCTCGAACAATGCCGGCAACCGCCACGTTCTGTAGTGCCGTGAGTTTCGCGAACGTGCCACCATTCTGAAAGGTCCGGAACATGGGACGGCGCGCGTGCGAGCTTGGATCGAGTCGCGTCACGTCGGCGCCGGCTATTCGGATTACGCCGCGGTCGACCAGAAACTGACCCGCCAGGAGGTTCAGGAGCGTCGTCTTGCCTGCCCCGTTCGGCCCGACAAGGGCCACCAGTTCACCAGGTACGACATGGAGGTCTACGCCACGAACGGCGTTCACCCCACCGAACGACTTTGAAAGGCCCGAAGCCTCAAGGATCATCCCGCTCATACCGCCCTTTCCGCCCTGCCGAACAGCCCCTGGGGACGAAGAAGCAGAACGGCAATCATGAGCGCGAATCCGTAGGCATCCGTATAACCGCTGTCGACGTATACGGTGCCCAGCACCTCGACCATTCCGAGCAGGAGACCCGCGGCGAGCGCTCCGCCGATCGACCCCATGCCGCCGATGATAACCACGATGAACGCCTTGACGAGCGCCACCGTACCTGATGCCGGATAGACGAACATGAGAGGTGCAAGCAGTGCCGCAGCCACACCGGCGAAGGCACCCGCCGCAAGGAAGGCATAGTTCGCATATCTGTTGATGTCGATTCCGGCGACTGCGGCGCCCAGGGGATTCTCGGTCAACGCACGCCAGGCACGGCCAATGTCGGTTCTGTAGACGATCCAGAACAGAAGGCCGATCAGGATTATCGACGCCGCGAACGCGACAATCCGGTTTCCCGAAAGAAACACAAAGTCGAAGAGATTGAGGTTCTCGTTCCAGAATCCCGGCAGCCTCCGGTAGGTCGTACCGAAAAGAAGAGTCGCCGCCGCAATCAAGAACTGACTCAGCATGAAGGTGGTGATGATGGTGTATTCGCCCTTCTGGCGCATGCGCGAGCGGTAGATTGGGCGAAGCACGACGAGATTGGTGGCTGCCGCAACCGCCGCTCCAGCCAGGGCCGCCGCCAAGAGCCCGAACCAGACAGGCAACCCCAGTGCCGACACAGCGAAGACGGCGCCGAAACTCCCGAGCATTGCGAACTCGCCATGAGCGAAGTTCACGAGCCGGAGGACACCGAATACCAGCGAGAGGCCGACGGCAAGGAGAGCATACAGTCCGCCCTGAAGGACCCCGAGGACAAGGGACTGTATGAGAAGCTGATCCACTGCCATCGGCCTCCGCCATCGACACCGTTACTTCACGACGTGGACGAGCGTGGCCTCGGCGTCACCATCGCCCACATTGTTGAGTTGCTTGAAGAACATTGCGAACTTGTCCCACTGGTGGAAGTTCACGGTTCCCTCATCGTTGCGGAAGGCGATCTCGCCGATCGTCCCTTCGAACTGCACGTTCGGAAGCGTCTCCACGAGTTGCGCCGGGTCGGCCGTGCCGGCCTTCTCAATCGCGGCCTTCACGGCGTTGAAGTTGTCCCAGAGGTAGTACTGAAAGATTGCGGGCTCCACGCCGTATTCCTGATTGTATGCGTCGATGAACTGCTGGCCGGTCGACGTAACCGTCATCGAAGCGTCACTGAACGTCGGATAGATCACGCCGACGCCCGCTTCACCCACCGTGTCCCAGAAGTCAGGCAGAAGCGGCCAGTCCCAACCTGTCACGATGTCCGCTTTCAGCCCGACTTCCCGACCCTGCTTGATGCTGAGGTTGGTTGCGGTGAAGACCGTTTGCACGATCACCACGTCCGGCTCCATCGCCTTGACGCGCGACATAACCGCCGTCAGGTCCTGGGTCTGCGCCTGGAACTGAACGATTTCCAGATCGAAATCCTTGTCCTTTGCCGCTTCTTCGAAGGATTTCGCAAAACCCAGCCCATAGGCAGTATCCTCCGCGAGGACGACTACCTTCTTGTACCCCCGTGCCTCTACAAAGGGCGCCATCTGCGCGGCGATCTGGCTGTTGTAGGGGCCAATACGAAAAACCTGCGGGTAGTTCTTTCCGGTGAACTCGTCCGCCCAGGTGTAGAACGCCAGGATGGGCACGTTGTAGCGCTTGGCCACCTCCATCTGGGCCAGGGCTACACTTGACGACCATATGCCGAGAATTGCGGACGCATGGCCCTCCGTGACAGCGCGCTCGACAGCGGCAGCACCGACCTCGACCTTGCCCTGGTCGTCATAGACAGCGAGCCTGACCTTCTTGCCGTCGATGCCGCCCGCCTCGTTGGTCATCTTGACCCAAAGATCCGCGGTCTTCTTGATTGCCTCTCCCGAGCGGGCATCGCCCGGCTCCGACAATGGCGAGACCAGGCCGAGTATGATCTCGTCATCGGCGCCCTGAACGACAGACGGTATCGCCGCCATGGCGGCAAGGCCAACGGCCGTCCCGATCACTGCTCGACGAGTGAGCCCTAAGCCCCTCCTGTTCATGCTCCTGCTCCTCTGTTCCAGTTGCTGACTCTTTTCACGTTCCACCCCGGCTTTCGCTTGCCGACAGGTTGGCGGCATCGTTCTCTCGCCTCACGTTGGCGAATGTTCTGGCGCCGTTGCCGAGCGGATCCCGGCCCTGACCTGCTCGACCAGATCGCGCCGGATCGCCACGCCCAGTTCCTCCGCTTTCCGTCGCGCAGCCGCCCTGCGACTGCCAGGCAACCTCACGCCCTCCTGTTCCTCGATGGCAGTCAGGAGACTGGCGATGCGGTCGCCGAACAGACCACCGGAAGTCGTCTCCGCATCGATTGCGACAAAGAACTGTCCGGTTCTCGGTGGCCCGCCTGCGGGCCCCGAGAACGGGCTGGCGTCGATGCTGAGGACGGCGCCGCTCGCAGCGGCGGCCATAACCTCGACCATGAGCGCGACACCTACTCCCTTGTAGCCGCCTGCGGGCGCCATCGTGCCCTTCAACGCCAGATCTGGATCGGTAGTCGATTTACCGTCCGGGCCGAACGCCCATCCGACCGGGATTGTCTCTCCCGCCCGTTTCCGCCTCATGATCTCGCTCTTGGCGATGACACTGGCGCTCTGGTCGATGCAGATCGCCGCGCCGCCCGCCCCGTCGGGAACGGCGAGGGAGATGGGGTTGGTTCCGAAAACCGGGCGGCGCCCTCCGACGGGTGCGATAGATGCCGGCGCGTGGGTGAACCCAAGGCCGATGAGTCCAGCCTGAGCGATCCGCTCGGTGTGATAGCCGAGTACACCGCAATTGTACGAGTTGCGGATCGCCAAAACCGCTACGCCCTGTTCTCGAGCTGCAGGCAGGAGCTGCTGGAAGCCAGCATCGATCGCAGGATGAGCGAACCCGGACTTGGCGTCGACGACGATGACGGAGGGCTTCGGTCGCGAAACGGTGGGTACGGCCTTGCCGTTCACCTTGTTGCAGCGAAGATGCTCACAATAAGTCGGGACATAAGCGAGGCCATGGCTTGGCAGCCCGTCAGCCTCGGCCGCGGCCACTGCCCGAGCGAGCGAACGTGCCGCCTCCTCCCTGGCGCCGGCGGATGCAAGCGCCTCAAACGCGAGCGTCTCTACATCGGCTATTGCAACGACTGTGCCCGGCATTCGACTGTCCTCAAATCACCTCGACCTCAATCATTGTCGATCTCGCCGCCGCCGGCTCCGCGGCGGCGTGACAGGTCCGAGGCCGGGACATAGGTCAAGTGCGCAAGCCGCTCGAAACGCTGCCAGAGGTCAGGGTCAACGCATGCACCGAGCCAGGCAGGATCGGGCGAGTTCCTGACATCGCATTCTTCTGCCGATCGGCACGTCACTGTTGCCACGATCGTGAGATGGATGAGGTGGTCGACATCGCCACCACAGGCGCCATTCGGCCAGACCACCACGCCGCTACTCGGCCACTCGATCTTAGCCGGGCGCTGGCAGGTGCGGGCAACCGTAATGACGAACGGGATCAACAGAACCGGATGAACCACGGGGCCCGGGGTGATGACACGACCGTTGCGGATCTCCCCCGCGTGATCGGCAATAACCGGGCCGAGGACCAATGGGCTGAGCGGCCCGTGACTGCCACGCCAATTCCCGCGATCGTGGTCGATCCTGGATGCGATCCCACCACCCGCAGAGTGACTTTCGAGCACGTCGGCGAGGGGTCGAAGCGCCTCAAAGCCGTGCTCAACCAGCTTCCGAGCCGCCTTGCCGGCCTCCTCCGCCTGTCCCCAGCTGAGGCCAGCTCCGCGGGCCGCCTTCCGAACTGCAGCATCGATCTCGTTGATGGACACGTGCATCGTCAATGCCACTCGTCGATCGGCGGAAGCGCCCAGTCATCCGGTTCACTTGAGTGGAGTTCGTCAGGGAACGGTGCGTGCTGGTACATCACGATTCTTACCCAGCGGTCGGACTTCGGATCGAACCGTGTCGCGCCGAAAAACGAGAGCTTGCAGCGAAGGAGATCGATCGGGCGTACAGCCGCATCGATAAGGTTGTCGCGAATTTCAGCATACGGCCGGCGGCCCGTCGTTTGAATGCGACGAACCACGTGCCGGAACTCGGGAAACGCCATCAGGAATGTCGCGACGGTTTCCTTCCCTTCCCAGCCAACGAGTGCGTCATTCAGAGCAATGACATCGCGGGCGATGGTTAGCGGCTGCTCGCGATCCGCCCCAGGCTCTTCGTAGCGTTCACCAAGCCGAGGCTCGAGCTTCTCCTCCGACACGTACCAGAACCGTGCCTGGGTGGCGGGCCGGGAGAAGTCTATCCCGAAGGCAAATGCGTAATGCTTGCGGACAAGATCGCGAAGCGTGCCAAGACGCATGTCGCCATCGATGGGAAAGTCGCGCTCCTCGTCGGCGGCCATGGTGTTCGCAAGATCGTCGACCAGATCGCCGTACGGCTCGATCATCAGCGTGACGAGAAACTCCTGCCCCTCGACGCTCAGCCTGTCTTGGGCCCAGGTAAAGAGCGTGTCCCAGGGCCGAGTGCCATCAAGCACGCCGGTCGCAAGATGATCCTCGAGCAGAGCGAGATCAGCCTCGAGCGCGGCGATCCGGGCGGATTGGATTTCGTCCGCAACGCGCCATTGGGAAGCGTGGTATCGGGCGCGAGCGATATAATCGCGGAAAGCCGACACACGATCGGCCGAGGCAGACCGCAGCGCGCGGACACGAGCGAGCGCGGTTTCCCGCGCCGAAATCCAGTGATCCAGCAGAACCTGATGGTTGAACAGGAAGGGCGCCATGCCGAGCCCGGTCGAATTGCCAACGCCCAGATGCCGACGGATGGCCTTGTCGAGCCGCGTCGCGGTCACCGGTGCCTGAACGTGAGCCATGTGCTCGGCCAGATCGACGGTGAACGCCCTAATGAGCCAGATGGCGAGCATCTCCGCACTGAAAGGCCCAGCGAACTCCGGCCGATTGGCGATGCGCTCCCTGTCCGAAAGACCGAACTTCCCACCGCCGTAGACGGCCGTGGTGCGCATCAGGTAACCCACCCTTTCAATCTCGGCCGGATCAGGCTGTGCGCCCTGCCTCAGCCGGCTCACCACATGCTCGAACAGACGAACACTCTTGTTGGCTCGCGAAAGAACGATCTCCTGGGCGGTATAGCGACCCGCCTCCTGCAGCGGGACGTTCCGAGCCAGACGCTCAATGGTTTCGTCACTGGCGTCGCCGTCGTGCAGTGCAAATGTTGCGTCCCATTCATCGGCGATGACGCGATCACTGCGCTTCGCCGGATCGAGATCGTGAGCAAAGCAGACGAGGCTGTAGGTTCGGCCGTTTCCTCGCACGCGGTAGACGGCAATACCCTCGCCCTTGGCATCAACCCGCCAGCGGGGGCGATCGGCCTGCCATTTCTCTGCCCTAAGCCTGCGCAGCAGTACGCGCATGAAGCTGAGACGCGTCTGGTGGAAGCTTCCGAGGCGCGCGAGCCGCATGACGTAGTCCGGCTCGCGGAGGGTCAGCGCCTCCGGCGGCCGATCGCCCGCCGCCTCCAATGCGGCATGACTGTGAAGGGGACCTGCCATGACGGCCCCGAGACCCAGATCCTGTTCGCTATTCAAACTCACCACCGTACCGACCTGCCGGCGTCGGTTGTGATCCGACCTTCGTTGTCTGAGGGTGGCAGATGACGTGTCGCTGGCTCATGTGATGCCCGGCGCGGGTCGAACGAGACCTCGAAGAACCTGAGCCAGTTCAGACCCAAAATCTGGTCGACTTCCTCTTCCGAGAACCCCACCTCGCGCAGGCCATCTGCGATATTTCCAAAGTCGCGGTTTGATCTGAACCAGGACGGCTGGGGAGGAAAACCCTGGGAGACGGTCGGCGTCTCCTTCGTCCACTTGCCGCGGCGCATCCACTCGACTACGGAAGCCGGCTGGTCTTGGCACAGGTCAGAGCCGATGCCGATTGCGTCGACCCCTATGAGTTCAGCGGTCCGGGCAACCATCTCGCAAAAACCTTCGAGGGTGCAATCGGAGGAACCCTTCAGGTGATACGGATAGAGGCTGAATCCCAGCATTCCGCCCGATTGCCCGAGTGCCTTCAGCACGTGGTCCGGCTTGTTACGGGCCACCGAATGCCAGGATCTCGGGTTCGCATGGGTAATGGCAATGGGCCGCTCGGAAATCTCAATCGCCTCGATCGTCGACCGGTCACCCGAATGCGACATGTCGACTACCATGCCAAGGCGGTTCATCTCGCCGATGACCTCGCGCCCCATGCGGGTGATGCCGGCATCGTCGCTCTCGTAGCATCCGGCCGCGAGAAGACTCTGGTTGTTGTAGGATAGCTGCATAAACCTCACGCCGAGCGTGTGGCAGATCTCGATCAGACCGATATCGTCCTCGATCGGAGAACTATTCTGGAATCCGAAGAAGACCGCGGTGCGACCTTCAGCCTGCGCGCGGCGGACATCGCCGGCATCGCGGCCGTGAAAGATAAGATCGGGAAATTGAACGAACCAAGTGTTCCATTGCGTGATGTTCTGTACCATCTCAGCAAAGTCTTCGTGGTATGCGATGGTGACATGAATGGCCGTCACCCCACCAGCGATCAGATCACGGAAAATGGATTCCGAGTAATTGCAATACTGCAAGCAATCAACGATGATCCGTTTTCTATCATTCATACGGCACACTTACTGCGGCTGACCGGCGTTGATGTACGACGTTTTCGTGACTGTATAGAATTCAATCGCCGCGCGCCCTTGCTCGCGAGGCCCGTACGAAGAATTCTTCCGGCCGCCGAAAGGCACATGATAGTCGGTTCCTGCGGTCGGCAGGTTCGCCATCACGCAGCCTGTCTTGACATTGCGCCGGAAGTGCGTGGCCCGCGCCAAAGACCGGGTCATGATGCCCGCGGTGAGGCCGTAGTCGGTATCATTGACGATTGCCAACGCTTCATCGTAGCTGTCGACCGCGATCACACAGGCAATCGGCGCAAACATCTCCTCGCGATTCACCCGCATGTCGTTACGCGAATTCACGAACAGGGCGGGCGTGAGATAGTAGCCTTCGGTCCGGCGCTGGACGCGTTCGCCTCCCCACGCGAGTTCGCAGCCCTCGCTTCTTGCCAGCTCGATATACCCAAGTGCGGATTTCAGCTGCTTGTCATCGACAAGTGGTCCGATCTGAACACCGTCGTCCAAAGCGTGCCCAATCTTCAGGGACTTCATCTCCTGAACGAGCTTTTCGACGAACGTGTCATGGACCTTGCGGTGCACGACCAGCCGCGAGGACGCGGTACATTTCTGCCCGGATCCGAAGAAGGCGCCATTCAGCGCATGAGCCACAGCTAGATCAATGTCGGCATCATCCATCACGACGAGCGCATTCTTTGATCCCATCTCCAGCTGAAGTCTTGTCAGGTTGGGGGCACACGCAATCGCAACCGCGCGGCCAGTCTTGTAGGAACCGGTCAGCGAGATCGCATCCACGTCCGGGCATTCGACGAGGCCATTACCAACGGTCGAGCCCGGGCCCATGACAAGGTTGAACGTGCCGGCGGGAAGCTCCTGGCGACTTATGATCTCGGTCAGAGCCCAAGCGGAGGCCGGCGTCAGATTCGACGGTTTCCAGATCACGGCATTGCCAAAGGCGAGCGCCGGGGCAATCTTCCAGCTCGCTGTCGCCATCGGGAAGTTCCAGGGCGAGATGACAGCGACGACGCCGACCGGCTCGCGTCGAACGTCAATCTCAATACCAGGTCGGACTGATTCGGCGGTCTCGCCATGTTGGCGAAGCGCTTCAGCGGCAAAGAACTGGAAGAACTGACCGGCGCGGAAGACCTCGCCGACGCCCTCGGCCCGGGGCTTTCCCTCTTCCCGCGACAAGAGTTCGCCAAGTTCGGCACTTCGGATACAGAGTTCATTGCCGATGGCCATTAGAACTCTGTGGCGTGTCTCTATCGGGCTACTGCTCCAGACAGCGCAACCACGCCTTGCAGCATTGATTGCAGTAGTGAGCTGGTCCACATCGGCTTGCGCGTAATCGCCAACGGTGTCGCTGAGATCGGACGGATTGATGTTCGGGATCGAGTCGTTGCTCGTTGCCCAGACACCATCGATGAAATTTGCGTATACCTCTGACACAGCCCTGCGCCCGGATCTCACCAACCGCGCACAAGCGTAGGGCAGATTGGCATTTCAATCGATCGAGAAAAACTTTAGGCTATTTCAGTTTTATTGAAACGCCACGGACATGCGCCTTTCCATTTCAAGCTTGCGCGTTTTTGTTGCCGTCGCGGAGGCGGGCAGCATCGTTGCTGCGGCGGAGAAGATCGGCCGGACTCCGTCTTCGGTGTCGATGACACTCAAGCAGATCGAGGAGGATATCGGCAGCCCCCTGTTCGAAACTGAACGGAAGAACCGACTGTCAAAGGTTGGAGCGTTCGTCGACGCCCAGGCGCGCGAACTCTTGAGCCATTACGAACGAACCATGGCATCCATGCACGCGTTCGCAAGGAACGCGATCGGACGTGTTGACGTCGCATGCGTGCCATCAGTAGCAACGACGATCCTGCCCGAGGTGATCTCCCAGTTCCGGACGCAATGGCCAGCAGTCGAATTCGACATTCGCGATGCTGATTCAAGAACCGTCATCGAGGCAGTGGAAGCCGGCAAGGTCGAAGTCGGGATCGCCAGCATGAGGCGCGAACGTTCGGCAATTAGGTTCGAACCGCTTTTCAAGGAACCACTTGGTGTGATCTGCCGAGATGATGATCCGCTTACCAGAGCCGCGGATCCGCTCCCCTGGCGCGCACTTGAAGGTCGCGTCTTGCTTGCCAACGGGATCTCCGATGCGATCGACAATCCCGAGTTCAAGCAAATCCTGACCGGCTCCCCGATCATCGTCTATAACGTGCTGTCGCTGATTGCCATGGTGCGATCGGGTGTCGGGGTTACCGTGCTGCCCCGGCTGTCGATTGCCAGTTCGGCTACTGGTATCGCTTTTGTTCCGTTAGCCGACCCCGGCGCGGTCCGCGTTGTCGGACTCCTGTCCCGCGCGACCGGGCATGGGTCTCCCGCGGTAGCTGCCTTCGTCGAGATTCTGAGAACCGCGCTTTGCCAGAACGGCGGCGAGTACGGCATCAACCGGTTGTTTGAGCCGCCGAGAGGATTGCGGCCTTAGCAGAACAAGGGAAAAGAAGGAGCTCCCGGCGTTACGCCCTGCCGTCTGGCAAAGGCAATTCTGCATGCGCCAAGCGGCAACCAAGCGGCGGCGTGATCACCAGCTATATCGCCGCACCCCATGAACTGCTCCGCTGAGCGGACCGCCTGGCGACGCCCCATGAACTTCCTGTGAGCGCTTTCGCGCTCGGCATTGGCTCTGCCTCCGCCTGAAACTGCAGGCACATTCATCCCAATGTCACATCCAGGAACAGCATGATGACGAGGCCGATGGCCAGGCCGAGAGTGGCTCTGTTCTGATGCCCGCTGCGATGCGTCTCCGGGATGATCTCGTGGCTGATGACGTACAGCATCGCGCCCGCCGCGAATGCCAGCCCCCACGGCAACAGCGGTTGCGCCAGGACCATCGCACCGGCCCCGAGGACACCGCCTACGGGCTCCACGAGTCCTGTCAGGGCAGCTATTCCCCAGGACCGCCTTCTTGAATATCCCTCGCCGAGCAAGGAGACGGCCACAGCCAGTCCTTCGGGTGCATTCTGAAGCCCGATCCCGATTGCAAGCGCGAGTCCCCCGGAAACACCGTCGGCGCCGAACGCAACGCCAACGGCAAGACCCTCGGGGAAGTTGTGGATCGTAATCGCAAAGATGAACAGCCACACCCGTCGCAACGATGCCGCCCGTGGCCCCTCGCGCCCCGTATCGAAGTGCTCGTGCGGCAGCCGCTCGTTCACCAGGGCGACGGCACCCATCCCGAGGAGGATTGCAAGGCAGACGATCGCAGCCGGAGCGGCGGCGTGCTCAAACTGCAGCCCGGCAGCATCCAGCGCGGGAACGATCAGCGAGAAGAAGGATGCTGACAACATGACGCCCGCAGCGAACCCGAGCAGCAAATCCCGTGTCGCCTGCGAGGGAACCCGACCGAACAGCACCGGAACAGCACCGACAGCTGTCATCATTCCCGCTACGAGGCTGCCAAGGAATCCGAGCGTCAACGGAGAGAAAGCGTCCACGTGGACACCTCATGAATGCCTTTCATGAAGGAAGACACCGATGGAGGCCCGAGCGCAAATCACGCACAGAACACGGTCAGACCTCTGCCACCGCCAGCAGTGCACCCCCAGGGTTCTGGACATCAGTGCGGTGTCTATTCCACAGCAGCAGCATCGGAATCGCGCGTTAGGAGGAACGCCTCCATTGTCGTAACGGGGCCTGACATTGGTCTGCGAACGTGAAACAATCATCGAACAGCAGCGTTCAAGGGTATCACCTTTCCTCAGGCGGAGAATTCCCATGCGCCTATATCCCATGAAATTGGTTGCCGCGGCCGGTGCGGTCGCCGGCTTCCTCGGGCTTGCTCTTGCGGCCCACGCCGCCAACCTGCCGGCATCGGCCGTACGCGGCGTGCAGGCGGCCGGCGAAGACGGCCTCGTCAAGCAGGTACAGGATCGTCGCCGCGCGGGACGGTCGGGCCGGAGCGCTCGCCGCAGTGCGCGCAGTGGCCCACGCAGGGCAACCCGCAGCGCCAGGCGCGCGACCCGGAGCGCCCGACGAGCACCGCGACGCGCGGCGCGCAGCAGCCGGCGAGGCGTTCGTACGGCGAGACGGGCACCGCGCAGAGCGATCCGCAACAGCCGCCGCGGGGTTCGCACCGCGCGACGCGCACCCCGGTTCGTCGATCGCCGTGCGCGCCGGGTGGCCCGCTTCTACAACCGCAGAATCCATGGCCCCCGTTACCGTTATCGGCGTCCGGGGTTCGTGCACTTCCATCTCGGCTGGTGGTATGCAACGCCGTGGTGGGTCGCCACGGTTCCGATCTACAGGCACAGCTATCGGGTGGCTACCAGCTGCGACTACTGGGCCGACCGATGTGCCGCCAACTGGGGCTTCGATAACGTGGATTACTACGGCTGCCTGCGATACCACGGTTGCTACTAGCTGGCGGAGCGGCCCTGTTGCGGCGGGGCCGCTCGCCACCCTGACAGGCAAAGCGACACTCCCCTGACAGGTTCGTTGGCGGGCATTGCGCCCGTCGTCGAACCGATCGCATGAATGCATTTGCATAGGAGCCATGCGCGAGCGGCATTGATCTTGGCCGCTCATGGGCGATGATGCGGTCATCATGGTCTGTTTCCGGATCGCGCATTGAACTCCACAGCCGCTGATACCGTCGTCTCGCGGTCCGGCGGCTTTCGGCCTTGGCTCGTCTGGTCGCTGGCCGCGGCGGGATTCGGATACGCCTTCTTCCAGCGAGTCGCTCCCAGTGTGATGGTGAGCGACCTGATGCGCGACTTCGCCGTCGGGGCGACCGTTCTCGGAAACCTCTCGGCGCTCTACTTCTACGCCTATGCCGGACTGCAGATTCCGGTGGGTGCCCTTATCGATCGCTGGGGCGCGCGCGTGATGGTGGCCGGTTCGCTCGCGATTGCCGCCACTGGTGCCCTGACGTTCGGCTCGGCCGGGACCGTATTCCAGGCCTATGCCGGACGACTGCTGATCGGCCTCGGCTCGGCAGTCGGATTCGTCGGGTCGCTCGCATTGGCCGCGCGCTGGTTTCCCGAACGCCGGTTCGCGCTGATGTCGGGGCTCACCATGCTGGTCGGCATGGCGGCGGGCATTCTGGGCCAGGCACCGCTCGCGGCGCTTGTCGCCGCCATCGGGTGGCGCAGCACCATGTATATTTCGGCACTTGTGGCCGCGGTGCTCGCAGCGGCGGTCTGGGGTCTGGTCAGGAATGCGCCCGACGAAGCCGCCGAGCAGAATACTTCCGGGCGAAGTCAGAGCTGGGGAGCGCTTGTGTCGGGCATCGGCCGCACATTGGCCGCGCCCCGGGTGTGGTGTGTATCGCTGTTCGGAGCGTCCCTTTCAGGGGTGCTGCTTGCGTTCGGCGGTCTGTGGGGTGTCCCGTACCTGATGCTGCGATACGGCATCGAGCGCCCAACGGCCGCCTTCATCACTTCGCTTGTCCTGCTCGGATGGGCGGTAGGGGCGCCATTCGCCGGCTGGATTTCGGATCACATCGGGCGACGCAAGCTGCCTATGGTAATCGCTGCCGTGCTCAACCTCTGCCTGATCTGCTTCTTGCTCTACGGCCCTGCCCTGCCGATCGCAGTTGCCGGAGTGATTCTGTTCCTTCTCGGCGGACTCGGCGGCTCCATGGTGATCGGATATGCGTTCGCCCGCGAGATGACACCACCCATAATCCACGGCGCGGTTACAGGTTTCGTCAACATGATGACCGTCATTTCCGGCGCCATCCTGCAGCCGCTGATCGGCCTTCTGCTGGACCTGCAGTGGGACGGGACCATCGAGGAGGGCGTCCGCATCTACAGCCTCGCCCAATACAATCTCGCATTTGCAGCGCTGGCCGGCTGGGCGGCGCTGGGTTTCGCATGGGCAGGGTTCATCCCCGAAACCCACTGCAGAACGCATCGCGACCCGGATGCGGTGGAGTCGGATCCCGTTCGCTGACGCTCCCCTCTCCCAGGCACTGGCACTGGGTGCCGTCATGTGACGACCTGATTTTCCACTGACCGTGGTTGCCGTCAAGAAACGGCCGGGGTTCCCTCGGCGCGAAATCTATCCGGGCGAAATCCTCCCGGGATCGGCTTTTTTGCCAGCACGATCTGCCACATCTGGTAATGGCGTCCGCGGAACGCGCCTTCGCAGCTTTTCAGGCAGAACTTCCAGGTGCGGTAGAACGCCTCTCCATAGGTGGCCGTCACCCAGTCCCGTTCGCGTTCTATGTTGTCCCACCATTCCGCGATCGTCGGGGCATAGTCCCAACCGAAATTCTGCCAGTCCTCCACCGTGAACCGCCGTTCGGCGGCACGAGCGATCTCGGCGATGGAGGGAAATACCGACGCCGGCGAATTGAAAATGTACTTTGCGAACCACGGATTGCAATGCGTGCCGGAGACATCGCCGCCAATGGTCTCGAGCAGGAAGATGCCATCAGGCTTCAGAGCATCATGGACCATTTGCATGTAGCTCGCGTAGTTGCGCCGGCCGACATGCTCGAACATGCCGAGCGAGACTGCGCGATCGAATGCGTTGCGGTCGCGGATCTCTCGATAATCCTGAAGCCTGATTTCGATCGGCAGACCTTTGGCGAGTTCCCGTCCAAGTTGCCGCTGCTCGGGACTGATGGTGACACCGACAACTTCCGCGCCGTACCGCTCCGCAGCGAAGCGCGCAAAGCTCCCCCAACCGCAACCGATATCCAGAACGCGGTGGCCGGGCTTCAGTCCGATCTTCCGACACACCATTTCAAGCTTGGCTTCGCCCGCCTCATCGAGCGTTTCAGCCGTCTCCCAGTACCCGCAGGTATACGTCATGCGCCGGTCGAGCATGATGCGATAGAAATCGTTGCCGACGTTGTAGTGCTCTTCCACCGTACGGCGGAGAAGCCCAAGTCTCGCCGCCGTCTCGCGCAAGCCGGGCACGAAGTAATGAATTTCGGGCAACAGGTATGGCAGAACGCCGAGCACGAGCCGTGGTGTTATTGGCACACTGTTGCGCACATCGGCGGCGAGCATCCGCTCGATGAACTGATCCAGCGCCTCGCAATCCCACCAGCCGTCGGTATAGGACTCTCCAAGCCCCAGCGTACCTAGTGATAGCGCCTTGCGGTAGAAGCGCGCGTCATGGACCACGATGTCCCAGGGGCGAGCGCCACCCACACGCACGTCGGCTCGCATCAAGAGGTCCCGGGCCAGTCGCTCGAAATACTGGTCCCCGCGCGTCGCACCGGCAGGTGCCGATCCGATATTTTCGGAAACGGTCAGGGCCTACCCCGTCGCCGACCTGACCTCGACCAGCCGTGGCCAGGTTTCGGTCCCCACAAGGTGGTCACGCGTGAGCGGCAGCGAGTTGTTGCCGCCATTGCTCAGGAGCAGCTGATAGACAAGCGTCCCCATGCCGTTGCTGAAGTCTGCGTAACCACCCGACAGATAAAGGCGAAAACGGCGCATGATCTCGGCGCCGCGGGCCTCGCCGTAAAGCTTCAGGACATTGGCGCGATTTGCCTCGAGCCGCCGCAGCCAGTGCTTCACGGTCAGCGCATAATGAAAGCGGAGATTCTCCACGTCGATGACGTGCAGCGGACGGCGGTCATCCTCGAGAGCGGAGATGAACTCGACGAGCGAGGGATTGTAATAGCCGGGGAAAACGTGCTTCTCGAGCCAGGGATTGGCGAAGCGCGCCGGACGCATCCTGCTGATGAACTGGATGAGAGCCAGCCCCTTCGGCTTCAGCACATCGGCAACGATCCGATGAAAGGTGTCGTAGCTGTCACGCCCGACATGCTCGATCATGCAAATGGACACGAACTTGTCACATGTCGTGGCATGCCTGGGAATGGTGCGGTAGTCGTCAAGAACATATTGGAGCCGGTCCTCGGAAATTCCGTGATGGCGCTGCCGCTCGCGAGCGAATGCGATCTGCTCCTTCGAGATGTTGTACGCCCGGACACGCACGCCGTACTTGCGCACCATGTGCAGCGCGAGCCCGCCCCAGCCGCACCCCGCCTCGATCACCAATTCGCCCGGCTCCAGTCTGAGCTTTCGACAGACGAGGTCCATCTTCTGAAGCTGTGCCGCCTCCAGCGTGTCGTCCTCGCTGCGGAAGTAGGCGCAGGTGTACTGCATGTTGTCGTCGAGCCACAGCTGATAGAACTCGTTCGATAGATCGTAGTGCGCGGCGATATTGCGCCTCGAGCCTGCGAGGGTATTCCTTCGGGCGAGCAGGCCGGCCGCGTACCTAAGCTTCTCGACCAACGGCAGCGGAATGCGCTGGCGCTCGATCGCGAAACCGAGCCGGACTACGTGCTCCAATGGGCCTTCAACATCAATCTCCCCGCGGACAAATGCCTCGCCGAAGCCCAGGGTCGAGCGGAACAGACAGTCGCGCAACGATCTGGGCGTCTTGAAGACGATGGTGAAGGCGGGAGGTCCGTCGCGGTAGCTGGCCACATGGCCGCTTGGCAGTACGACCCGGAACGGCAGATCGAAATCCAGGCCGTCGACGATAGCCTGAACCTTCCGTTCGAACATGTACCCCTCCGCATGTCCCCGCGGCTGCCGGACTATCGCAATTGGTTCCGCACACACAACTGTTGCTGCCGGGCGTCGGATCGTTTCAGGCCGATGCCACGCGCAACGCGATGCGCCGATCATCGATCGGCAGGTGGACGAGCGCTGCGAACAGCCCAAGGGCAGCGCTCAGCCACCATACCAGATCATACGAGCCGAACACATCGAACAAGTAACCGGCAAGCCAGACGCCTGCGAACGACCCGAGTTGGTGGCTCAGGAACACGATACCGAACAGCATTCCCACATGCTTGGGGCCAAAGATCTGCGACACGACGCTGCTGGTCAGCGGCACGGTCGAGAGCCAAAGAAGCCCCATCACGATACTGAACCCGTAAAGCACTGCCTCGGTCACGGGAATGGTAACCATGGCGACCGCACCCAGGGAACGTCCGAAATAGATCAGCGACAGCGGGAACTTGGGCCGATAGATGCTGCCGATCTGCCCGGCCGCGACCGTGCCGAAGATGTTGGCGACACCGATCAGTGCAATGCCGGTCGAGCCGGCAGCAGCAGCAAGGCCACACAGGGTGGCGAAGGCTGGCAGGTGCACCGTGATGAAGGCAAGCTGGAAGCCGCAGACGAAGAAACCGGCGTTCAGCAGCAGAAATCCACGATGACGGGCTGCGACGGCAAGAGCCTCGCGAATGCGCATGCCGTCATCGGCACTGGTGCGAAGTCGGTCGACGAATTCCGCCTTGGCCTCGCGTTCCCCCCTCAATCCCACTGCCAGCAAGGTGGCGGCAACGGCGATCGCGGCCATCGCGATCAGTGCGTCAATCCAGCCCAGCGATGAAATCAGCTGCTGGCCGATCGGGGCAAAGATGAACTGTCCGAAGGAACCGCCAGCGGTAGCGATGCCGAGATAGAGGCTGCGGCGTTCTGGTGGTGTCGCCCGGCCGATTGCGCCGAGGATCACCGGGAACCCGACGGCGCTCTGGGCCATGCCGATGATCAATCCGGTGCTGGCATCGAACAGGAGAAGCGAGTCCGACCACGCCATCATGACGAGGCCGGCCGCGTACAGCAGAAGGCCGCCCGCGACCACCTTGGTTGCCCCCTTGCTGTCGGCAAGCGCGCCTGCAAACGGTTGGGCGACGCCCCAAAGCAGGTTCTGCAACGCGAATGCGAACGACAATGTGCCGATGCTCCAGCCCAGATCGGCGCTGATCGGGTTGAGGAACAGACCGAATGTCGCACGGATGCCGAATGCGATCGCTAGAGCGGAAAAGCCGCAGAGAAGGACGAGAATGGCGCGGCGATGTGCAGCCACGTCGGAAACCGGAACCGCTGTCATGGTGCGTGGCGCCTTCCGTAGGGTTACTTCGCTTCTTAGCGCCACGCCGGATTCCGCTCAAGGGGAACCACGATGTCCATGCCGCCGCGCATCATGCAAAACAAGTGTTGTCAGGGGTAGGGAGTCGTGGCCCGCCGGATAGACGGGTGCAGGCTGGAAACTGCGAGGCTCGATAGTGGCCCCGTTCCGTTCAGCCGATGTCACCGACTGATGGAACGGGGCCTCGCCGGTGCCTTCTTGCCCCCGGCGAAACTTGTTGCGGTCACTCTCAGACTGGCACCGGCATGCGGCACCCGTCTCAGACGAACTCTCGTTGCATCGCCCGCCGGCGACCGTGATGCTGCATTCGCTCGAACTGATCGAGTGCATCCTTCGTCGACAGCGTCTCGCAGAACCCCGACACGAGCTCGGTAACGAACTCCAGGGTTTCGCCGGGAGACCTTGACCCGACCCCATGGGCGGCAGAGGCATCGTGAACGTAGAACATGCGGTGGCCGCGGTGGAATGCCTCGACGACGGTAGCCAGGCACGCCCGATCGGCAGTCAGCCCGGCAAGGAAGAGAAGAGGTTCATCGATCGCATCCACGAAATCGGCAAACGGCCGGGAGCTGTAGCAGGACGGCTGGTCCCGTTCGAAAACCATCTCGTTGGGGCGCGGCAGGAAGTCCGTCAGCCAGCGGGAGAACTCGGTTTTCTCGTTGAAGAACGGACCCGACAGGATTTGCCGGTGATGCGCCACCGGCAGGCGCCGCTCGCGGCAGAAATCCAGCAGCCGCTTGCAATTGGCGAGTGCCGGTCCCGCCTCTTCCAGAGCGAACGCGCGCCCCTCAGCCTGATATTCGGCCTGCAGGTCCAGAAGGACCAGCACCGGTGCACCGGTAGCCCACATGCGGCTCGGCAGGTTCACGACTGTCATGACCGTACTTCCTGGCTCTGACGAAGCTCCATCCCACTCGCGGTACGCTCCGGGCGCGCTTCGACGCCCCTCATTGGGTCCCACCGACGACCCGAAGCGGGGATGTCACCTCGCGGGTCGCCGACGCGTCGAGCACACCCGGGATGTGCCAACTGCCTTCGGTGCGGATGATCTCGTAGGGGTCGCTGTCGAGAGTGATCGGATCGGGGTGAGGATCCAGTTCAAGCAACATCTCCGTATAGGAGAAATCGGAAAACACCAGAGGCCGGCGCGGCTCCATCGGCCGTGCACCAAACCGGCTCCAGAACTTCACCAACCGGTCCTGGGCGTGACCATAGATGCGCGTGTACCCCTTTTTGTGTGCAAGCTTGATCCCGGCCCATACGATATCGAACGAAAGCCTCGACGAGCGGAATTCATGTCGGACGGCCAACCGTTCCAGCTTCGCAAAATCGGCAAAATAACGCACCCTCAGGCAAGCCGCCGGCTCGTCATCGACGTACCCGATCAGGTGGGTTGCGCAGAAATCGTTGCCGTCGAATTCCTCGTGGTACGGGCAGCTTTGCTCGCTGAGGTAGACGGCGGCACGAATTGCCGCGACCTGCATGAGTTCATTGAAGCTGCTCACTACCTTGATGCCGTGGTGTCTCGTGTTGACGCCTCGGGCGCGGTCCGGAGGTACCGGATAGCTGCAGTACAGCGGGGTGCTTTCGTTCATGCCACAAACCTCTCCCGGTGCGGGATAACGCACTCCGACCGGTCGCGATTGGCCAGGCGTTGATATCGATAGAGGTCGGGATCGACGCTGGCGACCGGTTCGAAGCCGAGATTTTCCATCAGTCGGATCGCCGGCAACGTGGTGGCTCGCGCAAAGAGATTGGCGTGACGGTAAAGGGGTTGCCGAATGTAATTGCTCACGAGTGCAATTCCCTTCGCAGCGGCGCCTGGCGCAACCACCGCCCACTTGTAGATCGCGGCCGGCTCCTTGCCGGTTTCCACCAGATCGTCCGCTGCGGGATCGTCCGGCTGGAATTCGCCAAGCAACAACCGTTCCAACCCGCGGGGGCTCAGCATCAGCATGGCGTAGACGCCGACCAGACGCTGGTCCCTGACAAAGACAAACGCGTTGTCCGAGTTGATCCGGCAGGCTTCGATCACCACGTCGAGAGGTGCCGAGACCCGGGTCACCGCGTCGCTGACGAAGTCGAATAGTTGCCTGATCTCGCCAGGATGCGGGCGTCGCATAACGACCTGCCAGCGGTCGGACACTTGTAGACTGTCGAATTCTCGTCGTTGCATTTCTGGTGCAGGTGCGACCTGTGTCTGTTGGGCTTCGACCCTGACTCAACGGCAAATACGTTTGCACTTCCGTCGCTTATGACGGAAGATGACCCATTAGAATACAAATGGACGCGATTGTATGCTCAATATTGCGCAAAGGGGTGCTGCAGATATGCAGCACGTAGAGTTGCTGGACGCAGGCCACCCGTCGTGGGACGACCTGCTTCTCTTCCTTCGGTGCGCAGAGGCGGAAAGCTTTCGTCGGGCCGCCGACCGGCTCGGCCTCAGTTCGTCGACCGTCACCCGGCGGATGGAACGGCTGGAGAAGGCGCTGGGTGTCCGCCTGTTCGAGCGTCTGCCGGAAGGCATCGTCACCACCCAGGAGGCCGAGGCCATTCTCGATGCCGTCAGACGGATGGAACAGGCGGCGTTCGACGTCCGGCGAACCCTGGCCCAGCCCGACGAACGCGCACGCGGCCTGGTCAAGCTGTCCGTGACGGAGGGATTGGGTTCGTACTGGATCGTACCCAGACTGGTCGAGTTCCAGCGCGCGCATCCGGATCTGGTCATCGATCTGCGCTGTGCGATGGACAGTGCCGACGTACTGCGGCTCGAAGCGGACATGGCCATCCAGTTCGCCCGGCCAACGTCGCCCGACCTCATGGTCGTCAAGCTCGGAAGGCTCCACGTGTATCCGTTCGTCGCGCGCAGCTACAGCGAACGGTTCGGCCTGCCGCAGTCGATCGCAGACATGCAGCACCACCGGCTGGTCGACCAGGTCGGCCCGCAACTGGACGAGGGCGCCTGGGCCCGGCATCTCAAGCTGCAGAGCGTCGAAGGGATCGTGGGGATCCGAACGAACGCGAGCACCGCGCTGTTCTATGCGGTCGAAAAGGGTGCCGGCATCGGGGCCTTGCCGTCCTATGCAAGCGCTCTCGGGGCTCCGGTCGTGCCGGTCGACATCGGAATCCGCCACCAGATGGATATCTGGCTCACCTTTCACAAGGACGCAAGGAAGACCCGCCGGGTCGCCTACCTGATAGAATGGGTGAAATCCATCTTTGACCCGAAAGTCTACCCCTGGTTCCGCGACGAGTTCATCCATCCTTCCGAGCTCGCCCGGATGACGCCGCCGGAGGCAGAGGTCAACATGGGTCGGGACTATTTTGCTGCCGCCCCGCATCGGCGCAGGGCGTGAGCGGCTCCCGGCGGCCCTACTTGAGCTCGATCTCCATGAACGCGAACTCGAAGGGGTTGTTGTTGATCACCTCATGCTCTACTCCCGCCTTTCGGAAGTAGGGCACGCCCTTCTTCAATTCCGCCGTCCGTTGACCATCCGTCTCGATCAGACTGAGAGTTCCGTCGAGCAGCGGAACGACGACATAGTCATGCGCATGGCGGTGCCAGCCCGTCGAGGCTCCGGGCGCGAAGCGGAATTCGCTGACGATCACCCGATCGTTCTCGATGAACCGTGTTACTCTCGCAGCCTCCGGCATGCTCACCTCCCTCACGCAATTCCGGCATCCTTGCATCTCGCGCCGGTGCTGTTTGCCCCGGCAGCCATCAGGAACCTCTCGGCGGCGCATCGTCAATCGGCTTATTGCTACAGATTGACAACGCCAGATCGAGGACCTCCTGCCGATCCCCGCTCGCATCAAGCCGATGCCATGTGATGGGTCCGACGTCATACGTCGATTGCCGCCTCACGACGTCGGGCGTCGCATCCGAGGCATCGCCGTACCGGTTGGCGACGCGATGGATCAACAGCTGCTCCGGTGCTTCCAGCCAGAT
>Ga0079224_100000644_pt1 | contig 35563 bp, 23 predicted proteins | sample Stecom2015_FD_80414 | JGI IMG/M metagenome (GOLD analysis project Ga0079224, IMG submission 80414) | Agricultural soil microbial communities from Utah to study Nitrogen management - Steer compost 2015 | ecosystem: Environmental > Terrestrial > Soil > Agricultural land | place: USA: Utah... | reverse complement strand
GGGTAGGAAAGGCTATTTTTCATTCCTTATTTGGTTAATGATTATGATTTGTAAATTTTAAGAATAATCCTGCGGATAGTACAAGCATAAGTTTTAATAATGTAAGATCAGTATTTGAAGACAGAAACGGAACACTCTGGATTGGCACAGAAACCGGCGGGCTAGATAGGTTTGATAGAGCAAAAAATATTTTTATTCATCACAAACATGATCCGGATAATGAATTTAGTTTAAGCAACAATGTTGTGCTTGCTGTTTATGAAGATAATGATGGTGATTTATGGATAGGGAGTGACGGCGGACTTGATCTTTTTGATAGAGCGAATAACAGGTTTATTAATCATTCATCAAAAAATGGTTTAAGCAGTGATGTTGTACTTTCTATTAAACAGGATAAAGAAGGCTATTTGTGGATTGGTACTTTATTTGGTTTAACAAGATATGATAAGAAGCAGAAAAAATTTTCAAAGTATATTAATGTTGATTATCCCGGCGCTAACAGAATCAATTCAATTCTTGAAGACAGCGAAGGAGTTTTATGGATAGGAACAGGCGGCGGACTTTTTCAGCTTGACAGATCAAACGGAAAATTTCAACGAATAACTCACTCAAATTCTTCACTGCTTAACAACAAAAATATTATATCAATTTATGAAGACCGTTCCGGATTAATCTGGATTGGTACTGCCGAAGATGGTGCTGCAAAATATGATAGAGAACGGATGAAGTTTGTTCACTTCAAACATGATCCTTACACTAACAGCTTAAGCCATAATACTGTTAGAGCAATTTACCAGGAAGATAACGGCATAGTTTGGATAGGAACTCTCGGCGGCGGATTGAATAAATTGAATCTGCCAAAAAATAAATTCACTCATTATATAAATAACCAAACAAATCCTTTCAGCTTAAGTGATAATTCTGTATCAGCAATTTATAAAGACAGTGAAGGATTTCTTTGGGTTGGAACATGGAACGGCGGTCTTAACAGAAGCAGATTCCCGGTTAACTCTTTAAAGAATGATGAACTGAGTTTTACAAGATTCAGAGATGGAGTTTCTTCTTATCTTAGTCCAAGCAGCTATATTGTTCAGGCAATATTTGAAGATTCCCGGCAGAATCTCTGGATTGGATCCGGAGCGGGATTAAATTTATTTGATAAAAAGAATAACAGGTTCATCAGTTTTAGAAATGATCCTTCAAATCCAAACAGCATTAGCAGCAACTTAATTCAATCATGCATTCTTGAAGATAACCAGGGGAATTTATGGATCGGCACATGGGGTGGATTGAATAAATTATCCGCATCTGAAATACAAAAAATATTTAATTCAACTGCTTCAGTAAAATTTGAAAGATTTATCTTCACTCCTGAAAATAAATTCAGTATAAGTGATAATCGTGTTATTTCTGCATTACAGGATGCAAGAGGCAATCTCTGGTTTGGTACATACGGCGGAGGTTTAAATAAATTAAGTTCCGGAATAATGGATTCAGGCAGTGTTAAGTTTAAGAGATTTACTACTAAAGATGGTTTGCCCAGCAATATAATTTACAGTATTCAATCAGATAATAACGGGATGATCTGGCTTTCCACAGATAACGGATTGGCAATGTTTGATCCTGAAAGAGAAATTTTCCGCAACTTTAATGAGAGCGATGGATTGCAGGGAAATCAGTTTTACTGGGGTGCGGGATTTAAAGGAATTGATAATACTCTTTTCTTCGGCGGTACAAATGGTTTTAATGTTTTTCATCCTGAAGAGCTAAGAATAAATGATCTCGTTCCTGAAATCGTAATTACTGATTTTACAATCTTCAACAAACCGGTTGAAGTTGATGCTGAAAATTCTCCGCTTACAAAGGTAATTTCAGAAACTGAACGAATAGAACTGCCATACAGCCAGAATGTTTTTTCATTTGAATTTGCTTCACTTGATTTTACCTCACCGGAAAAAAATCAGTATGCATATATGATGGAAGGATTTGATGAAGACTGGATTTATTCCGGTAACCGCCGTTTTGTTACATATACAAATTTAAATCCCGGCAAATATATTTTCAGAGTGAAAGGATCGAACAGTGATGGAATATGGAATGAAAAAGGCGCTGCAATAACAATTGAAATTCTTCCTCCGTTATGGCAGACCTGGTGGTTTATTACTTTATCAATTTTGTTTATCGGCGGAATAATAACATTTGCAATTGTTTACCGCGTTAGATATCTGCTTAACATAGAAAGATTCCGTGCAAGGCTTGCCGCTGATCTGCATGATAATATCGGCTCAAGCTTAACCGAAATTTCAATTTGGAGTGAGATTATCAGCAAGAAGATTAAGAATCCAGATAAAGATGTTGAAAAAAGTCTGCAGATGATAAGCAACAATTCACGCAACCTTATTGATAACATGAGCGATATTGTCTGGCTTGTAAACCCCAAACGTGATTCACTTTATGATTTGATACTTCGTCTGCGTGATACATATTCGGAACTTTCATCATACACAAGCATATCATTTAAATCAGAAAATATTAAATCACTTGAAAAAGTTTCTTTATCAATTGAGCACAGGCAGCATTTGTATCTTATATTTAAAGAAGCAATAAACAACAGCATAACACACAGCGGCTGTACAGAAATAACTCTTGATGCTTTTGTTAAAGGAAAAAAACTCGAAATGATTTTGTCTGATAACGGAAAAGGTTTTTCCCCGGAAAATTTAACCAATGGCAATGGTTTGGAAAATATTAAAAGCCGTGCTAAACTTATAGGCGGAATAGTTCATATAAATTCTGAGCCGGGTAAAGGAACTGTTATAAAATTTGAAGGCAATATTTTGTAATTGTTAAATACGATTTATAAATGATAAATGTAATTATAGTTGAAGATAATGATGCAATTCGTGAAGGATTGAAATTATTAATTAATGGAACTGAAGGATATAACTGTCCCGCTGCATATCCTGATGTTGAAAAGATGCTGAAGGAAATTCAGAAATTAAATCCTGATGTTCTGCTGATGGATATTGGGCTTCCGGGCATGAGCGGAATTGAAGGAATAAAAAAAGTAAAACTGCTTTTGCCGGAACTTACAATTCTCGTACTTACTGTTTATGATGAAAATGATTTAATCTTCGATGCAATTTGTGCCGGAGCGTGCGGATATCTGGTTAAAAAAACTCCGCCGTCAAAATTGCTCGAAGCAATTCAGGATGCATATGAAGGCGGATCACCTATGAGTTCACACATTGCACGTAAAGTAATTGATTTCTTTCAGCAGAAAAAGCAGCCTGTTCCGGAAAAATCATCATACATGCTTACTCCGCGCGAGAAAGAAATTTTAAAAGGATTAGTTGAAGGAAAAAGTTTTAAATCAATTGCTGATGCATTATTCATCAGTATTGAAACAGTGCGGTTTCATTTCAGAAATATCTACAAAAAACTCCACGTACACTCACAATCAGAAGCAGTTGCCAAAGCACTAAAAGAAGGAATTATTTGAATTGGCAGATTAACAAATTTGCAGATACGAATTGAAATATTGGATTTAGTAATTCTCCGGAATCTGTTTTTGGTATTTGGGATTTAGGTTTGTCATTTGATTATTCAAAATATCCTCTGTTTGGGTAGATTTATTTCATCAGGCTATTAAAATCTCTCCGTTTATGTAGTAGAATGATTCACTCATTAATTATACTTTTCATTCCAAATCTCTTGTGTTAAAAATTATTGATATTGCAGAAAAGAAATGATTAAAGTTGTTGTAGTTGAGGATAACAAGAATATCCGAGAGGGACTAAAAATTCTGATTGACGGAACAGAAAATTATACCTGTGCAGCCGCTTTCCCTGATTGTGAAAGTATGATTGCATCAATCAATAGATACAATCCTGATGTTTTATTGATGGATATAGGACTTCCGGGAATGAACGGTATTGATGGGATAAAACAGGTGAAATCAATTCTTCCAGAGCTAGCTATACTTGTATTAACAGTATACGAAGAAAACGAACTTGTATTTGATGCACTTTGTGCGGGAGCCTGCGGTTACCTCGTTAAAAAAACTCCGCCATCAAAATTGCTTGAAGCAATAAATGAGGCATACCAGGGCGGTGCACCAATGAGTTCTCATATTGCAAGAAAGGTAATTGATTTCTTTCATGAGAAAAAACAATCCGGCAAAGAAAAAGCTAACTATGAACTTACTTCAAGAGAAAAAGAAATACTTGGATTTTTAGTTGAGGGATACAGTTCAAAAGCAATTGCAGATGCTTCGTCAATCAGTATTGAAACTGTTAGATTTCACTTCAGAAATATTTATAAAAAGCTGCATGTTCACTCACAAACAGAAGCGGTTGTAAAAGCAATAAAAGAAGGATTGTACGATAAAAACTGAACCTATCTATTAAGGTAGTTTTTGTCAAAAAATCCTTTAAGAACAGAAAAAAAACCCTAATTTGGGTAGTAGAATGAGGCAGGTTAAATGAATAGGTTATTCAAGATTATTTAAAGATGGTATGATTTTTTGACGGATTTATACAAAAAATCTGAAGCATCGGTTGTGAGCATTTTAGCGTTGATTTTGATAGTACAATAAATATTTTTGAGATAGAGTTACGGTTTAAAATTGTGTAGTTAGAAGTTAAACAAATTCATAAATCAGCCTATGTAATAGAATGTTACAACGTTTAATTTTAATTTTAGTATTATTCTCCTGTGCAGGCCGGGCTGATGATTTTGATGATGAAATTCTTGCCCGGGTTGGTGAGAAAACAATTACGCTTTCCGAATTTTCCTCCCGCTATTTTGATTATCTTCTTAACTCCGGAGTTAAAGATAATATTGTAACACGCAGAGCAATTCTTAATAATATGATTAATGAAATCCTGCTTTATTATTATGACGATAACACCAAAATATTTAACACAGCCGCTTACCAGAATGAACTGGAATGGAATAAAAAACAGGCTGTAATTTCTTTCCTTAAAGACCGTGAAGTTTATGCAAAAATAAATGTAAATGATCAGGAAACACGTGAAGCATTTATGAAGGTAAATGAACGAATTGCAGCAAGACATTTGTTTGCTGAAACTGAAGAGGAAGCAGATAATTTATACATCAGGCTGCTTTCGGGCAGCACTTTTGATGAACTTGCAAGCGAAGTTTTTACTGATGAGATCTTAAAAAACAACGGCGGTTATCTCGGCTATTTTACATGGGGAGATATGGATCCTGCTTTTGAAGAAGCAGCCTATCAGTTAAAAGTTGGAGAAATTTCAAAACCGGTTAAAACTAAATACGGCTACAGCATAATTAAAGTAGAAGATAGAGTAAAACATCCGCTGTTAACGGAATATGAATATCAGCAGAAAAAAAGGCATCTTAAAAGAGTTTTAAAAATAAGGAAAAAAATTCCTGCTGAAAGAGAGTATCTTTCAAAAATCTTTAATAAAGAAAAAGCAGTTCTTTATGATGATGAAATAGAAAAAATCTTTTCTGAACTGATTACTTCAACCGCAGAAAATCCAGGTAGTTTTTCCACATCCGTTTGTGCCGAATATGATAACAAAAAATATTTATCTGGTGATATTCTGAATAGAATAAACAAACTGCCCGTTTATCATCGTGCAAAAATTCAAAGTATTTCTGCCTTAAAATCCGCAATACAGGGATTGGTAATTCAGGATCTTCTGTTAAAAGAAGCAGAAGAAAAAGAGTATGATTCTGATTCCGAAGTAATTGAAACAATTGCAAAGCTTAATAATAATTCCTTCATAAAATATAAACGAGCTGAAATAAGCGAGGCTAAAAATTTTAATGAATCAGAATTTTTAGATTATTACAAAAAGAATATTGATTACTATTCCCACGAAGCTCTATTAAATGTTGAACAGCTTTTAACTCCATATAAATTTTTTGCTGATACATTAAAACAAATGCTTACTGCCGGATTACAGTTTGATGAAGTTGTTCAGAGATTTCCTAAAGATTGTAAAATATCTGAATCAGGATTTCTTCCCAAATCAAGGTTTGGTGATTTCAAAGATACACTCTGGAGTTTACAGACCGGTGAAGTTACAGGACCATTTGATTTAAATGGTGTCTTTGCTTTTTATAAGATAAAAGGAAAGAAGGACAGGCATCCAAAAGATTTTAGTGAAGTAAAAGAAAATGTGCTGAGAGCATTAAGAGTTGAAAAACAGCAAAGCATAATGAAGGAATATATTGATAAAATTTATGCACGTGTTAATGTTGAAGTTGATACAGAAATGTTAGGAAACGTTAAATCAATTACAGGTGATACTGCACTGCAGATTAATTAGCAGTGCCTGCAAAATGCTAAAGAAATTACAGGAGATGTTATGAGAAAAATTTTACTGATTTTTCTTACATTTTTAATCAGCCATAATTACTCATCTGCCGGTACAACAGGCAAGCTAACCGGCAAGGTAACAGATGCGGCAACCGGTGAAGCACTTCCTTTTGTTAATATAATTATTCTCGGCACCAACTTAGGCGCAGCATCAGATATAGATGGTAATTATGTCATTCTGAATATTCCTCCCGGCAGATACACAGTGAGAGTCCAATCAGTTGGCTATCAGCCGGTTGAAATGGAAAATGTTCCGATCTCAATTGATCTTACAACAACACGGGATTTTGAATTAAAAGAAACCGCGGTTGAACTTGAAGCAGTTGTTGTTGAAGGCAGAAGAGATATGATTCAAAAAGATATCACCTCTTCTCAAGCACTTATTTCTGCAGAGGAAATTGAAAATCTTCCTGTAGCAGAATTTGAAGATGTTCTTCAATTGCAAGCCGGCGTTACAAGAGGAGCAGATGGAAGCTTTCACATTCGCGGCGGGCGATCACAGGAAATTGCTTACTGGGTTAACGGTGTTTCAATAACCGATGCTTATGATAACAGCCGCGGAATTGGAATAGATAACAGCAGCGTTCAGGAACTGCAGGTTATCAGCGGAACTTTTAATGCGGAATACGGAAACGCAATGTCCGGAATAATCAATACTGTAACTAAAGAAGGCGGAACAAAATTTAATGGTGATGTTAAAGTTTACAGCAGTGATTATGTTAGTGATTTCACATCTTACTTCCCGCATATTGATGAAGTTGATCCGCTTGCAAACCATAATCTTCAGGCAAGTTTAAGCGGACCCATTCCTTTTGCAGGAGACGTTCTCAGATTCTTTATAAATGGAAGATACAATTACGATGACGGATGGCTGTACGGTGAAAGAAGATATACAACTATTGGTGATTCTTCTGATCATTCCATTGTGCCGATGAACTGGAGCAAAAGATGGATGGGGCAGGCAAATATTACTTTTAATCCTGTTCAATCAGTTAAGGTAAATGCAGAGTTTCTTTATTCAAAAGAAAATTTTCAGGATTATGATCACAGCTACAGATGGGTGCCGGATGGAAATGTTCATAAATTCTCTAACAGCTATAACAGTACTCTAACCTTCAATCACATGCTTTCATCAACTACTTTTTACACTTTAAGAGGTTCTTACTTCTTTAAAGATTTTAATGAATATCTCTTTGCTGATCCGTACGATCCGAATTACCTTCATCCCGATTCTCTTAACATTGGTGTGAGTTATGCATTCAGAACAAAGGGAACAAATCTGCACAGATTTTTCAGAGAGACAAATACAATTTCAATTAAAGGTGATTTAACAAGCCAGCTTTATGAGAATCATCTTGTTAAAATTGGAGCAGAAGCAAGATTGCACAAATTAAGTTTTGATGATTACACACTTGAACCCGCAACAATTGATGGAATTCCGGTTGAACCTTTCCGCCCGCAGATACCGGCATTAAATACGCCTAACAGAACAAACTATGAAAATGAACCAATTGAAGTTGCAGCTTATGTTCAGGATAAGATTGAATTTGAAGATGTAATAATCAACATCGGAATAAGGTATGATTATTTTAACTCACGCGGTGATGTTCTTGTTGATCCAAGCGATCCGAATATATATCTGCCGTTAAGACAGGAATTGCAATCACTATCAGTAGCTGAACGTGAACCATACTTTTATAAAAAAGCTTCTGCAAAAACTCAGATTAGTCCACGTTTCGGAATTGCTTATCCAATAAGCGCAACCGGTGTGCTACATTTTTCTTACGGGCATTTTTTGCAGATTCCTTCATTTCAGTATTTGTTTAACCGTGGAAAATATCTTGTACCAAATACTGGAAGCGGATACGGTGTTTACGGCAACCCTGATCTCGAAGCACAAAAAACTGTTATGTATGAAATCGGATTTAAACAGGAATTCTTTAATGATTTCACTGTTGATATTACCGGTTTCTACAGGGATGTTCGTAATTGGATAACAGCGGGACCTTTTACTGCAACAAGAAATCTTGTTACTTATTCGGTTTATACAAATAAAGATTACTCAAACGTAAAAGGTATTACCTTAAATGTTAATAAACGCTTCAGCAATTTTTATGCATTTGATATTAACTACACATACCAGGTAGCTGAAGGAAGTAATTCATCTCCGGAAGATGAATATTTTGCACAGCAGGGGAATTCCGAACCAACGCTTTTCTTACTTCCAATGGATTGGGATCAGAGAAATCTTCTGAATGTTTCAATGTTTGTTGGTATGGATGATTGGGGCGCTTCATTGATCGGAAGATACGGAACCGGTCTCCCTTATACTCCTGCAATTACACAATACACTGCAGAGAGAGGAATTACTTCGGGACTTGAACGCAACAGCAGAAGACGCCCGAATCAGTTTACCATTGATCTAAAACTTCATAAAATATTTAACATTGCCGGAATTGATGTAACTACATTTCTGCAGGTATTTAACATTCTGGATACAAAAACAGTTGTAAATGTATTTGGTGATACAGGCAAACCGGATTATACAACCGAGGCACAAAATGTTGGCGAAGATCCGAACCGCCCGAATACAATTGAAGAGTATCTGAGATATCCTTGGCATTATGGTGAACCAAGACTTGTTCAATTGGGATTTGAATTTTCATTTTAGTTGAAAAGAAAATTGCAACCAGGAGGTTTTCTTAAATGATATTTATAAAAAATACAAAAATTAAATCTGCAATTGTTCTGATGTTGTTTTTTACCGCGGCAGTTTTTCCTCAGAATAATAACCACACACCAAGTAGTGAAAGAGGAAATCCGCAGTACCGTACAAAAGGGCAGATGGAAGGAAACAGAATCCGCACAACAATTTTTAACCACGGGCAAAGCGGAAGATATGGCGGTGAATTTCCTATCACTGTTCAAACACCTTATGAATGGCCTAAAAATACAGGTAAAGTTTATCTTGCCTTGCAGGGAGTTTTTGTTGGCGGTGAAGTTACTGATAATCAGGGAGTGCGCCAGAGAATTGTTGATGTTATGAATTACAGGCAATCTCCTGAAGGTCAATCATGGAATATTGAACCGGTACCGGGTTTTTTTAATGAGAGCAGAGATCCACGTGAAATAGCTACAAGTGTTGATGAAAGTACCTGGCCTGCATTCTGGCCTGATAAACTTGGGGATCAGGTTGATCCCGGCTGGCGTGGAAGCTGGAATGGTTATTTTGGCAAAAATATTTTTAATGCTGATCAGGAAATGTTTTACCATGCTGCAGATAATCTTTACAGCCGTTATGCAAATTATTTCCCTGATTCAACTGATCTTAGCAGGAAAGGCCTTGGAATTCTCCTCGAAGTCCGCGCTCTTGCATGGTCTCAAATCTTGGTTGAAGATGCACTTTATCTTCTGCATAATATTAAAAATGATGGAACAAAAGATATTCCTAAAGTTGCTGTTACAGTTTGGTACGCTGATTTTGTTGGCGGTGATGGGGACTCGCAGGATGATATTTCTGAATTTGATTTGATTGAAGATATTGCATGGACGAGAGATAACGATCACCGGGCAATAAATTTTGGTTCTGATCCTGTTGGTATTGTTGCAGTAAGTTTTCTTGAAACTCCCGGCAATGCTTTGGACAGAATAGATAATGATGGTGATGGTGAACCGGGTGGACCGAAAGTTACAGAAGCAATGCTTGAAGGTGAAATACCTGATGATTTAATAGATAATAACGGCAATGGATTGATCGATGAAAACCAGACTCACATTCCTTTCGGTGTGCAGGAAGGTGTAAGTTATGCTGATGGAATAAGCCAGGGTGATCTCCCGAGAATTTTTGCGGAAGCTAATTCACCTGTTGTTACGGAAGATATGATTAATACTGCTTCAGGAGACAGATGGAAAAGATGGCCTGCGAATCCTGAAAATGATCCTATCCAAAACGGGCGTGTTCATTTAATTTTGGTTGAATCTGATGATCTTGGTTTGCCTTTTGCAGATAATATTGATAACAACGATAATGGAGAAGATGGCAGTCCAACCATAACACAGGAAATGATAGCACAAGCCGCTAATGATGCACCTTACTTCAGATATGTAGTTCCTAATTCAAACATAATCCTATATAATCTCACACAGGAATCTCTCGGTAAAAAATATGCTGATGGAATTGATAATGATGGAGACGGTGCAATTGATGAAGATATCGATGAAGGCATTGATGAAATGATTGATGAAGCAAGGGATGACGGAATTGATAATGATAATGACTGGAATGTATTTACAGATGATGTTGGACTTGACGGAGTTGCTGATACCGGTGATGAAGGTGAAGGAGACGGAATTCCAACATCCGGTGCAGGAACAGGTTTACCCGGCGAACCGAACATTGATGTTACAGATGTTGCAGAGACTGATCAGATAGGAATTACTAATGCACAATATGTTCCTGCAGGCGGATTGAACATAAACAGTGATGCACAAATGTGGTTTGATTTTATGATTCCCGGAAAGTTTTATGATCCACAGGTTGTTGTTGCCGGCGAATATGATTTATTCGTTTCTTCCGGATTCTTCCCGCTCCGTGCAGGCCAGACTGAACCAATTTCTCTGGCAGTATTATTTGCAAACGGCCCCGTTCCTGATCCGGGGGGTCAATTCAGAAAAAGTGAAATTCTTAAAAAACGTGTAAGAGCACAGGAAACATATAACAACGATTATCAGTTTGCTAACGCTCCTCTTACGCCCACTGTTACTGCTGTAACAGGCAATAACAAGGTAACTCTTTACTGGGATGATATAGCTGAATCATCTTTTGATAAGTATATAAATAACATTGGCGGAAATGGTAATGATTTTGAAGGTTACAGAATTTACCGCGCATCTGATCCTGCTTTTCAGGATGCAGAACAAATAACAAATGCTTACGGTACTATCGCATTCAAACTGCCGCTTGTAATTTTTGATAAGGAAGATGGAATAATGGGGCTTGATTCCATCGGCTTTGAAGGTGTGCATTATAATTTAGGAACTGATTCGGGTTTGCGGCATTCATGGACAGATTCATCAGTTCAAAACGGGCATACTTATTATTATGCTGTTACTGCTTATGATTTTGGATTTCCGGCAGGCGGAATTATTCCATCGGAATCACCGATAAGAGTTTCGCTGCAGTCTGATGGAAGTGTTAAGCTGGGACCTAATGTTGTAAGAGTTACTCCGGAAGCTCCTGCTGCTGGTTATGTTCCACCAACCCTCGGTGAAATTGAACTTGTTCAGGGTTCAACCACAGGTAAAATTTATTATGATATTGTTGATCAGGGTACATTTAAAGAAGGGCATGTTTATCATATAACTTTTGAAGATACATTGATAGTTGGTACTCAGGGTAAACCTGATACGCTGAAAACTAAAAATTTCTCGCTGATTGATTCTACAGATAACCGGATACTTATTAATAGAAGCACACAATTTGGTGAAGGAATTGAGCAGCCCTTAACAGATGGGTTCAGACTAACTTTAATAAATGAAAATCGTGTTGAAATCAATACGGATCTTTCCAAATGGAATAATACAGAAGTTCCGCGGTTCACATTTGAAAAACTTGTTGCGCCGGGAATAAAAGGGCAGGAAAAGCCAAATGATTACCAGATAATCTTTGGTGAAGTTGGCGAAGATACTTCAATACAAATAACTATTGGTGCAAATACCTTTCCGCCTAAGCCGGTTAATTTTAAGGTGTTCAACAGAAGTGAAAACAAATTTATTGATTTCGGATTTGTTGAACTTGATCAAACAGGCGGTGAAGGAAGATTATCTTCAAAAGGAACACAAAAAGACAGAATAGTTTTTGTAGAAAAAACTACACAAGGAGCAAACATTTTTACCTGGTGGTTTTATCTTGCTATAGATCCGGACAGCTCTCAAAGATTTCCGCAGGCAGGTGATACTGCTTCAGTAATTCTCCGTAAACCTTTCCTTTCTTCTGATCTGTTCAGATTTGTTGCAAGGAAAGCACAGATTGATCTAGAACAAGCTAAAAAAGATCTGGATAAAATTAAGGTTGTTCCAAATCCTTATGTAGCATATGCTGCGTGGGAGCCAAAGAATCCTTACAACAGCGGCAGAGGTCCGCGTGAACTTCACTTCACCCATCTGCCAAATAAATGTACTATAAGAATATTTACTATTAACGGAGAACTTGTTGATGTGATTGAACATGAATCTGAATTTAATGATGGTACTGCGCGATGGAATATGTTAACGCGGGATAATCTTGCAATTTCTTACGGAGTTTATGTTTATCACATTGAAGCTCCGGGCATTGGTGAAAAGACCGGCAAATTTGCCGTTATTAAATAACGAAATGCATGAAGAATATTTTCAAGGAGATTAAATTGATTAAGAAATACATAATATTCGTCATGACTGCGGCGGCAGTTCTGTTTAATGATTCATACTGCCAGCAGGTAACAAAAACCGGAACAACTGCTGCAAAATTTTTAAACATTGGTGTAGGCCCGCGTGCAAATGCAATGGGCGGTGCTTTCAGTTCAATTGCAAATGATGCAACTGCAATGTACTGGAATCCTGCCGGTATTGCTTCAGTAAATGAATTTCAGGGCGTTATTACTTACACGAAGATGTTTGTAGATATTAATCTGAATTATTTTGGTATTGTTCTGCCGGCTGGTGAAGCAGGCAGTTTCGGGTTTAATGTTACTGCATTAAATATTGGTGAAATGGATGTAACAACAACAGATTATCCAGAAGGCACAGGCGAAAAATTTGATGCAGGCAGTTACGCATTCGGAATAACCTATGCAAGAAATATTACCGAATCTTTTTCTGTCGGAATGAACGTTAAATATATTCGGGAAGATATTTTCAACTCAAGCGCTGAAGGTTTTGCATTTGATATCGGAACAATTTTTATAACTCCTTTTTACGGAATCAAGTTTGCGAGCAGCATTACCAATTACGGACCTAAAATGCAGATACTGGGAGATGATCTGCTGGTTCGGCATGATCCTGATCCTAATAAAGCAGGAGATAATGAAACACTTGATTCACGATATTCAACTGATGAGTTTGAACTGCCGCTCCGTTTGCAAATCGGTATCTCAAAAGATTTTGATTTGTTTGAAGGGCATAAATTTATAATTGCTGTGGATGCAAATCATCCAAATGATAATGCGCAGTTTGTAAATGTTGGCGGTGAGCTTTCTCTCTTTAACAATTTGATTTCATTAAGAGGCGGTTACAAAACTCTGTTTCTTGAAGATTCACAGGAAGGCTTAACATTTGGCTTCGGTCTTCATTATGATGGATTGGAATTTTTCAAAATAGGTGTTGATTATTCTTTTCAGCAGTTAAAGTATCTCGATAATACACATAGTTTCGGAGTTCTTTTAAAATTCTAATTAACAAAAAATATTACTCCTTAAATCGGGAGCAATAATTAATCAATCAAGGAGGCTATATGAAGAAAGCACTTACACTGCTTACGATGCTGCTGATCATTGGGTCAACGGCATTCGCACAAACAGTGAATGTCACTTTTCAGGTTGACATGAGAGTGCAGGCTAAGAAAGGATTTTTTAATCCTGCATCAGATGTTGTTACAATTCCCGGCGGATTTAACAACTGGCTGAACGAACCGCCTGCAAATACTGAAAAAACGATGGAAGACGCCGACGGCGATACCATCTATACAAAGACTTTATCATTGAATTCAGGTGAAAGGTATGAGTATAAATACAATATCGGACTTGGATGGGATGGTAAAGATGAATTAGCCGGGCAGCCAAACAGGGATATCACACCCACCGCAGATGTAACATTAGATCCGGTATTCTTTAATAATGAAGAGATGCCGTCTGGAAATCCGGCTAATGTTACCTTTGAAGTGGATATGAAATTACCTGCAAAGCAAAATCCTGCTGACTGGTCTACACGTAAAGTATATGTAGCAGGAAGCTTTACTGATTGGCAGAATGCTGCAATTGAAATGACAGATGCAGATAATGATTCCGTATTTACTGTTACAACCCAGGTAAATTCAGGGCAGGTAATTAAGTATAAATTTATTCACACACTTTCTGATCCTGCTTCGGGAAGCTGGGAAACTATTGCCGATAGAGAATCCTGGATTACAGATGGAGATCAGACAATCTCAAGATTCTGGGATGATCAGGATCCTAACGTTACTCTTGCAGACGGAAATATTTTATTCCAGGTTGATGCAAGTTTATTGGATGAAATCGGGCTGTACGATCCTGCAGTTGATTCAATGAGAGTACGCGGCGGATTTAACGGATGGGGAGACAGCCAGCCGGAAAAATCATTTATGAATCCGGATTTTCTTGATGCAAATAAATGGTTCCTGGATGTTCCTTTCCTTCAGACAGAAGTGAATTCTACTCTTGAATACAAATTCAGATTGCAGGTTTCAGACCCTAACTCTGATCTTGCCGGTGATGCCGGCTATGAACGCCCGTTCTCTACAGGCGGCGGAAACAGGCAGGTACAGTTTGAAGGAAGCGCAGCCCAGCAGGTTCCTGAAGTTTATTTCAATGATATTCATCCTGATTTTGCAATTATTAATCAGAATCTCTCAATTACATTCAGAGTGAATATGACACCTGCAACCGATCCGGCAAAACAGCCGGTTCCGTTTAATCCTGCAACAGACAGAGTTTTCTGGCAGCCGGGACAGGCAGCATTTGCTGTTACTCAGGGCTGGGTTGAAGGACAGGATACCGCACTTGAACTTACTGATGGTGATGGAGATTTGATTTATGAAGGAACTCTGAATATTCAGGCACCTTCGTTTAACGGATTCCTTTACAGTTATCAGTTTGTAAACCAGGATGGTATTGTTAATGAGCCAACAGGATTTGCAAATAATGTACGCCGTGTAAGATATATTGCACAAACTGCTGCAAGAACCTTTACACAGCCTTACTCTGCGCCTGTTGATACATGGACGAACGCTGAAGATAAATCTGATCAGATTGAACCTTATCCTCCGGGTTATCCTGTTTCTGTTCGTGAATATAACGGTATTGTTCCCGGTAAATTTACACTTGAACAAAATTTCCCGAATCCGTTTAACCCTTCAACCACAATCAGATTTTCTATTCCGGAAGCAGGTATGGTAAATCTTTCTGTTTACAATCTGCTTGGAGAAAAAGTTGAAGAGGTTATGAACAGAGATATGAAAGCTGGTTCCTATGAATATACTTTTGATGCATCTAATCTTAGCAGCGGAGTTTACTTCTATACAATAAAAACTGCTAATTACACCGCTTCAAAGAAAATGATTCTGATGAAGTAATTTGTTCTCACAGATTAATTTAGAAAGCCGGTTTGAAATATGACCGGCTTTTGTTTTTTAAAATCCTGATTGAAAAAATTCTTTTAAAGAAAAATTAAATTGCAATTATTTTCTTGATTGCTGATAAATTGCCTGCGTTAACTGCTGCTTTAAATTTTGTGCCTGCGGATAATCAGGATTGATATTCAAACATCTATTAACAGTAGTAAGAGCCAGATCATATTTTTTTAATCGGGAATAAGCTCCGGCAAGATTGTACAATGTTTGTGCATCATCAGGCTTAAGCTCGATGCTTTTTTCAAGGTAAGGAATTGCTTTTTCACTTTCTCCGCGTGATAGAGAAATTATGCCTATCCACTTTGTACAAAATTCTCCGGGTTCCATTTCATAACGCTTGTGAAGATATTTTAATGCAATATCAAATTCATTAAGCTGCAGGCATCCAAGCGCAGTCTGATCATAATATTCAACAACAACAGGATACTGATAAATTAATATATCCATGTGTTTCAAATATCCCGTAAGATTTCCTCTTTCATAATTTACTTTCGCTGCATTTAAATGTGCAACTTCCCAGGTGATTTTACCTTCAACCTGAAGCGCTGCAATTGAATCTATAAAATCAGCCGGATGCAGAATTTCTTTTCTATTCTTTTTTTGATCGCGTTCAATGAAAGGCCAATCATTTTTTAACATTGTAATTCTGTAATTTCCGATAGTTGAATCAAGTCTGCTGAACATGAATAGTTCTCTAGTTAAACTATCCTGCGATTCAAAAGGTACTTTTGGTTCAATTGCCGGAAGAAGATTGTTACTATTCATTGCTTCATAAAAAGCATTCCCCATTAAATGAAATCCTTCTATGTTTGGATGAAGATGATCAGTCATCAGTTCATTTCCTGTAATTCCATCTTCAGAAGCCTCAGCTAACACTGAATCAATTGCAACAGAAATTATGTTATATTCATCTGCAAGCTTCTCAATTATCTCATTTATTTTTTCCGGTGCCCGGAATCTTAATGCATCAAGATCTTTTGCTAAAGTGAAAAGTGAATCAGCAGCTTTTAAATTTTTATTTTGAAGTTCAACCATTGCATCTTTGTATATTTCACCCGCTGAAGGATAACCAGGAGTATCAGCAGAAACAAACGGCTTCTGATCTTTTAAATTGCTTGCAAGTCTTCCAATTATAACAGGAACATTTTTTTCTTTTATCATCTCAAGAATATCTCTCATGTTTCCTTCATACTGTTCAAGACCTGCATTAAACTTTTCTGAATTAAAATTTATATACTGATCCTTTGCCATGCGGGACATCAGAGTTCCGGTATTTGCTGATTCATTTGAAATAAAAACAGAAAAGATTGATGAAAGAATATTCCGGATAAGCTGCACAGTTCTGTATTTATTCAGATATAAAATCAGGTTAACAAAACTTCTTGAAGTTCCGAGAGATTCCATTGATCCAACACCAAGTGCGCCGTAATATTCATTATGCCCGGCATAGATTATTATTAAATCCGGATTCTGATTTAAAACTTCCGGAAGAAGATCACGGATTGTATAAGTATTAACTGCCGATAATCCAAGATTAACAACTTCAATTTGTAAAGTTGGATAAGCCAGTTCCAGACGCTTGCGTATGTAACGGGAGAAAGAGCCCATTGGCATGTACGGAAAGCCTGCAGCGCTGCTTCCGCCAAGTACAAAAACTCTGTAAGAATTTTCCTTCTTCTTTTGATCAAACACATCTTCAATTGTTGTTGGAACGTTTTGTACATTGTTGAAATAACGAAATGCAACATCGGGATTAATAATTGATTTTCCCTGGCTTGCATCAAGCCACTGCGGAATTTCTCTTCCGTATCCAAAAATTCTTAATGAGATTTCCAGAAGAATGAAAAAGATAACCGGAATAAGTACTAAAATGATGTAAAAATAAAATGGTGTTTTCTTTATTTGCTTTTGTTGAGAATTGTTTTGCTCAGGCATAAACTGATTTTTTTGTTTGCTAAAAAATATAAATAATTTGTATTTATTAAAGAGAAAACTAACGTGGTAACTGATTTCAGGTTTAATACAACTGCCTTATATTTCAATATCTTTTTTTTTGAATGAAGGAACATTGAATGAAAAAAGCCGCAGCCGGAATTATAATTTTTTTCTTCATTATCTCCGCTAATATTTTTCCTGCAGAAATTAAAATTTCAAAAATTGAACCCCCGAATTGGTGGGCAGGAATGAAGGTGAATCAAATTCAGTTAATGGTTTACGGTGAAAATCTAAATGATGTTGTGGTAAAATCTAATGAAGATGACTTTAAAATTGTTAAAGTTTATGAGGCAGATAATCCCTCATACTTGTTTGTTGATGTTGAAATCAGCAGCAGTATAATTCCCGGTAATTATAAATTATTTTTTGAAGGCAGCGGGGTAAAAACAGAAATTGATTTTCCTATTTTAAAAAGAAATGAAGACAGCAGCAGGCACAACGGATTTAATTCATCAGATATTGTTTATTTAATAATGCCAGATCGATTTGCAAATGGTGATACGTTAAATGATACTGATGAAGGTTTTATTGATTCACTAAACAGAAATCATCCCTCACGCAGGCATGGCGGTGATCTGCAGGGAATAATAAATCATCTTGATTATTTCAACGAACTTGGCGTAACGGCATTATGGATAAATCCGGTTGTTGAAAATAATATGCAGGTAAGTTATCACGGTTATGCAGCAACTGATTTGTATAAGATTGATCCGCGGCTTGGCACAAATGAATTGTACAAAGAGCTTGTAAATCAGGCTCATGAACAGGGGCTAAAAATCATTTATGATCATGTTGCAAACCATATTGGAATAAATCATCCGTGGGTAAAAAATCTGCCGATCAAAGACTGGCTGAACGGAACTGTTGAGAGCCATAAACTTTCCAATCATCAAAAACTATCTGCATCTGATCCTCATGCGTCATCAGAAATCAGAACACTGAATACAGATGGATGGTTCACTGAATACATGCCTGATTTAAATCAGCGGAATCCATTTGTTGCAAATTATTTAATTCAAAATATGATTTGGTGGATTGAGTATTCAGGTCTTGATGGGATACGTGAAGATACATACCCATATGCTGATCAGAAATTTTTATCTGAGTGGAACAAAATAATCTTAAATGAATATCCGCGAATGAATATTGTTGGAGAAGCATGGGAGTTTGATCCGGTTTTTACTTCATATTATCAGCGCAATAATTTTTATCCGCGTGAATTTAATACGAACCTGCCGAGCGTAATGGATTTTGGTTTTTCTTTCACATCTTTTCTTTATTTGAAAGGAGAAAGAAAACTCAACGCTTTTTATGAACACTTTGCCAAAGATTTTATATATCCTGATCCCGATAATCTTTTTACATTTCTTGATAATCATGATTGGGAGCGTGCAATTTTTACAGCAGGCGGTAATATTGAAAAATTTAAAATCCCTCTCACAATTCTTTTAACAACAAGAGGAATCCCGCAGCTGCTTTATGGAACTGAAATTGGAATAATCGGAGATAAAGATCACGGGAGAATTCGTTCAGATTTTCCCGGCGGGTTTCCGGGAGATGAACATAATGCATTCATATCATCAGAAAGAACTGAAAGAGAAACACAGATTTTTGATTATGTAAAATCTTTGATTGAATTACGGAAGAATTTTAAATCATTATCAGCAGGAAAGATGATTCATTTCCCTCCGGCTGATGAAATCTATTATTATTTTAAAATATATGAGAATGAAAAAATTCTGGTTATAATTAATGGGAATGAAACAGAAAAAGAAATTCAACTTAATAACACAGAGAATTATTTTTCAGGTACAAAAAATATTGTAAATCTTTTAACAAAAGCTGAAATTGAATTTTCAACCGGCATGAAATTCAATCTTAAACCAATGAGCTGTTTAATTTATCTTTTAAAATGAAAATGAATTTTAGGAAGTAAGATGAGTAAACTATCAGTTGTATCAGAACTGTGGCAGTTTCTTAAAGTAAGAAAGAAGTGGTGGCTTGCTCCTATTTTTATTATGCTGCTTCTGCTTGGTTTATTAATCGTGCTTACTCAAGGTTCTGCATTAGCGCCTTTTATTTATTCCATTTTTTAATTCCGTACTAAATTATGGCTGATAAAATTAAAATAGAAAAAAAGAAAAAGAGAGTGCCCGTTCCTAAGAAGCCGCCAAAGGTTGAGGATGATAAACGAACGTACAACCGGAAAAAAGAGAAGGAAAAAATCCGCAGGATAATTAAAGGGGATAAATAATTTAATGCCTGATGCATCTATTGTAATTTCAATTTATAATAAAATTAATTATCTGCAGCTTGTGCTTGCCGGACTCGAAATCCAATCACACAAAAATTTTGAAGTGATAATTGCTGATGACGGATCAAATAAAGATACAGTTGCAGAAATTGAAAAATTTGGGAAAACATTTCCGTATCGTTTAACTCACATCTGGCAGGAAGATAAAGGCTTCCGCAAAAACCGTGTACTTAATAAAGCAATTGCAGCCGCCGCCGCTGATTACCTGATTTTTATTGATGGTGATTGTGTGCCGCATTCTGAATTTGTAATAGAACATCTCAATTATAAAGATGAAAGAATTTGTTTAACCGGCAGGCGTGTTAATTTATCAGAGAGAGTTACAAATCAGCTGACAGTTGAAAAAGTAAAAGATAAATTTTTGCAGAATTATGCTTTACTTATTGAAGATGGAATTTTCGGTAAATCATTTGATGTTGAGAAAGGATTTTATTTCCGGAACAGGATTTTAAGAAGATTTTTTAACATGAAGAAACGCGGAATTCTTGGCTGCAATTTTTCTATTCATAAAAAAGATTTGTTAAACATCAACGGTTTTGATGAACGGTACGAAGCTCCTTCAATTGGTGAAGATTCTGATATTCAATTCAGACTTGAGCTTACGGGAGTACAGATAAAATCATTAAACAACATTGCTGTGCAATATCATCTGTACCATAAACTTCAGGAACGCCCGCAAAAAAATCTTGATCTTTTTCAAGAAGTAAAAAAAATGAGATTATCTTTTACTCCATTCGGAATTAATCAATAAACTATTTTTTATTTGCTACTTCCGGATTAACCTTTCTCCCTTTTATTTTCACGCCGCTCATAACATCAATAATCTCCCCGGCATATTCAGAAGGAACATTAACAAATGTATAACGATCATACATGTCAATATCGCCTATTACTTTTCCGGGTATTCCGGTCTCACCTGTAATAGCACCGAGAATATCACGCGGGCGTGCTTTATCTTTCTTGCCAACATTAAAAAATAATCGTACTTCTTCCGAACCTGCTGTGCTGCCGAAAGATTCAGTTTCTTTATAACCATTTTCATTCATTTTCATTTTTACAAGAGCAGCCGCAATATCAAGTGAAGTATATTCATCATTAATCAGCCGTTCAACAATGTGAATATATTTATTCAGATCACCCTGATTAATTACTTCACGTATATCATTAAGAAAATTTGAAGTCCTCATTTCCTGAACATCATCATAAGAGGGAACAGGATTCAGTTTAATTTTTGCTTTAATATATTTCTGAATAACCCGAAGTTTAAAAATTTCTCTTCCTGTTACGAATGAAAAAGCTTTTCCGGTTTTACCTGCTCTGCCTGTCCTGCCAATTCTGTGAACGTAGGATTCTTCATCCTGCGGCATATCAAAATTAAAAACGGCTTCAATATTTTCAACATCAAGTCCGCGTGCGGCAACATCTGTAGCAACAAGAATCTCAATACTTCCTTTCCTGAATTTATCAAGAACTTTTTCACGAGCAGACTGACGCATATCTCCGTGTAAGCCTTCAGCAAGGTAACCGCGGGCGCTTAAATCTGTAACAAGTTCATCAGCACCTTTTTTTGTGTTACAGAAAACAAGTGAAAGCCTCAGATTGTAAAGATCAATTATTCTTGAAAGCGCTTCTAATTTATTTTTCTCTTTTAATTCAAAATAGATTTGTTCTGTGTTTGGAACTGTTAAAACTTCATGAATAACTTTTATATTAACGGGATTTCTCTGGTATTTTTTTGTAAGATTTAAAATCGGCTTTGCCATTGTTGCCGAAAACATTACTGTTTGTCTGTCTTTCGGTGTTTCTTTCAGGATAAATTCAATATCATCAATAAAACCCATATCAAGCATTTCGTCAGCTTCATCAAGCACAACAAGTTTTATATTTTTAAGGTCAATCGTTCCGCGATTGATGTGATCAATTATTCTTCCGGGAGTTCCAATAATAATCTGAACACCTTTACGCATCGCTTTTAACTGGCGTTCAATAGGCTGCCCGCCGTACACTGGAAGAAAAAAACATTCCTTTTTATACCTTACAAGTTTGTTCATTTCTTCCGCAACCTGTATTGCAAGTTCCCGCGTTGGGCATAAAATTATTGCCTGAATAGTTTTAAGATGAGGGTCAAGCATTTCAATTGCGGGAATTCCAAATGCTGCAGTTTTACCCGTTCCGGTTTGTGCCTGCCCTATTATATCTTTTCCTTCTAGCAGAACCGGAATTGATGCTGATTGTATTGGCGTTGCCATTTCATAACCGAGTTCGTTGATTGCTTTCTGTATCTCTTTTGAAATTGGCAGTTCTTCAAAGCTGATTTTATTCATTAAATATATTACCTGTTAAAGTGAAAAATTGCAGACAAAAAATATTCAGGATTGTAAATATTAGATGTGAGCCTGTTAAATATTAGGAGCGGACTTGTACCCCCGAGAGGAATCGAACCTCCGACCAAAAGTTTAGGAAACTTCTGCTCTATCCACTGAGCTACGGGGGTGTTTACCAAAAAGAATTTTTTAGCGGAACTAAAATAAACAAGTTCCGCCGTGAATAAAAGACTATAAATTTTTCAAGATGTAGTCTGCTATTAAATAATAGTAATGCAGCCCAAAACCGCCATGTTTTTTGCCGGGATAAATCATTAAATCAAACTGCTTATTCTTTGTTATTAATTCTTCAACAAGTTCAACAGAATTATGAAAGTGAACATTATCATCTGCTGTGCCGTGAATAATTAATAATTTTCCGGAAAGATTACCGGCATAATTAACAGGGGCACTTTCAAAATATCCGGCTGGATTCAGTTGTTCATCCTGCATGAAACGCTCTGTATAAATTGCATCATAATATTTCCAGTGAGATAATCCCGCAGCAGCAATTCCAGCTTTGAAATATTCCGGAGCTTTAAGAAGAGCCAGCGCAGCCATATAACCGCCGTAACTGGTGCCGTAAATTGCAATTCTTGATGTATCAATAAATCCTGATTTGTTCAGCCAATTTATTCCTTCAATAATATCATTAAGTTCCCACTTACCAAGATTTTTATAAACAGTATGTTCAAACTCCCTGCCTCTGCCGCCAGTTCCCCGGTTATCAACTGCAAAAACAAGAAAACCATTCTGTGCAAAATACTGATGCAGCAAATAATAATAGCTCATCCATTTATCAGTAACTGTTTTTGAACCAGGACCGCTGTAATTATAAATTATAACCGGATATTTTTTATTCTTATCAAAATCATGCGGCTTAATAAGGAATGAATTTAATTCAACGCCATCACTCGTTGTAAAACTCTGAAATTCAACCGGAGTAAATCCATACTCCTGAATGAAAGACATATCCGGTTCAAAAAATTTATGAATTAATTCACCATTAGTTGAATAAAGATAAGTTGAAGTGATCTGATGCGAGTTTGAGTATTTATCAATAAAATATTTTCCAGATTGCGGCATATCAATTGAATGTGTGCCGGTTGCTTCTGTTATTAATTTCTTTCCCGAGCCATCAAATTTGATTGAGTACAAATTTTTGTAAAGAGGTGAAAGTTCATTCGATGTGTAATAAATGGTTTTATTCTTTTCATCAACAGTGACCAAATCATCAATCTCAAAATTTCCTTTTGTTATTTGATTAATCACATTTCCTTCATAATCAATTAAATATAAATGAAGAAAACCATCCCTTTCTGATGACCAGATAAATTTTTCTGAATTTTTCAGGAATGTAAGATGATCCCAAACATCAACCCAATGTTCATCTTCTTCTGTAAGAATTAATTTTGTGTTGCCGGTATTAATATTTGCAAACAGTAGTTCCAGTTTATTCTGGAGTCTGTTTAATTTTTGGATTGCAATTACTGAAGGATTATTTGTGAACATCATCCGGGGCAGATAAATATTTTTGTCATTGCCGGTGTTCATCCAGTTAATTTTTCCATCATCAATATTTGCAACACCAATTTTAACTTCTGCAATATTTGCTCCAACTTTAGGATAATGCTGGTACTCAACTGAGTTGTATATTGAATCATAATGAACGATAGGGAAGATAGGAACATTAGATTGATCGCTTTGCCAGAATGCAATTGCCTTGCTGTCCGGAGACCAGTTCCATCCTTCAATAATGCTGAATTCTTCTTCGTAAGCCCAATCGAAAACGCCGTTAAGGATTGTTTCACTTCCATCAAAAGTAAGCTGCTGTTCTTTTCCTGTTTTCACATCAACAACAAAAAGATTATTGCTGCGTACAAATCCTATTTTAGATTCATCCGGAGAAAATTTGATGTTCATCTGCTTTTCATCTGATTCTACTTTTAAAATGAATTGTTTGGAATGAACATCATACAAATAAAAATTTCCGCCGGTTTTAAGTGAACGAGCCGGAATAGTTGATGTGAACAAAATATAGTTTTCTTCAGGAGACCACAAATAATTTTTTATTGTAAAATCATCGTCCTGAAGTTTTTCTTTTAATTGCTTACCTGAAATCAGAAGGGATTCTTTCTGTTTATTAATATCAAATTGAAAAATAGAATTTCCTTCTTCCGGATCATTGATTGTGTAGGATATTTTATTTCCATCATCAAACCAATGAACATTCTTTAATGATTTACCATAGAATTCAGCATTTGTAAAAATATCTCTCAGTTCAAGTTTATTGTTTTGTGCGCTTACAAATGTTGAAAGGAAGAATACAAAAAGCAGGATAGTACGTTTCATTATATACACAAAGTTTTTTATTGAAGTTATGATTTTAAAATAGAAAAGCGCGTAGAAGAATAAAAGGAAGGGAAGGATTTTTATGTAATTACATATTAAACCAGTAAGTAAACTTCAGCATAAAAATATTATCAGGTTGTATATCCCATAACCTTCTTACAGAACGGTTAAATTGGAAACGTCCATCATCTTCAACATCTGAGCGGGTTTGAGTCCACACAAGATAAATAACAGAGCCCGGGAAATATTCCCACCTTAATACTGCATTGCCGCGGAGAGATTTAAAATTAAAATCCGGATTATCAATCTGTATTTGCTGTGCAGGCCCGTTTCCATCAGGATCAGCAATTAGTTCAGCCTCATTAAAAGTTGAAGCTTCCTCGCCATAATTCATAAAATCATGGGCAGCAGGTTTTTTTAATTCTTTAAAGTTGGTGAATTCACCCGATGAGATCAGCGGCTGCACATAAAGCTGAAGTGAAAGCTCCGGTGTAAAAATCCAGTTCATTCTTATTCCTGCGCCAAACGTATGCTGATTCATCTTTGCAAAAACATAACGTTTGCCAAATGTTGCAGTTGCAAATGGATCATCAAAACAGTTAACCCACTGAGCAAATTCATTTACTCTTGAATAGTAAGGACTTAAACTGAAAGAAAGATTAGCTGCGGGGCGGTATTCAATTTCTGAATCAATCTGCCATTCATAACCATAATTTGGCTGTACGTATGTAAAAAATCCTGCACCAACAGTAAAATCTTTTCTGTTATCAGTGGTTGTATAAAAGTTTATTTGATAACCCGGAGGATTTTTTGATAAAGGTCCGCCGCGTGTAAGGCGGTTATTTATTGTTGCAGGATTGTAAGCGAGATTCCAATTAATTGTATAGTAGTTTAGAAATCTTATAAAACCTGAATGAAAGATTCCTTCCCATATAATATTGCCATCGTAATCGTAATTCCTGAAAACAGCCAAAAGCAATTCAGTATATCTTGTAATGTTGTTTGGTTTATCCCAGGAATATCCACCTCCAACGTGCATATTAACTAAATCTGATCTTGATAGAAAGCCAACATCATTAATATCAAATTGAGGAGAAATCAAACCAAAAGCAGAATTAAAAAAGAAATTTCCTTTTTGTTTGTTAAGATAAACTCTTGCAGCGTATCCTGTTAAAGAAGTTCTGTTTGAATCGAGTCTGTTTATTTTTGAATCGGGTCTTTGAAAATAATGCTGAGAATTTCTTTGAAGTGAAGTAATTCTTTCCTTTGTTCCTGTAACATGGCTTAACCCAAACCAGCCGGTAACAACCCATGTTTTAGATGAATCAAGAAAAAACCAGCCGTCAATTCCGCCGGTATAAGCATTTTTATTAATTTCATTTCTTAATGCATCATCAGAAAAATTTCTTGATGCTACTGTAGAAATAAACCCTAATCCCTGCCGGGAATCTTCAAATTCTTTTTGAGCTCTTACAATTCCATAATAAGTAAAAGGTTCAACTTCTTTTTTTGCACGGCTTCCGTTAAGCTGGTATTCTGCACGTTCGCTTACTGTTAATGCATGAATAGTTCCGATGCTGCAGTTATCGTCAACCTTGCCGGATAATTTTGCTGCACCAAGTATATGCGTACCATCGGGATAATTAGCAAAATCAGCATCCGGTGAACTGCCCTGTGGTGATCTGCCGATTCGTCTGCTGTAAAAAAAATCAGGACCCGGCCAATTAAATCCCCAGTAGTTATTTGCTCCGCCAACACCAAATTCAAATATGGAAGAACCTTCTACAAAGAATGGTCTTTTTTCGGAAAAGAAAGTTTCAACATCACTTAAATTTATTACTGCAGGATCGATTTCAACCTGGCCAAAATCAGGATTGATTGTTGCATTCAAAACGAGATTAGAGCCAATACCCATTTTCATATCAGCGCCTGCATCAGGAATGTATTGTGAGCCATCATTAAAAGGATTGCCTGCAGAAGGATGAGTATATTCAGCGCGTGTTGTTAAATAAGGAAGTATCTCAATTCTTTTTGAAGATTTAATTTGTTTTAACCCATTCATCTTTGCAAAATGAGATGCAAGTCCGCTTTCATTTAAAGGCCAGAAAGTGATGAAGTCCTTTTCATTTCTTCTTGCAATTTTACGCTGAAAATTAATTCCCCATATCATTTCATCCTGTTCATGAAATTTTAATTGAGAGAAGGGAATCCTCATTTCAACAGTCCATCCATGTTCATCAATATTAGCTTTGCCTTCCCAAACTCCATCCCATGAAGCATCAGTCCAGCTATCATTATAGATTGTACCATCAATCAAAGTACCTGCTGCGCTTACTCCAAAATACACGCCGCTTCTTTTATCATTATATGAATCAATGCAAACGAGAAAATTATCTGTATTTATTTCAACATCTCTGCGGGATAAGCGTGCAATTATTGAATCAGGTGAAGTATCAAATAAATTTGCGCCTACATAAAGATAATTATCATCATAAACCAATCTTACTTCGGATTTTTGGCTGGGTTCTTTTCCTTCATCAGGCTCGCGTTGAATAAAAATAGTAACCGGAAATTCATGCCTCCAGATTTCTTCGGTAAGTAATCCATCAATAATAATTTCCTGGCTGGTTTTTACTGCTGTAACATTCACATCATTTTTTGCAAAGTTTGGAATTGATATTGCAGCAGCAAGAAGTAAAATTAATTTTTTCAGCTTAATCATAAATGATAATCAATTGGTGAGACGCTTTATTTCGATTTCGCCGTAACTTGTATCGAGATATATTTTTTTACCGCCGCCGTTAAAAGAATAAGTTGCAGTAATATTATTTGAATTTCTGTTAACTGTTTTATTGGATGGTATTAATTCACATTTTATAAAATCCCGTTCATCAAATTTATAACTGCCAACGCTGCGTATTCTGATATCAACCGTAACTTTTGCATTTGCAGGAAGAAATAATTTTATTTTTCCATTAGCAGTGCGTAATTGTGTTTGATCGGATTTATCATTCATCAATTCCAGAACAATATCTCCTGAGCCGGAAGTTGCCTGCGCTGTTCCGTTCATTTTATAGAGATAAATATTCCCGCTTGTAGTTGATGCATTTACATCGCCGTTTACTTTTTTTGCATTTATATTTCCACCGCCGGAATTCAGAACTGCGCTTCCTTCAATATTAACAATTGAAATATTTCCGCCGCCGGTATTCAATTTTGTTTTTCCTTTTATTTCTTCAACATAGATATTACCGCCGCCGGTTGATACAGCAACAGATTTACTAATATTTTTTATCTTAATATTTCCGCCTGAAGTTTGTATGGAACCATTTCCTTCAATATTTGATAGCTGAAGATCTCCTCCGCGTGAAGAGATTTTCATCTCACCCTTAATTTCATTTGCTTTAATATCTCCGCCGTAGGTAACAAGATTTATAAAGCCATTAATATTTTCCAGAATTATATCACCGCCTGATGTACTTCCTTCAAGGCTGCCGCTGAAACTTCCGTTAACTCTTAAATCACCGCCCTGTGTTTTCATCTCAATGTAGATTTGCCGCGGAACAGTAATCCAGAAATCAGAATATTCAGAAACGTATGAACGGATTCTAACATGATTGCCGGCAGATTTTATCATAAAATCATCTGAATCAAAATCGAAATCAGATTCATATTTAACTTCAACTACATTTTTATCCCATGTATTAATTATTATATCACCATATTTGATATCCACAAGCAGGTGGCCGTTCCTGCTCATGTTAAATGTTTTGGTTTTTGATCTCTGCGCTGAAGCAATTCCCGGCAGCAGCAGTGCCAATAATACTGCAGTGCAGATAGAATATTTGATCTTACGAGAACTAAACTGAATTAAAGCAGACATTTATTTGCTCTCCTCAAGAACGGTTTTCGCCTGGTACCTGATGTACCTGTTTTCATCTGCCGTCATTTTCTTTTTAAAGATTGAAAGTTCATCCTCGGTAAAACCGGTTCCTTTTTTCTGAGCAGCCATTAAACAATTAATTGCTTCAACCCTGTTGCCGGAAATTTCATCATTCATTAATACGTACAGAAGAGTATTTTTAATTTTTTCATCATAGGATAAATTGGAAAGAAGTTTTATTGCCTGAAGTCTTACCCCGGGATTCTCATCAAACTTTGCAACAGTAATTACAGCATCTTTAATATCTGAGTCAGGTTCAGCCTTAGATTCTGAACTGATAAGATTAATTGAATTTAAACGCACTCCCGGATTTTCAACATTAAGCATTGAATAGGTAAGAACATTTTTTATCATTTCATCATTAACACTCCCTTTCATTCTTACCGGTTTAACAGCATCAAAAATAAATTCAATCTCACCATCAGAAGCATCCTGATCAATAAATCTTATATTGGTTATTCTTACATCATTCTGAGACAGATCGAATCCGGATGAATTTTCATGTGAAGCTGTTTCAATCATTCCGTTTGTATCTGTACCGTTTACTATTTGAACCGGGTTAGTTCTAAAAAATAAATAACCTGCAAAAAATCCTACTATTAACAATGCTGCACCGCCAAACGCAAACTGAAATTTTCGTAATGTAAAGATTCTTCCAAGCAAATTTTTTAATGAAGGTTTATCAGACCTTTCTTTTCTTAATGCGTCTCTCAACTGCTGCCTTGCCTGGAATAAAAAATAATCATCCGGTTCCGGCAGTGTATTATCAATCAATAATAATTTTAATTTTTTCTGTCCATCATATTCAGCCTGGCATTCTGCACATTCGTTCAGATGTTTATCAAATTCAATTTGTTCATTGTCATTCAAATCATTATCAACCGCCAGCGGTATCCATTCTTTATAAATATGATGTTCCATTTTCAACTCCAATCTCTTCTTATACTTTTTATTCTATAAGAAATTTTCTTCTAATAAATATTCTTTAACAATTTCCGCATTTTATGATTTGCTTCGAACAGGTATTTCTTAACAGTTCCTTCCTGGCAATCCATAATTAGTGCAATCTCTTTTAATTTATATCCTTCAAAGTGCTTCATCAAAAAAATCATTTTTTGTTTTGGCGAAAGTTTATCAACTGCTTCATTTATTTTTTCACTTATTTCATTGCTTGAAAGATGTTTTTCCGGCGATGAATAATTGTGTTCATTTTCAAGAATAACGCCGCCGTTATCTTCTTCATCAAACTCTTCATTTATAGGAACGTTAATTCTTTTTTTATTCTTAGCGTAGTGAGTTAAACAAACATTTGTTGTAATCCTAAACAGCCAGGTTGAAAACTCACTTTTAAATTGGAAGTTTTTTAATCCTTTAAACACACGGATAAAAACTTCCTGGTAAATATCTTTTGCATCATCTTTATTCTGAACATATTTAAGCGCCATAGATAATACCCGTTTATCATAGCGGAAAACCAGTTCTTCAAACGATGATGAATCACCGGCCTGGGCTTTATATATTAAATCAGTATCGCTAAGCGCCATTAGATTTCCAATTTCTGTTCAGTTAGACCAGGATTGACTGTAAAAGGTTGGTATAAAATTAGTTAAATATTAATCAGTTTGATTAATGTAATTGATGAACGGCAGGATAGCTGTTTATGCAGTTTTTCTTAATAAATCCGGAAAATTTTTACTGATTGAGGATCAAGTTCAACTTTAAGAATTGCGGAAGTTTCACCGGATGCACTTCCTTCTTCACCTTCAATCAGTTCTGTAAATGTAAACTTTTGTTTGTTAAGAGGAATATCAAATTCAGTCTTCTCTTTGGCAAGATTGAAAGCGGCAATAATCAATTCATCATCTATACTTCTTTGAAATGCAAAACATCTTGTATCATTATCTGAATAAATAAATTTTAAATCACCTTCTTTAAGTGCGCGGCTCTTATTTCTAATTGAAATTAATTCTTTATAGAAGGAAAGAAGTTCTTCATTCTGTTCAACTTTAAATTTTCCAAATCCGGTTTTAAAACCTGATGTTTCATCAATCACTTCATCATCAAAATTCAAATCTTTCCAAATCATCGGTTTTCTGTCATGCGGATCATCTGCTCCCCACATTCCTATTTCATCACCGTAATAAATCATTGGTGCGCCTCTGTATGTCATCATAAATGCCGCAATTAATTTCTGGATTTCATAAACTTCATCAGTTGGTTTACCGGGATTGTAAACCGGATTTCCTTCATTGGCGTCGCGGTCAAATTTTCTGCCCGGGTTATAAATCCGTGATGATAATCTCTCAGTATCATGGCTTCCCATCAAATTCTGAAGTATGTGAAGATGCCTGGCGGGATATGTGCTGTCAATCTTCTGCAGATGATTGATAAACTCATCAACAGAAATATTATTTTGTATGAAGAGATCATCAACAGCATAAGCAAAATTATAGTTCATCAGCCCATCAAATGGTCCATCGCTGGAAATTAAATCCGGAGAGAGTTCCCAAAGCTCACCAATAATTATTGCCTTATTATTAATTGTTTTTACAAGTCTGCTCCAGTCTTTCCAAAATCCAGCCGGAACATCACGTGCAACATCAAGCCGCCATCCATCAATTCCATCTTCTGTTAATCCATCATTGTTTGGATCCATCCATCTTGAAGTTGCGTGGAAAATATATTGTTTTGGTCCGGGTGATAAATCATTTTCTGTTCTATTAATTTCAGGTAATGATTTTATATTCCACCATCCTTTGTAATCAAATTCATCAGTTTCAGTTGAAGGATCATCAAAAGTATTTATTATGTACCAATCTTTATATTTTGAGTTGATGCCGTTTTTTATGATATCCTGAAATGCCCAGAATTGTATTCCGGTATGATTAAAAACTCCATCAATAATTATGCGTATTCCGCGCTGATGAACTTCATCAATTAATTTTAAAAATAATTTATCTGCTTCCGTCCATTTCCATGTAGATGGATCATCCGGTATTTCTGATTCAATTATTTCCCTGTCCCCATCAGGATCAGGACCAAAATTAACATCAATGTGATGATAAGATGATCCATCATATTTATGAAGTGAGACTGCTTCAAAAACAGGATTTAAATAAATTGCATTAACACCGAGTGACTGCAGATAATCAAGCCTGTCAATTATTCCCTGTAAATCGCCGCCGTAACGCCTGTCATAAATATCTTTTATTTTACCATCGCTGCCTTTTTCCCAATCAGCAGCTTCAAACCAGTTTGATGTCCACTCAGTTACTTTCCATCCTTCGGGAATTTGTCTGCGGTTGATGAAGACCTTTTCCGGTTCGGGATTATTTGTATCATCACCATTAGCAAATCTTTCGGGAAAAATCTGGTACCAAACTATTCCTTTTGCCCAATCAGGAAAATTATCCTGCGCTCTTAATTGAAAAGCTGCAAGTAAATTCAAAAACAGAATTAATATTTTAATTCTCATAAGATGGTTAAAGTGAAAGTTCATTCTTCATTATTGCAAGTGATTCCCTTATTTCATGCGGTTTGAATCCCAGCTCTGATTCAGCTTTAATTGTTATTAAACCGGAATTAAGCGGGCGTGGTGCAGGCTGATTCAGTTCGCTTGTTTTAATCGGAGTGATCAGGTTTACATCAAGATTAAAAAATTGTGCAGCCATAACCGCAAAATCATAACGTGAAAGAAAATCTCTTCCGCCAATATGAAATATACCCTGCTTCTTAAATCCGATAACCTTACTGATTGCCTGAACAAGATCATTTATAAAAGTTGGATTATTTACCTGGTCAGTTACAACTCTGATCGGTTTTCCGTTTTTAAGTGAATCAATTACCCAGCGAACAAAATCAGGGCGGCTGTTTGCAACGCCGTACAAAACATTTGTTCTCAGTATGGTATACATTGCTCCGCTTATTTTAAGCGCATTTTCACTTGCTAATTTTGTTCTGCCATAATAACCAATCGGATTTGGTTTTGATTTTTCTGAATAAGGTCCTCTTTGTCCATCAAAAATATAATCGGTTGAAATCTGGATAATATGTGCATCAAGTACGCGGCATGCTTCAGCAAGATATTCAACTCCCTTAACATTTACCTTCCAGGCAGTTTCGCGCTCGGTTTCACTTTTATCAACATTTGTATAAGCTGCTGCATTAATTATAAAATCAGGATAAAAATCAAAAATTATGTTTTTAACATTTTCCCTTTTAGTCAGATCACAACTTTTATATTCAATGTTTGAAGGTAAATTTTCATTACCACAGAAAAGCGGTTTGTCTTCCTGAGAACATGCAAGAAGTTCAACATTTTCAAGCTTCGAAAAATACTCCACCGTTTTTTGGCCAAGCATTCCATTCGCACCCATTATAAAAATTCGTTTCTTTATTATATCATGAGAAAAAATCATTTGTCAAGCAGTTCCATTTGTTCTGATAAATTTTTTAAGTCATTTACATCATTAAAAGAGACAGCAGCCGCAGCCGCTCTGTTAGCCTCTGCAATTGATTGATATAAGTTTCTGTTTTTAATATAAGTATAAAAGAAGACTGCGCCAAAGATATCACCGCATCCTATTCTGTTGTTTATTTTTACCTTTACAGCATTATTAAAAATTGAAATTAATTCTCCTTTTTGATTTGAATACAATCTGGCGCCGGCTTCATCCTTTGTTACAATTAATGATTGATTTTCCTTTTTAAGTAAATCTGCCGCAGCTTCAAATTCACTTTTATAATTGCCGAGTGAAAAAATTTCAAAATTATTTGCCTGAATGAAATCAAGGTTTTCTGCCCACTCATTAAATTGCGGAATAATTCTGAATTCCCGGTGTAATCTCTTTCCAACTCCCCGTGATAAAGTGTGAACATCAAAATAAATTATGCCGGTATATTTTGCTCTTAACTTCTTCAACTGCTCAAGAGAGATATCAAATCCTGTAATCATATTAATTAATATTCCATCAAACATATTGAAATCAATTTCAGGAAGTAAAAGTGTTTCAACAAGATTTTCATAATCCTCATCACGTTCTTTATGTGAATGAATTGTAAGATGAACTTTTGGAATTGATTGAACTTCCTGAAAAAGACTCTGATTTAATTGATCATAAACATCCGCAAATAAATTGCAATTATTCTTCTCAATTGATGTACAGAGATAAATTTCATCTTCCTTATTTTTAACTGCATTTACTGCAGATGCAGTATAATAAATTCCGCCCGGCTGAATAAAATCTTTTCCTTCACGGTGGAGGTGATCTTCAACTGAATGTCCGATAATTAGAAGTTTCATATAAATATTAAGAGGAAATTTATACTTTAAAATAATATTTATTTTTCATTGATTTATTATAACAATGCAAGCAGATGTTTTTCATGAGCAGAGAAATTTTTAATAATTATTACAGCGCATATTAACGCTTGTTCAATTCAATATTCAAAAAAAATGCTTTATATTTGCCCAGCTTTAATTACACAATAAGATTACAGAAAACGAAGAAGTATGAAAATAGGAATAACGTGCTATCCAACTTACGGCGGGAGCGGAGTGATAGCTACGGAACTTGGAAAGGCGCTTGCTTTAAAGGGGCACACAATTCATTTTATAAGCTATGCACTGCCGTTCAGATTAACCAAATTTGTTGAAAATATTGTTTTTCATGAAGTTGAAATGAGCAGTTATCCGCTGTTTGAATTTCCCCTCTACAGTCTTGCACTTGCAAGCAAAATGGTTGAGGTTATTCAATATGAAAAACTTGATCTGCTTCACGTTCATTACGCTATTCCTCATGCAACAAGTGCTTATTTAGCCAAGCAGATGCTTAAAGGAAAACATGATATAAAAATCGCAACCACTCTTCACGGAACTGATATTACGCTGGTAGGATTAGAACCATCCTTTCTTCCGCTTGTAAAATTCAGTATTGAAGAAAGCGATGGAGTAACTGCTGTATCAAGATTCTTAAAGGAAAAAACTTTAACAAACTATTCAATTGAAAAAGAGATTAAAGTAATTCCTAATTTTATAGATACAAATCTATATAAGCCGAATCAGAATTGTTCATTTAGAAAAAGTATTGCCCCGCACGGAGAAAAAATTCTCGTTCACACTTCCAACTTCAGGGCTGTTAAACGTGTTGCAGATACAATCAGGATTTTTGAACAGGTGCAAAAAGAAGTTCCATCAAAACTTGTACTTGTTGGAGATGGGCCTGACAGATCAGAAACAGAACGGCTTTGCAGGCAGCTTGGCATTTGTGATAATGTTAAATTTTTAGGAAAGCAGGAGGGGCTGGTTGAAATATTAACTGCATCTGATTTGTTCCTTATACCATCGCAGTCAGAAAGTTTTGGTCTTGCTGCTCTTGAAGCAATGGCATGCGGACTTCCTGTTGTAAGTTCAAGCGTTGGCGGATTGCCGGAGTTAATTCAGCATAATGAATGCGGATTTATTGCCGAGATTGGTGATGTTGAAAGAATGGCTAAGTATGCAATTGATCTTTTAACAAATGAAAAGAAATATGAATTGTTCTCTAAAAATGCCCGCGCTAGAGCAGTTGATAAGTTTGATATTTCTAAAGTAGTTCCAATGTATGAAGATCATTATCTCTCCTTGCTTGAGAGTTAAAAATATCCACCAAATAGAAAAAGCATTTTGAGCGAAAAAGAATTTATTACAAACTGGGCAGCAAAACTGTGGTCTGATTCTCTTAAAAAATTTCCCGCTGATTTCATTTCATCATCAAACGGAAGAACAATTGAGCTGCCCGGAAAAGCTCTTGTTATTGGAGAACAATTTTTCGGTGCATTT
>Ga0079224_100000643_pt1 | contig 35576 bp, 26 predicted proteins | sample Stecom2015_FD_80414 | JGI IMG/M metagenome (GOLD analysis project Ga0079224, IMG submission 80414) | Agricultural soil microbial communities from Utah to study Nitrogen management - Steer compost 2015 | ecosystem: Environmental > Terrestrial > Soil > Agricultural land | place: USA: Utah... | reverse complement strand
GGCGTCGCGCTGGGCGGCAACGCCTGCGTGGACCGCGCGGTCGCCGACTACCTGCGGGACGGCTCGCTGCCGCCCGCGGCCGGCGGGGACGGCGCCGACCTGGTCTGCGAGGCCGGCCCGGACCCGCGGCCGGAGCAGCCCGGCGACGGCGGCCGCGAGCACCAGCAGGGCCCGGGGACGCTCTCCCGGAGCTGACGGAGGGCGGGCGCGGCGCGCCCGGCCGGTGCCGCGCGGCACGCGGGGCCGGGTGCGGCGCCGGCCGCCGGGAAGCGGTCGAATAGTCTTGAAAGGCCGGTGACGAGCGCGTTGTCAGGACGCGCCGGGTCGCGAGGGCGGCCACGTTCGGGAAGGCGGCCGGTGAGCGGATGGCGTCTGATGGCGGACGGGGTGATGCGGGTGCTGCGGACCTCAACGGTGCGGGTACTCGACGGGCGCGACCTCGAAGCCGTGCACGCCCTGCTCGACCGGGACCCGGTGGGCAACGTCTTCGTCAGCTCACGGCTGCGCGCCGCCGGCCTGGACCCGCTGCGGCTCGGCGCCGAGGTCTGGGGCTACGTCGCGGACGGTGAGATCACCGCGCTGTGCTACTCCGGGGCCAACCTGGTCCCGGTGGACGCCGGCCCGGAGGCGGTCCGCAGGTTCGCCGAGCACGCGCGCTGGCGGGGCCGGCGCTGCTCCTCCATCGTCGGCCCGGTCCCCGCGGTGCGCGGGATGTGGGAGCGGCTCGGCCCGGTCTGGGGCCCGGCCCGCGCGATCCGGGCCCGGCAGCCGGTGATGGAGCTGCTGGCCGTGCCCAGGGCCGACCCCGACCCGCTGGTGCGCCGGGTCCGCCCGGACGAACTGGACGTCCTCCTGCCGGCCTGCATCGCGATGTTCACCGAGGAGGTCGGGGTGGCGCCGGACTCCGGCGACGGCGGCGCGCTCTACCGGGCCCGGGTCGAGGAGCTGGTCCGCTCCGGGCGCGCCTTCGCCCGGATCGAGGACGGCCGGGTGGTGTTCAAGGCCGAGGTGGGCGCGGTCACCCCCTACGCCTGCCAGGTGCAGGGGGTGTGGGTCCACCCGGACCTCCGCGGCCGCGGCCACGCCGCCGCGGGGATGGTGGCGGTGGCCCGCTTCGCCCGCATCGGGATCGCCCCGCGGGTCACCCTCTACGTCAACGACTACAACGCCCCGGCCCGCGCGGTCTACCGGCGGGTGGGCTTCCGCGAGGTCGGCGAGGTCATGTCGGTGCTGTTCTGAGGCGGCCCCGGGCCGCGGCCGGATCCGGGACGGCGGCGCGGGGCACCGGCGGTCCGCTCAGCCGGGCCGCGGGTCGGTCTCGCCGAGCGGGGGCAGCTGGAAGTGCCGGGCGGCCAGGTGGTCGATGAGGGCGTTCACGTCGGCGATGTCCTTGGCCCGGCCCAGGCGCCGCTTCCAGCGCAGCACCCGCTCGAGCGGGGCGAAGGGCAGCCCGTGCAGGACCTCCCGGGTGGAGATGAAATCGTCCAGGTCCCACATGGAGGGGAACCAGCCGTTCAGCATCTCCAGCCGTCCGTCGGCCAGCATCACCCGGCGCACCCCCTCCCAGGGGGCGGTGCCCACCGGGCCGAGGCCGCGGACGATGTCCCAGGCCCGGCCGCGGAGCACCACGTCCAGGTCGGTGATGTCGTCCCGGATCCCGTGCGCCAGCAGCGGGCCGCTGCCGGCGATGATGAAGTCGGACCGCGGCAGCCGGAGCCGGCGCAGTTCGACGATGAGCGGATGGCCGCTGACGGTCTTCCATGTCACCCAAGGGCCCTTTCTCCCAGCAGCACGCGGACGACCGCGGCGACCAGGAGGGCGAATCCGATGCTGCTCATGGATCCGATGAGGAAGTACTCGGCGAAGCGCTTCTGGTTGCTCTTCAACTCGGGGAAGCGAGCGAGCGCCTTGATCCCCACGACCACCGCGACGGCCTCCGGCTGTCCTGCGACGGCGAAGGCGTATGTCATGGACCGCTCCAACCACCCGATGGCGGTACCGGCCCCGCGCAGGGGCTCCATCTCCTCCGCCTCCGCCTTCTTCAATTCGGCGTAGAACGGGTGGAGCGTGTGAGTGACGACCTCCCCCCCGACGAAGGTGGCCACGAGGAGACCCGAGACCACGAGCGCCGTACTGTCGTCCAGGATAAGTTCACCTGTCGCCCGGGTCAGTAGCGGACCCCCGTAGAGAAGTCCGGAGGCCAGGGCGAGCAGCACCGCCAGGCCGAGCGGGACGAAGATGAAGCGGGCGGTGCCGGCGGGCCGGAACAGCCGGGGCGAGCCCTGCATGTTCGCGTCGGCCTTGGCGAGCCGGCCGAGCAGCCAGGAGGCGCCCAGGCAGAGCGGGAGCAGCAGCAGCGCGGCCCAGGAGAGCAGGCCCGGGGCCAGGGTGTACAGGGCGTATCCGGCGGTGAGCGCGAGCGCGGTCAGCCGCCGCGGCCGCACCGCGGGGACGGAGTAGGGCAGCAGCGCCGCCGTCACCAGGCCGATGACCACGCGTTCCAGTTCCATTCCGCTCCCTGTCCGGTCGCCGGCCCGCGGGGTGCGGGGGGTCGATTATCGGAAAGGGTTCGGACAGCGGACAGGGCCCCGGCGCCCCGGTGGTCTCGGCGCTGCGGCCCCGTTCACCGGCGCCTCCTGGCGGCGCGGTCAGAGTTCCCGCAGGCGGCCGGTCAGATAGCGCCGTTCGGCCTCCGTCGGTGCCAGCTCCAGCGCCTCCCGGTACGCGTCCCCCGCCTCGTCCGTCCGTCCGGCCCGGCGCAGCAGGTCGGCGCGGGCGGCCGGCAGAAGGTGGTAGCCGTCGAGCCGGCCGGAGCGCGCCAAGTCGTCCAGGAGCGCGAGACCGGACGGGATGCCGTCGGCCATGCCGACCGCCACGGCGCGGTTGAGGTCCACCACGGGGGAGGGGGCCAGCCGGGCGAGCTCGGCGTAGAGCGCCGCGATCTGCGGCCAGTCCGTGGCGGCCGCGTCGGGCGCGGTCGCGTGGCAGGCGGCGATCGCGGCTTGGACCTGGTACGGCCCTCGATTCCGCAGGCGCAGCGCCCGGTCGAGGACGGCGGTGCCTTCGGCGATCATCTTGCGGTCCCAGCCGGACCGGTCCTGATGCTCCAGCGTGACCAGCACGCCGTCGTCGGTACGCGCCCGGCGCCGGGCCTCGTTCAGGAGCATCAGCGCCAGCAGCCCGCGGGCCTCGGGCTCGGTCGGCATCAGGCGGACCAGCATGCGGGCGAGATGAATCGCCTCGGCCGTGAGGGCCCGTCGCCCGTCCTGCTCGTCGTAGCCTTCGTTGAAGATCAGGTAGAGCACCGCGAGGACGGCGTTCAGCCGTTCCGGCAGCAGATCCGGGGGCGGCACGCGGTACGGGATCCCGGCCGCGGAGATCTTCCGCTTGGCGCGGACCAGCCGCTGGGCCATCGTCGGCTCTGCGGTGAGGAACGCCTTGGCGATCTCGGCGGTGCTCAAGCCGGCGAGGGTGCGCAGCGTGAGCGCGACCCTGGACTCGAACGGCAGCGCCGGATGGCAGCAGGTGAAGATCAGCTGCAGCCGCTCGTCGCCGGACTCCTCACCCGCCGGGTCCCCGGGCCCCCGGAGCGATGGGGCGAGCCGGCGCAGTTTGGCCCGCCCGGCGGCGTCCCTCCGCAGCCGGTCGGTGGCCCGGTTGCGGGCCGTGGTGGTCAGCCAGGCGCCGGGACGGCTCGGAACGCCGTCGCGCGGCCAGGTCGCCAGCGCGGACGCGAACGCCTCCTGGGCGCAGTCCTCGGCCAGGTCCCAATCCCGGGTCAGTCCGATCAACGTGGCGACGACCTGGCCCCACTCCTCCCGGTACGCCGCTTCGACGGCGGCGCGCACGCCGCCGCCGATGCCGTCGGCGGAGCCCGTCATTCCCAGACCGGGCGGATCTCGACGCTCCCCCGGCGCGCGTACGGGTGGGCGGCCGCGATCTCGATGGCGTCGTCGAGGTTCTCGCACTCGATCGCGACCACGCCGCCGACGAAGTCCTTGGTCTCGGCGAACGGGCCGTCGGAGACGAGGACCTCCCCGCTGCGCACCCGGACCGTCGTCGCATCGGCCGTCGGCCGCAGCCGCTCACCCCACAGCTCCGCCCCCCGCACCTTGTCCTCCCACGCCTGGTGGACGGGGTCGGCGTCCAGCTCCTGCATCGTGGGCGGATCGACCTCGTCGTCGCAGATCAGCAAGACGTACTTCATGACACCTCCGGCTTTCCCGGTCCGGTCTCCGGCATCGGGGCCGGCCGGCCCCGCCGTCCGCGCGGCTTCACGGACACATACCGCAACCACCGGAGCCGGACGGAGCCGGCGGGCCCGCAGGGTCCGGCCGGCCGCCGCCGGTGAGGTCGTCGGACCGTCCGGCGCCGATCCGCGACCACTGGGCGATCGGGCGGCCGTCGGCCCGGGTGTGCTCCTCGTAGGGCTGCGGCCAGCCTTCCGGTGAGTCCTCCCACGGCTCCTGCCGTCCATAGACGGTGAGGTCCATCAGACGGTAGTTGATGTCGACGGCCTCGACGCCGCGCCGGGTGGTCCAGTAGGTCTCGAAGACGCGGTCCCCGCGCCGCAGGTAGCAGACCACGTGCATCATGCCGATCTCCCGGCCGACCAGGAGGGTGTCCAATGAGCGCTGCGCGGAGTACCAGGGCATCTTCCAGCCCATGAAGTCGCGGTACCGGATGCTCTCGTCGTAGGGCCCCTGGCAGAACACGGCGTAGGTGATGTCCCGGGAGTGGACGTAGGACAGCTCGTCGAGCTGGGTGTTGTTCCAGGTGCAGCCTTCGCACTGCTCGGCCGCGGGGCGTCCCGGGTACCACATGAAGTAGTACGCGATCAGCTGCCGGCGGCCCTCGAACGTGTCGATCAGCGGGACCGGGCCGGCCGGCCCGGTCAGCGGGGTGCCGGCGTCCACCTCCACCACGGGCAGCCGGCGCCGGGCCGCGGCGATCGCGTCGCCGGCCCGGGTGTGCGCCTTCTCCCGGACGCGCAGCTCGGCCAGGCCGGCCTCGAAGGCGGCTCGATCGGTGACGACGGGTTCGGGTGCGTTCTCGATGGTCATCTGAATCAGTTCCCTTGGTCGAGGGTCAGATACGCCGGTGTGCAGGGCGGATGAACCCCGCCGCCGCGGTGATCGCACTCAGCAGGGTCAGTGCGCCGATGGCGGCGAACGCGAGCCGGAAGCCGTCCGGGCCGGAGCCGATGACCAGCACGGTGCACACCGCCGCGACGCCGGTCGCGCCGCCGATCTCGCGGGTGGTCTCGACCAGCCCGGACGCCAGCCCCGCATCGGAGCGGGGCACCCCGGTCAGGGCGCCGATCTGGATGGCCGGCTCGCACAGCCCGAACCCGAGACCGGCGCAGAGGAACGGCACCAGCAGACCATCCGAGTATCCGGCATCGGCCGCCATCCTGACCAGCCAAATCGCTGCGAATGTGAAGCAGGACAGGCCGATGATCATCAGCCAGCCCACGTTCATCCGGGCCGCCAGCCGGGCACCGATCATCGACGTCGGCAGGATCGTCGCGGTCGTGGCCAGCCAGGCCAGCCCGGCCTCGGCCGGGGTGTAGCCGAGCCGCTGCTGCATCAGCAGCGAGCCGAGGAAGATGAACGACAGGAACGCGGAGGTGGCCAGGAACGCGGTCACGTTGCCGGCGACCAGGCTGCGGTTCCGGAAGGTCGACAGCGGCACCAGCGGAGCGGCGGCCCGGGCCTCGATCCGCACGAACGCCGCGATCAGCAGCGCGGCCGCCGCGAACAGGGCGAGGGTCCCCCCGGACAGCCGGCCGTGGATCGTCCCGTGATGCAGTGCGTAGACGAACAGCAGCAGGCCGGCGGTGATCGTGACCGCGCCGGGGACGTCGAGGCGGGTGCGGCGGTCGCCGACCGGGTCCGCCGCCAGGAACACCGCGGCGAGCAGGATCAGGGCCAGGCCGACCGGGATGTTGATGTAGAAGGTCCAGCGCCAGCCGGGACCGGCGGTCAGCAGGCCGCTGGCGACGACGCCGACCGATGCGGCCATCCCGCCGACCCCGCCGAAGAGGGCGAGCGCACGATTGCGCTCCCGCCCTTCGGGGAAGGTGACGGCCAGCAGCGACAGGGCCGCCGGCACGATCAGGGCCGCGCCGAGGCCCTGCAGGGCGCGGGCCGCGATGAGGGTCGCGGGATCGCCCGCCATGCCGGCCAGGAGCGACGCGCCGGTGAAGACGGCGAGCCCGGCGAGGTAGATCCGCCGGCGCCCGAACCGGTCGGTCATCCGCCCGCCGAGGATCAGGAATCCGCCGAGCAGGAGGCCGTACGCCACGATCACCCACTGCAGTCCGCCGCGGCCGAAGCCGAGATCGTGCTGGATCGACGGCAGTGCGACGTTCACGATCGCCATGTCCAGGCTGACGACGGCCTGGGCCGCGCAGGCGAGCACCAGGACCAGGTTCCGCCCGACCGCCGGCCTGGGCGGGGCCGCGCCGGTGGCGGCCGGTTTCTCAGGAAGGGCCTGCAGCTGCGTCATCGGTCTCTCCGTCCTCGGGGTCGTCTGACCAACCGACGAAGGAGGACGTGCCGATATCGACATCGGACGCGCGGAGTTTTCGCTCCGCCCCGATCGGGGTGATCGGAGCCGGGTGGGACTCCGGCCGGACCGACGATGTGCGGCAGGCGGGTCTGCGCGGTGCCGCGGCCGATGCGCATCCGCTCGGCGATCCCGGCGCCGGGCGGGCTCTCGGCCGCCCCGGCGGCGACGGCGGGCCCGGTAGGGCCGGGGCCCGACCCGCTCGTGCTGATCGGGGCGCTGCAGCGGACACGGGGACCGGCGCGCTCCGGCACCCCCGCGCTGCCGAGACCATCGGGGAGGGGCGGGCCCCGGCCTCCGGCCGAAAGGCCCGCCGCACCCGCGACACCGCGGAGCGCTCCGCCGACCTGCCCGGAAACAGGGCGGTCGCGACCGGATGCGGCGAGCGCGCGGCGGTGGCCGAGGAGACCCTCCGGCCCGCCCCGATCCGGATCCGGCCGCGCGGTCCGGGCCGTCCCGGGCTAGTCCCGGAACTCCGGGATGACGTGCTCGGCGAACATCTCCAGGTTCCGCTTGACGTCGTCCAGCGGCAGCACCCCCTGCTGGCCCTGCATGAACAGGCCGAACCACTCCAGGTCGGGGATCTCCTTGAGCATCGCCTCGATGCCGCGCTTGACGTCGTCCGGGCCGCCGATGAGCGCCATCTGCACGTCGGCCATCCGCTTGAAGTCGCCCTTCTCCGGGCTGATCGGCTTCGCCGAGTCGTCGTCGGAGGTGCGCAGCACCTCCAGGTAGCCGAACGGGCCGAAGAACGAGGCGAAGTCCTTGTGCATCCGGCTGCCGTAGGCGGCGATCGCCTCCTCCCGGCTGCCCGCCATGCCGACGATCTTCAGGATCCCGGTGTGCTCGCCCAGCTTGTAGTCGCGGCCGTGCCGGGCGGCCTCCTCGCGGTAGAGCTCGGCCTTCTTGCGGTGCTCGCCGGGGACGGGGGTGAACATCCACGGGAGGATGTCCTCCTTGGCGGCGCGGACCACCGAGCGGTCGCTGATGGTGAACGGCTGCCACAGCTCCGGGTGGGGGTCCTGGTAGGGGCGGGGCACCACGGAGACGCGCTGGATCCGGCCCTGGTCGTCCAGCTCGCCGGGGGCGCCGAAGGTGCGCGTCCAGTCCTGGGCCGGCCACCCCTCGATCCCCTCGTAGGGCGCGGGGACCTGGTAGTCGAGCACCTCGCTCTTGTACCGGACGGTCTCCTGGGTCCAGGCCATCTTCATGATGTGCAGCAGCTCGCCGAAGACGTCGAAGTTGCGGTCGTCGCCGGCGGAGCCGTCGCTCCGCGCCGCCTGGGAGTTCCACCGCTGCCCCAGTACGTTGGCCCAGCGCGCCTGGTAGCCGCGGGCGATGCCGAGCCGCAGCCGGCCCCGGCTGAAGTGGTCGAGCAGCGCCACGTCCTCGGCGGCCCGGATCGGGTCCCAGGCCGGTAGCACCAGGCCGAGCGGGGCCAGCAGGATCCGCTCGGTCCGGGCGGCCAGGTCGGCCAGGACCATCAGCGGGTTGACCGAGAACTCGAAGCCCTCGGAGTGGAAGTGGTGCTCGGTGATCATCAGCGCGTCGAAGCCGATCCGGTCGGCGTGCACCGCGATCTCGCGCACCTCGTGCAGCAGCTTCTGGTACGAGCCGGGGTCGCGCCCGATCGGCCGCAGGGCCTTGGCGTTCTCCTCGGCGGCGAAGCCCGATCCGGGGATCTGCGGGTTCATGAACAGGCTGAACTTCACTGCGCTCCTCGATTCTCGCGGCCGGTGCCGCGCTCGTCGGGATGGGGGCCGCCGGAGCCGCCCTCCGGGACGGCCCGCTCCAGCCAGCGTTCGAGCACCAGCAGGAACTCGGCGGGCCGCTCCTCGTGCAGCCGGTGCCCCGAACCGGGCCAGCAGACCACTTCGGAGGCGGGGTGGCGGAGCAGCGGCCGCTCCCACTCGGCGTGCTCCGGGTCGAACCGGAAGGACAGGGTGGGCCGGGTCCGCTCGGCCAGGTGCCGTTCGGCGGCCGGACGGGCCCCGATGGCGCCGGGGTCGGTGAACATGGCCGCGAACGCCTCGGCGAGCACGTGCGGGGCGGCGGCCTCCAGGCGGCGGTCGTGCCAGGTGCGAATCCAGGCCGGGGTGGCCGGGGTGTAGTCCCAGGCGTCGATGGCGATCGCGGTCCGCACCGCGTCCGGTCCGCGGAGCGCCTCGGCCATCCGCGGGAAGGCCTCGGCCACGGCGGCCGGGAAGCCGTACCCGGGGTCGACGGTGACCAGGGCGTGCACCAGGTCGGGCCGGTCCGCGGCGAGCAGCCCGACGACCTGGCCGCCCATCGAGTGGCCGACGGCGGTCACCGGCGCCCGGCCGGGCAGGCCGTCCAGCAGCGCGGCCAGGTCGGCGGCCATGGCCCGCGGGGTGTTGCCGCTCGGCGGGACCCCGGAGCTGCCGTGCCCGCGCAGGTCGGCGGCGATCACCCGGTACCGCTCGGCCAGGTGGGGGATGTGCTGGACCCACTCGTGGGAGTCGGAGCCCCAGCCGTGCACCAGGAGCAGGGCGTGCGCGGCGTCCTCGGGGCCGTGCTCGGTGTGGAACAGCCGGACGTCGGTCAGGGCGCCGTGCCGCGGGCCGGCGCTGTTCCGAGGATCGGTACTGTGCCGCAGTTCGGTGAAGGGCATCGGCTGGCTCCCGCGGGGTCCGTCGGCGGCCGGTCGGAGCGGGGAGGGCCCGCGCCGCCGCCCACGCTCCGAAAAAGCAGAACGTGTTTCAGTTTTTGTTCCCGGTTCACGGTAGCGCCTTCCGGGGCGGTGATCAATCGCTTGGTTCAACGGGTGGGCGCCCCGTCCGGCGGGGCGTCGAAGACCACCACCGACCGGGTCGCCTCGCCCGCCCGCACCCGCTGCACGGCCTCGCCGATCCGCTCCAGCGGCACCCGCTCGCTGATCAGCTCGTCCAGCAGCAGCCGGCCCGAGGTGTACAGCTCCACCAGGCGCGGCAGGTCGGAGTAGGGGGAGGCGTCGCCGCCCTGGCAGCCCAGCAGCCGCCGGGAGCCGAACAGCCCGGCGGCGGGGACCACCGCCTCGGCGCCGGGCGGCGGGCTGCCCACCATCACCGTGGTGCCGCCCTGCCGGGTGGCGCCGAACGCCTCGGCCAGCACCGCGGGCGCACCGGTGGCGTCGAAGGCGTAGTCCACTCCGCCGGGCACCAGCGCGCGCACCCGTTCGGCCAGCCCGCCCTCCCCGCCGGCGGAGACCAGCAGGTCGGTGGCGCCGAACCGCTTCGCGCTCCGGGCCTTGGCGGCGGAGACGTCGGCGGCGGCGATCCGCGCCGCGCCGGCGAGCGCGGCGCCCTGCACGATGTTCAGCCCCACCCCGCCGCACCCCACCACCAGGACCGACGAGCCGGCCTCGACCGCCGCGGTGTTCAGCACCGCGCCGACCCCGGTCACCACGGCGCAGCCGAGCAGCGCCATCGCGTCCAGCGGCAGGCCGGGCGGCAGCCGGACCAGGGCGCGCTCGCTCACCACGGCGTACTCGGCGAAGGAGCCGATGCCCAGGTAGGGGCGGACCTCCTCGCCGCCGGCGCGCAGCCGGGTGCCGCCGTCGGGCATGGTGCCCATCACCGCCCGCAGCCGGGCCTGCCCGGTGCACAGGTGCGCGTCGCCGCGCGCGCACATCCGGCACGACCCGCAGGGCCGGTTCATCGCGATGAGCACCTCGTCGCCGGGGGCGAACCCGGTGACGCCGGGGCCCACCGACTCCACGGTCCCCGAGCTCTCGTGCCCGCCGACCACCGGGAGCCGGCGCACCACCGGGCTGGTGCCGTCGATCGCCTTCAGGTCGGAACCGCAGATGCCGGAGGCGGCGATGCGCACCCGGACCTCGCCCGGTCCGGGGTCGGCGATCTCGATCTCGCGGACCTCCAGGCCGGCCCCGGGGGCGGTGATCAGTGCGGCGCGGATCAGCATGTCGTCAGGTCCTCCTCGGTCGCGGACGCCGCCGCGGGGCCCGCGGCGGGGATCGGCCCCAGGGGCCGCCGGCTCAGCCCAGCTCGATCCAGGCGGCCTTGAGGTTGAGCCATTCGCGCAGCCCGTCGACGCCGTTGGCCGGCAGGTTGCCGCTCTGCTTGTGCCCGCCGAACGGCACCGCCCAGTGGATCCGCCGGAAGGTGTTGATCCACACCGTCCCGGCCTCGATCGCGGCGATCGCGCGGTGCGCCCGGTTCAGGTCGCGGGTCCAGGCGCCCCCGGCCAGCCCGTAGTCGGTCTCGTTGGCCAGCGCGTAGGCCTCCTCCTCCGAGCCGAACGGGATGGCCACCGCGACCGGGCCGAACACCTCCTCCCGGCAGACCGCCGGCCGGTTGTCGGCGGCGGCGAACAGGGTGGGCTCCACCCAGTAGCCGCCGGCCAGCGCCGGGTCGGCCACGGCGGCGGCGCCGGTGCGCCCGCCGAACAGCGGCTCGGCCCCGTCCGCCGGCGCCGACTCCAGGTAGGAGAGCACCTTGCGGTACTGGCCGGCGAAGGCGATCGGCCCCATGCCGGTGTCCGGGTCGCGCGGGTCGCCCAGCCGGATGGCGGCGGCGCGCTCGCGGAGCCGCTCGGTGAACTCCTCGAAGATCGTGTCCTGGATGAGGATGCGCGAGCCGGCCACGCAGGCCTGCCCCGCCCCGCCGGTGTAGATCCCGGCGGCCGCGCCCGCGGCGGCGGCGTCCAGGTCGGCGTCGTCGAAGACGATGTCCGGCGACTTGCCGCCGAGCTCCAGGGAGAGGTTCTTCAGGTTCGCGGCGGAGCGCTCGGTGACCCGCCGCCCGGTCGCGGTGGAGCCGGTGAAGTGCAGCTTTGCCACGCCGGGGTGGTCCACCAGCGCCTCCCCGGCCTCGGGGCCGGTGCCGGAGACCACGTTGACCAGGCCGGGCGGGAAGCCGGCCCGCTCGAACAGCTCGCAGGCGGCCAGGATCGAGCAGCAGGCCTGCTCGGCCGGTTTGACCACCACCGCGTTCCCGGCGGCCAGCGCCCCGGAGACCTTGGCGAAGAACATGGCCAGCGGGGCGTTCCACGGGATGACCACCCCGACCACCCCGAACGGCTCGTAGTAGGTGGAGGCCAGCGCGGTGCCGCCGAGGTGGACGGTGTCCCCGGTGATCTTGTCGGCGAGGCTCGCGTTGTACTGGATGTGCAGCGCGCCGCCGGGGACGTCGGCGTCCCGGGTCTCCCGGAGCACCCGGCCGTTGTCCCGGCTCTCGATCCCGGCGAGCTCGGCGGAGCGCGCGAGGACCGCCTCGGACCAGGCGCGGAGCAGCGCGGCCCGGCGCAGCGGCGGGGTGGCCCGCCAGGCGGGGAAGGCGGCGGCCGCCGCGGCGACGGCGTCGTCCACGTCCTCGGCGCCGGAGGCCGGGACGCGCGCCCACACCTCGCCGGTCGCCGGGTCGGTGCTGTCGATCCAGCGCGCGGAGCGGGCGGGGCGGAACTCGCCGCCGATGTGGTTGAGGTACTCGGTCGTCATCGACGGACCTCCGGGGGTCGGTGCCGGGCCCGCCCGGTGCGGGCGGAACCGGAGTTGGGGCGCGGTCCTCAAGGGGGCGTTGACACCGGTCTGCGCGGATCATACTCTCCGATACCAAGCGAGCGCTAGGTTCAATCGAGTGCGGCGGGGGCCGCGCGCCCGGTACCCCTCCGGACGGAGCGCCCATGACCGGGACGACCACCGCCAGGACCGGAACACCGACGACCACCGTCCGCCGCACCGCCGCGACACCCCGGCGGGCCGCCGCCGGGGCCGGCCCCGAGCATCGCCGACCAGGTGTCCGCCGTCTTCGCCGAGCTGCGCGCGGCCGGGACCGCGCTGCCGGTGGTGGAGGAGAAGCCCGAGGAGATCGCCGGTCGCCGGCGCCGCCGCCTTCATGGCCGCGGGCGAGGTGGTCTGGTGCGGCCCGGGCGCGGAGACCGGCGGGGAGCGGTCGGCGGAGGCGTACCCGGGGCCGGGCCGCGGCCCCGGAGCCGACGAGCAGGCACGGCAGGTACAGGAGGTGGGCGAAGCCCATGAGGACCGCTGACACACCGGCCCCGGCCCGGCGGGCCCCGGACGGCCCGGCCGCCGAGGGCCTGCGGATCGAGGGCGTGACCGTGGCGTTCGGCGGGGTCCGGGCGCTCTCCGGGGTGACCTTCTCCGCCCGGCCCGGCGGCGTCACCGGCGTCATCGGGCCCGACGGGGCGGGCAAGGCGACACTGTTCGACGTGGTCACCGGGCTGCGCCGGCCGGCCGCCGGCCGGGTGCTGCTCGACGGCCGCGACCTGGCCTCCGCCAACGCGGTGGCCCGGGCCCGGCTGGGCGTCCGGCGCACCTTCCGGCGCCCGCAGGTCTTCGGCCGGCTGACCGTGCTGGACAACGTGCTCACCGCCCTGGAGCGGCGCGGAGGAGGCGGCGGGCTCCCCGCCGACCTGGCCGGCCGGCCGGCCCGCCGGTACCGGGAGCGGGTGCGCCGCGAGCGCGCCATGGAGGTGCTGGACTGGTGCGGCATCGCCGGCCTGCGCGACGCCTGGGCCGGGTCGCTGCCGATCGGCGGCCGCCGGATGGTGGAGCTGGCCCGCGCGATCGCCGACGACCCGCCGCTGCTCCTGCTGGACGAGCCGGCCTCGGGCCTGGACGCCGGGCAGACCGCCCGGCTGGCCGAGGTGCTGCGCACCGTGCGGCAGGCCGCCGGGGGCACCGTCCTGCTGGTGGAGCACGACGTCTCCTTCGCCATGGCCGCCTGCCGGCATCTCGCCGTACTCGACCTCGGCCGGGTCATCGCCGAGGGCCCGCCCGAAGAGGTCCGCCTCGACCCCGCGGTCCGCGCCGCCTGCCTCGGCTGACCGGGCCCGCCGAACACGCGGCCGGGGCGGCGGGGCTTCCCGTCCCCCGCCGCCCCGGTGAAGGCGCCCCGCGGCGCAGCGCTGCCCGCAGTGCGGCCGGCCCGTGGTGCAGCGCCCCTCCGGTGCAGCGCCGCCTCCGCTCCAGCACCACCTCGTCGGACCCCGCGCCCGCTACCGCCCACCCTTGCCGCGCTCCTGACTCCGCCGCGCTTTTCCCGCTGTCCCCGGCCTTGCGCCAACCCCCGTTGATCTTGGAGGTATCGACCGGTCGAGCATCGCTCACCGGTACAGGACAGCGCTCCTGGACCGGTCGATACCTCCAAGATCAACGGCCCGTGGGCGGTCCCGCCGCTGTTACGGCGGTGTTGAGCCCGAGGTAGCGCTGTGGTGCGGGGAGGCAGGGCGCCGAGGGGCGGGGACAGGGCGTGCCCCGCGGGCGCGCTCGGGGGTCCGCGTCCTACCGTGGAACCCGGGAGGACGAGATGACCAGTGGCGTGTACATCGCGGCGACCGATGCCGACAGCCAGCAGGCCGTCGTGGCGCTGGGGGTCACCGAGGCGCTGTCCAGCGCGGTGCGCTCGGTGGGCGTGTTCCGGCCGGTGGTGGAGGGCGGTGTGCGCGACCCCATCGTGCAGACCCTGCGCACCCGGTTCGACCTGCCCGACCCCTACGAGGACTGCGTCGGGGTGAGCTACGCCGAGGCGCGGACCGACCCGGAGCAGGCCATGGCGCGCATCGTGGACGCCTACCACGCCCTGGCGGCGCGGCACGCGGCCGTGGTGGTGGCCGGCACCGGCTACACCGACGTCGGCACCGCCACCGAGTTCTCCTTCAACGCGCGGGTCGCCGCCAACCTGGGCACGCCGGTGCTGCTGCTGGTCTCCGGGGCGGAGCGGGACGAGCGGGAGACCGCGGACGCGATCGCCATGGCCCGCCAGGAGGTCGAGCGGGAGCACGCGGTGCCGCTGGCGGCGGTGGTCGACCGGGTCGCCCCGGAGCGGGCCGCCGGGCTGCGCGCCGCCCTGGGCGACCAGGGCTACGTGCTGCCCGAGGTGTCCCGGCTGCGCGCCCCCACCCTGCGCGACCTGCTCCGCGCCTGCGACGGCCGGCTGCTCTTCGGCGAGGAGCAGCGGCTGAGCCGGGAGGTCTCCGGGGTGCTCGTCGCGGCGATGTCGCTGCCCGGCCTGCTGGACCGGCTGGAGCCCGACCACGCCGTGGTGATGGCCTCCGACCGGGCCAGCGCGCTGCTGCCGGCGATCGACGCCGCGCACACCTCCCCCGACTTCCCCTCCCTGGCCGGGGTCTTCCTCACCGGCGGCGCGGACCTGTCCGAGCCGGTGTGGCGGCTGCTGTCCGGCATGGACATCCGGCTGCCGGTGGTCGTCACCGAGCTGGACACCTTCCTCACCGCCGGCCGGATGGCCGGCACCCGGGGCCGGATCGAGCCGGGCGCCGGCCCCAAGATCGAGGCGGCGCTGGCCGCGTTCGCCGAGGCGGTGGACGGCCCCGAGCTGGTCCGCCGGCTCCGGGTGGCGCGCTCCGAGACGGTCACCCCGGCCATGTTCGAGCACACCCTGCTGCAGCGCGCGCGGCAGGACCGCAAGACCATCGTGCTGCCGGAGGGCGCCGAGGAGCGGGTGCTGCGCGCCGCCGACCTGCTGCTCCGCCGGGACGCCGCCGACCTGGTGCTGCTCGGGTCGCCGCGCGCGGTCGCGGCCCGGGCGGCCGACCTCGGGCTGGACCTGGGCGCGGCCCGGGTGGTGGACCCCGAGGCCTCCCCGGAGCTGGTGGAGCTGTTCGCCGAGGAGTACGCGCGGCTGCGCGCGCACAAGGGCGTCACCGCCGAGCTCGCCCGGGACACCGTCCGGGAGATCTCCTACTTCGGCACGCTCATGGTGCACTGCGGCATGGCCGACGGGATGGTCTCCGGCGCGGTGCACACCACCGCGCAGACCATCCGCCCCTCCTTCGAGGTGCTCCGCACGTCCCTGGTGTCCAGCGTGTTCTTCATGCTGCTGGCCGACCGGGTGCTGGTCTACGCCGACTGCGCGGTCAACCCCGACCCGACCGCCGAGCAGCTCGCCGACATCGCCGTCGACTCGGCCGCCACCGCGGCCCGGTTCGGGGTGCAGCCGCGGGTGGCGATGCTGTCCTACTCCACCGGGGCCTCGGGCGCCGGCGCCGACGTGGACAAGGTGCGCCGCGCCACCGACCTGGTCCGCGAGCGCGCCCCGGAGCTCCCGGTGGAGGGGCCGATCCAGTACGACGCCGCGATCGACCCCGGGGTGGCCCGCACCAAGCTGCCGGACAGCGAGGTCGCCGGGCACGCCACCGTGTTCATCGTGCCCGACCTCAACACCGGCAACATCCTCTACAAGGGCGTGCAGCGCAGCGCCGGGGCGGTCGCGGTCGGCCCGGTCCTGCAGGGGCTGCGCAAGCCGGTCAACGACCTGTCCCGGGGGGCGCTGGTGCAGGACATCGTGAACACCGTCGCGATCACCGCGGTGCAGGCGCAGCCGGGCCCCGGGTCCGGCTGAGGACCCGGGGCCCGGCGGGGGAGCGGGGCCGGCCGCGGCTACTGCCCGGCGGCCTTCTCCGGCGCCTGGGTCCCCTGGTGCATCGGCGACTCGCCGAAGGACAGCTCGAAGTCGGGGGTGTCCGCGATGAGCGACCGGGTGTAGTCGTGCTCCGGCGCCGACATCACCTCCCCGACCGGCCCGTACTCCACGATCTCGCCCTTGTTCAGCACCGCGACCTTCTGCGCGATGTTGGAGACCAGCGCGATGTTGTGCGTCACGAACAGCAGCGCCATCCCGTCGTCCTGCAGGGCGCGCAGCAGCTTGACGATCTCGGCCTGCACCGACACGTCCAGCGCCGAGGTGATCTCGTCGCAGATCAGCAGGTCGGGGCGGGTCGCGATGGCGCGGGCGATGTTGATCCGCTGCCGCTCGCCGCCGCTGAGCTGGTCGGGGAAGCGGGCCGCATAGGAGGCCGGCAGCGCGGCGCGCTCCAGCGCCTCGTGCACCACCGCGTCGGGGTCCTCCGGCCGGCCCATCAGGTGCGTGTAGGGGGCCAGCACGAGGTCGCGCACCCGCTTGCGCGGGTTCAGCGCCTCGTAGGGGTTCTGGAAGATGTACTGCACCCGGCGGCGCTGCTCGGCGGTGCGCCGGTAGCTGCTGGTGGCCAGCTGCTCGCCGTCCAGCAGCAGGCCGCCGCTGAACTGGGTGTGCAGCCCGGCGACCGAGCGGGACAGCGTGGTCTTGCCCGACCCGGACTCGCCCAGCAGCGCCACGCACTCGCCGCGCCGCACCTGCACGTCGATGCCGTGCAGCACGGTGGTGGAGCCGTACCCGGCCTGCAGCCCGGAGATCTGCAGCAGCGGCTCGCCGCCGTCGTCCTCCGGCTCGGCGTGCCCGGTGGTCTTGAGCAGCGGGACCGCGCGCAGCAGCCGCCGGGTGTACTCGTGCTCGGGGTCGGCCAGCACCTCGGCCGCCTTGCCGCGCTCGACCACCTCGCCCCGGTACATCACCGCGATGTCGTCGGCCAGGTCGGCGACGACCGCCATGTCGTGGCTGATGTAGACGCCCGCGGTGCCGTGCTGCCGGGTCCTGTGCCGGATGGTCTCCAGCACGTGCGCCTGGGTGGTGACGTCCAGACCGGTGGTGGGCTCGTCCATCACGATGACGTCCGGCCGGTCGGCGAAGGCCATCGCGATGGCGACGCGCTGCTGCTGCCCGCCGGAGAGCTGGTGCGGGTAGCGGGCGAGGAACGCGTCGTCGTCGGGGAGCGCGACCTCGCGCAGCACCTCGCGGACCCGGTCGGCCTTGCCGCCCTGCTCCTCCTCGTTCCAGGAGTGCAGCGCCTCGGTCAGCTGGGTGCGCAGCCGCAGCGCCGGGTTGAGCGCCGAGGCCGGGGACTGCGGGATGTAGGCGATCGCCCGCCCGCGCAGCCGGCGCACCCCGGCCTCGGACAGGCCGGCCAGGTCCGTGCCGGCCACCTCGACCGAGCCGGCGGCGACCTCGGTGGCGCGCTTGCAGTGCGCCAGCAGAGACAGCCCCAGCGTGGTCTTGCCGGAGCCGGACTCGCCGACCAGGCCGCAGATCTCGCCGCGCCGCACGGTCAGCGTGATGTCGGAGATGATCTCCACGTCGGAGGGGCGCCCGATGACGGTCAGGCCCTGCACGCTCAGTGCGAGCTCCGCCTCCTGCTGCGGGTTGCCGCTCATTACTTCTCCACCCCTCGGTCGATGCCGATGGACGCGCGGGAGAGCCCGTCGGTGATCAGGTTGGCGCCGATGGTCAGGACCGCGACCGCGGCCACCGGGAGGACGACCGCCCACGGCTGGACGGTGATGGCCACCCGGCCCTCGTTGATCATCAGGCCCCAGTCGGCGGTCGGCGGCTGCAGGCCCATGCCGAGGAAGCTCAGCGTGGCGATGGTGCCCACCGAGTAGGTGATCCGCAGCCCCAGCTCGACCAGGAGCGGGCTGGTGATGTTGGGCAGGATCTCGGTGGCCATGATCCGCCACCGGGGCACGCCGATCGCCTCGGCGGACTTGATGAAGTCCTGTTCGACCACCTTCAGCGTCGCCTCGCGGACCACCCGGGCGACCCGGTTGGCGTGCGAGACGGCGATGATCACCACGATCAGCCAGACCCGCGGGCCCAGGATGGACAGCAGCAGCAGCGCCAGCACCAGCTGCGGGAAGGCCAGCAGCATGTCGTTGGTGCGCATGAGCAGCTCGTCGGCCCAGTTGCGCAGGTAGCCGGCGACGATGCCGACGACCGCGCCGGCCGCCACGCCCGCCAGGGCGGACAGCACGGCGATGGCCACCAGGGTGTAGCCGCCGTGCAGGAACCGGCTGAACACGTCGCGCCCGACGTTGTCGGTGCCGAACAGGGCCCCGTCGATGCCGGTGGCGTTGGGCGTGCCGGCCATGGCGGTCGGGCTGTACGGGCTGACGAACGGCCCGATGACGGCGACCAGCAGGACGGCGGCGGTCAGCACGACGCCGATCTTGGTGCGGTGGTAGCGCCAGGCGGTGCGGAGCAGTCCGGGGCGGCGCGGCGGGGCGGCGGACTCGGGGGCCGCGGCCGCGGCGGTAGCGGTGCTCATCTCGACGACACCCTCACCTTCGGGTTGGCGGCCAGGCCGACGATGTCGGCCAGCAGGTTGACCACCACGTAGACGACGGCGATCAGCAGGGTCACGGCCTGGATGACCGGGAGGTTGCGGGCCTCGATCGCCTCCATCAGGGCCTTGCCGATGCCCGGGAAGTTGAACAGGAACTCGATCGCGACCACGCCGCCGGCCAGCCAGCCCAGCTGGAGCGCGATGACCTGGGCCACCGGGCCGATGGCGTTCGGCGCGGCGTGCCGCCAGATGACGGTCCGCTCCGGCAGCCCCTTGAGCCGGGCCTGCTGGACGTACTCGCTCTCCAGCACCTCGATCATCGAGGCCCGCATCATCCGGATGATCGGCGGGCTGACCGCGATGCCCAGGGTGAGCACCGGCAGCACCAGCTGGTCCGGGCTGGACAGCACGTCCTCGGAGCTGCCGGCGTAGACCGCGGGCAGCACCTGCAGCGCGCCGGTGGCCAGCAGCAGGATCAGCACGATGCCCACGGCGAACTCGGGCACGGCCGCCAGCACCAGGGTGACCATGGAGGAGGTGTGGTCGAACCGGCGGTCGCGGCGGAGCGCGGCGAAGGCCCCGATCGCCATCGCGATCGGCGCGGCGATCACCGCGGTGATCAGCATCAGGGTGAGGCTGGCCTGGATCCGCGGGCCGAGCAGCTCGGCCACGGGCATGCCGCCGGCCAGTGAGGTGCCGAAGTCGAACACCACGGCGCCGGCCAGCCAGTGCCAGTACTGCAGGGCGAGCGGCTGGTCGAGGTTGAGCTGCTGGCGCAGCGCCTCCAGGCGGGCCGGGTCGGCGGCCTCCCGGCCCAGGATGGCCTGGGCCGGGTCGCTCGGGAGCGCCTGCGTCGCCCCGAAGACCACGAGTGAGACCACGAAGAGGGTCAGCACCCCGTAGCCGAGGCGGTACAGGATCAGACGTGTCATGGGAGGACCTTCGGGTCGCTGCGGACGTGGGAAGCGTGGCGAGGCCGCCCGGTCAGGCCTCCATCGTCACGGCGTGGAAGTTGTAGCCGCCCAGCGGGTGCCCGACGACCGAGGGCTCGAAGCCCTTCACCTTCTTGCTGAGCCCGTCGATCATGCTCGGGAAGCCCCAGACGATGTAGCCGCCGCGCTCGTACTCGATCTCCATCGCCTTCTTGATCAGCTCACCGCGCTTCTCGTCGTCCACGGTGGCGCGGGCCTTGTCGGCCAGCTCGATCCACTCCTCGTCGTCCCAGTGCGTCTCGTTGAACGGCGCACCGGGGTAGGTGCCCTGGGCGGCCTGGGTGAGGTAGTGGCGCGCGCTCCAGAAGTCCTGGGCGAAGGTCCACTCGAGGTAGTTGTCCCCGTAGAACTCCTCGCTGGTGACCCGCTTCAGCTTGACCGTGACGCCGGCCTCCTTGGCCTGCTCCTGGAAGACCTGGGCGGCGGACTCCGCGCCCGCGCTGATCGGACCGGTGACCAGCTCGACCTCGAGGTCGTCCTCGTAGCCGGCCTCCTTGAGCAGCTTGCGGGCCTCCTTGATGTCCTGCTCGCGCTGCGGGAGGTCGTCGTTGTAGTACGGGTCGAACCGGGAGTACATGTCGTTGCCGATCAGGCCGTAGCCGTTCAGGGCCTGGTCGATCATCTGCTGGCGGTCGACGATGAGCCGGAACGCCTGGCGCACCTTCACGTCGTCGAACGGCTCCTTGTCCACCCGCATGGTGAACGGGAGCCACATGCCCGACTCCGACTCCAGGATCTGCAGGTTCTCGTTGCCCTCGATGACCTCGATCTGGCTGTGCGGAACCTGGGCGATCACCTCGACCTGGCCGCTGACCAGGGCGTTGACCCGGGCGCTCTCGTCGGAGAAGTTGATGATCTCCAGCTCGTCGATCTTGGGCCGGCCGTCCCAGAAGTCGTCGAAGGCGGAGAAGACGCTGCGCTCGCCCTTGGTGAGCTCCTCGAACTTGAACGGGCCCGCGCCGACCGGGCTCTCCGGGTCGTAGCCCTCGGGGACCAGGCCCATCGCGTATTCGGCGCAGAGCTCCTTGAAGGTGACGTAGGGCTCCTCGAACGGGATCTCGACGGTCAGGTCGTCGACCTTCTTCAGGTCGTCCCGCTTCATCTTCGACAGCTGCTCGGCGCTGGTGCCCGGGCGGTCGGGGTCGGTGATCCGCTCCAGGGTGAAGATGAGCGCGTCGGCGTTGACCGGCGAGCCGTCGTGGAAGGTCAGCCCCTCCTTGAGCTTGGCCGTCCAGACGTCGGCCTCCTCGTTGGGCTCCAGCGACTCGGCCAGCGCCATCTGCACGGTGAAGTCGGAGGCGAACCGGCACAGCCCGGCGTAGAGGTTGTAGACCCGGGCGATGTCGGGGTTGTCGGTGGGCTGGTGGGCGTCGACGGTGTCGTTGGACGAGCCGCCCGCCACCCCGACGCGGAGCCGCCCGCCGCCGGAGCCGGAGCCGCCCGAGCCGCCGCCGCAGGCGGCCAGGGCCGGAACGAAGACGGCGCCGGCCGCTCCGGCCATCAGGACGGTTCTGCGGCTCGGCGCCGGTCCGGTCTTCGCGCTGGGACGCTGATGGCCGGACTCGTTGGGGATGGACGACACGGGACACCTCGGTTCGCGCTCGGGGCAGGACAGGGGCGCCGGCCCGGCCGCCGGGCCGGTGGGACGGCTGACCGGGTGGGGGAGGGTGGCACCCGTCGGAGCGGGCGGGCGGCCCGCGCCGACCCAACTGATAGTCATCACCCCGAACAGAGACGTCAAACCGTGTTCAAGTGGGCGCACTGCGTGATAACGGGTGTGATGGAGGCCCGCTCCGTATTTTGTACGGAGCGTAACAAAAGCGGGTTTGACGTGCGATTGTGCGATAATCGCAAGTTGCGTTGTGCGCACGGCCGTTCGAATGGCGAAAGAGTGGCCGAGTGCGGTGAAGCTGTCATTCCGGGGTGGGAGTTCGTGATCCAATTGATGCGTTCGAGTCGCTGAACTTTGTTGTTTGAGGTTGATTTCGCCGGTTTTGCGAAATATCAAGCAGTTGTTCGGTGGAACTGTCCCGAGGTCCGGCCGGGCGGTGCGGAACCGGCGGCCGGCCCCCTCTCGGCGGTGCCCTCCCGCGGGCCCGCGGAGAGCGCCGGAGGGCGGGCGGAGCGGGGTGCTCCACCCGCCCTCCGCGGCGGTCCCGGCGGTGCTCAGGTCGGCGTGCCGAGCAGTGCGCGGGAGGCGGCGAGCGCCTCCGGGCCCATCACGAACTCCGGGTCCACCTGCGCCCCCAGGTCGGCCCCGGTGGCGGCCCCGGCCCAGGCCTCGGCGTTGCGCAGGTGGAACTCGACGCCCTGCCGGGTGAACGCCGCCCAGTCCTTCGGGACCGCGTCGACCGCGTCGCGCATCCACGCCAGCGTCTTGAGGTTCTCCGGCTCCAGCTCGCCGAGGCCGGGGTGCGCGCCCTTCTCCATCGACCGCACGAAGCGGGACCGCCCGAAGCAGGCGGCCAGCGCGTCGCCCACGTGCTCGCGGAGGAACGCCTCGTCGGCCTCGTCCTCCACCTTGTTGCCGATGACCATGATGCGCACCCCGTGGTCGCGCGCGTAGTCGGCGTACTGCCGGTAGACGCCGACCCCGCGCAGCGTCGGCTCGGCGACCAGGAAGGTGACGTCGAACCTGGTGAACAGGCCCGAGGCGAAGGAGTCGGCGCCGGCGGTCATGTCCACCACCACGTACTCGCCGGCCCCGTCGACCAGGTGGTTCAGGTACAGCTCGGCCGCGCCGACCTTGGAGTGGTAGCAGGCGACCCCCAGGTCCTCCTCGGTGAACGGGCCGGTGGCCATGAGCACGGCGCCCGCCGCCCGGATGCCGAACCGGCGGTGCACCGGGTTGTCCGGGGAGAGGTCGAGCAGCCGGGAACCGCGCCCCGGGGGCGTCGTCTTCACCATCGTCTCGATGCCGTCGATCCGCGGGTTGGCGCCGCGCAGCAGCCCCTTGATCTCGGCCAGGTGGCCGCCGAGCGGCGGTAGTGCGGCGAGCCGCTCCGCCGGGACGCCGAGCGCCTGGCCGAGGTTCTGGTTGATGTCGGCGTCGATCGCCGCGACGGTGTGCCCGGCGTCCGCGAGGAACCGGGTGAACAGCGCGGAGAGGGTGGTCTTGCCGCTGCCGCCCTTGCCGGCGAACGCGATCTTCATGGGTCGGCCTTCCGTGACGTGGTTCGGGCGCGCCGCCGGGCGGTCCCGGGCGGCGCGGACGTGGCCCCGAGGGGGCGGAACGAAGTGAATGGCAACGATTATCGTTCCTGAACCGGGCCGTGTCAGCCATTTCACCGATCCGGCCGCGCCGCGTGTCCCGGCCGGAGCGGTCGGGGCGGCCGGATGCCGGGGGAGCCCGGAATACCAGGAAGGCGCAGGTCGGGCGGGGCGCATCCGGCCCGGCCGGCGCCTTTGTCGTATCCCGGGGGGACACGGGCCCGCGTTTTGTGAGGTATCCGAGATCAATCGGGCCCCGGTGTGCTGTCCTGGTCATGGTGCGCCGTTGTCTAAGGTGAGGCCAGCGGCTACCGCCGTCCGGTGATGGGAGTGACACGGGGATGACCGAATCGCAGCGACTTCGGGAATACGCCGCTGCCGACCCCTTGCGCGATCTGGAGGCGGGCGAGTTCACCGAAGAGGCCGCCACCGATCACACGGTGTGGAGCTGCGTCGGTAACCTCACCGCGGTCCGCTCCATCCGCGCCCGCGTCCGCGACTTCCTGGAGGGCGTCCAGGGCCCCTGCGAGGCGGTCGACGACGCCGAGCTGGCCGCCAGCGAACTGGCCACCAACGCCCTGCTGCACTCCCGCTCCGGCCAGGTCGGCGGGGTGATGACCCTGTTCATCCGCTCCGACCGCGGCTGCGTCCGGGTGGCCGTCGCCGACCAGGGCGAGAAGCAGCCCGACGGCGTCGGCGCCGACGGGGTGCTGCGCGAGTCCGACGGGGACTACGGCCGCGGCAAGCTCATCATCGAGAGCTGCACCTCCCGCAGCGGCGAGTACTGGACCGACAGCACCCACGTCGCCTGGTTCGAGATCGACCTCCCCGGCTCCTGAGCCTTCCCGCCGCCCCGGTCCGCGGCAGCGGGGCGCGCGCCGCGCCCCGCCCGCCCCGGGAGGAGGCCCGCGCCGCCCGCCGGGTCGCGCAGCGCCCCACGGCCGCTGGCGGAGACGGCGCCCCGTGCCGAGATCCGTGACCGGCCCCGGCCCGCCGGCCGGGACCGCCCCGGTGGACCTGCACCGGGCGGGGCCCTCCCGCAAGGGCGGCGGGAGAGTCCTCTCCGGGCGCCTCCGCACCCCGCCGCGGCCCGCCGGAGGCGCTCTGGCGGGCGGACCGCGGCGAGGGGCGCCCGGAGCCCGGACGCGGGTCCCGGCGACGGTCCCGGCGGCCCTGCGGTCCACCGGCCGGCACCGGGAAGCGCCCCTTCCCGCCCGCGCGGCGTCGCGACCACCCCCCGGAGAAGGCGTTCCCGGCACCGGCCGAGAGGCGGCGCGTCTCCGGAGCGACCGGGGCGCCCAGAGCGCTCCGCGCGGGCCCCGAGCACGGGGGCGGTCCCGGAGAGCGGCCGTGACCTGTGTAGTCTGCGGCGGCAGACCGCCCGCCGCGGTCCGTCCGGCCGCGGCGGAGGCGGACACGGCGGATCAGAGGCGCCCCGCGGCGGTGCGGCGGCGCATGGAGAGGAGCGCGGGCGGCATGGCGATCGACCCCGTGCTGGAGGAGTACCTCGGCACGCTCACCGAGGTCGTCTTCGACGACGGCCTCGACGTCCCCGGCGAGCGGGCGCGCGAGCGCGAGGAGGCGCTGCGCGCCCCCCGGCTCGCCGAGCCGCACGCGATCGAGGAGCGCGGCGTCCCCGGCCCGGAGGGCGCCCCGGACATCCGGGTCCGCATCTACCGGCCGTCGGCGGAGACCGGGCTTCCGGTCACCGTCTACCTGCACGGCGGCGGGTTCGTCGTGGGCGGGCTGGACACCCACGACAACGCGGTCCGCCTGCTCGCCGAGCAGGCCGGCACGATCGCCGTCTCGGTCGACTACCGGCTCGCCCCCGAGCACCGGTTCCCGGCCGCGGTGGAGGACGCGTTCGCGGCCTACGCCTGGGCGCTGGCCAACGCCGCCGAGCTGGGCGGCGACCCCGAGCGGGTGGCGGTGGCCGGGGACAGCGCAGGCGGCTTCCTGGCCGCCTGCACCGGCCTGCTGGCGGCCGAGCGCGGCCTGCCCGCCCCGCTCTTCCAGCTGCTCGTCTACCCCGGTACCGGAGCCTCCCCCGGCGGCGGGTTCTCCACCTCGGAGGGGGCCGACACCTCCGGCGGGATGAGCGGCGAGGAACTCGGCTGGTACCTGCGGGCCTTCCTCGGCGACCAGGACCTCTCCGCGCTGCCGCCCTACATGCCCCCGGGGCGGGCCGAAGGGCTCTCCGCGCTGCCGCCGACGTTCATCCTCACCGCCGAGCTCGACCCGCTGCGCGCGGACGGCGAGGCCTTCGCCGACCGGCTGCGCGCCGCCGGCGTCCCGGTCGAGGTGAAGGACTCCCCGGGCATGGTGCACAGCTTCCTGCGCTGGATGCACGCGGTCCCGGCGGCCCGCGCCGCCGCGCAGCCCGCCTTCGAGGCCTTCGGCAAGGCCCTCGCCGGCGCACGCGCCACCGGTTGACGGCCCCGGGGCCACCGCACCGGCCCAGCGGAGGCGCCGGTGCGGACGGGCCCTCTCCGCCGGGGCGGGGCGCCCGGTCTCCTGGGCCGTTGATCCGATGGCGATCGGGGCGGCCGTTCCGCCGGGGCCTCCGCCCGCACCGCCCCGCCTGCCGTCGCCCCACCGAGCGGTCCGGGGCCGCTCACCGCTACGGGCCGGAAGGCCGGGACCGGTCGATGAGCCATCGGGGCGGAGCCTTCCGCTCCTCGCCGGATCAGCGGCGCTGAAGGCACCGGATCGTCGATGGGCGGAGGCGGTGGGCGCAGAGAGGCGTTCCGCCGTTCGCTCCCCGAGCCCTGGTGCGGGCTCTCCCGGCAGGGATCCGGAGAGGCGCCGGCCGGACGGCCTCGGGGCCGACCGCTCCTCGGTGCGGCCGTGTGTCCTGTCCCGCTCGTCCCGGGCGGCCGCCGCGGTCGTCTCGGTCGATCCGGGCGCTGAGCGGTGAATCCGCGGCGGCCTGCGCGAACATGGCCTCCGAGACCGACTCCCGGCCTCCGTTGCGCCGCCGGGTGCAGGAGCTCCCGGGTCGACCGGGACGCCGGGCGAAGACGCATGGTCGGAGTGAGAACCATGCGGTTCGGGTGAGATGGAGCAGCAGCCGGGCAGCGCACGGCCTGCCGCCACCCGTCCCCTCCGCAACCGGGGGCAGGGGCGGCGCGGTGCCGAGCCCTTCCTCCGCCCGCGAACCCGGTGAGGGCCGTCGACCTGAGGGGATCTCCGGGGCGGTCGTGCGAGGCCCCGCGTTCTCGCCCTCCTCGATTGACCCGCCGAGGCGTCGCCCCTAGACTCGCCAAGCATTTGCTTGGTGACTTGGAGGGTGCCGTGCGCTTCGGAGTCCCCCTCGGCCTGGTCCACCCGGACGGCTGGCACGACCTGGCCGTCGCCGCAGACGAGCTCGGCTTCGACTCGGTATGGCTTCCCGAGCACCTGGTGCTGGCCACCGGGGCCGGCATGCGGGGGTATCCCGGCGGACGGGCTCCGATCCGGCCGTCCACCCCGCTCTACGACGCCCCGGTCCGGCTGGCCGCGCTGGCCGCGGCGACCCGCGCCGTCCGGCTGGGGACCGCCGTCTACCTGCTCGGGCTGCGCCATCCCCTGGCCAGCGCCCGTGCGTTCGCGACCCTGGACGGGATCGCCGGCGGCCGGACCGTGCTCGGCGTCGGGGCCGGCTGGTACCGGGCCGAATGGGACGCGGTCGGGGCGCCCTTCGAGGCGCGCGGGCGCCGGCTGGACGAGGCGATCGGCGTCCTGCGGCGGCTGTGGAGCGAGGAGGCGGTCGCCCACGACGGGCCGCACTTCCCCTTCCCCGAGGTCGCCTTCGAACCGAAGCCGCCCCGGCGCGCCATCCCGATCCTGATCGGCGGGGAGTCCCCGGCCGCACTGCGCAGGGCCGCCCGCAACGACGGATGGATCTCCATGCCCGCCCCGCCGGAGCGGGTGGCCGTCGCCGCCGCCGAGCTCCGCCGGCTGCGCGCCGAGGCCGGCCGGGCCGCCGCGCCGTTCGAGGTGGTGGCGCATGCGGAGGGCGGCTGCCGCCCCGACGAGACCGCCGCCTGGGCCGCGGCGGGCGTGCACACCCTGGTGGTCCGCCCCTGGAAGCGCGGCCGCGACGCCCTCGCCGCGATCGAGCGCTTCGCCCGCGACCACGCCCTCGCCCTCCGCGGTCCCTCGGACGCGGCCGTCCCGCTCGGTCGGACCGTCGGCGGGAGGGGCCGGTGAGCACGGGGGAACGCCCCGCGGCCTTGCGGCGGTGATCCCGGCGTCCTGCCGACGCGGACCGCGCGGCCGCTCGCCCGTCCGAAGCGCCACGGGGGCGCCCCTCCGGCCGGCTGCGGTCCCGGTGCTCCACCGGAGCGGGGCCGGCCGGAGCCCCACCGCGCGGACGGGGCCTGCGGGGGCCGGTCCGGTCAGCGGATGCGGGACGGGGCGGGGGAGCTTCGGACGGTGGCCTCCGGGGGGTTCTCGGAGCCGGCGATGGTGGAGACCGAGGCGCCGCTCCACAGCGCGGCCGCGGTGAGGGCGATCCGGTCGCGTTCCGGAGTGAGCGGGTCGAGGGCCACCGTGTCCGCGGCGCCGAGGTCCAGATCCCGCTGCAGTTCCGCCCGGCGGCGGAGCAGGTCGGCGCGGGTGTGCAGGACGGTCCGCAGCCGCCCGCCGGTCAGGCGGTGGTCCAGCAGGGCGCCCTCGGCGCGCCCTCCGCGGGCACCGGAGGGCGGGCCGGCGATGTCGGCGGCGAGCGCGTCCGGGGCCGCCGCGGGGCCGGGCAGCAGCAGCTCGTCGAAGGGCGTGGTCCCCGGTACCCGGCCGAAGGCGAGCACCTGCCGGACCCGGGACCGGTCGGCCAGCTGCAGGGCGGTGCCGGCCAGCGACGCGTCGGCGATCACCATCCGGGTCTCGGTGGCGGTGAGCAGGTGGACCAGGGCGGGGGAGGGCGTTTCCGCGTAGAGCGGCAGCGCCGCGCCGTCCGCGGCCAGCACGGTGAACAGCGCCATCAGCCGGTCCGGCGAGTGCGGGCAGAGCACCGCGGTCACGTCGCCGGGGCGGGACCCCCTGATCCGCAGCCCGGCCGCGGCGCGTTCCACGGTGGAGGCGAAGACGGCGCCGGGTATGCGCTGGCCGCCGGGGGCCGAGACGGCCGGGGAGAGGGCCGAGGAGCGGAGCCGGTCGAGCAGCCCGCCGGTGAGCGACGCCGCGGGAGCACCTCCGTCGGAAGCGGGGATCGGGTGGTGCCTCATGGGGTGGTGTCCCTTCGAGCGAGGTGGCTCCTGCCGCCGGCCGCCCGTCCGCCCCCGCGCGGCCCGGGACCGAGCGGTGGCCGCCGGAGGGCGGCGCGCGGGACGCCCCCGCGCCGCCTGCGCCAGCCGGGCTCGTCACGCCCCCTCCACGTGGCGAGCCCGGTAGCGCCGTGTCCGCCGCCCCGGGTGTCTCCCCTCTCCGCACCCGGGGGCGGGCGGTCCTCCAGCGAATCCGCGGTGCCGGAACGGGCCTCCGCCTCGCGCCCCCGAGAGGTGGCGAAGCGGGGTCGTGCGGCCCGGACGGCCTCGGCCGGACTTCGCGGAGCCCCGGAGGCTCGCACCTCCAAGGCCCGCGGGGCGGCCCGCCGCCCGCCGCCGGGACGGGCGGGGAGCGCGTCCCCATGCCCATGACACTAGCGCCTTCCCGCGCGTTTGCACATGCATCCACGTGTGCAGCTGCATATGTATTTTCTGTGCTGAGGCGGGCGCGTCCACTGGAAGGGCAGGTCAGAGCCGTGCTAATCGGGGAGGGAGGCCTTCGCGATCCACGCGGCGATCTGCTTGCGGGAGTGGAACCCGAGCTTGCGGTTGATGTTGGCGACGTGCCGCGCGACGGTCGCCGGAGTGATGTAGAGCCGCTCGGAGATCTCCCGGTTGCCCATGCCCCGCGCGACGAGGCGGGCGATCTCCCGCTCGCGCGGGGTGAGCGCGCGCCGGGTCGGCCGCGGCCCCTTCCGCTCCGGCTGGCGCTGCCGGGGCAGCCGGCCGGTCTCGGTGATCCGCAGCGCCAGCGCGACGGCCTCGTCCACCGGCAGCCGGCGCCCCTCGCGCAGCAGCGAGGAGAGCGTCTCGGAGTCGATGCCGAGCTCCTCGCCCTTGACCGCCAGCGGGCGCGGGGCGCGCCCGGGTTCGGCCCGCTCGCGCAGCGCCGCGGCGGCGCCGGCCAGAATGCAGCCGCCGCGGACCTCGCCGGCCCCGGCGGCGACCCGCGCGATGGAGGCGAGGCCGACCGCGACCCCGGCCCGCTGCCCGGTGCTCTGGCTCAGCAGCAGCCCTTCGGCGAGGTAGTCGTAGGCCTGCGAGGTCGCCCCGAAGGCGTGCGCGACGCGCCCCACCCCGAACAGGCAGCGGGCCAGCTCGGGGGCGGCGCCGATGTCGCGCTGGATGTCCAGCGACTCCCGGTAGCAGCGGTCCGCCACGGCGATGTCGTTCTGCCGCTCGGCCGCGGTGGCCTGGCCGAGCAGCGACACCCCGACGCCCCAGCGGTGGTCCATGCCGCGCAGGATCATCAGCGCCGCGTTGTACAGCGCGTCCGCCTCGGCGAAGTCGCCGTGCCGGGCGGCCAGCGCCCCCTGGGTGCTCAGCGCGATGGCCTCGTTCCACAGGTCCCCGGTCCGCCGGGCGAGCGCCAGGGTCCGCTCCAGGCGCCCGGCGGCCTCCTCTGCCGTCCCGGAGCGCAGCGCGGCCAGTGCGAGGATGTTCAGCGCGGCGGCCTCCGCCGGCTCGTCGCCGACCTCCTCGGCCAGGCTCAGCGCGGTGCGCCCGTGGTGCCGGGCGGAGTCCAGGTCGCCGCGGGCCCAGGAGAGCTCGGCCGCGCTCACCGAGGCGCGGGCGCGCACCGCGGCGGAGCCGCCCGGCATGGCCAGGAACCGCTCGGTCCAGCCCATGCCCTCGGTGAAGTGGTAGCCGGTGCCCCAGTAGGGGCGCAGCGCGGCGCAGAACCGCAGCCCCTCCTCGGTGTCGCGGCGCCCGGCCGTCCAGTGCAGGGCGGCGCGGATGTCGTCGTACTCGACCGAGGCGAGCAGCCACTGCGCGAACCGCTCCGCCCAGGGCATGAGCCGGCCGGCCACCGAGGAGGCGCCCATCTCCTCGGTGATGCGCAGCATGTGGTCGCGGTGGCGCAGGCGCACCGCCTCCTCCTCGCCGGCCGCGGCCAGCCGCTCGGCTGCGAAGGCGCGCACCACACCGGGCAGGCGGTAGCGGACCCGCCCCTGGAACTCCCGGGTGAGCGCGATGAGGGACCGCTCGGCCAGCGAGGAGACCAGGTCCAGTACGGCGTCCTCGGGCAGGGCCGGGTCCGGGCAGACCCGCTCGGCCGACTCCAGGGTCCAGTCGGCGAAGACCGACAGCCGGCGCAGCAGCACCCGCTCCTCCTCGCCGAGCAGGGCGTGGCTCTGCTCCAGCGCGGCGCGGAGCAGCCGGGCCCGGGGCGCGGGCCGGGCCGGTTCGGCCTCCCGGGGGCGCGGGGGTTCGGCCCGCCGCATGTGCGAGGGCTCTTCCCGCGGCCCGGGCGGAGGGGCTCCGGACGGGTGCAGCGCCTCGGCCAGCAGCGCCTCGGCCCGCCGCACGGGCATCCGCCGCAGCCAGGCGGCGACCAGCTCGAGGGCGAGCGGGACGCCGTCCAGCAGCCGGCAGATCCGGGTGGCGGAGGCGACCGACTCCGGGTCGGCGGAGAAGTCCGGGTCGGCGGTGCGGGCCCGGTCCAGGAAGAGCCGGACGGCCTCGGCCTCGCGCGGGTCGCCCTCCTCGCCGGGCAGCGCCAGCGGCGGCACGTGCCAGACCGCCTCCCCCGGCAGGCCGAGCGGGGCGCCGGCGGTGATCAGCAGGGTCACCTCGGGGCAGGCCCCGGTCAGCGCGGCGCCCAGCTCGGCGACGTCCGCGGCGGCGCGGGTGCAGTCGTCCAGGATGAGCAGCACCCGCCGGGTGCGCAGCGCGTCGCGGAGCGTCTCGGCCAGCGGGCGCCCGGTCTCCTCGGTGACCCCGACGGCCGCGGCCACCCGGGCGGCGATCTCGTGCGGGGTGGACACCCCCGCCATCTCGGCCAGCCAGACGCCGTCCCGGAAGGCGGCGGTGGCGTGCGCGGCGACCCGCAGCGCCAGCCGGGTCTTGCCGACCCCGCCGACCCCGCAGAGGGTGACCACCCGGTCGGCGGCGAGCAGGCGGAGCAGATCGCCGAGGTCGCGCTCGCGGCCGATGAAGCTGTCGGATTCCTGGGGGAGGTTCTGCCGCGCGGGCGCGGTTCGAGGTGCCATGGCCATCACGCGATCAGGCGGTCGGGGGCCGCTCTCACCTTGCCTGAGGGTAAGGGCGTCAGCTGCGGGTCGGAGGGGCGGGGGGATCGTGTGCGGCAGGTGCCCGGCCGAGGGGCCCGGGGTCGCCGGGGGTCGTTCAGCAGGGGTCCGGTAAGGGTTCCATGACGGTCGTCTGCAGGGCTCTGTGCTCTGTTCTTAGTGGGTGGGCCGCGGTCGTGCAAGCGATACGGCGGAATCGGAGGCGATCCGGCGGAATCACGGGGAGTGCGGGCGTATGCGCGGTGTGCACCGGGCCGGGCGGCCCGGTGCGGGTCAGGGGGCGAGTCCGTTGCGCTGCACCCACTCGGCGAGCTGGGTGCGCGAGGTGAACAGCAGCTTGCGGAAGATGTTGGCGATGTGCCGGGCCACGGTCGCCTGGCTGATGGTGAGCCGGTCGGCGATCTCCCGGTTGGACAGGCCCTTGCTGACCAGCACCGAGATCTCCTTCTCCCGGCGGGTGAGCAGGGAGGGCAGCGCCCTGCGCGGCGTCGGGAAGTACAGGGCGCGCTCCACCACCTGCTCCAGCGGCAGCGCCCGCCAGGCATTCCAGGCCTGCTCCGCGGCCTCCTCGGAGAGCACCGCCGCCGCCTCGGCGCGGACCGCTTCGGCGTGCGGTGCGGACAGGCCCAGCGAGGCGCGCAGCGCGGCCCCCGCCCCGGCGAGCGACGCGGCCCGCTCCGGCTGCTCCTCGGCGGCGGCGAGCCCGCCGAGCGCCTCCAGGGCGCGGGCCACCGCCAGCCTGCGCCCGCTGGCGACGCTCAGCCGCAGGCAGGAGGAGAGCCGTCGGCGGGCGCCGGAGACGTCGCCCCGGGCCAGGTCCAGGTAGCCCAGGCCGGCGGTGCAGCGGGCGATGTCGGGCAGCAGCTCCATCTCGACGAAGACGTTGAGCGCCTCGCCCAGCTGCCGGGCGGCGGCCTCCATGTCGCCCCGCCGGGTGGAGACCACGCCCAGCGCGTTGAGGCAGCGGGCCACGCACCAGCGGTCGCCCATCTCCTGGCCGATCGCGATGCCGCGGGTCAGGAAGACCTCGGAGGAGTCGAAGTCGCCGCGGGAGCGCGCCACCTGGGACAGCGCGCCCAGCGAGCAGATCTCGGTGAGCCGCTCGCCGGAGGCGACCGCCAGCCGCAGCGCCCGGCGGCCGTGCCGCAGCGCCTCGGCGCCCTCCCCCTGGCGCAGCGCGGCCATCGCCAGCGCGGTGTGCGCGATGCCCCGCGCCGGATCGTCGTCGCAGGCGTCCGCGGTCTCCAGGGCGTCCCAGGCGGCGGAGGCGGCCTCCTTCGGCCCCTCCAGCGCCAGCAGCAGCTCGGAGCGGACCGCCGCGGCCCGCGCGCGCACGGGGGTGCGCGCCGCGGGCACCGCGAGCAGCCGCTCCAGCCGGGTGCGGGCCTGGCCCTGCAGGCCGCGCACGAACCAGTGGAAGCGCAGCGCCACGCAGATCCGCAGGCCCTCCTGGACCAGGCCGAGCGGCACCGCGCGGTCCAGCATCTGCAGGGTGTTCTCCAGGCACCGGTCGAGCATGCGGATGCCGAGCATCCGCTCCGCCCAGGGGACCCGGCCGGAGAGGCGGGCGGCGAGCCCTTCCAGGAGGGGGGCCGCGGTGGTCAGCATCCGCCGCCAGACCTCGTCCTCCTCGCCCGCCTCGGCGAGCTTCTCCGCGGCGAAGGCGCGCACCGTCTCGGTCATCCGGTAGGTGACCGCGCCGTCGGCGTGGGTGTCCGCGGTGACCAGCGACTTGTCCACCAGGGCGGCGTGCACCCGGTCGGCGTGCTCGGCGGGGACCTCGCGGTAGCCGCACACCGGCGCCACCTTGTCGGCGGTCCACACGCAGAACACCGCCAGGCGGCGGAAGAGCACCCGCTCGGCCGGGCTGAGCAGGCCGTGGCTCCACTCCAGGGCGGCGCGCATGGTGCGCTGCCGGGGCGGCAGGCCGTCCGCGCCGGTGGCGAGCAGCCGGAACCGGTCGTCCAGCCGCTCCAGCACCTGCTCGGCGGAGAGCACCCGTACCCGGGCCGCCGCCAGTTCCAGGGCGAGCGGGACGCCCTCCAGCATCCGGCAGATGCGCAGCACCGCCTCGGTGTTGCCGGGGGTCAGCCGGAAGCCGGGCCGGGCCGCGGTGGCGCGGTCGACGAAGAGCCGGACCGCCTCGTAGCGCAGCGCCTCCTCGGGGGAGCAGGCCGGTTCGGGGCGGGCCTCACCGGACGGGGAGGGCGCGGCGGGCGGCGGCAGGGCGAGCGGGGGGACCCGCCAGACGAGCTCGCGCTCGACCCGGAGCGGCTCCCGCCCGGTGGCCAGGATGTGCAGCCGGGGGCAGGCGGCGAGCAGCTCCTCGCACAGCTTGCCCAGGGCGGGGGTGAGGTGCTCGCAGGTGTCCAGCAGGAGCAGTACGGAGCGGGAGCGCAGCGCCATCGCGACCGACTCCGCGGCGGAGACCTCCGCGCTCTCCGGGACGCCGAGCGCGTGTCCGATCGCGGCGGCCGCCTGCTCCGGGACGGAGACCCGGCTCAGGTCGACGAAGCGGACGCCGTGCTCGAAGGCGGGCAGCGCGGCCTCGGCGACGCGGACCGCGAGCAGGGTCTTGCCGATGCCGCCCGCCCCGACGAGGGACACCGAGCGCGTGTTCCGGACGATCCGGAGGAGGTCGGCGACGTCCCGTTCGCGGCCGATGGGGGCGGCGGACAAGGGCAGATTATGGTGGGGGTCTGACATGGCCTCGTTCACACTGGGGCGACCGCGACAAGGGGACGCCGCGGGCCGCGGCGGCGGCCTGTGCCGTCCTTCGCGCCAAGTCTTCCACGGGGTGCGGGCGGTGTTCGCGGATTGGCCGGTTCCGGCAGGCGCGGACGGGACGTCGCTGGTGGGAGGCGGAGAGCGGCTACCCGGACGACGCGATCTGCTACCGCGGGTAACGGGTGTCGCGGGGAGGCCCGGCCGGCCCCGGGCCGGTGGCGGCGGACGGCCGCCGGAGCGGCGGCCGCGATGCCGCGGGAGGGGGGAGCGCCCCGCCGGGGCCGCCGGACCGGGCCGGCGGCGGCGCCGCGACCGGACCCGGCCGCGGCGCCGCGCTCAGCCGGCGGCCGGCCGCTCCCAGGTGCCCGGGTCGGCCGCGTACTGCTCGCCGGTGCCCATGTCCTTGACCTCGTGCGGCTTGCCGTCGCCGAACGGCGGGAACCAGACGAAGGGGATGCCCTTCTTCGACGCGTACTGCACCTGCTTGCCCACCTTGGAGGCCTGGTGGAAGACCTCGGTGTTGAACCCGCGCCCGCGGAGCAGCGCGCCGGTGCGCAGGGCCTCGCCGCGGCGCTCGTCGGAGGGGACGACCACCAGCACGTCGGTCGGGCAGGTCCGCCCGCCGGACAGCCGCCCCTCGGCGACGAGCTTGGCGAAGATGCGGGTCAGCCCGATGGAGATGCCCACCCCGGGCAGCCGCCGCCGGATGAACTGGCCGGCCAGGTCGTCGTAGCGGCCGCCGGCGACGATGCTGCCGTAGCCGGGGTCGTCGTCGAAGGCGGCCTCGTACACGGTGCCGGTGTAGTAGTCCAGCCCGCGCGCGATGGACAGGTCGGCCCGCACGCCGCCCTCGATGTCGGCCAGCGAGTCCAGCACGAAGCCGAGCTCCTCCAGGCCCTCGGAGAGCAGCTCGGAGCGGATGCCGAGCTTGCCGACGGCGTCGACCACCGAGCGGTCGGCGCCGCTGATCCGGGCCAGCTCCAGGCAGGTGTCGGCCTGCGCGGAGGTGAGGCCGGCCTCCTCGGTGAGGATGAGGCGGACGCCGTCGTCGCCGATCTTGTGCAGCTTGTCCACGGCTCGGATGACCGCCATCGGGTCGGCGGCGCCGATCCCCTCGTAGCAGCCCTGCAGCACCTTGCGGTTGTTGATGTTGATCGTCCAGGCCGGCAGGTCCAGCCCGGAGAGCACCTCGTGCGCGATGCGCGGCAGCTCGGCGTCGAAGTGCAGCGGCACGCTGTCGACGTTGATCACGTCGATGTCGCACTGGGTGAACTCGCGGTAGCGGCCCTCCTGCGGGCGCTCGCCGCGCCAGACCCGCTGCATCTGGTACCGCTTGAACGGGAAGACCAGGTCGTTGAAGTGCTGGGCGACGTAGCGGGCGAACGGGACCGTCAGGTCGAAGTGCAGGCCCAGGCGGGCCTCGGAGTCGTCACCGTCGTCGTGCACCCGGTGCAGCGTGTAGACCTCCTTGGAGGTCTCGCCCTTGGCCATCAGGACGTCCAGGTTCTCCACCGAGGGCGTCTCGACCGAGGTGAACCCGTAGCGCTCGAAACCCGCCCGGATATGGTCCAGCCAGCGCTGCTCCACGGACCGGGTCTCCGGCAGCCACTCGGGGAAGCCGCTGATGGGGGTCGGGCGGATGACGCGCTGATCGGACATCGGTTCGGTTGGCTCCTTCGGCCGGTACAGGACTGCGACCAATGGTAGGCCCTGCGCCGAGGTGCGGCCGAACCGGCGGAGCCGGGCGCGCGGCCGCGGAACGGCACGTCACCGCCGGTGCGGGAGCACGGCCTCAGGGAGGCGGCGGAGAGGGGCCCGGCCCTTGCGCTTCGGAGGCCGGCGGAGGCGGCGGCCGGCGTCGG
>Ga0079224_100000641_pt1 | contig 35611 bp, 31 predicted proteins | sample Stecom2015_FD_80414 | JGI IMG/M metagenome (GOLD analysis project Ga0079224, IMG submission 80414) | Agricultural soil microbial communities from Utah to study Nitrogen management - Steer compost 2015 | ecosystem: Environmental > Terrestrial > Soil > Agricultural land | place: USA: Utah... | reverse complement strand
TCTCTCCAGGCTGACTGCTCCTGGGGGCGCGCTCTGGTTTCGAATCCCGGTGCTTCCGGTTGGGTTCCGCCAGGAGCAAACCCGCGAGCGGTGATGCGGCTGACGAGTAGCAGCCCGTGTGTGTGCGGGTTCCGCTCGCAGCCCCGTTACGGGCGTCAAGCCGCGCCCCCGATCACGCCGTGACAGAACTCGCGTTGATCCTAGGGATCGAAGCAGGTGGCCTCGCCTTCGCGGCGGTGGTGGGCCGAGCTCTGTCGCGGGGCGGACGAGATTCGACCCGCTTCGAGCGCCTCGCGAGCGCCCTCGACCGGGCAGGCCGCGCTGTGCTCGCGCGGTCGGGACGAGACGTCGCCTTCCTGGCGCTGGCGGCGGCGGCCGTCCTCCTGGTTCTCCACGGCTACGTGCTGCCGTTGAGCTCCCGACTGTCGCCGCTCCAAGCAGGGTTCCTCGGCGCCCTCTCCGTCCTCTTGGGGAGTGGGCTCGGATGCGTCGTCGCCTTCGCGGCGACGCGCTTCGGCGTTCGAGCGGGCGTGCAGGCGGCCCACGTCGCGAAGGAGAGCCTCGACAAAGTGCTGCTCCTCGCGGTGCGCTTCGGGGGCTCGGTCGGGCTCGCCGTCGAGGCGCTCGCGTTCATCGGCCTCGCGCTGTTGTTCGGTGTGACCTTCGCGTTGAAGGGCGGCACCACGCTCGACGCGAACACCGCTCTCGCGCTCGCTCAGGAAATCGCGCTGGTGCTGCCGGGCTTCGCGCTCGGTGCCGCGCTCACGGCGCTCGTCGTCCAGCGCGCGGCGGGCACCTACCGCGCCGCCTCCGAGGTTGCGGCGAGCCTCGCCCTCGAGCTCGACGCCGGCCTCTCACGCGACGACCCCCGCAATCCGGGTCTCGTCGGCGAGGTCACCGGAAACCAACTCGGGGGTCACGCCGCGGGTGCCGCGCTCGCCTTCGCGCTCGCGGGGGCGACCCACCTCTCGGCGTTCTTGCTGGCGGCGCGGCTCGTGGCCGACGGGGCGCCCGTCGCCGGGTTGTTCTTGCCCTTCGTCGTGCGCGCCTTGTTCGTCGTTGCCTGCGGCTTCGGCGTCGCGGTGGTGCGCACCCGCGAGATGGAGAATCCGAGCCTGGCCCTCCTGCGCGGGCAGGCGAGCAGCGCGCTGATTGGGCTCGTCGCTCTCCTCGGCACGGCGTCGTGGCTCGGGGGCGAGCACACCGGGCTCTTGTTCTTCGGTGGGTTCCTCGGCGTGGCCGGGAGCCTCCTCGCGACGGTCCCGTCGTTGGTCGGCTTCTTGCGCCGGCGCGAGCTCGGCCCGGACGGCGAACCGTTGCGGGCCGGGTTTGCCGCCTTCGGGGGACTCGGGGTCGGCCTCGAGACAGCGCTCGTTCCGGCGGCGGCGCTGGCGGCCCTCATCCTCTTCGCCGCACAGAGCCCGCCGGAGAGCGGGGCCGCGGCCCTGTTGGCGGGCCTCGCGGGGCTGTCTGCCCTTTCCGGATTGATGCCCCTCGCGGTCGCGGTCGGCACCGTGCGGACCACCGCGACCACCGCGCGCGCACTGGGCGCGCTCGGCGGCAGCGATCCCGAGGCTCAGCGTCGCGTCCAACGCCTCGAAGAGACGCGGCTCGCCGCCCTCGCGGCCCGGGCTGGGCTCGTGCTCACGGCGGGGACGACGACGTTCTTCGCCGCCCTGGCGGTGCCAGGGTTGGCGTCCCTGCCGCCCGACGCGCACGTGAACGTGCTCGAGCCGGTGGTGTTGTGTTCGGGGGTGCTCGGAGCGGCTCTGGTGCTCGCCTATGCGGGCGCCTCCGCCCGGAGCGCGCTGTCCGGGGCGCACGGGTTGTACGTCGAAATCGAGCGCCAAATCCGTGGAATTCCCCAGAACTCTGGCCTCTCACGCATCCCCGAAGACTTCTCCCCGAGCTACAAGGTGTGCGTCGATGCGGCGGAGCGCCTTGCGCGACGGCGCTTGCTGACACACGTTGTGGGGGCATTCGGTGCCCCCGTTGCCTTCGTTCTCGGGATCCGGTTGCTGGGGGGCACGGAAGCTGCCGAGGGTCTCGCGGGCTTCGTGGTGGCCGCCGGGTTCACCGGGTTCGCCGCAGCACTAACGCTGGATGCTGCGCACGCCGTTCTCTCATGGCAGAGGCCGGCGCGGGCCGCGGGGGATGCCCCGATGGCGGCTGCGGGAGAAGCCCTCGCGCTGGTCCTCGGTCACTCCGCCGGTCCTGCCGCCCACGCTCTGGTCCTGGCCACTGCCTGCACCGCTCTCACCATCGCGCCTTTCCTGGGATGATCCCCGATTTCGCCGCTACGCGGCATTTGACCATTCGAGAACTGAACTTGTCCTCTCTCGCCGATGCTCTTTCGACTCTCTCCGACCGAGGCCTCCGACGGCTGCTGGGGGCGCGCACGTTCCTGCGCGGCCTCGACTACGAGAAGCGCCGGGTCGTCGATGAGGTGCACCTCAACGATTCGAGCGCGCAAGGGCGTGTCCGGGGCTCGGACCCCGATCCGTACGAGGTGACGATCCGTCTCGGCGGCGAGGGCATCACGTCGCACTGCACGTGCCCTGCATTTCAGAAGACCGGACAGCACTGCAAGCACGTGGCAGCCCTGCTGATCACGGTCCGCAACAAGGCCCGCCAACAGATTCCGCGTCGCGAGCCGACACCGCCCCAGCTGCCTCAAGCGGCTCCCCCGCCCGTCCCGACCGAGAACGGCAAGGCGGCGCGGCGGCGTGATCGCCGACGCGGGCGCGTTCCCGTGCCGGCGCTGCCGGTCGCCACGACCCACTACGCCACGCCCGCACCCGACGCGAGCGCGCGCGCAACGGGTATCGGCGCGTGGCTCGCGCCCGAAGGCTCCGTCCGCGCGCTCCGGCTCGAGTTCCGCGTCCACGTCCGCCAGGGCGGGCTCACGGTGACCGTGCTGGACATGGAGAACCGCACCCCACTCTTGCCGAGCGTGGCCCTGGGCTGGCAGTCGGTGGCCCCCACTCCGGATCGAGCGGCGCTGCGCGTCCTCGGTCGATTCGAGAGTGGGAACCCCCGCCATCCCGCGGTCGACATCCGTGGCGAAGACGCGGCCGAGCTCTTGCCGCTGCTCCGGGACCGGCGCGTTCTGCTCGAGCCGGCGCTGATGCAGCTCCGCTTCGCGGAAGAGGTGCTCCGCCCGCGCTTCGACCTGGAAATGCTCGGCGACACGATCGTCGCCAAGGCGAGCTTCGAACGCTCGAGCGACGGGCGTCGCTTCCCGCTCACGAGTGGCGGCTGGTTCGAGGGCACGCCGGGCTATCACATCGACACGACGGAGGGGATCGCGCGCCCGCTCGATCACCGGGTATCGCCCGCGGCGCTGCGCCGCCTGCTGCGCAACCCGACCATCGCCGAGCCGGCCTCGGAGCTCATCGGCTTCATCACTTATGGCCTGCCCAAGGTCGCGCTCGAGATCGGGGCCGAGCTGCCGGATTTGTCTCAAGTCGCGGACGTCATCGATCTCGAGCCGCAAATCCGAATGCGCGCGAGCGGCTCGATCACGAATGTCCAGGTCGCGCTCCGTGCGATCTACGGCGATCGCGAGGTCGAGGTGCGCGCCGACGGGATCTCGCCGCCCATCATGATCCTTCCGCCGGAAGAAGGGCAGCGTCGGGCCCGCTGCATCCGCTGCGACATCGCGGCCCAGCAGGGCGCCGCACAGCGCCTGCTCGATCTCGGCCTCAAACCCGACGAGTCGGGCGAGTACTTCGTGGCCGAGGGGCAGGACGCGATCCGCTTCTGGTCCGAGGGCGTCGGCTCGCTCCCGAAGGACTGGGACCTGTACGTGCCGGAAGAGCTCGTGGGCACGCGGGTGCGCACGAAGCCCATCGACATGAACGCGCGCGTCTCGAGCGGCGTGGACTGGCTCAGCCTGAAGATCAGCTACGAGAGCGAAGGCGTCACGGTCGACCGCGCGGAGCTCGAGCGCTGCCTGCGCGAGGGCAAGAAGTACGTGCGGCTCGCCGACAACTCGTATGCGCCCATGGACGCCGAGCGCGTCCGCGGCCTGATCGACCGCGAGATCGAGCTCATCCAGGCGGGAAGGAACGGCAAGATCCCCCTGTCGCAAGCCGGACGCGTCCAGGAGCTGATCCAGCAAGCCGCCGCTGCACAGGTTGCTTCGAGCGCGAAGCAGCTGTTCCAGAAGCTCGCCTCGATCGAGGAGATCAAGGCCGCCAAGAAGCCGAAGGGCCTCAAAGCGACGCTCCGCCCGTATCAGGAGCAGGGCCTCTCCTGGCTCACGTTCCTCCACGAAATCGGCTCGGGCGGCGTCCTCGCCGACGACATGGGTCTCGGCAAGACGATTCAGACCATCGCGCTGCTCCTCGCCGTGAAGAACGAGAAGAAGGAGAAGCCGCTGAAGGCCCTGATCGTCGCGCCGACCAGCGTGGTCACCAACTGGGTGCGCGAGATCGAGCGCTTCGGCCCCTCTCTCACCACGGCGCTCTGGCACGGCGCCGGCCGCAAGGAGCAGCTCGACGAGCTCGACGACGCGAATGTCATCATCACGAGCTATGCGCTGCTCCGACGTGACATCGACTTCTTGAAGAAGCTCCGCCTCGACTACGCGATCCTCGACGAGGCGCAGAACATCAAAAATCCGTTGAGCGCCACCGCTCAGGCCGCCAAAGAGCTGAACGCCGACCGGCGTCTCGCGCTCACCGGTACTCCGATCGAGAACCGCTTGAGCGAGATCTGGTCGATCTTCGAGTTCGTGAGCCCGGGCCTGCTCGGTCCGCTCCAGAAGTTCGAGGAGAAGTACGCGCGGCCCATCGATCAGGGCGACTCGAAGACGGCGGCGCGCCTGCGCGCGACCATCCACCCCTTCATCTTGCGCCGCACGAAGACCGAGGTGGCGAAGGACCTTCCGCCGAAGCTCGAGGTCGACAAGATCGTCGATCTCACGCCCGATCAGCGCGCGATCTACCTGCAGGTCCTCCGTGAGGTGCGCGCCACGGTGCTCGGCGAGGTGGACCGCGTGGGCCTCGCGAAGAGCCAGCTCCACATCCTCTCCGGGCTCACCAAGCTGCGCCAGGCGGCGTGCGATCCGCGCTTGCTCGGCCTCCCGCGTCAGTTCGACGACGAGGACAGCGGCAAGCTGATGGCGATCCGCGAGCTCATCGACGAAGTTCAGTCCGGCGGACACAAGGTGCTCGTGTTCAGCCAGTTCGTCTCGATGCTCAAGCTCATCCGCGACGCCCTCGACGACGACAAGGTCCGCTACGAGTACCTCGACGGAAGCACGACCGACCGCGCCGAGCGCGTGGAGCGCTTCCAGACCGATCCGACGATCCCCGTGTTCTTGATCAGCCTCAAGGCGGGCGGTTCGGGCTTGAACCTCACTGCCGCCGACACGGTCATCCACTTCGATCCGTGGTGGAACCCGGCCGTCGAGGACCAGGCGTCCGATCGCGCGCACCGCATCGGTCAGAAGCGCGTCGTCACGGTGTACCGCCTGGTCGCGGCGGGCACGATCGAGGAGAAGATCCTCGAGCTCAAGAAGAAGAAGAAGGACCTCGTCTCCGCCGTGCTCAGCGAGGACACCGGTGGCGCCAAGACCCTCTCGCGCGAGGACCTCGACGAGCTGTTCCGCATCGACTGAGCCTGGATTTCGGGCTTCCTAGTTCGAGAGCCATGACCCGGGAGCACCTCGGCGAGCACGGCGATTGCGTGGTACGCCGCCTCGTCCTCGCGCCGGGAGAGGCCACGCCGTGGCACACGGACGCCTGCCGCCGGTTCACGGTGGTGGTGCGGGGGGAGCACCTGTCGATCGAGTTTCTCGGTTCCGACGAGCGCATCGCGGTCCCCGTGCATCCCGGGCTCACCGGGTGGGACGATCCGGAGCCGCGCGTCCACCGCGCGGTGAACGTGGGCACGACGCCGTACGAAGAGGTCGTCCTGTTCTTCCGCGATGCTCCGGGTCGCGATCCGCAGCCCGAGCACGCGGGCTGAGCGCGCTCGTCAGCGACGCATCGAGACGTTCATGAGGAGGCCGATCCCGACGAGCGTCGTCACGATGCTCGAGCCGCCGTAGGAGAAGAGCGGCAGCGTGATGCCCACGACCGGCAGGAGCCCGACGGCCATGCCGATGTTGAGCAGCGAGTGCCAGAAGATCATGGCGCCGACGCCGATCGCGACGGCGGCCCCGAAGCGATCCTTCGCCTCCGACGCGATGTGGATCGCCCAGATCGAGAGGAACGCATAGAGGGAGATCAGGCAGACGCCCCCCACGAAGCCCCAGTCCTCCGCGAACACGGAGAAGGGAAAATCCGAGTACTGGTCCGGCAAGAAGCCGAACTGGTTCTGCGTCCCCTGCATGAACCCTTCCCCGAAGAGCTGCCCGTTGCCGATCGCCGTCTGCGACTGCAGCGCGTGCCAGCCGGTGCCCGTCTTGTCCGCTTCCGGATCGAGAAAGCTCGTGACGCGCGCCTTCTGGTAGTCACGGAGCACGTACTTCCAGGCGAGCGGCACCGCTACGGCGACGGTGGCGACCATGGTGAGGAGGCTCCGACGACGCACCTTGTTCATCGACAGGATCGAGACCGCGATCAAGAGGTAGATCACGGAGGTCCCGAGGTCGGGCTGGGCCATCACGGCGGCCCAAGGGGCCGCGACGATCGCGATCGCGGGCAAGAGATGCCCGATGGTCCGTGGCTCCGTTCGCGTGTCGTTGTGTACGAAGCGCGCGATCATGAGGATCAGGACGATCTTCATGAACTCGCTCGGCTGAAAGGCGAATCGACCGATCTCGATCCAGCGCGAGGAGCCGCGGATGTCCGAGCCCAGGATGAACACCAGCCCGAGGGAAAGCAGGCCGCCCAGATAGAGGAAGTTCGCGAGGCGCTCGAAGTGACGGTAGTCGATGGCCGCGACGACGATGGCGAGCAGCCCACCGACCACCACCCAGTAAATCTGCGAGACGTAGACGTCGGCGAGCCGCGCGCGCTGCGCGCTGTCCACGTAGACGCTCGTCGCGCTGTAGAGGTTCACGAGCCCGAGCGTGACGATCACGACGGCCGCCACGATGAGCGGCATATCGACCGAGGGACCCGCGCGAAACGAAACCCGATCGGTGCGCATCACCGACCTCCTCCGCTCCGTCGAGCCATCATGGGCTCCCCTGCGTCGCCCGGGCCGAGAGGCGCTTCTCCCGCAGCTTGATCCAGTCTCGGACCACGCGCATGGCCACGGGCACGGCATTCTTGCCGCCGCCTCCGCCGTGCTCGACCAGCACCACGATGGCGATCTCGGGGGCCCGGGCGGGCCAGAACCCAGCGAACCACGCGTGGTCGCGGTTGAAGTACCAGACCTTCTCCGGGTCCACGCCGCGCGGCGCGACGTGCGTGACCTGAGCGGTGCCCGTCTTGCCCGCCATTTCGATCCCCTCGAGGCTCTCCTTGTTCGCGGTGCCCCGCCTGTCTTTGACGACCCCCTCGAGTGCTTTCTGGACGAGCTTCAAATGCTCGGCGTCGACATCCACCATGCGACGAACGCGGGGCGGGAACTCCTGGACGATCGTCCCGTCGCTCGTTTCGATGCTGCGCACCACCTGCGGCTGGTACAACGTGCCGCCGTTCGCGATCGCGGCGTAGGCCAGCGCGAGCTGCAACACGGAGACGGTGGACGCCCCCTGACCGATCGCGGAGAGCAGCGTGAAGCCCCCGCGGAACGCCTCCTTGTAACGGCGCGTGTACCAGGCGCGCGTCGGCATGCGGCCGCGCGCCTCGGGATTGATCCCGATGCCGGTCTTGATGCCGAACCCGTAGTCGAGGCCGATCGCGGCGAGCCGATCGATGCTGATCCGGGCACCGAGATCGTAAAAGTACGTGTTGCACGACTGGACGATCGCATCGTGCAGGTCGACGTGCCGGTGTACGCCGGTGCAGCGAAAGAAGCGCCGGCCGTACTCGTAGCCGCCTCGACAATCCACCTCGTAGTCGGGGTCGATCAGCCCGTCGGCGAGCCCGGCGAGCGCCGTGAACGGCTTGTAGGTCGAGCCCGGCGGGTACGCCGCCGAGATGTTCTTGTCGAGCAGCGGCTTCAGCGGGTCGGAAATCAGACGCTTGAACGCGTCCACCGCCGCCGCCACGCCGGCGCCTCCTGACACCACGTTGGGGTCGAACGCAGGCTTCGAGAACGCGGCGAGGATCCGCCCCGTGCGCACGTCGATCACCGTCACCGCACCGGCGAGCTGACCGCGCATCGCGCGCTCGATGGAGGCGATGAGGTCGATGTCGATGGTGAGCGAGATGTCTCGGCCCGGCACGGGCTCGATCCGACGCGGCTCCTCGAGGTACTTCGCCTCGAGCGCCTCGACGTTCTCGCGGCTCAGATTGCCGCGCAGACCGCGCAGGATCTTCTTCATCCCGCGCTGCCCACGCAGGTAGCTCTCCCAGCGTCGCTCGACACCCACCGCACCGATGCGGTCGCCCGCGCGATACCCGCGCCCTTCGAGGCGCGCGAGCGCCTCCGCGTCCACCTCGCGCATGTAGCCGAGGAGGTGCGCCGCGAGCTCGCCGTAGGGGTAGTAGCGCACGGGAGTCGGCGCGACTTCGACGCCCGCGGGCTCGTGCGTCTCGAGCCAAGCCACCACGTCGCGGTCGACGTCGTACTGGAGGAGGAGCTGCTGTTCGGTGCGGCGCTCCTTCTCCCCTGGCTTTCGAGGCGCGAGGGCCTCGGCGCGCACGCGCCGGAGCCGCTCGTCGAGCTTCTTGCGCTCGTCCTGGTCGAGTTCGAGCAGCTTTTGCAGCTTGGGCCAGGTCGTCTCGAGGTCGATCTTGCTCGGCGTGACGTACACCGTGTAGGAGGGCCGGTTCGCGGCGAGCACGCGACCGTTCGCATCGCGAAGCACGCCCCGCGTGGTGGCGAGATAGCGCTCACGGACGATGTTGCGCCGCGCTTGCGCGCGGTGGACGTCCCCCTCGATGAGCTGGAGCTGGACGAGCCGCCCGATGACGACCATGAACGCCACCAGCACGACGAGCACGAGCCAGCGATAGCGCCGACGAAATTCGCCCACGTCCGAGCGCTGCAGGAGAAAGCTCACGGCCGCCTCGCGATCCTCATGCCGCTTCGCTGGCAGTCCGAACCGGTTGTGGCCCGGGGCGCAGGCGATGCGCGAGCCGGAACAAGAACGGGGAACAGAGCCCGGTCGCCACCGCGTGCGGCAGAACCACGGCCGAGAGCTCGACCGGGCGCCGGTTGTCGGTTCCGAATACAGCCAAGAGGACGAGCACCAGGGCGCCTTCCACGATCGCGAACACGAAGCCGAGCGACGCTCGGGTCAACCAAGTCTGGGCGGTGAGGCGGACACCCGCAATCCGCGCGAGCCACCAGATGGCGACGGACACGAACGTGTAGAGCCCCACGGGCGCGCCGAAAATATCCCGCGCATAGCCGATCGCGCAGGCCAGCGATGCCCCTCGGGCCATCGAGGGATCGTGCACGCCGAGGAAGACCACGAGCGGCAAGACGAGCCCCGGCGTGATGTAGTGCAGAACCTCGGGACCGAACAGCGCGGCGATAGGCCCCGTCAACCGGTAGAGGTTGCTCTGCAGGAGGAGAAGCACGATCGCGACGGCGATATAGGCAGCGCTGCGCATCGCTGCTCACCGCTGCGCGCTCGCGCGCCTCCCGCGAGCGACGTCGCAATCCTGGGAATCGTTCAGGATGATGAGGACTTCCTCGAGGCGAGAAAAATCCACCGTGGGCTCGGCCTGGACCGTCTGGTAGATGCCGAAGTCGCGCGGCTCGACCTTCGTCACGCGGGCCACCGGGATCCCCTTGGGAAAGCGACAGCCGACGCCGCTCGTCACCAAGAGATCGCCCACCTCGACCTCGTCCGTTCGCCGCACGTATTCGACGCGCACGAGGTAGCGCGAGCGGTCGCCCGTTCCCCGCACGAACCCGCGGGCGCGGGTGCGCTCGACCACGACGTCCACGCCGAAACCGCTGTCGACGGCGAGCTGCACGGCGACCTTCTGCCCCGCGACGCGCTCGACCGTCCCCACCGTTCCGTCGAGGGAGATGACGGGCATGTTGACTCGGACGCGTGGATTCGGCGTATCGACGATCAGGTGCGCCACGCGGAAGTACTCCGTCGTGTCCTTGCCGATGACCACGGCGCTCACCGTCTCGTCCGCCAGCGTGTCGCGCATACCGAGCAACCGGCGCAGGCGGCGATTCTCCGTCTCCGTGTGGTCGAGCTCGCGCAGGCGCGCGCGGAGCCGCGCATTCTCGTAGGAGAGCCGGTTGTTGTCCTCTTTCACGTCCACGAGGTAGACGTACTCACCGATGAGGGAGGACACACCGCGCGCCAGCGCCGCGGACGCATACTCGAGCGGCGCCGCGACGCGGAGGATGGCCTCGTCGAGGGGCGTCAACTCACTCGGGTTTCGAATGCTCGCGCGGAGAAAGAAGAACGGCGCGGCGAGCAAAAACACCACGAGGACGATGTCCCGGTAGCGCTTGAAGGGGCTCACGGCCGCTCGTCCCGCTCGCCTATCCCCCGCATCGCCCTCGTCGAGGAGCTCAGCGCCCCTCGAGCACCCCAACGCGATTCGGCTCGCTCATCGCGGGCTCGCTCGGCTCGCTGGGTGAAGGGCGCGCCACCGCGCGAGCCTCGCCGCGGGGTTCGCGACCCCGAAACGAGAGCCCTGGCGATGGGGAGCGCGTCACCCAATCGTGACCTCCTTCAAGAGCTCGATGTGATCGAGGGTCTTACCGCTGCCGAGCACGACGGCGCTGATCGGATCGTCACTGACCATCACCGGCAGACCCGTCTCCTCGCGCAAGAGCACATCCATGTTCTTGAGGAGAGCCCCGCCGCCCGTCAGCACGACGCCTTTGTCCACGATGTCCGCGGCGAGCTCCGGAGGCGTGCGCTCGAGAGCGAGCAGCACGGCCTCGACGATGGCGCTGATCGGCTCGGCCAGCGCCTCCCGGATCTCGTCGGAGTTCACGACCACGGTCTTCGGCACGCCCGCGACCATGTCGCGCCCCTTGACCTCCATCGTGAGCTGCTGCTCCGGCGGATAGGCGTTCCCGACGTTGACCTTGATGCGCTCGGCCGTCTGCTCGCCGATGGCCATGTTGTACTTGCGCTTCATGTACGCGACGATGGCCTCGTCCATCTTGTCGCCGCCGACGCGCACGCTCTGCGAGTAGACGATGCCGGCGAGTGAGATAACGGCGACCTCGGTCGTCCCTCCCCCGATATCGACCACCATGTTGCCGCTCGGCTCGGTGATCGGCAGCCCTGCGCCGATCGCGGCCGCCATCGGCTCCTCGATCAAATAGACCTCGCGGGCACCAGCGCTCTCCGCGCTCTCCTTGACCGCGCGCTTCTCGACCTCGGTGATCCCGAAGGGGACACAAATGATGATGCGAGGCTTCACCAGCGTGCGGCGGTGGTGCGCACGCGCGATGAAGTAGCGAAGCATCGCTTCGGTGATTTCGAAGTCCGCGATGACGCCGTCACGCAGGGGGCGAATCGCCTGGATGTTCCCCGGCGTGCGGCCGAGCATGTCCTTGGCCTCGCGGCCGACGGCCAAGACTCGCTTCTCTCCCCGGGCATCGCGGGAAACGGCCACGACGGAGGGCTCGCAGCTCACGATGCCCTTGCCTTTCACGTAGATGAGGGTCGTGGCCGTACCGAGATCGATTGCCAGGTCGTTCGAGAACAGGCCGTAAAGCCAATCGAAGATCATGGACCACGCTCAACAAGAGGGCACACGTATCCTGATCCGAAGCAGGGTTCCCGAGACAGCGGGCGTCCTCGTCGGGTTTTCCGTCCTAGCACGTGCTCTCCGAGCCGTGCAACGGAACGGAGGGCATTCGCTCGCCTGATGGCCGCGCGCCGACCTACTCGTCGTCGTCGTCCCACACTTGCCAGTTGCTGCCGCCTCCGCGGCGGCGCGCGTCCTCGGGTCGCTCGCGACCACCCCCCTTGGCACGCTTTTTCTTTTTCTTCCCCGCGTCGTCGGACCAATCGCCTTCGGTCCTGGCGCGGCGCTCGGGCGGGGGTCGACCGCCCTCGAACGTGAGCGGCGGCTCCGTCGTGAAGCGCGAGTCGGAGCCCCAGCCTCCCTCCGGACGCGAGCGACCCGGTCGCTCCGACGGCCCACCGCTCCCTCGCGGATGCGCGATGTTGACCATGAGGCGGCGCCCTCGGACGTCGGCGTTGCGCAACGCCACGATGGCGGCGTTGGCCGCTTCCGCCGTTCCGAGCGTGACGAAGCCGAACCCCCGAAGACGCCCGTCGGGGCCGCTCGGCAAGTGAATGCGCGCGATCGGGCCGACTCCCGAATCGGCGAAGAGCTGCATCAGCTCTTGCTGAGTCGTGTCGTACGGCAGATTGCCGACGTAGAGGGTTCGATCCTCACTCGCCCCCCCGGCGACCGCGCCTGCTTCTCCCCGGGGCTCCGGACGCTCCCCGCGACGCGGTGGCTCGGACGAGAAGGGGCGAACGGAAATCGAACGACCCGACTGGATCGATCCATCGAGCGCCTGACGAGCTCGGCTGGCCTCGTCTGGAGAAGCCAGTGTCACGAACCCAAACCCACGCACCCTGCCCGTTGCTCGGTCCCGAGGCAAACTCACGTCGACGACCTTGCTGCCGGTTGCCTCGAATAGTTGCCGCAAGACCTCCTCGCTGACGGACTCCGCCAAGCCCGCCACGAAGAGCTTGCGTGCATCCTCGGTCGCCATGCTCGCTTTACCTTGTTGTTCTCGCGTGATCGGACCCGGTCGGCTTGGCCGACGGTTCGGGGCCCGCGTTTTCGACGATAACTGCCAGTCTATCGCGGTTCAAGCCCCCGCGTACCATCCCGCACGGGCTGCGACGGCTATCATGTTCTGTCCCAGCCAAAATTCCAGGCCTCGCTCCCCCAGCGGAGCCGCGCGGTTAGGAGTGCGCCCGGGGTTCACTCCCGCGGGGTGCGGGGGGTCGGTCGCGCCGCTCGGGCGCCCACTACGGACGCACCGCGCGTCCCTGCGAGCGCTGTGGGTGCGGGGGGTCGGTCGCGCCGCTCGGGCGCCCACGGGTTTCCGACGCCCCGCCCAGCGGGGTGTGTGCTTCGAGCGAGGCGCCACGCGCCCCGAAACGCGAATTCGTCGGGAAATCCGCTTCGGTCGCGCCCCTCCCCTCCCGAGTCCCCTCGAGATCCTGGTAGAATTGGCGCGCGCATTTTGTGAGTCTCCCCGCCCGATGCGGGTCCGCGTCCTCGTGAATCCCGTTGCGGGCAGCGGCGCCGGAACGCGGCGTCTCCCCGCCATCCTCCACGAGCTCGAACGAGCGGGCGCCTCGGCGGACGTGGCCGAGACGCGCGCCCCGGGAGACGCGGCTCGGCTGGTTCGAGAAGCCCACGCGGAGGGCGTGACCTGCGTCGCCGTCGTCGGCGGCGACGGAACCCTCAACGAGGCCTGCCAGGCCTTCGTCGATGCGCACGGACAACGCGTGGAGGGCCCGGAGCTCGCGCTCGTTCCCGCCGGAACGGGTGGAGACTTCCGGCGCACGTTCGGGCTGAGCACCGAGGTGGAGGAAGCCGTCACGCGCCTGGTCTCCTGTCCACCGCGCCCGATCGACCTCGGGGTCGTCGAGCTCACGGCACCGGACGGAAGCCGCATCGTGCGGGCGTTCCTGAACGTGACGAGCTTCGGGCTCGGCGGGCTCACGGATCGAATCGTGAACACCAGCCCGAAGTGGTTGGGCGGGCGCACCGCGTTCTTCTTGGGCGCCGTCCGGGCGATGCTCGTCTATCGAAACGCTCCGGTTCGGGTCACCGTGGACGACCAAGTGTTCGTCGAAGGGCCCATCCTGAACGTCGCGCTCGCGAACGGACGCTGGTTCGGCGGCGGCATGCTCGTCGCTCCCGACGCGGATCCGGCGGACGGCGCGTTCGACGTGGTTGCGTTCGAGGATCTCTCGCGCGTGCAGGGTTTGTTGATGGCCCGCCACATCTATCGCGGCTCCCACGTCGGCGAGCCCCGAGTGAGCACGACGCGTGGGCACACGGTCACGGCCGAGCCGCTCGTTCCAGCGGACGAGGTGCTCATCGACCTCGATGGTGAGACGCCGGGACGCCTCCCGCTCACGGCGCGCGTGATTCCTGGGGGCGTCCGGATCCGGATCTGACCGCGCCCTTCGCCGGCGAAGCCGACGGCAGCCGCCCGATTTCGATGCGGTCGTCGCCGCGCTCGCCCTCCGCCGCGCGCGCCTCGAAGCGAACGCCCCGGCACTCACGAAGCAGCACGACCGGAGCGACGGGATCCCGTGCGCACTCGGCCGCGGGAAGCTCCGCCTCGATCGCGTTCTCGATGAGCTGCACGCTGCGTGCAATGGCTTCCACCCGCGCCGCGAGCCCGTCGGTGCCGGCCACCGACGTATCGAGCGCCTCGCCGATGCGATCGAAGAGGCGCGGGCCGGCGAGCACCAGGCGCTCGATCCCCGAAGCGCCGCGCACCAGCACGAGCTCGAAGCGCGCGGTGCGCCGCGCAATGCGCAGCCCCTCGGGCACGCCGTACGGAATCACCTGGGAACGAACGCACACCTCGGCCCTGCACGTGACGTTCGACGCGGTCGGCGCAAACAGCGCCGCGAGCTCGGGCGGGAGCGTCGACGCGAGAGCGCCGAAGTGGCGAGCCTTGGCGAGCGTTCCAACGTGCTCGACGAGGGTCCCCACGAGCGCGCGCCGCGCCTCGGACGCGTCCTCGAGCTCGCGGCGCGCCTCTCGGATCCGCCGCTCCTCGCGTTCCGCGCTGCGCGCGCGGTATTGACGCAGGATCTCGAGCTCCTCGAGTCGGCGACGCACCTCCGGCGCATGGGGCCCGTCGGGCAGCGCCCGCAGGTACGCGCGGAGCAAGCTCGGCCGATCGTGTGCCTGACGCACGAACGCGGGCTCCTCCCGCCGAAACCAGGGCTCCACCTCCGCGCGATAGCGCCCATCGGGCCACCCCGCGAGATAGCGATGCGACGCGGCGAGCCGCTCGAGGCGCCCGGTCGCGATGCGGGTCTCGCGGTACGCCGCGTACTCGGCTCGCGAGGTGACGAGGCGCGGGCCGAAGTCGCACCCGGGGAGCGCCAACGCGAGCAGGAGCGCGAGCACGCCTCGCCTCACGGCGCGGTCTCCGGGCAGAAGTTGCACTCGGTCGGGATCACGGGCGCCTCGTCCCGCACGTACGACCGGTAGTCCTCGCACGAGGCGGCTTCGAGCGCGCGCACGCAGACGATTCCGTCGTGCTCCAGCGGATCGCAGCCGCGCGGAAAGCTCTCGTCCGGGCTCTCCGAGCATGCGGCCGTGCAGGTCTTCGACGCAATCCGGCACTCGGTGCACCGCGTGCAGTCGAGCGCCGCCTTCGTTTCGAAAAACGCCGCGGCCTCGAGCGGCCGCGGGCTCCCGCCACAACCACCGACGTCCCCCGGCACGGGCGCCGCGCAGAACAAAAGCGCGATCAGCGACAGCGGCCAGCGCAGGTGTCGAACCCGGCTCATGGCAACACCTCGTACTCGGTCCACACGCCCACCTGCAGCGACACGATCGGAATGGCGCTCGGATCCCGCTCCCACGTCGGCGCCCCGAAGAACAGGCTGCCGACGAGCTCGGCCGAGAGCCCGAGACCGCCCGAAAAGAACCACGTGGCGCCCGCGGCGAGCTCGCCGCCAGTCGTCGGATCGGGGCGCAAGACGAGCGGCACTCCAGCCCGCGCGAGCACGAGCACGTCCCGCCCGACGGGGTGGAGCACGACGTACGAAAGGCTGGCCACCTCCTGGCCGATGCCCTCGAGCGCCGTCGAAAGGTGGGCGACCGCCCCGTGTCGGAAGCCGCTCGGAGAACCGAAGCTCGCGCCCGCGGAGACGTCCGCGTAGCTCGCCGTGAGCGAGAGGCTCTGCTCGGTCTCGCCGAGCTGCGTGGCGAGACGATACGGATTGTTGAAGCGTAGCCCCCGACCGACGGCCAAGGCGCCGAAGAAGTGCGCGTACGACCCGCTCGACTCCGCTGTCCGCGCGTGCGACGGCTCGGCGGTATCGGCCGCGTTCGCGGCGCGCGGGACCAGCGCGCACCACGAGACGGCGAAGGCGGCGACCGTCACCCGGCGCACGCGCGCTCGACTTCCTCCACCGTCTTCGGCACGTCCGCGCTGAGCACGATCGGTCCGTCCGGCCCGACGAGGACATCGTCCTCGATGCGCACGCCGATCCCGGCGAACCGCGGATCGACGCGGGCGTCTTGCGCGATGTAGATCCCGGGTTCGACGGTCAGCACCATCCCCGGCTCGAGCGGACGCGCCGCGCCGCTCTTCCGATACCGGCCGACGTCGTGCACGTCCATGCCGAGCCAATGGCTCGTCCCGTGCATGAAGAACGGACTGTACCGCTTCTCCTCGATCGCGGTCGCACGCGGCCCCTCGACGAGCCCGAGGTCGATGAGGCCGTCCACGATGACGTCGAGAGCCGCCGAGTGCACCTCGAACACCGTCGAGCCCGGACGCACGCGTTCGATCGCCGCGAGCTGCGCCGCGAGCACGATCTCGTAGACCGCGCGCTGAGTCGCGTCGAAGCGTTTCGAGACCGGGAACGTGCGCGTTACGTCCGCGGCGTAGTATCCGTACTCACACCCCGCATCGACGAGGATCAGCTCGCCGTCTCGGATTTTCCGGTCGTTCTTCGTGTGATGCAAGATCGTGGCGTTCGGGCCCGAGCCGACGATGGGCGAGTATGCCGGGCGCTCGGAACCGCCGGCTCGGAACACCCGCCGCAGGATGGCCTCGAGCTCGTACTCGTGAGCGCCCGGGCGCGCCGCGCGCATCACTTCGAGGTGCGCTTCCCTCGTGATCGCGATGGCGCGACGCATGAGCTCGATCTCCTCCGGCTGCTTGCGAAGCCTGAGCTCGTGCAAGACCTCGGCGGGCTCGATGATCGACGTCGGCCACTCCGTGCCCTGGCGCTCACGCCGCCGGAGCTTTGCCAGCGTGGAGAGCACACGCGCATCGCCCGCGCCGCCGAGCGCATAGTAGAGACGCGGCACGCCCTTCAGCAGCTCGAGCAGCCGTGCGTCGAGCGCTTCGATCGGATACGCCTCGTCCGCGCCGAAGCGGTCTCGCGCTCCCTCCACTCCCGCACGCGGTCCGTCCCAGGTCTCGCGATCGGGGTCGCGCGGGCGCACGAAGAGCACGAAGTGGGGTGCCTCGCTGCGCAAGAGCAGCACGCTCTCGGGCTCGTCGAGGCCGGTCAGGTAATAGAAATCGGAGTCTTGGCGGTACTCGTGCTCGACGTCGTTGTTGCGGAGCGCAACGGGCGCCGCGAACACCAACAACGCGCCCGGGTGAATTGCCTCGAGCACACGCTCGCGTCGCGCCTGATGAGCGGTCGGCATGCCGCTTGGTGTTTTATCATCACTTCGCGCGCGCAGTCAGCCGAGCGCGTCGGAGCTCGAAGGGAAACGCGACCCGCCCCAGAGTCCGGCGAGCGTCGCTCCCTCGACGCCCCCGCGGTTTGACGCGGCCCCGGTCGCACGGTACCACGTCCATGCGTGACCACGGAACGAGCGCCCGAATCGGAAGAGGGCGACAAAGAGCAGCGCCGACTCGAACGGCTGATCCCGGAGCTCGTCAAGCGCGTCCTCGAGGCCGGCTACGAGAAGCTCACGGAGGGGCCGGAAAACGTGCGCCATCTCGTCTCGGAGCTCAAGCTGCCGAAGGAAGCCCTCGCGCTCCTGCTCGCCCAGCTCGACGAGACCAAAAATGGCTTGTACAGAGCCGTGGCGCGTGAAGTCCGAGACTTCCTGGATCACACTAACTTCGCCGAGGAGCTCGCTCGCGCGCTCACGGCCCTCTCGTTCGAGATCAAGACCGAGGTTCGCTTCATCCCGAACGATTCGCGGCTGCGCACCGCGCCCGAGGTGCGGACGAAGGTGAACCTTCGACGAGACCGAGACCGCTCCTCGCAATCACCGCCGGACCCCGAGCCCGCGAACGAACAGCGGGACCCCCCTCAAGACCGGAAGACCTCGGAAGTTCTGGAGCCCCCGAAGTGAAGCCACTGTCAGCTGGTAGCGAGATCGATTCCTGGTGCACGAAGTGCCGCCTGTATCTGGGCCATCGCGTCGTCGCGATGGTCGCCGGCGCGCCGAAGCGCGTGGTGTGCCTGACGTGCGGGTCGGAGCACAATTACCGGGCGGCGCCCGCCGATGCGCGGGCGGGCGTCACCGTGCGCTCGCGCAGCGGTGGGACGGCGAGCCCCAAGTCGACGACGACTTCGGCGCGCTCTCAGAGCCGCGCCCGCGCGGAACAGGAACGCTACGAGAGCTGGGCGTCTCGGACCCTGGGCCGTACGGTGGAAGCGTTCAGCCGCTACTCGATGGACAGGACGTTCCGAGCCGGAGAGCTGATCCTGCACCCCAAGTTCGGCGAAGGCTACGTCGAGCAGGTGCTGGAGGGCGGCAAGGTGAACGTCATGTTCCGCGACGGCCCGCGGGTGCTCGCCCATCGGTCCGGCTGACTTTTCGACGCCCCGCCTTCGTCGGCGTGGCTTTGGCGCGCCGCGGGCCCCGTGCTGCGGTCGTTGGTGCTGCCTGTTCGCGGCGCGCCTTGGCCGGCGCACGCCCCTCGGGCTCCGCGCTGGTGGCGGCGCGAACGCGATGCGGGACGCCGTAGGCCTTCTTCAGGTCGACGAGCTCGTCGCGCGTGAGATAGCGCCACTGCCCTGGGCGGAGCCCTTCCGTCGTCACCCCGGCGTGCGCGGTGCGCGAGAGCCGAAGCACGGGGTAACCCGCCGCTTCCCCGAGCCGCCGGACCTGGCGGTTCCTCCCCTCCCTCAGGGTGATGGCAAGCCAGGTCTTCGAGTCCTCGACCCGCAGGATGCGCACCTCGGCGGGGCGCGTCGCGCGCCCTTCGATGGTGATGCTCTGCTGCAAGCGCGCGAGCCCCGCCTCGTCGACGATGCCCCGCACCTTGGCCACGTACTCCTTCGGCACGCCGCCGCGCGGGTGCTGCAACCGACTCGCGAACTCACCGTCGTTCGTGAACAGGAGCGCCCCGCTCGTGTGGTAGTCGAGCCGCCCGACGGGGACCACGCGCACGGCGACGTCGCGCAGCAAGTCCCGCACCGTGGTGCGTCCCTCGGGATCCGAGAGCGTGCTCACGACGCCGCGAGGCTTGTTGAGCACCAGATAGACGAGCGGCTCCGCGACGATGCGGCGACCGTCCACCTCGACCCGGGCTCGTCGCGGATCGGCTCGCACGCCGAGCTCGCGGACGATGCGCCCGTCCACGCTCACTCGACCCGCGAGGATGAGCTGTTCCGCGGCCCGGCGAGAAGCGATGCCCGCGCGTGCCAGGACCTTTTGCAAGCGTTCCTCGGCCATGATCGTTTTTTCGAGAGGCGGGCGCGTCAGGGGCGTTGCGCGGGGGTCGCTGCGCCGGAAGACGGAGGCGCGCTCCCGCTCCGCTGTTCGGCGGCCGCGCGCTCGCGCTCGCGTTCCCGTTCCCGCTCGTCGGCCGCACGGAGCGCCACGGCGTCGCGATCCCAACGATCGACGTGCCCATCCGCGTCGAGATCGACGCCCACGCGCTGGAGCTGGCCGTCGGCATAGATCTCCCAAACGTCGGGCCTGCCGTCACCGTTCGTATCGCGCTGCACGCGGCTCAGCTTTCCGGCCACGTACAGGCGCGTTTCGTCGGGCGTGCCCCTTCCGGAACCGTCGAGCTGGATCTTCGTCACGCGGCCCCGCGAGAAGGTGATCCAGGTATCGATCTTCCCGTCGTAGTTGGCGTCGGCGAGCTCGTTCAGCGCCTCGCCGCGATCGTTGTATGTGCGGACGATGTCCTTGATGCCGTCGAGGTTCGTATCGGCTTCGCGACAGAGCAGCACCCGCCGTCGATCGTCTCCATCGCCGAGGACTCCGTAGACGCGGCGAACGCTCGGAAAGCGCGCCGTGGGCCCCTTCGTCTCGGAGACCTCACGATCGGGACGGTTCTCGAAGGCGCAGCGCGACTGGTCGTCGGCAGGCATGCCCGAGACGTCCTGGAGCGGGGCGACGGGCTCTGCCGTGGCGCTCGCGCACCCGGCGAGGGCGCCGCACAGAAACAGGACGACTCCGCTCCGGCCGGCCTTTCGGGTCACGGCGCCTTCCCTCCCGCTCCCGGGGCCGTCGAAGGCGCTCCCCCCACCCCGCCGCCGCTTCCCGGAGCTCCGCTCGTGCCGGCGCCGGGGGCTCCCCCAGCGTCCGGCGCCGGGGACTCGGTGCCCTCGGTCTGAGTGGCGAGCGGGGCGCTCTGCTCGAAGCTCGGCCCGACCCGACCCGGATCCTGCCGTTCCGGAGGCACGTATCCGGTCTCCTTGCAGTAATCGACGGTGACCTGGGGATCCGGCCGGCCATCGCGGTTCGCGTCCGCGTGAATCAGGGGGCAGCCGGGCTTTTCGTACTCCCACCACTGGTCGACGAGCCGATCCCCGTCGGAGTCTCGCTCGGCGCGCGCGAGTCGGCCGCCCTCGTAGTACTCCCACGTGTCGAGCTTGTTCGTGAGCAACGTCGAGAGCTGCTTTTCGACGAGCACGCCGCCCCGGAACAGGGCGATCTCGTCGATGCGGCCGTCACGATCGTAGTCGCGCTCCCGGCGGCGAAGCTTTCCGTCCGGCTCGAAGTAGAGCCAGCTGTCCGCCACGCCGTCGAAATTCAGGTCGATCGCGCGACAGATTTCGCGATTCCCGTCGCGCACGATGGTCACGTCGGCGCGGCCGTCGCCGTTCGCGTCCAGGCGCTCGGCCGAGGAAGCTTCGATGTCGCACTCCTCGTGCAGGACCTCGGTCTGGCGCTCGACGACGGCCGGCTGCTCCGGCGAGCGGGGATCCCGCGTCGAGCTACAGCTCAGCTGGAACAAGGCGAGAACGAGGACAGCCCGCGACAAGGCCAAACCGTCGAAATGACGAACGCATCGGTCGAAGCGAAGGATGCGCGAGCTCTGCATTCCCCTGACCTCCGCTCATACCCCGCCGGACTCGAGATGACTAGTACCTGGGCCCGAAATCCCGGGCCCGTCCATGCCGCACACGACTACCTGGGCCCGAAATCCCGGGCCCGTCCATGCCGCACACCACGTCCGCCCCGCTCGCCACGCGTGCCCCACGCGCCGCAGCGCACAAAACCGGCGCTCCGTTGCGGGCCCTCCCCGGCGGAACAGGCCCATCGGCCGCCCTTCGCCGAGGAAATTCCGCCTCCCCTTCGAGGCGGGAAGAAGGCCGCAAATCCACGAAATGACGACACTTTCCTCTATCGATGCGGCGGGTTCGCGATTGACAGCGCACGTATGTGAATCTACTGTCACGCCTGGCACTGACGGTGCTCGAGCCGATGTCGCGGAAAAAGATTTCCACAACCGTCTACATCACACCGGAGCAGAACGAGCGGCTCCACCTCCTGCACGCGCGCACGAAGGTTCCGGTGGCGGTCTACATCCGCGAAGGCATCGATCTCGTGCTCAAGCGCTACGAGCACGAGCTCCCGGGCCAGATGACGCTCGAGGTGGTGCCGAAGACGGCGAAGAAGTAGGCGTCGCTCCGCCCGCTCTCGACGCGCGCTGCGACCCCCGAACCCGCGCATGCACGCACCGCGATCGGTGGCAAAGTCTCGCCGCCCGAGCCGGCGGAGCGCGGAGCACGCGCGTCGCTAGCTCGTCGGCGCCCAGCACGCCTCCCCTCCCGAAACGACGTTCCCGGCCATGGCTACCGATCCGCAGCGGATAAGGAATTTCTCGATCATCGCTCATGTCGACCACGGCAAGAGCACGCTCGCGGATCGCATTCTGGACGTGACGGGCGCGATCACCGCGCGCGAGCGGGTCGAGCAATTCCTCGACAAGCTCGAGCTCGAGCGCGAGCGGGGCATCACCATCAAGGCTCAGTCGGTGCGCCTCCGCTACCGCGCGTCGGACGGGAAGGACTATCAGCTCCAGCTCATCGATACGCCTGGACACGTCGATTTCAGCTACGAGGTGTCGAGCAGCCTACGCGCCTGCGAAGGCGCGCTGCTCGTCGTTGACGCGACGCAGGGCGTCCAGGCTCAGACGGTCGCGAACGCGTACCTGGCCATCGAGAACGGGCTCGAGATCGTGCCCGTGCTGAACAAGGTCGATCTGCCGTCTGCCGACGTGGACCGCGCAGCGGAGCAGGTGGAGGAAGTCGTCGGGCTCGACTGCAGCGGCGCCTTGCTCACGAGCGGTAAAACCGGGATCGGGATCCAAGAGCTGCTCGAAGCCGTCGTCGCCCGCATCCCGCCGCCGAAGGGGGATCCGTCGGTGCCTCTGCGCGCGCTCGTCTTCGACAGCTGGTACGACAGCTACCGGGGGGCGGTCGTCATGATCCGCGTCATGGAGGGCACGCTCCGCAAGGGCGAACGGATCAAGCTGATGGCGACCGGGCGCACCTACGACGTGACCGAGATGGGCTGCTTCGCCCCGCACGCAACGCCGCTCGACGAGCTCGGCCCGGGCGAGGTCGGCTTCATCGCCGCGAACATCAAGAGCACGGAAGACACGAAGATCGGCGATACGCTCACGCACTTCCACGGCGCCGCCACGGAGCCACTGCCCGGCTTCCGCGACATCAAGCCGATGGTGTTCGCCGGCATTTACCCGACGGACTCGGGCGACTACGAGAGCCTGCGCGACGCGCTCGGGAAGCTGCACCTGAACGACGCCTCGTTCCAGTTCGAGCCGGACACCTCCGACGCGCTCGGCTTCGGATTCCGCTGCGGGTTCTTGGGTCTCCTGCACATGGAGATCGTGCAGGAGCGGCTCGAGCGCGAATACGACATCGACCTCATCACCACCGCGCCGAGCGTCGTGTACCTCGCGACGACGAAGCGCGGCGAGGTCGTCCAAGTCGACAATCCGTCGAAGATGCCAGCGGTCGGCGACATCGAGAAGATCGAGGAGCCAATCCTGAAGCTGACGATTCACGTCCCGTCCGAGCACGTGGGCGCCGTCGTGACGCTCTGCGAGGAGCGCCGCGGGCGGCAGCTCGGGATGCAGTACGCGACGCGCGATCACGTGGTGATCACGTACGAGATCCCGCTCGCCGAGGTGATCTTGGATTTCCACGATCGCCTGAAGAGCGTCTCGCGCGGCTACGCGAGCATGGACTACGAGGTAGTGGGCTATCGCGCCGACGATCTCGTCAAGCTCGACATGCTGCTCAACGGCGAGCCGCTGGATGCGCTCAGCGTCATCGTGCACCGGAGCGCGGCGTACACGCGGGGCCGGGCCCTCGCCGCCAAGCTCAAGGAGCTCGTGCCCCGTCAGCAGTACGAGATCGCGATTCAGGCGGCCATCGGGTCGAAGGTGATCAGCCGCGAGACGGTGCGGGCCCTTCGCAAGGACGTCACGGCGAAGTGCTACGGCGGCGACATCACGCGAAAGCGCAAGCTCCTGGAAAAGCAGAAGGAAGGAAAGCGCCGCATGAAAGCGGTCGGAAGCGTCGAGCTTCCGCAGGACGCGTTCCTCGCCGTGCTCAAGCTCGACGGCTGAGCCCCGGCGGAGTTCCACGCAGTCGCATGGATCATGCTATCAGGCTGGACATGAGCACGCCCAGCCGGCATTCCACCCCGGGCTCGCGCTCCCCCCGTCTGCGCCGGAGCGCCTCCGGGTCCACAGGGCCCGAGCGCACCCCGCCGTGGCTGGAGAAGTTGAACGCGACGGCTCCCCCCTACGGGCGCGTTCAGCTCGTCGAGACGGTTCCGTTCGGCGCGGCGCTCGCCGTCGAGCGCTATCGGCTCGCCAACGGCCTCGAGGTGCTCGTCTGCGAGGACCACTCGGCGCCCATCGTCGCCTATCACACGTGGTTTCGCGTCGGCTCGCGCCACGAGCGCGAAGGGAAGACGGGGCTCGCGCACCTCTTCGAGCACCTCATGTTCAACGAGGTCGAAGGGCGGCGAGCGGGTGAGTTCGATCGGCTGCTCGAAGAGGCGGGCGCCGAGAGCAACGCCTCGACGTGGCTCGACTGGACTCAGTACAACATCTCCGTGCCTCGCGATCAGCTCGGGCTCGTGATCGGGCTCGAGGCCGAGCGCATGTGGCGCCTCGTTCTGCGCGAACCGCAGGTGGCGAGCGAGAAAGAGGTGGTCGCCAACGAGCGCCGCTACCGCGTCGATGACGACGTGGAGGGCTCGGTGAGCGAGCTCCTCTGGGCAACGGCGTATTCACGCCACGCCTATCGCGCTCCGACGATCGGCTGGATGGAGGACATCCAGGGGTTTACCACCGAGGATTGCGCCGAGTTCTACCGGACGTACTACGCGCCGAACAACGCCACGGTCGTGGTCGTGGGCGATGTCACCGCGGCGCGGCTCCTGCCGCGCGTGGTGGCGGCCTACGGAGAGATCGCCCCGAGCACGTTGCCGCTCGAGGACGTGCGCCCGGAGCCGCCGCAGCTCGAAGAGCGGCGGCGTGAGATCGCGAAGCCCACTGCCACCGAAAAGGCCGTCGTCGGTTATCACGGCCCTTCCTTCGGTGACTACGACCATCCGATCCTCTCCCTGCTCGTCGAGGTGCTGTTCGGCGGCCGCGCGAGCCGCCTGCATCAGCGCCTGATCCGGGAGCTCGAGATCGCGAGCGACGTGCGCGCGTTCGTCGGCCCGTTCAAGGACCCGGGGCTGATCGAGCTCTTCGCGTCCGCGCGCGAAGGGCGCCGGGCCGAGGAGCTGCTCACCGTGATCGATCGCGAGCTCGAACGCGTGCGCGAGGAGCCGATCTCCGAGGAAGAGATCGAGCGGGGTCGCGCCCGCTTCGAGCTCGGTCTCTTGGCAGGGCTCGAATCCGTGGATGGCAAGGCCTCCACCATCGGCTTCCACGAGACGCTGCTCGGTCGTCCGGCGGCCGCCTTCGAGCGCCTCGAGGCGATCCGGCGCGCGGACGCGAGCGAGCTCCGTCGCGTGGCGCGGCGCTACTTCGAAAAAGATCGCCGCTCGGTGATCCTCGTGCGCACCCAGACGGGTGCTTCGGAGGCAGCATGACGCAAGCGAGCGCCCTCGACACGGCCAGTACCGCGCGCATCCTGCTCGAGGAGAGCCACGATCTGCCCCTCGTCTCGCTGAGCATCGGGACGACGAGCGGAGGCATCGCCGACCCGGACGGGCGCGAGGGGCTGACGCGCCTCACGGGCCGCCTCATGCGGCGCACGGGCGGCGGCCGCGATCCGCAGGAGATCGACACGCGTATCGACTCGCTGGGCGGTTCGCTGAGCGTCGATGTGGGGCACAGCGTCGCCATCTTCCATGCGACCGTGATCCGGCGCTCGCTCGAGCCCTTCATGGAGCTCGTCACGGACGTGCTGGGTCGCCCAGGGCTCGCCGACTCCGAGCTCGCGCGGCTCAAGCGCGAGACGCAGGCGGAGCTCGTGGACGCGCTGGACGACGATCGCGGGCTCGCTCGCCGTTGGTTTCGGCGCAAGCTCTTCGCCGGTCATCCGTACGGGCGACCGCTCAGCGGAACGTCGGCGACGCTCGAGGCGATCCAGCCGGACGACGTCCACGAGCGCGCGCGTTCTCTCGCGGCGCGCGACGCGCTGGTCTTCGCCTGGAGCGGCGATGTTGGCCCCGACCTCGCGACCCGTCTGACGGAGCGCGTCCGCGCGGCGCTGCCCCTCGGCGAGGCCCCGCTCGATCGCACGCCCGATCCGGTCGTGCCCCCCGGGCGCCGGCTCGTCCTCGTCGACAAGCCGGAACGCACGCAAACTCAGATTTTGATCGGGGGTCTCGGCACGCACCCGACGGATCCCGATCACACCGCCCTGCTCGTCGGGAACACGATCTTCGGCGGTACGTTCACGGCGCGCCTGACCGAGGAGGTGCGCTCGAAGCGCGGCTGGTCCTACGGCGCGTACTCGAGCCTGCCGTTCGATCGCCGGCGGCAGGCGTTCAGCATGTGGACGTTCCCCAAGGCGGAGGACGCCGCTCCGTGCATCGCGCTCGAGCTCGAGATGCTCAAGGCGTTCCGTGAGCGCGGAGTGACGAAGAAGGAGCTCGCCTGGGCGAAGCGCTACCTCGTCCGCTCCCACGCCTTCGCCGTGGACACCGCGGCCAAACGGGTCGGGCTCGCGCTCGACAGCGTGCTCTACGACCTGCCCCCCGGCTACTACGAGAACTATCTCGCGCGTGTTCGAGCGGTGACCCTCGACGACGTGAACGCGGCGCTTCGAGCGCGCATCCCGGAGCGCGATCTCTTGATCGTCGTGGTGGGGACCGCGGCCGACATCCGCGACGCCGTGGAGCGGGCGATCCCCGAGCTCTCGCACACCGAAGTCGTGCGCTTCGACGCAGACGTCTGAGCCCGAGCTCGGCCGTTCACGTCCAGAACGCCGCCTCCGCGGGTCGTCCCGTCACGCGCCGCCGTGGTCCGCGAAAGCGCCGCTGCGTCGCGCGTGCTTCGCCTCGAGCTCCGTCCGGCGTCAGCCCGGCTCGGTTCCGCGGAGAAGACGTGCGACGGCGTCCGCCGCGGTCTCCGCGTGCTCCTTGGCGCGCGCGGCGGCGTCCAGCCCGGATTCGCCCGCCTGCACGGGCTCACGGGCGTCGGCATAGATCTTGAGCTTGGGCTCGGTGCCGCTCGGACGCACGAGCACGCGAAGTCCTGGCCCCAGCGTGAGCTCGAGCAGTGCCGCGCGCCCGAGCCACACCGGCCGACGATCGGCCCCGTTGCGATAGTCGCAGAACGCCGAGAGGCGGGTGCCGGCGACGACTTCCGGCGGTGCCGCCGCGAGGCGGTCCACCATGTCGCGGATTTCGGAGATCCCGGACGCACCCGGACGGACGAGCGAGCGCTGGGCGCTTGCCCACGCGCCGTGACGGCGGAACAGCGCCTCGAGCCGGCCGAGCAGCGTCGTGCCCTCCGCGCGGCAGCGCGCCGCGAGCTCGCAGAGGAACACGGCCGCGGAAATCCCGTCCTTGTCGCGAACGAGCGACCCCGTGGAGTAACCAAGCGCTTCCTCGCATCCGAAAGCGAAGCGCACGGCTTCGCTCGCTTCGAGCGCCTGTGCCGCGAGCCAGATCCACTTGAAGCCGGTCAGCGTGCGCTCGAAGCGGGCACCGCGCTCCAGAGCCACCTGCTCGAGCAGCGGGGTCGAGACGATGCTCGTCACGAGCAAGGGTTGGGGGCGCTTCGGCGCTCGCTCGAGGACGAAATCGGCGAGGAGCACCCCGAGCTCGTTGCCGGAGAGAACGCGGAGCTCGCCGTTCTCGTCGGCGACGGCAGCGGCGAGCCGATCCGCGTCCGGATCGTTCGCGACGGCGAGGTCCGCGCCCACGCGTGTCCCGAGCTCGAGCACGCGCTCGAGCGTTCCCGGCTCCTCGGGGTTCGGCTTGGGTGTGGTGGGGAAGCGGCCGTCCGGCTCTGCTTGCTCCGGCACCACGTGCACGTCCGAAAACCCACGGCGTGCGAGCGCGCGGAGCAGAAGAGCGCGCCCGACCCCGTGCAACGGGGTGTACGCGATGCGGAGCGCGCGCTCGTTGCTCGCTTCGGGGAGTCGCGCTTCGAGCTCGGCGAGGTAGCGCTCTTCGAGCTCTCGACCGATCACAAAGAGCCCCGCGCCGTTGGCCCGCGCCGCCGCCAGGGAGACGCACGGAATTTTCGCCGCGCCAGGGAGCGCCTCCCGCCGACGCGCGACGTCCATATCCGCCGGAGCGACCAGCTGCATGGCATCCGGTCCGTACGCTTTGAGCCCGTTGTCCTCGCGCGGATTGTGGCTCGCCGTGATTGCGATCGCTCCGGTTGCGCCGAGCACCCGGGCCGCGAAAGCCACGAGCGGCGTGGGAACGGGATCTTCGAACCAGTAGACGGAATGCCCGGCGCCCAGCACCACCCCTGCCGCAGCCTCGGCGAGGGCCGCGCTCGACAACCGCGCGTCGCGACCGACGACCACTCCCGCTCCTCGGCCGTGCTCGGACCAATGCTCGGCGAGCGCCCGGGCAGCGCGCACGACGACCGCGCGGTTCATGCGTGCGGGCCCGGCGCCAACGGCTCCCCGGAGGCCGGCCGTGCCGAAGTCGAGCTCCGGCGCCATGCGCTCGGCGAGCTCCGTGAGCGCGCCGCGTTCGACGAGCTCGAGGAGCTCCGCGCGCGTCTCCGGATCCGGATCGTCCTCGGCCCAGGCTCGGGCCCGCTCGACGAGCTCGGAGTCGGGTTCGGTGCTCACGGCAACGGACCGAGCCGAGAGACGAGCTCCGTGTCGTATTCGCCCGCGACGAACTCCGCGTGCTCGAGGATACGGCACAAGAGCTCGCGGTTCGTGCGGCGCGGGCCCTTGGGGCCCTGGAGCGCGATGTCGGTCACGGCGAGCGCGGCAAGGAGCCGGGCTCGGGCTTCTTCGCGCGTGCTCCCGTGTGCCGCGACCTTCGCGAGCAACGGGTCGTAGTGGGGCGTCACCTCGTAGCCGGCGACCACTCCGGAATCGACGCGGACCCCTGGCATGTCCTCGGGAAGCGCGAGCCGCTCGATGCGCCCGGGCTGCGGAACGAAGCCGCGCGCCGGGTCCTCGGCGTAGAGTCGCGCTTCGATGGCCGCCCCGCTGAACGCCGGGGCTCGCATCTCCGGCGCGAGCGGCTCGCCGGCGGCGATCCGAAGCTGTGCCTCGACCAGATCGAGCCCGGTCACGAGCTCCGTGACGGGATGCTCGACCTGAAGCCGAGCATTCACCTCCAAGAAGAACGCATTGCCGCCCGCATCGACGAGGAACTCGACCGTACCGGCGCCGGCATAGCCGGCCGCGCGCATGAGGGCGAGCGCCGCGTTCCAGAGCGCCACCCGCCGCCCGTCGCAGGGCTCACCCGAGAAGAACCCCGCGGGGCAGGGCGTCTCTTCGATGATTTTCTGATGCCGCCGCTGCACGCTGCATTCGCGCTCACCGAGAGCAACGAAGCCCCCGTGATGATCCGCGAGGACCTGCACCTCGACGTGGCGCGGCCGCTCGATCCAGCGCTCGAGGTAGACCCGTTCGTCGGCGAAGGCTTGTCGGGCGCGATCCGATGCGGTCTGCGCGGCACGAGCGAGCTCGACGGGATCGCGGACGACGGCCATGCCGATGCCGCCCCCTCCCGCCGCTGCCTTGACCATCACGGGATACCCGAGCCGCTCGGCGGCACGAGTGAGCGCTTCGGCGTCGCCCACCGCGACGGCCTCGGCGGTGCCGGGCGGCGGCTCGACGCCCACCGAGCGAGCGAGCGTCCGCGCCGCCACTTTGTCGCCGAGCCGCTCGAGGACCTCGGGAGCAGGACCGATGAACACCGCGCCCGCACCGGCCACGGCCCGCGCGAAGCCCGCGCTCTCGCTGAGCAAGCCGTACCCCGGGTGCACGGCCTCCGCGCCCGTGGTGCGAATCGCGGCGACGAGCGCCTCGACGTCGAGGTAGCTCTGGCGAACCGGCGCTTCGCCGAGTCGAACGGCCTCGTCGGCGAGCGCCACGTGCGGAGCGTTTCGATCCGCGTCCGAGTACACGGCCACCGTCGCGATGCCGAGCCGCCTGCAGGTCCTGAGGATGCGGCAGGCGATCTCACCGCGGTTGGCGACCAGTACCTTGCCGAACATGCTCATTCCGGGCGCGGGGTCCCGAGCTTCACGAGATCGTGCGCCATGGCGAGCTGACCGCAGGCGGCGTCTACCTCGTCGCCGCGCCGCGTTCGCACGAAGCAGCTGAAGCCGAGCCCGGCGAGCGTGTCTTGGAACCGGGCGACAGCCGCGCTCGGGGGCGCCTCGAAATCGGTGCCGTGCACGCGGTTCATCGGAATGAGGTTAATTTTGACGGGGAGTCGCGACAAGAGGCGTGCGAGCTCCCGGGCGTGCTCGGGGCCGTCGTTCACGCCGGCGATCAGCGTGTATTCGATGGTGATACGTCGGCGCCGCGGCAGGGGGTACTCGCGCAGCGCCTTCATCAGCGCCGCGATCGGGTAGCGATCGTTCATCGGCAGCAGGCGGCTCCGAATCGCGTCGTTCGGGGCGTGCAGCGAAATGGCGAGGCCGACCTTGCCCTGGAAATCCTGACCGAGCTTCTGGATGCCCGGCACGAGCCCGACCGTGCTCACGGTGATGCGACGGGGGCTCATGTTTTGTCCATCCGGGTGCAGGAGCAGGCGCAGGGCGCGCGCCGTCCGATCGTAGTGGTGCAGCGGCTCGCCCATTCCCATGAACACGAGGTTCTTGAGCTCCTCACCGGGCTCGAGGTGCGCCCGCGCCACCAGCACCTGCGCCACGATCTCGTGCGCCTCGAGGCCGCGACGGAGGCCCGCGCGGCCGCTCGCGCAGAAGCGGCAGCCCATCGCGCAGCCGTACTGCGTGGAGATGCAGAGCGTGACCCGACGCGCGGGAGCGTCGGCGAGCTCCGTCGCGGCCTCGTCTTCGTCGTCGACGACCGCCGCGGCGTCGGCGTCCTCGAGCCGCGTCATCGGGATCAGCACGCACTCCACGCGCGCCCCACCCGCGAGCCCGAGCACGAGCTTGCGGGTCCCGTCCGAGGAACGGTGCACCGAGAGCACCTCGACCGGCGCCGCGATCCCGAGGTCGCCGAGCTTTCCTCGCAGCGCCTCCGGCAGGTCGCTCATCGCCTGCGGATCGAACACGCCGCGTCGATGGATCCAACGAAAGAGCTGCTTTCCGCGATAACGAGGCTCGCCGAGCTCGGCAAGCGCGGCTTCCCACTCCTCGGGGAATCGAGCGAGCGGAGGGAGATGCCTGGCGGAGGCGGCGCCCGTCATCCTTCTCGCTTGGCCTCCTCCCAATACCCGTCGAGCACCGAAAGCGGGATTCCGGCACCCGGCTTGCCGTCTTTCGAGCGCGGGAAATCGCCGTGCTCCTCGCGGACGCGGCGCTCGACATGAGCGAAGCGCCGACTGAAGCGATCGCACGTCCCTCGGAGCGCAGTCTCCGCGTCGATTCCATGGTGACGAGCGAAGTTGACGAGTGCGAACAAGAGATCCCCGAGCTCCGCTTCGATGCGCGCGCGGTCACCCGAGCGCACGCTCTCGTCGAGCTCGGCGAGCTCCTCGGCGACCTTCTCGCGGGAGCCCTGCGCGTCGGGCCAGTCGAAGCCCACGCGGCTCACCTTCTCTCTCGTGCGCTGCGCGCGATACAGCGCGGGGAGCGAGCGGGCGACGCCGTCGAGCAAGCCGCGATCGCCCTTTTCGTTCGCCTTGATGCGCTCCCAGTTCTGGAGCACCTCTTCGGTGCCTTCGACGGACGTCTCCCCGAAGACGTGCGGGTGCCGCCGAACCAGCTTCTCCACGATGCCGCGGACGACGTCGTCTGGACCGAAATCCCCGTCGCGCCGCGCGAGCTCCGCCAAGAACACGACCTGCAGGGCGAGATCCCCGAGCTCCTCCTGGAGGTGCGCGCGATCCCCCGAATCGATCGCGTCGATGACCTCACACGCCTCCTCGAGCACGTACTTGCGCAGGGAAGCCATGTCCTGCTCGCGATCCCAGGGGCAGCCGTCGGGCGCGAGCAAACGGCGCATCACGGCGACGAGCGCTGGGAAAGTGTGCCCATCCTGCTCTTCGAGCGGCACCGAATCGGGTATCGAGAATGTCCGTCCCATGAGTGTCGCGGGAAGCAGAAGAGGAGGCTCGCCCGCGAGCGTCGTTTAGCACGGATCGTGGGAGCCGGACGGCCGTGGTAGCCTGCAGGGGTGGCCGCTCCGCGCTTGCTCGTCTCGAACGAAGGACCCGTCCGGCTGCTGCTCCTCAATCGGCCCGAGTCCAAAAACTCCTTGGATACCGAGTTGGTGAGCGAGCTCGGTTCCGCCCTGGATGCGGCGCGGCGCGATCCGGGTGTGCGAGCCATCGTGCTCTCGGGCGAAGGTGGCGCGTTCTCGTCCGGGGTCGATCTCCGTTCGGCCGCGAGCGACATCGGAAACCCCGAGCGGCTCGCGGCGCGGCTCGACGGGTTCCACGCGTTGATCCACGCGATCACCGGCGCGGACCAACCGGTGATCGCGGCGGTCGACGGCCCCGCCGTCGGCTTCGGCTGCGACCTCGCGCTCGCCTGCGACCTGCGCCTCGCGAGCACGGCGGCGTACTTCCAGGAGAAGTTCGTCTCCATCGGGCTGATGCCGGACGGGGGCGGCACCTTCCACTTGCCTCGCCTGATCGGTCTCGGGCGTGCGCTCGAAGCGCTGCTCCTCGGCGAGCGCCTCGACGCGCAGCGCGCCGAGGCGCTCGGGCTCGTGTCGCGAGTGCTCGAGCCGGACGAGCTGCGCGACGAAGCCCTCGCGCTCGCGCGCCGCCTCGCCGAAGGACCGCCCCGCGCCCTTGCCGCGATCAAGCACGCGGCGCGTGCGAGCCTCGAGACTTCCCTCGCCCAAGCCCTCGATCGCGAGCGTCAGGGTCAGCTCGCCCTGCTCGCGACCGAGGACGCGCGCGAAGGCGTCACGGCCTTTCTGCAACGACGGCCGCCGGTGTTCAGCGGGCGGTAGCTTTCGCTCTCGCCGCTCCGACGCCCTCCCGAAGTCCGCGCCTCGAGCGACGAACGGTTGGGAACGCGCCGAACTCCACGGAAAACCGCGTCTGGGAACGCGCCGAACCCGACGGAAAGCAGCGTCGAACGGAGTGCCCGCGTGAGGAGGGCCCCCGACGAGTTCAGTTTGGCGGTGAGGGGCGGCGCGAGCCGCCCCTGCCAAAGAGGCTGCTAGAACGCCGATCCGTCAACCGGATCGGCGCTCTAAATTAGAACAGGTAGCGCTCGCCGGAGTCGCAGAGGACGGTCACGACGTTGCCGCCGCCAAGTCGGCTCGCGATCTCACAGGCGGCGTGGGCGTTGGCGCCCGACGAGGGACCAACGAGCAGCCCTTCCTCCCGCGCGAGCCGGCGCGCCATCCGCTCGGCGGCGACGTCCGTCACTTCGAACACCTCGTCGATCACGCTGCGATCGACGATCTCCGGAACGAAGCCCGCCCCGAGCCCCTGAATACCGTGCATGCCGGGCGGCTTGCCGCTCAGCACCGCGCTGTTCGTGGGCTCGACCGCGACGATGCGCACTTTGTCGCCGAGCTCACGCTTGAGCACGCGCCCAACGCCCGTGATCGTGCCACCCGTGCCGACGCCCGCGACGAACGCGGCGATCTCGCCGCCCGTCTGCTCGAGGATCTCGACCGCGGTCCCGGTCGCGTGACTCTCGGGGTTCTCCGGGTTCGAGAACTGGCTCGGCATGAAGGCTCCCGGCGTCTCCTGGAGCAGCGCGTTCGCTCGATTCACCGCACCGGTCATGCCGTCCGCAGCGGTCGTGAGCACGATCTCGGCTCCGTACGCGCGCAGGATGTAGCGCCGCTCGAGGCTCATGTCCTCCGGCATCACGAGCACGCAGCGGTAGCCGCGCACCGCGGCGATCATCGCCAAGCTGATCCCGGTATTGCCGCTCGTCGCTTCCACGATCGTCGCGCCAGGACGCAGCGCGCCAGTCTTCTCTGCCGCCACGATCATCGCCAGCGCGGGCCGATCCTTGACGCTGCCAGCCGGGTTCATGAACTCGGCCTTGCCGAAGACGGACAAGCCGCGTGGCGCAACGCGGCTCAGCCGCACGAGCGGCGTCTTCTCGATCAACCCGAGGGCGTCCTCGGCGATACGGAGACCAGAAGCAGTGAAACGACTGGAAGCTTGGTTTCCCATTTTCCCGATAGGGCTCATCGAGATAGAGAGGCTAGCATCTCTCCCGCCCCGGGGAGGGAGACAATCTCCGAACCCCGTCCGTCGATGGCCAAAGGCGCCCCGCCCTCGAAGTGGGGGACCCTCAGCCGCGCGAAGACGAGCGCCCCGCCCTCGGGGAGGGAGACCCCGGAGGTGACGCGGCCCACCGGATGGGCTGCGCCGGGCGAGGTCACCGGGGTTTCGGGAGCGGGCGCGGCTCCGGTCGCAAGCCGCAGCACGACGAGGCGGCGCTTCACCCGTCCCCGCATGTCCTGCATGCACACCACTTCCTGCCCCAGGTAGCACCCCTTCTGGAACGACACCGCGCGCCGTTCGAGCGATGCCTCGTGGGGGTTGTCCTCGGGCCCGTAGTCGACGCCGAAGCGGGGGAAGCCCGCTTCGAGCCGCAGCCGCTCCCACTCTTCGGGGTCGAGCCGCCTCGCGCCGGCGCCGCCGCGCTCGAGCACCTGCGCGACGGCGCTCTCGAGCGCGTCACGCTCGACGACGAGTGCCGCACCCCCGATCCCGAGCCAGTCGATCGCACCGTGCGCCGTCACGGCGGGCACACCCAAGCTGGCCGAGAGCTCGGAAGCGCGCGGGCCGTGGAGGCGGACCCACGCGAGCTCCGGATGCACTTCGAGCTCCACGTCTTCCATGATGAGGTGGCCGTCGAGCGACGCGTGGACGGTGTCGGCGCGAGCTTCGGGGACCCCGACGGCGAGCCCGTCTTCGACGGCGACCACGTCGAGGTCCGCCTGGATCTTTCCTTGCTTGTTGAGCAAGAGCCCGTACGCGCCCTCGCCGGCTTTCAGCCCCGCGATATCGCACGTGATGAGCCCATTCAGCCACGACACGGCGTCGGGCCCGCGCGCGAAGAGCACGGCCCGATCGAGCTCGGGCACGACCAGCAAAGGCTCCGTCGACGGCGCGCCTTCACCACCCGCGGGACCCGTCACCGAACCGCCTCGTCCAGAGTGGGATACAGGGGACCGTCGCGAAGCTCCACCTCGCGCTCCGTCCCGGTCTTGGCTCGCACCGTCAGTTTCAGGCCGGTGCTCGTGTGAGCGTTCATCAAGCTGCGAATGCGCTTCTCGTCCATGCCGCGCACGGGCTCGCCGACGATGCGCACGATCTGGTCGCCTCGAGCGAGGCTGGCCCGCGACGCGGGCGATTCGCTCAACACCCGAGTGACGAACACCGCGTCCGAGCGGATTTCGTAGAACAATCCCGTGCCGATGCGTCCGCGCGCGGGCTCGACCAAGAGCGCGACCGTGGCTCCGCTATCGCAGGTCACCTCCAGGGGGCCCTCCGTCGACGCCTGCTCGTGCAGGGCGCGGATGCGCTCGAAACAAATCGGGTGATTGTTGATGGGATTGCTGTCCCAAAGCTCGACGCGCACGTCCGCGTTCAGCGGGATCCGGTAGTTGCCCCGCTTCTGATTGGGCCAGGTGGGTGTCAGCGTGTTGGAGTGCACCGGTGTGACGATGAGCTCCTTCTTGTTGACGATGAGCTTGGCGACCGCGTCGGGCAAGGAGCCGCCGACGGAGTCCCAAGCACGACCGTCGCGCGTGCGCTCCGGAATCGTCGCCTTCGCGAACTCGATGTAGAGAATGTCCGCGGGTGGAGGGGGCTCGAAGCGGTACCCCGGGGGCACTTCCCGGACCTGAGTCGTGAGCTCCGGGTAGACGGCGCTGCACCCGAGGCCGAGCACTGCCGCAACCAGAAACCAGCACGAAGCACCAGCGTGTCCCATGGCGGGCGCACGATATCACGCGGACGGCCCTCGAGTTCCCGATGGTTCCCCGCCCTCCCCCTGGAACGCCCGACGCGCGCCCGAAGGGCCCGGTCGTCCTCTGCCCAGCAACTCCGTTCCGGCGCCCCTACCGCCCGGGTCGGGGGACGCCGCCCGCCGCCGCGGCCCCGTCCCGCTAGGCGTG
>Ga0079224_100000640_pt1 | contig 35611 bp, 30 predicted proteins | sample Stecom2015_FD_80414 | JGI IMG/M metagenome (GOLD analysis project Ga0079224, IMG submission 80414) | Agricultural soil microbial communities from Utah to study Nitrogen management - Steer compost 2015 | ecosystem: Environmental > Terrestrial > Soil > Agricultural land | place: USA: Utah... | reverse complement strand
CGTACGGCTCCCAGTCGGTGGCGCAATGCACGATGCCGCCCGGGCGCAGCCGGCTCGCCAGCAGCGCGACGAACGGAGGCTGGATGAGGCGGCGCTTGTGATGGCGCTTCTTCGGCCAGGGGTCCGGGAAGAACACCTGCACGCGCTCGAGCGAGTCGGGCATGAGCAGGTCGCGGAACACCTCGACCGCGTCGTGCTGGACGATGCGCATGTTGCCCAGTTGCCGCGCCTGGATGCGCATCAGCAGTGCGCCGACGCCCGCCGGGTAGACCTCGATGCCGAGAAAATCGTGCTGCGGCTCGGCCGCGGCGATCTCGGCCGTGGCGTCTCCCTTGCCGAAGCCGATCTCGACGACCAGCGGTGCGGTCCGTCCGAAGTGCTGCGCGAGGCGCGCGGCGTCGAGCGGGCGCTCGCGCTCGTAGGGCAGGCACCAGCGGTCGCGCAGCGTCTCGTAGGCCAGACGCTGCCCGCTGGTGAAGTGGCCGCGCCGCCCCGAGAAGCTGCGGATGTGCGGATGCGGCGACGCCTGCGGCGCGGCGCTCACGAGCGCGGAGCGGCGGGTGCGATGAGCCCGCTCGTCGGCGACGACGGTGCGGCCGAATACGGCTTCTTCGGCATCCGCCCGGCGAGGAAGGCCTCGCGGCCGGCTTCGACCGCCTTGCGCATCGCCCCGGCCATCCGCACGGGGTCGCGCGCGGCCGCCACCGCCGTGTTCATCAGCACCCCCGCGCAGCCGAGCTCCATCGCGATCGCCGCGTCGGAGGCGGTGCCGACCCCGGCGTCGACGATGATCGGCACCTTCGCCTGCTCGATGATCAGCTGCAGGTTCCACGGGTTGAGGATGCCCATGCCGGAGCCGATCAGCGACGCCAGCGGCATGACCGCGACGCAGCCGATCTCCTCGAGGCGTTTCGCCTGGATCGGGTCGTCGCTGGCATAGACCATCACTTCGAAGCCTTCGCGTACGAGCGTCTCGGCGGCCTTCAGCGTCTCGGGCATGTTCGGGTACAGCGAACGCGCGTCGCCGAGCACCTCGAGCTTCACCAGCGCGTGCCCGTCGAGCAGCTCGCGCGCCAGCCGAAGCGTGCGCACGGCGTCGTCGGCGCTGTAGCAGCCGGCCGTGTTCGGCAGGATCGTGAAGCGATCGGGCGACAGGAAGTCGAGCAGGCTGGGTTCGCCGGCGTTCTGTCCGATGTTCGTGCGCCGGATCGCGACGGTGACGATCTCGGCGCCGCTCGCTTCGACGGCGTCGCGCGTCTGTTCGAAGTCCCGGTACTTGCCGGTGCCGATCAGCAGGCGCGACCCGAAGCTGCGGTGGCCGATCGTCAGCGGGTCTGTGCGGTTCATGGTGCGACCGTGGGAGATGGGGGTACGCGAGGCGGAACGGGGGTACGCGAGGCGCAGCGGCGGCTTCGGCGCGGGTCTCACCCGGCCGATTCGACGCGTACGGGAAAGTTCACCGAATTGGACATGAAGCAGTTGCGGTGCGCCTTGTCGTGCAGCGCGGCGAGCCTCTGCGCGTCGACGGGTTCGGAGAAGCGTACGCGAGGGCGCAGCACGACCTCGACGAAGCGCATCTTCCCGTCCTTCATGCCGAGACGGCCGCTGGCGCGGTCCGAATAGCCGGTGACGTGCAGTCCCGACTTGATCGCCACCGCCATGAACGTGAGGAAGTGGCACTGCATCAGCGACGCCATCATCAGCGTCTCGGGATTCGGCTGGCGGTCGTCGCCGCCGAAGACCGAGGGGGCGGACGCCGCGAGCGAGGCGCCCCCTTCGAACTCGATGCGCGTGCCGCGGTGGTAGCTCTCGTAGTCGAACGTGCGCCCGGCGGGCTGCCCGTCCCAGTGCAGGCTTCCTTCGAAGACGTGCTCGGCCGACATGCTCTGCTCCCCTGTGGTGCGGCGACTCGCCGCGCTTCAGCCGCCGCCCACGGCGACGACGATCTCGACGCGGTCTCCGGGGCGAAGCGTTTCGCTCTCGTGCAGGCTGCGCGGGACGATGCTGCCGTTGCGTTCCACCGCGATGCGCCGGCCGGCGAGGCCCAGTTCTGCGAGCAGCGCGGAGACCGTGGCCGGCGCCGGCAGCGGCCGCGGCGCTCCATTGACGACGATCGTTTGCATGACGGGAATTGTCTCACGCACGCCGTCCGGGAGCCGCCGGCGGCCGTGGCGCGATCGCGCGCCTGCGCGGCGTCCCGCGGTAGAATCGCCGCCGGGAACGCGGGTGTAGTTCAATGGTAGAACGGCAGCTTCCCAAGCTGCATACGAGGGTTCGATTCCCTTCACCCGCTCCACGCTTCCCGCTCAGAGCATCTCCTCGGGCGCGAAGGGCCGCAGCAGCCACATCAGCGTGCGCAGCCCGAGGCTCGCGCCCGGCTCCGTGCCCTGCGCGTCGGGCACCCTCGGCGACCCGCCGACCCAGCGCAGGCGCCCGTCGTTGTCCTTCCGGATCCGGTAGCTGCTGTTGCGCGAGACGTCGTCGAACAGCCGCACGAGCTGCGTCGCGATGTCGACGCTCGGGATCACCAGGCCCATCTCGGTGTTCAGGTGCTGCGAGCGCGGGTCGAGGTTCATCGACCCGACGAGCACCTGCTCCCGGTCGACGATGACCGCCTTCGCATGCAGGCTCGCCTGCGAGGAGCCGAAGCGCCCGAGCTGCGAGCGCGGGGTGCCGAGCTGGTTGCGCAGCTCGAAGAGCTCGACGCCGAGGTCGATCAGCTGCGGGCGGTAGCGCGCGTAGCCGACGTGCACGACCGGGGCGTCGGTCGAGGCGAGCGAATTGGTGAGGACGCGCACCCGTACGCCTCGGGCGCGCAGCGCGCGGATCAGTGCGACGCCGTGCTCCCCGGGCACGAAATACGGCGTGATGAGGATCAGCTCCCGGCGCGCGGCGCCGAGCAGCCGGGTGATCTCGGCGGCGATCGACGCCGATTCCGGGACCTGCGGGGCCGCCACGATCGACGCCGATTCCGGTGGCGGTGGCGTCGCGGTGGGGGCGATCTTCTCCGGCGTGTCGGCGAGCACGCGTACGTCGACCCATTCGAGGCGCAGCCGTCGGGCGCGCAGCTCGCGGGCCAGGGTGCTGTCCGGCACGACGGTCGAATCCGGCGCCGGCTGCGCGACGCCGTGCGCATCGGTCGTCGGCTGCGGCGAGCGCGACACCGGCCCGGTGCAGTCGGGTTGCGTGCGCACGACCCGTGCGACCGGATAGGCGAGCGGGTCGTTCCAGAAGCGGTCGAAGCTCGCCGACAGCTCGCGCACCGCCGGGCCGGCGACGAGCACGTCGAGATCGACGAAATTGCTCCGCGGGCTGCGCACGAAGTACTCGTCGCCGAGGTTGCGTCCGCCGGTCGCGGCGATCGCGTTGTCGGCCACGAACATCTTGCCGTGCATCCGCTGGTTGATCCGCTCGAGGTCGGTGAGCGAGGCGAGGATGCGCGTCCAGGTCGAGAAGCGGCCGGCGGGCAGCGGGTTGAACAGGCGCAGCGCGATGTTCGGGTGCCGGGTGAGGCAGAGCAGGCTCTCGTCGCTGCCGGCGGTGTTCAGGTCGTCGACGAGCATGCGAACCCGCACGCCGCGCTGTGCGGCGTCATGGATCTCGCGCAGCAGCGTTCGCGCCGACGCGTCGTTGCGCACGATGTAGTACTGCAGGTCGAGGGAGCGCTCGGCGTGCCGTGCGAGCGTGACCAGCGAGCCGAGCGCGTCCTCGCCCGAGACGAGCAGGCGCACCCCGGACGAGGCGGCGTCGGGCGCGCTCTCGGCAACCACGCGGCCCAGCCGGGTGGCGGCCGGATTCGAGAACGCGCGCTCGACGGGGCGCGGCTCCGGCGCGGGCAGGCTCGCGCACGAGGCCAGCGCGAGAGCCAGCACGCAGGCGGTGACGAAGCGCAGCAGGGACGGAGCGGATCGCAAGGCGGATGCGAGGGGGCGGCCTGCGCGGCGCGCGGGCGAATCAGTCTACCCGCGGCCTGCGCTACAGTGGCACGTGGAGGAGTCGTCATGAAGGCTGCGTATCTCACGCATCCCAGTTTCCTGCTGCACGAGATGGGGCCGCACCATCCCGAGTGCCCCGAGCGGCTGGCGGTGATCGCCGACCGCCTGCTGCTGCGTGGCGTCAGCGACTACATGGACACGATCGAGGCGCCCCAGGCGAGCCCCGAGCAGATCGGGCGAGCGCACGACCTGCGCTTCTTCCTCGAGCTGCAGTCGAGCGCGCCGCGCGACGGATACTCGCAGATCGACCCCGATACCGCGATGAATCCGCACACGTGGAACGCAGCGCTGCACGCGGCCGGGGCGGTGGTGCACGCCGCGGAGCTCGTCGTCTCGGGGCGGTACCGTCGCGCGTTCTGCGCGGTTCGCCCGCCGGGGCACCACGCCGAGCGGGGCCGGGCGATGGGCTTCTGCTTCTTCAACAACATCGCGATCGGCGCGCTGCACGCGCTCGACGTGCTCGGGCTGCAGCGCGTCGCGGTCGTCGATTTCGACGTGCATCACGGCAACGGCAGCGAGGACATCCTCGCCGGCGACGAGCGGGTGCTGATGGTGTCGACCTTCCAGTCGCGGCTCTATCCGTTCCTCGGCGAGAGCCCGCGCGGCGCCAACATGTGCAACGTGCCGCTCGCGCCCTACAGCGACGGCGCCTGCCTGCGCGAGGCGGTGCTCGAATGCTGGATGCCGAAGCTGCGCGAGTTCGCCCCGCAGATGATCTTCATCTCGGCCGGATTCGACGCGCACCGCGAGGACGACATGAGCCATCTCGGCTGGCGCGACGAAGACTACGCGTGGGTGAGCGGGCAGATCGCGCGTTTCGCCGACGAGCAGTGCGAAGGGCGCATCGTCTCGACGCTGGAGGGCGGCTACGAGCTGGCCGCGCTGGCGCGCTGCGTCGAGCTGCACCTGCGCGCGCTGATCGGCATCGACTGACGCGCTGCCCATCATCGCGGCCGACGACGTGGAACACCTGCATGCGCTGACCTCGCTGTTCGATCCGTCGCGCATCGCGCTGGTGACCGACGGCGGCGAAGCGGCCCGGGTCGAGGCGCTGGAGCGCCAGCTCGCCGAATCGAAGGCGGGCGTGCGGCGGATCGTGCTCGCGCCGGCCGCGTCCGGCGACGCCGACGGCGAGCCAGGCTCGCCGGCGCCGACGCGCGCCCCGGCCGAACGCGGCAGCGTCGATCTCGCGGTGCTCGCCGTCGAGCCGGCCCGCGCGCTCGATGCGGTGCGCGAGGCGGCGCGGGCGGGCGCCCGGGCGGCGATGCTGCTGTGCCCGACGCCCGAGCCGCCGCTCGTCGAGGCGCTGCTCGCCTGCGCGCGCGACGCGCGCATCCGCCTGCTCGGCCCGGCCACGCTCGGCTTCGCGCGCCCGCCCCGCCGGCTCAACGCCGGGCGGCTCGGCGCGCTGCCGCCGCCGGGCAACGTCGCGCTGGTGACGCAGTCGGGCGTGCTCGGCGGCGCGATCCTCGACTGGGCCGGCGACACCGCGATCGGGTTCTCGCTGGCCGTTTCGCTGGGTGCCGAGCTCGACGTCGACGTGGCGCAGGTGCTCGACTACCTCGCGAACGACGCCGCGACGAAGGCCGTCGTCGTCTATCTCGAGGCGGTGCGAGACGCGCGCAGCTTCATGAGCGCGCTGCGCGCGCTCGCGTCGGTCAAGCCGGTGGTCGTGCTCAAGGGCGGCCGCGATGCGGCGAGCCGGCCGACCGCGCGCACCCATTCCGGCGCGATCGTCGGCAGCGACGCGATCTACAGCGCCGCGCTGCGCCGTGCCGGCGCCGTGCAGGTGCGGCTCTTCACGCAGCTCTTCACCGCGGTTCGCTATCTCGCGTCGCGCAACTGGCCGCTGGGCAAGCGCCTGGCGATGATCGGCAACGGCAACGGGCCGCTCGTGCTCGCCTCCGACCAGGCGTGGTTCGCCAACATCCGCCTGCTGCCCTGCACCGAGCCGACGCGGCGCCGCCTCGCCGCCGCGCTGCCGGGGGTGGAGATCGCCAATCCGCTGAACCTCGGGCTCGACGCGACCGCCGACGACTACGCGCAGGCGCTCGAGGCGCTCTCCTACGATCCCGAATCCGATGCGATCCTCGTCCTGCTGTCGCCGTTCGCCGGCGTGGACGCGCCGCAGATTACCGAGCGCGTGGCGCGCATCGCCGGCACGCTGGGCAAGCCGATGTTCGCCTGCTGGATGGGCGACAACACCACGCGGCCGCTGCGCGCCTGGCTCGATGCCGCCGGCGTGCCGGTGTTCCGCACGCCGGAGGCCGCCGTCGACGCGTTCTCGACGGTCGCGACGTTCTACCAGAACCAGCTGCTGCTGCAGCAGACGCCGCGCTCGCTCTCCGACATGGAGGCGCCCGACATCGCGCGCGCGCGGGCCGTGCTCGATTCCGTGCTGGGCGAAGGCCGCGAGGTGCTCACCGAGCTCGAGTCCAAGGTGCTGCTCGACGCCTTCCGCATCCCGGTGAATCGAACGGTGCTCGCGACCGACCGCCAGCAGGCTGTCGCCGCCGCGAACCGGATCGGCTATCCGGTCGCGATGAAGATCAGCTCGCCGGACGTCGCGCACAAGAGCGACGTGGGCGGCGTCGCGTTGAACGTGCGCAACGCCACCGAGGTGCGCGAGCAGTACGACGCGATCCTCGACGCCGTGCGCAGCGCCCGTCCGACCGCGCGCATCCAGGGCGTGACGCTGCAGCCGATGAAGCTCGGCCGCCACGGACGCGAGCTGTACGTCGGCGTGTTTCGCGATCGGCTGTTCGGCCCGGTGATCGCCTTCGGCACCGGCGGCAAGCGCGTCGAGATTCATCGCGACACGACGCTCGAGTTTCCCCCGCTGAACAGCTTCCTCGCGCGCAGCATGATCGCCCGCACGCGGGTGGCGCGAACGCTGGGTGAATACGGAGACGCCCCGGCGGTCGACCTGGAGGCGCTCGAGCGACTGCTCGTGCGGGTCTCGGAAATGGTGTGCGAGCTGCCGCAGCTCGCCGAGCTCGACATCAACCCGATCATCGCCGACGAGGGCGGATTGATCGCGGTGGATGCGCGCGCGGTGGCCGATGCGCACGTGCCGGTGCGCGAGCCGCACGACCGGCGCCGCTACGCGCACATGGCGATCATGCCGTATCCGTCCGAGCTCGTGCGGCGCGGCCGGCTGCGCGACGGGCGCACCTACGTCATCCGGCCGATCCAGGCCGAGGACGGCGAGCGGCTGCAGCGCTTCGTGCGCGGACTGTCCGAGCAGTCGCGCTATTTCCGGTTCGTCTCGGCGCTCAACGAGCTGTCGCCGCGCATGCTCGTGCGCTACACGCAGATCGACTACGACCGCGAGCTGGCGCTGGTCGCGGTGCTCGATGCGGCGCGAACCGGCGATGCCGCATCGGGGGGCGGCGAAGACGCTTCGATCATCGGCGTCGTGCGCTATCTGCTCAATCCCGATCGCCGCAGTTGCGAGTTCGCGATCGCGATCGCCGACGAGGTGCAGCGCCAGGGCCTGGGCACCACGCTGATGAAGGCGATCGTCGAGCAGGCGCGTCGGCGCGGGCTGGAGCGCATCGAGGGCTTCGTGCTCGCGGCGAACGCGCCGATGATGCGCCTGATGCAGTCGCTCGGCTTCTCGGTGCAGACCGATCGGGACGATCCGTCGATGAAGCGCGTGTGGCTGGACCTGGGGGAATCGATCGCGGCCTAGGCCTCGCGGTGATAGCTCGTCACCCGCTCGACTTCCTCCTTCGACCCGAGGATCACCGCGACGCGCTCGTGCAGCTTCGTCGGCACGATGTCCATGATCCGCTGCACGCCGTTGGTCGCGGCACCGCCCGCCTGCTCGACGAGGAACGCCATCGGGTTGGCCTCGTACAGCAGGCGCAGCTTGCCGGGCTTCGCGGGATCGCGGTTGTCGCGCGGATAGAGGAAGATGCCGCCGCGCGTCATGATGCGGTGCACGTCCGCCACCATCGACGCGACCCATCGCATGTTGAAGTCGACGCCGCGCGGGCCGTCCTTGCCGGCGAGCAGCTCGTCGATGTAGCGCTTCACGGGCGGCTGCCAGTGCCGGGCGTTCGACGCGTTGATCGCGAACTCGCGCGTGCTCTCCGGGATGCGCATCCGGTCGGCGGTCAGCATCCACGCACCCGGCAGGCGGTCGAGCGTGAAGCACGCGACGCCGTCGCCGACAGTGAGCACGAGCAGCGTCGCGGGGCCGTACACGGCGTAGCCGGCCGCCACCTGCTTGGTTCCCGGCTGCAGGAAATGGCTCTCGTCGGGATCCTGCACGCCCTCGGGCAGGCGCAGCACCGAGAAGATCGTGCCCACCGAGACGTTGACGTCGATGTTCGACGAGCCGTCGAGCGGGTCGTACAGCAGCAGGAACTCGCCCTTCGGATAGCGGTTCGGGATCGGGTAGGGGTGGTCCATCTCCTCGGAAGCCATCGCGGCGAGGTTGCCGCCCCATTCGTTGGCCTCGAGCAGCGCCTCGTTCGCGATGACGTCGAGCTTCTTCTGCACCTCGTCCTGCACGTTGGTCGAGCCGGCGTCGCCGCGCGAATCGCCGAGGTCGCCCTTCGACACTTCGATCGCGATGCGCTTGCAGGTGCGGGCGATCACCTCGATCAGCAGGCGCAGCTCGGCCGGGATCAGTCCCTTCTCTCGCTGCTTCTCGACGAGGTACTGGGTGAGGCTGACGGGGCGGGGTGGCATGGCGACTCCTTGCGGAAACGGGGTACGGGAGGCGTCTCGGCTTCAGGCGGCGAGCGATTTCTCGACGATCTCGCGCACGTCGCCGGACAGCGTCGGGTGGCGCGCGACGCGCTCGAGCGCCTCGCGCATCTTCTCCTGTCGCGCGGAATCGAACTTGCGCCAGCGGTCGAGCGCGCGCGCGAGGCGAGCGGCGGCCTGCGGGTTCAGCGCGTCGACCTCGAGGACCTGCTCGACCCAGAAGTCGTAGCCCGAGCCGTCGGCGGCGTGGAACTCGGCGAGATTGCCGTTGCAGAAGCTGCCGACGAGCGCCCGCAGCCGGTTCGGGTTGCGTGCCGAATACGCCGGGTGGCGCATCAGCTCGCGCACGCGTTCGAGCACGGGACCGTCGCCCGGCTGGCGATGCATCGTCGCCTGCAGCGAGAACCACTTGTCGAGCACCAGCGGCTCGTCGGCGTAGCGTGCGGCGAAGCGCGCGAGCGCCGCATCGCGTGCGGGGTGCGGCGTGAGCAGCAGGGCCTGCAGCGAGCCGATGCGGTCGGTCATGTTGTCGGCGCCGTCGAATTGCGCGACGGCCGCATCGATCGCTTCGCCGGCCTGCGCATCGACCCAGTAGGCGAGCGCGGCGTTCTTCAGCGCGCGCCGTCCGGCCGCCGCGGGGTCGGGCGAATACGGCGCGTCGTCGCGCAGGCTCGACCAGAGGCGGTGCCACTGGCGCGACAGGCGTTCTGCCAGGCAGCGCCGCACCGCATTGCGCGCGGCGCGCAGCGCCGAGGGATCGACGACCGCGAGCTGCTCGGCGACGAAACCCTCCGAGGGCAGCGAGACGAGCTGCTCGCGGAACGCGGGATCGAGCGCGTCGTCGTCCGCCAGCGCCGCCACGGTCTGCGCGAGCGATGCGCAGCGCGCGCGCGGGTCGGCGCCGTCGAGCACGGCGAGGATGGCTGCGACCAGCGAGCGCTGCAGCGCTTCCCAGCGGTTGAACGGATCGCTGTCGTGCGCGGCGAGCAGCGCGAGCGCGTCGTCGTCGTAGTCGTGCTCGACGATGACCGGCGCCGAGAAGTTGCGCGCCAGCGATGGCACGGGCGGCGCATCGATGTCGCCGAAGACGAAGGTGTGGCGCGCGCGCGTGAGATCGAGCACGACCGTGTGCTCGCCGGTTTCGCCGCGCCGCGCCTGCACTGGAAGCAGTGCGCCTTCGAGCCGCTCGAAGACCCGCAGCGGGCGGTCGCGTCCGTCGGGTCCGAGCAGGCCGACGGCGAAGGGGATGTGCAGCGGCTGCTTCTCGGGCTGTCCGGGCGTGGGCGGCGTCCATTGCTCGAGCTCGAGCGTGTAGCGCCGTGCGTCGGCGTCGTAGCGGCCGGCCGCGCGCACGCGCGGCGTGCCCGCCTGCGAGTACCAGCGGCGGAACTGGTCGAGTGCGATCCCGTTGGCGTCGGCGATCGCGGCGACGAAGTCCTCGCAGGTGACCGCCTGGCCGTCGTGGCGCTCGAAGTACAGCTCGAGCCCGCGCCGGAAGCCTTCGCGGCCGACCAGCGTCTGCAGCATCCGGATGACCTCGGCGCCCTTCTCGTAGACGGTGACCGTGTAGAAGTTGTCGATTTCCTCGTAGGCGTCGGGCCGGATCGGATGCGCCATCGGCCCCGCGTCCTCGGCGAACTGCGCCGAGCGCAGCACCCGGACGTCCTCGATGCGCTTGACGGCGCGCGCGCTCGCGGCGCTGCGCGCGCCCGAAGCGCCGGCGCCCGCGGCACTGCGCGCCGCGAGCATGTCGGCGGAGAACTCCTGGTCACGGAAGACGGTGAGACCTTCCTTCAGCGTGAGCTGGAACCAGTCGCGGCAGGTCACGCGGTTGCCGGTCCAGTTGTGGAAGTACTCGTGGCCGACGACGGATTCGACGGCGGCGAAATCGTGGTCGGTGGCGATGTGCGGATCGGCGAAGACGTACTTCGCGTTGAAGATGTTCAGCCCCTTGTTCTCCATCGCCCCCATGTTGAAGTCGGAGACGGCGACGATCATGAAGCGATCGAGGTCGAGCTCGAGGCCGAAGCGGTCCTCGTCCCAGCGGATCGCACGCTCGAGCGAGGCCATCGCGTGTCCGGTGCGCGATTCGTTGCCCGGTTCGACCCAGACCTGCAGCAGGACGTCGCGCCCGGAGCGCGTGCGCAGCCGCCGCTCGGTGGCGACGAGCCGCGCCGCGACCACCGCGAACAGGTAGCTGGGCTTGGGGAAGGGGTCGTGCCAGGTCGCCCAGTGCCATTCGTCGTCGGCCGGCATTCCGGCCGGGGGCTGCGGCAGGCTTCCCGCGTCGACCAGGTTTCCGTTGGACAGCAGCACCGGACAGCTCGTGCGCGGCGCGCGCAGCGTGACGGTGTAGCGCGCCATGACGTCGGGGCGGTCGGGAAACCACGTGATGCGGCGAAAGCCCTGCGCCTCGCACTGCGTGAAGAAGCCCCCGTTGGAGCGGTACAGGCCGCTCAGCGTGGTGTTCGCCTGCGGATCGATCGCCGTCACGGTGCGCAGCTCGCAGCGCTCGGGCACGCGATCGATCGTCAGCGACCGATCGTCGATGCGGTATGCGGCGGGTTCGAGCGGGCGGCCGTCCAGCCGAAGATCGAGCAGCTCGAGCTGCTCGCCGTCGAGCACGAGCGCAGCGGACGCGTCGCGCCCCGCGCGCGGATTGCGGCGCACCGACAGCGTCGCGTGCACGAGCGTGCGCTGCGGATCGAGATCGAAGACCAGCCGAACGTCGTCGACGAGCCACGTTGGCGGCGTGTAGGCGGTACGATGGACAGTCACGAAGCGGCACTCGTACTTCGGCCAGGGGCTGCTCCGATTGTAAGCGCTCGCCGAAGGGGCGCCGCCGGTGGCCGACGGCGCGGTGCGCCGGATCGCCCGGATTTCCCGAGGCCGGTCCTCGTGCAGCACGCTCGGAGTCGATCATGATCTCGCTACGTCGCTGGATGTTGTTCCCGCTGCTCGCGGTGCTTGCGGTGCTTGCGGTGCTGACCGCCGGATGCGCGACGCCGCTGCGTGGCGAGATCACCACGTTCAACGAATGGCCTGCCGATGCGCCCCGCACGTACCGTTTCGCGCGCAGCGAGGCGCAGCGCAACAGCCTCGAGCACGCGAACTGGGAGAACCTGATGCGTGCCGAGCTCGCGCGAGCCGGTTTTCGGCAGTCGCCCGACCCGCGCTTCGAGATCGCGTTCGATTATCGGGTCGACCGGCGCTTGAGCCGCGTCACCGAATACCAGCCGACGATCCAACCGTATTTCTGGTGGGGCGCCTTCGGGCCGCACACCGGCTTCAGCATCGCGGGCCCGTTCCCGTGGTGGGGTTCGGCCTACTATCCGGTGACGACCGACCAGATCTGGTACGACTACCGGCTGCGCGTGCACATCGACGACCTGTCGACGCGGCCGCCGACGCGCGTCTACGAGGGCACGGCACTCACCGACGGCTACGTGCCGCAACCCGAGGAAGTGCTGCCGTTGCTCGCGCGGGCGTTGTTCACCGATTTTCCGGGGCCGAGCGGCGTTACCCGTCGCGTGACGGTGCCCCGCGAGCGGGTGGCCGCCGGGCGCGAATAGCGCCCATGGCGCCCGGCGGCGATCGCCGTCTACCGTCTACTTCAGCGCGCGTGGCCGCCACCAGTTGGGCGTGGCCGATTCGAACTGTCCCGTTTCGTGCAGCCGATTGGCGAGCGCGAGCGATTCCAGGCCGGGCGGCGATTCGACGAGCCACGTCCGCCGCTCGGGGTCGAGCGCGCGCAGCGGCGTCAGTCCGAGCCCGGCGAAGCGCGCGGCCGCGTTGCCGACGTCGCTCTCGTGCAGGCGGACGATGACCCCGCCGGGCAGCGCGCGGGGTTCGCCGGTTTCGTCGCGCAGCACTTCCGACTGCCCGGGTGCGAGCGAAGCGCTCTTCGTGCCGGTCGGCGAAGCGGGCGCCGGTGCGAGGCTCGGCTTCGCGCCGCGGAAATCCGCCACCCAGTCGGGATCGATGCGCACCGTGCGCTTGCGCGGGCCGTCGTACCAGAAGCGCTGCGCGGCGGACTCGCCGTCCGCCCCCGGTGCGGTCTGCGCGGCGGGCGTGCCGTGCGCGGCGCTCGCGCCGGAGGGGGGCATCTGGGCGCACGCGGCCTGCGCCGTCGCGAGTGCGATCGCCGCGACGGCGATCATTCGGGAAGCGGATTCGCGCATCGTCCTCACCTTCCGCGGATCGTCAGCGACCAGGCGGTCCAGGTGCCTTCGTCCTGCGCCTGCCCGTCGGTGACCGTCAACGTCCATTTTCCCTGCGCCGGCTCGTCGAGGTGGCGCACGCTCTGGAAGATCCAGTCGTCGTAGCTGCCGCAGGAGATCGTCGCGCCGCTGGCGTTGCGGCAGATGCGCGACTCGGCGAGCCGTGTGACGGGCGACGCGGGTTCCGCGCGGTGCAGTTCGATGCGCAGGTCGCCGCTGTACGAGTGCTCGGCGCTGAAGCCGATCTCGACGAATTCGATGCGTTGGATCGCGCAGTCGGCACCGACGTCGATCGTGTCGGAGACCGTGGCGCCGTCGCGCAGCGCGCGCTCGACGCTTTGTTTGTAGCGGCAGCTGCGCATCGCGTCGCTGCCGCCGACGCTCGCCCATGTGCGCGCCCGCTCGACCGCCGCGGCGGCGTCGACGACGCCGAAGCCGTACTGCGGATGCACCCGCAACCCCGCCTGGTTCGTCTCCCAGCGCGGGTCGCCGGCGTCGTTCTTGCGCGCCGTCGTGGCGAGAATCAGCCGGACGTCGCGCCAGGTGAGCGACGGGTTTGCCTGCAGCACCAGTGCGGCGACGCCGGCGACCATCGGCGTGCTCGCGGAGGTACCCGAGAAATCGTGCCGGTAGGCGTTGCGCACGTCGGTGGTCGTGATGGCCGGCGTGCGCGCCGCTCCCGTATCGCTCATCCCGCAGACGAGGACGTTCGCGCCGGGCTCGGCGTAGAGCGGCGCGCGGCCGTCGATGCCTACGGCGCACACGGTGATCACGCCCGGGGCGTTGACGTAGCCGTCGTAGTTGGAGTCGTCCGGCGTGCAGGGCGACGCCATTCCCGTGCAGCCGCCGTTGCCCGCCGGAAAGACGTAGACGGCGCCGAGGCCCCGGCGTCCGAAGCGGGTGCCGTCGAGGATCGCGTTGCGGAAGGTCGCGCCCGAGCGCGTCAGCGTGCCCCGGCGGTCGGGCGATCCCCAGCTGTTGTTGTAGACGGCGGTGACGTCGCCGTCGCGGCGCAGCGCGTCGGCGACGTCGGCCTCCGAGCTCGTGGTCAGCGCGTTGTACGCGGCGAGCTCGACGCGCGGCGCGACGCCGGCGATGCCCTTGCCGTTGCCGTCGCGCGCGGCGGCGATGCCCGCCACCGCGGTGCCGTGCGTGTCGGTCGGATCGCAGGGCAGGGGATGCATGTCGGGGAGCACGTCGGGGCGGTAGTTGCGGAACGCGACGAGATTCGGAAAGAGATCCTCGTGCAGCGTCTCGACCGCGTCGTCGACGACGGCCAGGCGCACGCCTTCGCCGCGGCCCGAGGCCGACCACGCATCGAGCGCACGCACGTCTTCGCCGGCGAGCCCACCGGCCTGCCCCTGGTTGCGCAGGTGCCATTGACGCGCCAGGAGCGGATCGGCGCCGTCGCCGGCGGGCGGCGCCGCCGGCGCGTAGGCGAAGGCGCAGTTCGTCTGCTCGAGCCGGATGTCCGAAGGATCGACGGTGCCTGCGTCGTTTCCGTCGCCACCGCCGCCGCCGCACGCCGCGAGGAGTCCGAGCAGAGGGATCACGGTCGCGCGCAGGCGCGCGGAAATCGGCTTCATCGTTTGTTCTGGTCGGTGCGCGGCCAGCGCGAGCGCGATCGATCGTACCGTATCGGCGACGCTATCATCCGATGCCGCCCGTCCGACGCGATCCCATGCCCCGAATCCACTCGCTGCTCGTCGCCAACCGCTCGGAGATCGCCATCCGCGTGATGCGTGCCGCCGCCGAGCTCGGCATGCGTACCGTCGCGATCTATTCGCACGAGGACCGCTTCTCGCTGCATCGCTTCAAGGCCGACGAGAGCTATCGCGTCGGCGAGGGGCGCCAGCCGCTGCAGGCCTATCTCGACATCGACGACATCCTGCGCATTGCGCGACAGGCGCGCGTCGATGCGATCCATCCCGGCTACGGCTTCCTGTCGGAGAATCCCGACTTCGCGCTCGCCTGCCGGCGCGCGGGGCTGCGCTTCGTCGGGCCGTCGCCCGAGGTCATGAAGACGCTCGGCAACAAGGTGGCGGCACGCGAAGCCGCCGTGGCCGCGGGCGTTCCGGTGATGCCGGCCACCGGCCCGCTGCCCGCCGACCTGCAGCGCGCGCGCGAGATGGCCGAGTCGATCGGCTATCCGCTGATGCTCAAGGCGAGCTGGGGCGGCGGCGGGCGCGGCATGCGCGTGATCGAGTCGGCGGCGGATCTCGACGCGCAGATCGCCGCCGCACGGCGCGAGGCGAAGGCCGCATTCGGCAACGACGAGGTGTATCTCGAGAAGCTGGTGCGGCGCGCACGGCACGTCGAGGTGCAGGTGATCGGCGACCTGCACGGCAATCTCGTGCACCTGTTCGAGCGCGACTGCTCGGTGCAGCGGCGCAACCAGAAGGTCGTCGAGCGCGCGCCGGCGCCGTACCTCGATGAGCGCGCGCGCGCCGAGCTGTGCGATGCGGCGCTGCGCCTGATGCGCAGTGTCGGCTACACCCATGCGGGTACCGTCGAGTTCCTGATGGACGCCGACACCGGCGCGTTCCATTTCATCGAGGTCAATCCGCGCATCCAGGTCGAGCACACGGTGACCGAGGAGGTCACCGGCATCGACATCGTCAAGGCGCAGCTGCGCATCACCGAAGGCGCGCGCATCGGCGACCCCGACGGGCCGGTGCCGGTGCAGTCGCAGATCCGCTTGAACGGCCACGCGCTGCAGTGCCGGATCACCACCGAGGATCCGGAGAATCAGTTCACGCCCGACTACGGGCGCATCAGCGCGTACCGCAGCGCGGCCGGCTTCGGATTGCGCCTGGACGGCGGCACCGCGTACACCGGCGCGGTGATCACGCCGTACTACGACTCGCTGCTGGTGAAGGTCACCGCCTGGGCGCCGACGCCGCAGGAAGCGATCCGGCGCATGGATCGGGGCCTGCGCGAGTTCCGCATCCGCGGGCTGGCGACGAACCTGCAGTTCGTCGAGAACGTGATCAACCATCCCGATTTCGTCGCCGGGCGCGTGACGACGCGCTTTATCGACTCCACGCCCGAGCTGTTTCGCTTCGCCCGCCGCCGCGACCGCGCCACGCGCCTGCTGCGCTACATCGGCGAGGTGACCGTCAACGGCCACCCCGACATGAAGGGACGCAAGCCGCCCGATCTGTCGCGCCACCACCTGATGCTGCCGCCGGCGTCGATGCTCGACGCGGGCGCACCCGTTCCCGCCGGCACGCGCGAGCGGCTGCTCGCCGTCGGGCCCGAGCTCTTCGCGCGCTGGATGTTCGAGCAGCCGCAGGCGCTGCTCACCGACACGACGATGCGCGACGCGCACCAGTCGCTGTTCGCCACGCGGATGCGCACGATCGACATGCTGCGCATCGCGCCCTATTACGCGCGCCTGCTGCCGCAGCTGTTGTCGCTGGAGTGCTGGGGCGGGGCGACCTTCGACGTCGCGCTGCGCTTCCTGAAGGAAGACCCGTGGGAGCGGCTGGCGAAGCTGCGCGCGGCGATTCCCAACGTGCTGCTGCAGATGCTGCTGCGCGGCAGCAACGCGGTCGGCTACACGAACTACGGCGACGAGGTGGTCCGGCACTTCGTCGCGCGCGCAGCCGCCGGCGGCATCGACCTGTTCCGCGTCTTCGACTCGCTGAACTGGGTCGAGAACATGCGGGTGGCGATCGACGCCGTGCTGGAGGCCGGCGCGCTCTGCGAGGGCACGATCTGCTATACCGCCGACCTCTTCGATGCCTCCCGCCCGAAATACTCGCTGCGCTACTACCTCGATGCGGCGCGCGCGCTGCAGCGCGCCGGCGTGCACGTGCTCGGCATCAAGGACATGGCGGGGGTGTGCCGGCCGCGCGCGGCGCGCGAGCTCGTGCACGCGCTGCGCAGCGAGACCGGGCTTCCGGTGCATTTCCACACGCACGACACGAGCGGCGGCGCCGTCGCCTCCGTGCTCGCCGCGCTCGAGGGCGGTGCCGACGCGGTGGACGGTGCGATGGATTCGATGAGCGGCCTCACCTCGCAGCCGAACCTCGGCGCGATCGTCGCGGCGCTCGAAGGCGGTCCGCGCGACCCGGGCATCGATCGCGACGCGATGCAGGCGGTGTCGCACTACTGGGAGGGGGTGCGCGAGCTGTACGCGCCCTTCGAGGCGGACATCCGCGCCGGGACCTCGGACGTCTACCGGCACGAGATGCCCGGCGGGCAGTACACGAACCTGCGCGAGCAGGCGCGTGCGCTCGGGCTGGAGCATCGTTGGCCGGAGGTCGCGCGCGCCTACGCCGAGGTCAACCGGGCGTTCGGCGACATCGTCAAGGTGACGCCGACCTCGAAGGTGGTCGGCGACCTGGCGCTGCACATGGTGGCCAACGACCTGAGCGCCGACGATCTCGTCGACCCGGCCCGCGACGTCGCGTTTCCCGAGAGCGTCGTTTCGCTGTTCCGCGGCGAGCTGGGCTTTCCGCCCGACGGCTTTCCGCCGGCGCTGTCGCGCAAGGTGCTGCGCTGCGACAGTGCGCATCCGATCGAGCCGGAGCCTCCGCAGCCGTACCGCCCCGGCGACCGGCTGCCTCCGGTCGATCTCGAGGCCGCGCGGCAGGAGGCGGCGAAGGCGCTCGGCCACCGCGTCGACGACGACGAGCTCGCGTCGTGGCTGATGTATCCGAAGGTCTACCGCGAGTACGCCGAGCATCGGCGGGCCTACGGCGACGTGTCGATGCTGCCGACGCAGACCTTCTTTTACGGGATGCGCGAGCGCGACGAGATCGCCGTCGACATCGATCGCGGCAAGACGCTGTTCATCACGATGCAGGGCACGGCGCCGGCCGAGGAGGAAGGGGTCGTGCGCGTGTTCTTCGAGCTGAACGGCCAGCCGCGCACGATGCGCGTCGAGAAGGCCGGCGTGCCGCGCAGCGTGCGCCGGCCGCAGGCGCAGCCGGACGATCCGACGCAGGTTCCGGCGCCGACGCCGGGGATGATCGTGACGGTCGCGGTGAAGGCCGGACAGGCGGTGCGTTCGGGCGATCCGCTGGTGTCGATCGAGGCGATGAAGATGGAGACGCAGATCCGCGCCGAGCGCGACGCGGTCGTGCGGGCGATCCACGTGAAGCCCGGCGACACCGTTTCGGCGCACGACCTCCTGATCGAGTTCGCACCGCAGCCCGGCACCCGCTCGGCAAAATCCGACGCAGGGGCATAATCGGCGCATGCCCGCGCACCGCCTGCCGTATCGACCGCCGTTCGATTGGCAGCGCACACTGGCCTTTCTCGACGCGCGTTGCATCGAAGGCGTGGAGCGGGTGGACGACGGTGCGTACCTGCGCAGCGTCCGCTGGTCGCACGGACGGCCATCGCGAAACGGCTGGCTGCGTGTGCGCGCGGCCGGCGGGGGCGACGCGCTCGAGGTCGAGCTCGCCGCGTCGCTCGAGCCTTTCGCCGAACCGATCCTGCGCCAACTGCGGGCGATCTTCGATCTCGATCTCGACGCGTCGCGCCCGCTCGATGCGCTGCCGGCCGGCACGCCGATGCGCGGGCCGATGCGGCTCGTCGGCAGCTTCGACGGATTCGAGCTCGCGGTGCGCGCGATCGTCGGCCAACAGATCAGCGTGAAGGCGGCGCGCACGGTGATCGCGCGCCTCGTCCGGCACCTCGGCGAGCCGCTGTCCGATCCGCCTTCGGGAATCTCGCACGCGTTCCCGGCGCCCGCCGCGGTCGCGTCGCTCGACGATGCGGCGATCGCCGCCTTCGGCCTCACCGAGCGCCGCGCCCGCACCGTGCGCGCGCTCGCCGACGCGATCGCCCGCGGCGATCTCGTGCTGGCGCCGGGCGCCCCCGTCGAGCCGACCCTCGAGCGGCTGCTCGCGACGCCCGGCGTCGGCGACTGGACCGCGCAGTACATCGCGCTGCGCGCGCTGTGCTGGCGCGATGCGTTTCCGGCGGGCGACCTCGCCGTGCTGCGCGCGCTCGGCGCGCGCACGCCGGCGACGGCGCGCGCGATCGCGCGCGACTGGCAGCCGTGGCGTGCGTACGCGGTGATGAACCTGTGGAGCTCGCTCGGAGCCGGCGGATGAACGTCGCGCCGCGCCGGAGCGCACGTTGAAGCGCCGCGATCTCGTCGACCTGCTGATGCTGGCCGCGCTGTGGGGCGGCTCGTTCCTGTTCATCCGCGTGGCGGTCGCGCCTTTCGGCGCATTTCCGCTGATGTTCCTGCGCACGGCGATCGGTGCGCTCGTGCTGCTGCCGCTGCTGTTGCGCACGCGGTTGCGCGACGGCTTGCGCGGCCACGTCGGGCACATCGCGCTGGTCGGGGTGCTGAACTCGGCGCTGCCGTTCGTGCTGTACGGCTACGCGATGCTGCGCCTGAGCGCCGGCTACTCGTCGATCCTGAACGCCACCGTGCCGTTCTGGAGCGCGCTCGTCGCCTTCGTCTGGCTGGGCCAGCGGCTGAGTCGGCTGCGCGTGCTCGGCCTGCTCGTCGGCTTCGCGGGCGTGCTCGTGCTCGTCTGGGGCCGCCTGCGCCTCGGCGACGAGGGCGTCGGCCTGTCGATCGCCGCGATCTTCGGCGCGACGCTGTCCTACGGCATCGCGTCGGTCGCGACCAAGCGGTACCTGTCCGACGTCGACGCGATGCTCGGTGCCGGCGGCAGCCTGCTGTTCGCGGCGCTGATCCTGTCGCCGTTCGCGGCGTTCACCTGGCCCGAGCACTCGCCGGGCGCGAGCGCCTGGCTGTCGGCCGTGCTGCTCGGCGTGTTCTGCACCGGATTCGCCTACGTGGTGTTCTTCCGGCTGATCGAGCGCATCGGAAGCGTGGGCGCGGTGACGGTGACCTTCCTCGTCCCGGCGTTCGGGATGCTCTGGGGCGCGCTGCTGCTCGGGGAATCGATCACGGTGGCGATGATCGCCGGCACCGCGATCATCCTCGTCGGCACCGCGCTGACCACCGGCCTGATCGGCGAGCGAAAGGCTACGTCGACAGGCGCTGCCCGCTCGCCGCGTCGAACACGTGCAGCGCCAGCGGACTCGCCGCCAGACTGATGCGGTCGCCCGGGCGGAAGTGATGTCGCTCGCGAAAGCTCGCGACGATCTCGCCCGCCGGGCAGCGCGCGATCACCTGCGTGTCGGCGCCGGTGGGCTCGACGACGACGACTTCGCAGCGCAGCCCCTGGCCGTTCAGCTCGAGGTGCTCGGGACGGATGCCGACCCGCACGTCGGTGCCCGGACGCGCCGCCGCGGGCTGCGCGAGCGCGAGCTGCGCGCCGCCGGCGAGCTCGACGGCGGCGGCGTCGGCCGTCAGCCGCCCGGGGAGCAGGTTCATCGCCGGCGAGCCGATGAACGTCGCGACGAAGGCGTTCGCCGGCCGGTCGTAGACCTCCAGCGGCGTGCCGGTCTGCTCGACGCGACCCTCGTGCAGCACGACGATGCGGTCGGCCATCGTCATCGCCTCGATCTGGTCGTGGGTGACGTAGACGGACGTCGTGCGCAGCCGCTGGTGCAGCTCGCGGATCTCGCTGCGCATCTGCACGCGCAGCTTGGCGTCGAGGTTCGACAGCGGCTCGTCGAACAGGAACACCTTCGGCTTGCGGACGATCGCCCGGCCCATCGCGACCCGCTGCCGCTGGCCGCCCGAGAGCTGGCCCGGGTGGCGGTCGAGATACGGGGTCAGGCCGAGGATCGACGCCGCCTCGGCGACGCGCTGCTCGATCTCGGCTTTCGGCCGCCGCGCGAGCACCAGCGAGAACGCCATGTTCTGGCGCACCGTCATGTGCGGGTATAGCGCGTAGTTCTGGAACACCATCGCGATGTCCCGGTCGCGGGCCTGCACGTCGTTGACGACGCGTTCGCCGATCCGGATGCGCCCAGAGGTGATTTCCTCGAGCCCGGCGATCATCCGCAGCAGCGTCGACTTGCCGCAGCCCGACGGACCGACGAGCACGCAGAACTCGCCGTCGGCGATCTCGACGTCGACGCCGTGCACGACCTCCGTCGCGCCGTACGACTTGCGGACCTTCTCGATCGAAACCGATGCCAAAGTGCGCTTTCCGAAGGGCGTCTGCGCGCAATGGTACCGAAGAAGCCGGGCCGTTGACCCGGGTCAAACCCGCCGGTCGCCCGCTTCGGCAGGATACGCCGATGAATCTCGCGGCCGATTCCGTCGTCTCGTTGCGAGAACTGCTGGTCGCTACGCTCGCGCGAAGGCGCGAGGCATCGGCACGCTATCGGCGACTGGCCACCGCGGCGTCGTCGCGCCGCGAGGCCGCGTTGCAACGCCTGTTCTCGCGCCTGGCCGTGCTCGAGTCGGAATACACCGCGCGCATCGAGCGCGACTTGCCCGATCTCGACGTTGGCACCATACTGGCCGAACGGGTGACCTGGACGGAAGCCATGTGCCAGTCGATGCTCGAGGACCCCGACACGCCCGCGGGCGCGCTCGAGGCCGCGCGACGAAACGAGCGCCGCATGCGCGCCGTGTTCGAGCATCTCGCGGCGACGTCGCCGAACGAATCGGTCCGCATGCGCGCGCTCGAATTCGCGCTCGCCGAAACCCGACACCTGTCGTCGATCGAGAAGCTGGTCGCGCCGCTTCGAGCGTCCGTGCATGGAGGACGCGGATGAGACGCACGATTCCCACCACACCTCCCGATTTCGATCACACGCGCGTGATCGAGCGTCCCGACGGCTTCTGGTGGATCGACGAGGCCGAGGGGCGCGAATACGGCCCGTTCGCGTCGCTCGTCGAGGCCGTCGACGACATGCAGGCGGCCGACGACGAAACGGTTCTGGACGATGCCGACGAAGCGGTGCGCAGCGTCGGCGAGGCGCTGGGCGTTCCCGGCTGGATCGATCCCGACACAGGAGAGTTGGCAGACGACGAGTGGACACGAACGGACGAGCACTGACACGAAGGTCGACAGCACGATGCCCGGCGGTTTCGGGTATTTCGACGATAAGGAGCCCTATGCGTACGCAGTTGCAGATCCATTTCCATGGAATCGACGCTTCGCCCGCCCTCGAAGCTGCGATTCGCGAGAAGTCCAACAAGCTCGAGCAGTTCCATCCGAACGTCACCAGTTGTCGCGTCGTCGTACAGCGGCCGCACAACCACAAGCAGCAGGGCGAGGAATTCCTCGTCTCGATCGACATCTCCGTTCCCGGCGGTAACATCGTCACCAACCAGGTGCGACGACAGGACGTGCACGTTGCGCTGCGCGACGCCTTTCTCGCCGCGCGCCGCCAGCTCGACGAGCACGCACGCCGGCTGTACGTCGATGCCAAGCGGCGCGTCGAGCCGCACCCGCTGAGCGGCGACCTCGACGCCGAGGTTCCGCCCGTCGCGTCCGCACTGTCCGGCTGAGGCCGGACTCCGTCCCGTTCGTTCGCGGCGTCGCCGGCATTCGCCGGCGTCGCGCCGTGGCGCATCGGGCGCGGCCCCGGCCCTCCGGCGCGGGCGCCGGCGCCTTGTGACAGACTTCGGCCGTTGTTCTTCGTGGAGGCGCCATGACCAACGATGCCGGGACGTCCGTGGTTCTCGTGACGGGGGCGAGCAAGGGGATCGGCCTTGCCTGCGCCCGCATCTTCCTGCGCGCGGGCCGGCGTGTCGTCGGCGTCGCGCGCGATCCCGCCCATCTGGCGGCGGCGCAGGCGTCGTTCGCCGAGGCGCCTGCCGGCGGCGCCGGCGCGCCGATCGACGCTTCGGCCTTCATCGCCGAGCCGGTCGACCTCGCCGACGCGCAGGCGGCGCTGCGCCTGGTGGAGCGGGTCGAGGCGACGCACGGACCGATCGACGTGCTCGTCAATGCCGCGGGTGCCGCGCGCCGCTACCCGCTCGACGAGCTGAGCGCCGCCGCGTACCGGCAGGCGATGGATGCGAAGTACTTCACCTACATCAACGTCATGCAGCCGGTCGTCGAGCGGATGGCGGCACGCGGGCGCGGCAGCATCGTCAACATCGTCGGGCAGGGCGGACGACAGGCGATGCCGTTGCACATCGCCGGCGGCGCCGCCAACTCCGCGTTGATGCTTGCCACCGTCGGCCTTGCGCGCGCATGGGCGCATCGCGGCGTTCGCGTCAATGCGATCAATCCCGGACTGACGCGCACGACGCGCGTCGACGAAGGACTGGAGGCGGAGGCGCGTGCCTCGGGACGCAGCAAGGCGGAACTGCTCGCGCAGGCGATCGAGCGCATTCCGATGGGCCGCATGGCCGAGCCCGACGAGATCGCGCAGGTGGCGTTCTTCCTCGCCTCCGACGCGGCCTCGTACGTCTCGGGTGCGATCATCCCGATGGACGGCTGCGCGACCTCGGTGATCTGAGCGCGCCCGCCCGTCGGGAACGCGGGTCAGTCCTCGAACGGCAGCCCGACGTAGTTCTCCGCCAGCGAGGTCGACGCGGCCTTCGAGCCGGTCAGGTAGTAGAGCTCCGTCTCCTGGATCTTCTGGCCCATCTCGCCGGTGTCGGGGAAGCGGTGCATCAGGTGCGTCATCCACCACGAGAAGCGAACCGCCTTCCACACGCGACGCAGGCATTTGTCGGAGTAGGCGTCGATCTCCTTCATCGACCCCGTGCGGTAGTGGTCGATCAGCGCGCGCGACAGGTAGCGCACGTCGCTCGCTGCGAGGTTCAGTCCCTTCGCCCCGGTGGGCGGAACGATGTGCGCGGCGTCGCCGGCGAGCAGCAGCCGGCCGAAGCGCATCGGCTCGGCGACGAAGCTGCGCAGCGGCGCGATGCTCTTCTCGATCGACGGGCCGGTGATCATCGTGCGGGCGGCCTCGGCGTCGACGCGCCGCTTGAGCTCCTCCCAGAAACGGTCGTCGGACCAATCCTCGACCTTCTCCTCGAGCGGAACCTGCAGGTAGTAGCGGCTGCGCGTGCGCGAGCGCATGCTGCACAGCGCGAAGCCGCGCGGATGGTTCACGTAGATGAGCTCTTCGGAGACCGGCGGCACGTCGGCGAGCAGGCCGAGCCAGCCGAAGGGGAAGACGCGCTCGTATTCCTTCACGGCACTGCGCGGGATCGTCTCGCGGCACACGCCGTGGAAGCCGTCGCAGCCGGCGATGAAGTCGCATTCGATCTCGTGCACGGCGCCGTCCTTGCGATAGCGGACCTTCGGCCGGTCGGTGTCGAAGTCGTGGATCGAGACGTCGGCGGCTTCGTAGATCGTGCGCGCGCCCTCGGCGGCGCGCGCGTCCATCAGGTCGCGCGTGACCTCGGTCTGCCCGTAGACGGTGACGTGCTTCCCGTCGGTGAGATCGGCGAGCGGGACCCGGTGGCGCACGCCGTCGAAGCACAGCTGGATGCCGCCGTGCACGAGGCCCTCGGCGTGCAGGCGCGCGCCGACGCCGGCCTCGTCGAGCAGGTCGACCGCGACCTGCTCGAGGACGCCGGCCCGGATGCGGCCGAGCACGTATTCGCCGCTGCGGCGCTCGAGGATGACCGCGTCGATGCCTGCGCGGTAGAGCAGTTGGCCGAGCAGCAGCCCTGCCGGGCCCGCTCCGATGATCGCGACTTGTACTCGCATGGTTCGTTCTCTCTGTCTCCGGTGAATACGGCTGCCCCGTGGGTGTGCCGGCGCCTCGCGGGAGCGACAGGCGAAATGGTAAAGGTTCACGCGGCGATAATGGCTCTCGTTCCCGCTTCCTCCCGCATCCGATGTCGATCGTCTATCTCGTGCGGCACGCGCAGGCCTCGTTCGGTGCCGAAGACTACGACGCGCTCTCCGAGCTCGGTTTTCGCCAGGCGCACTGGCTGGGCCGGCATTTCGCCGATCGCGGGCTGCGCTTCGCGCGTACCGTCTCCGGCACGATGCTGCGGCAGCAGGACACCGCGCGGGCGATCCTCGAGGCGATGGGCGAGAGCGGCGATGCGCTCGAGCTGCACGAGGGCCTGAACGAGTATCCGGGCGAGGCGCTCTACACGGCGCACACCGGCCTCGCGCCGCGGGCGCACCAGCTCGCCGACGCGCGCGACTACTGGCGCACGTTCCGCCACGCGATGCTCGCGTGGGCCGAGGACCGCCTGCCCGACGTCCCGGAGACCTGGCCGGCCTTCGGCACGCGCGTGCGCGCGGCCATCGAGCTTGCCGTGCGCGGAACCGCGCGCGACGATGCCGTGCTCGTCGTGAGCTCGGGCGGCGCGATCGGCCGCCTGGTCGCCGACCTGATGGGCGCGCCGGCGGGCACGGCGATCGAGCTGAACCTGCAGTGCCGCAACACCGGGTTCACGGAGCTGATCGCCGGGCGCGAGGTGCTGCGGCTGCTCAGCTTCAACAACGTCGCGCATCTCGACACACCCGAGCGGCGCTCGGCGATCACCTTTGCGTAGCGCCGCGTCGGCGGGCGGCACTTCCCGACGTCGGGATCCTGCGGTAGAACGGACCTTCGACGATACGCGTCCCAAGCTCAACCCGACCGGAGGTTCTCGAATGTTCCGCGATCGCGACGATGCCGCCGACCGGCTCGCCCAGGCACTCGAGCCGTTTTCGGAAAAATCTCCGCTGGTGCTGGCGATTCCGCGCGGCGCCGTGCCGATGGGTCGGCGCATCGCCGATGCCCTCGGCGGCGACCTCGACGTCGTGCTCGTGCGCAAGATCGGCGCGCCGTACCAGCCGGAGCTGGCGCTCGGCGCGATCGACGAGAACGGTGAGGTGCACTGGGCTTCGCCGGAGGCGGCGCGCAGGGTCGACCCGATGTGGCTCGAGCACGAGAAGCGCGAGCAGCTCGAGCTGCTGCGCCGGCGCCGCGAGCGGTATCGAGCGGGCCGCCCCCCGATCGACCCGGCCGGGCGCATCACGATCGTCGTCGACGACGGGCTCGCCACCGGCTCGACGATGACGGCGGCGCTGCATTCGACGCGGGCCCGCTCGCCGTCGCACCTGATCTGCGCGGTGCCGGTCGCCGCGCCCGACAGCCTCGAGCGCGTCGCTCCATACGCCGACGAGGTGGTCTGCCTCGAGGCGCCGGAGGACTTCCGCGCGGTTTCGCTGCACTACGAGCACTTCGAGCAGGTCGACGACGAGGAAGTGGCGCGGCTGCTCGCACCGCAGGGCGCCTGAGCGTCGCGCGCCGGTCCGCGGCGGCCCGCCGCGACGAGACCCGGAGGGACTTCGCATGAACGACACGAATCGCGACGGCGAAACGGCGACCGGTCCGTACGGGAAGCGGCCGCTGCACGAGATCCTGCGCGCGCACGCGCGAAGCAGGCCCGACCATCCGGCGTACCTCTGGTACGGCGCTGCGCTCGGCTACGGCGAGCTCGATCGCGCGAGCGACGCCTTCGCGGCCCGGCTCGCGCAGCTCGGCGTCGCGCGCGGCGAGCCGGTCGCGCTGTACATGCAGAACTGCCCGCAATACGTGATCGCGCACTACGCGATCCAGAAAATCGGCGCCGTCGTCTGCCCGGTGGGTCCGCTCAGCCGCGAGCACGAGCTGCATTACCAGCTCGACGACCTGCAGGCGCGCGTGCTGGTGGCCGCCGCGCCGCTGCTCGACGTCGTCGAGCAGGTGCGCGCCCGCACCGCGCTCGGGCACGTGTTCGTCGTGCATTACGACGATCTGCTGCCGCAGCAGCCGTCGATCGACGTGCCCGAGGAGCTGCTCGCGATGCGCCGTGCGCGCGACGGGCACGCCGGTGCATCGCACGTCGCGGCCGAGGATTTCCTCGCGGCGACGCGCACCGATGCGCGTCCGCCGCAGGTCGACGTAGCGCTCGACGAGATCGCGCTGGTCCCCTATACGGCGGGCACGATGGGCATGCCCAAGGGCGCGATGCTGTCGCACGGCAACGCGCTGTACAAGACCGCCGCGTCGAGCGAGGCCTATCGCGTGACGGCCGACGACGTGCTGCTCGCCGTCGCGCCGCTCTACCACATCGCCGGCATGCTGACCGGCGTGGACGTCCCGGTGTACGCCGGCGCGACGGTGGTGCTGCTGTATCGCTTCGATGCGCGTGCGGCGCTGCAGGCGATCGAGCGGCATCGCGTCAGCTGGTGGTACGGCTTCGCGCCGATGCACGTCGCCGCGATGAAGCTACCCGACGCGCAGCGCTTCGATCTGTCCAGCCTGCGGCTGAACCCGGTCACCAGCTTCGGCATCCGGTTCACCGAGACGATCGCGCGGCGCTGGCGCGAGCATGCCCCGAACTGCGTGTCCTTCGAGGCCGCCTACGGACTGACCGAGACGCACACGATGGACACCTGCATGCCGCCCGACGCGATCCGCTGGGGCACGCACGGGCGGCCCGTCCCGGGCAACGAGATCCGCATCGCCGATCCGATGACCGGCGCGCCGCGTCAGACCGGCGAGTCGGGCGAGATCCTGATCCGCGGCCCGGGCGTGTTTCGCGGCTACTGGAAGCGCCCGGAAGCCACCGCGCAGGCGCTGCGCGACGGCTGGCTGCATACCGGCGACATCGGCTATCTCGACGAGGACGGCTATCTCACCTTCGAGGGACGCTTCAAGGAGATGATCAAGGTCTCCGGATACAGCGTGTTCCCGGAGGAGGTCGAGTCGATCCTGCTGCGCCATCCGGCGGTGGCGCAGGTCGGCGTCATCGGCATGCCCGATCCGGAGAAGGGCGAGATCCCGAGGGCTTTCGTCGTGCTCAAAACCGGCGCGGCCGGCACGGTGAGCGAGGACGAGATGGCGCAATGGGCACGCGAGAACATGGCGGCCTACCAGGTGCCGCGCGAGATCGTGTTCTGCGAATCGCTGCCGGCCACCGCCACCGGCAAGCTGCTGCGTCGCTTGCTGAAGGGCGAGGACCGCTGAGCGACGGGCACCGGGCGCCGGCAGGGCGCGAACGGCAAGGGCGCGTACGGCGGCGCTTCGCCCCTCATCGGTCCGTCGCGTGCACTGCGACGGAACAGGCGCTGCCGGGGGCGCCGGCGCCGAGCGGGTCGATCTCGACCGGTTCCTCGCAGCCGACGCCGCCGTCGGTGCGCCGACCCCACCAGGCGGGGCCGAGATGCGCGAGCACGAGCCCCCACGACGCGAGCCATGCGAGTGACGACGCCGCGACCAGCGCGCTCGCGGGTGCGCCGGGCAGGCCGGCGCCGGCGCGCAGCAGCGCGGCGCCGGCGAGCAGCAGCGCACCGATCGGCGTCCACCGGCGGGTGTCGAGCGGCCGGCCTGCGTGCATCCGTCCGGCGATGTTCAGCACCGCATAGATCGACAGGCCCATCGCACCGACGGTGAGCAGGTGCGTGCCGCCGCTCGCCGCGAGCGGAGCGCCGAGCCGCGCGGCGCCGAGCCAGCCGTAGCCGAGCGCCATCAGCCAGTAGACGGTGTAGAGCATCGCCGCCCAGCGGCCGAGCAGCGCGCGCCCGACGTGCCAGTCGTTGAGCAGGTTCAGCACGGCGGCGGCCGCGGCGAGCGCGATCCAGCCGGTCACGGCCGATCCCGGCGCGAAGAAGGCGGCGAGCGCATGCAGCGCGATCGTGAAGATCGCCAGGTTGCGGCGCGGCGGTCGCGCGCGGTATTCGGGAAGCGCGTCGTCGGGCGCAGTCGCGCGCCGCGCGTCGAGCGCGTCGTTGACGATGCGCATCGAGATGCGGCTCATCGAGACGACGACGAGGATCATCATCACGTCGAGCGCCGCGTGCACCCACCGCATCGGCCAGCCTTCGCGCAGCGCGTCGACCCAGAAGCCGCCGGTGACGAGCGCGAAGGCGGCCAGGCCCCAGAGGAAGCCGCGGTGGCGGCGCTGCGGATCGCGCAGCAACCGTGCGCCGAGCAGCGTCGGCAGCGCGAGCGCGAAGCCGACCTCGGTGATCGCCGCAGGCCACGGGCCGAGCACGGGCGACAGCCAGAACGCCAGACGTGCCGCCGCCCAGGCGAGCGCGAACGCCGCGGAAACGCGCGCGCCGTACGCCGGCGTCTCGGTGAATTCCGGTACCGCGGTGAGCACGAAGCCGGCGATCGCCGCCAGCCCGACGCCGAACATCAACTCGTGCGCGTGCCAGACGAGCACGCCTCCGTGCACCGCGGGAACGGCGATCCCGAGCGAGAAGGCGGCGCCGGAGAGCGCGATGCCGAGGAGCGACCACAGCGCGGTCGCGATGAACATCGCTCGGAACGGACACGACAGGAGCGGCAGCCGCTCGATGCGTGCGCTCCTCAGCATCGCTGCGTCCTGCGCACGAAGGGAAGCACCGGCGCGCCCTCGACGATCCGCAGGTCGCTGCCGATCGATGCCGAAGGCGCGCGCGCGGGGCGCCCCCTGCCGGCGTGCAGCGGCGGCAGCCCGAAGCTGTCGCGCACTTCCGCCCGCGAGAGCAGCCGCGCCGTGGCTTGGTAGATCCATTCGTCGTCGCGTGCGGCCACCGGTGCATCGAGCGCGATGCGCGCGACGATGCGCCCGGGGTGCGCGGCCATCACGAGGATCCGGCCCGACAGCCGCACCGCTTCGGCCAGGTCGTGCGTGATCATCAGTACGCCCACGCGACGCGCGGCGAGGTGATCGAGCAGCAGCCGGTACATCTCCTCGCGAAGGCCGATGTCGAGCGCCGAGAACGGTTCGTCGAGCAGCAGCAGGTCGGGCTCGACGACGAGCGCACGCGCGAGCGCGACACGGCTTTGCATGCCGCCCGAGAGCTGGTGCGGGAACTTCGCGAAGTCTTCGTGCGCCAGCCCGAGGCGCAGCCCGATCTCGCGCGCGCGGTGCTCGCGCTCGTCGCGGCCGACGCCGCGCGCCGCGAGCACGATCGCGATGTTGTCGAGCGCCGATTTCCAGGGCAGCAGCCGCGGCTGCTGGAACATGCAGGCGCGCGTGGCGAAGCCGTCGTCGATCGTTCCGCGATCGGCGATCTGCAGCTGCGCGCACAGATGCAGCAGCGTCGTCTTGCCGCAGCCCGACGGCCCGACCAGCGCGACGACCTCGCCGGCGGCGAGCTCGAGGTCGATGCCCTCGAGCACCGTCTCGCGGCCGAACGCGTGCTGCAGGCCGCGAACGCGCAACGCCGGTGCGACGGCGCCGGTCACGTCGCGGCTCCGCCCGGCGCGGCGCCGGGCTCGCGCCAGCGCTCGACCTCGCGTTTCAGCGGCTCGAGCAGCAGGTATTCGACCGCGAGCAGCAGGCCGACGACGGCGACGATCCAGCTCATCGTCGCCGCCGTGTCGAGCTGCGAGCGGGCCACGGCGAGCGCCGCGCCGACCCCGTCCGGGCTCGACAGCAGCTCGGCCATCACGACGACCTTCCACGAGATGCCGAGCGCGCTGATCCACGCCGGGAACAGGTACGAGACGACGTGCGGGAGATAGACGTCGAGGAACATCATGCGCGGCGGCAGTGCGAAGGCGCGGGCCATCGTCTTCAGCTGGTTGTCCAGCGTGCGCGCGCCCTGCATCGCGCCGACGAAGACGACCGGGAAGGCGGCGACGAAGACGGTGAAGACAGGCGTGCCGTCGCTCGCGCCGAACCACAGCATCGCGAGCACGAGCCAGGCGATCGGCGGGGTGCCGAGCAGCACGGTGACGATCGGGCGCGACATCATCGAGGCCGTCATCGACACGCCGGCGAGCAGCCCGAGCGCGCTGCCGACGAGCACCGACGAAGCGAAGCCGGCGAGCGCGCGCCGCGCGGTGGCCATCAGCTCGGGCCCCGCGTCGCCGAGTGCGAGCGAGTGCGCGAGCGTCGCGAAGGCGCTGCGCGGATCGGGCAGCACGAGCGGGCCGTACTGCTGCGCGACGAGCTCCCAGGCGGCGACGAGCAGCAGCAGGCTCGCCACCGCGCCCCACCCGCTCCACAGGTACGCGGGCAGCTTCGCGAGGGCGGCGCGCAGCGACTTCATCGGGCGCGGCTCGCCGTCATCCGGTGTGCTGCGCCGCGCTCGGCGACGCGTAGAAATCGTCGGGCGGCAGGCGCCCGCCGACGAGCCCCGGACTCTTCTCGAGCAGCAGCCGGAACAGCGCCTCGAGCGCCGGACGGGCGTCGCGTGCCGGCACGACGTCCATCTGCCCGTGTCCGATCGCATCGGCCACCGCTTCGGCCGACAGCATCGGAATCCGCTTCTCGACGATCTCGCCGCACGCGGCGGCATTCGCCTGGCACCAGGCGAGCGAGCGGGCGTAGGCCTCGTGCACGCGCGCGACGGCCTGCGAGCGCTCGCGCAGGCTGCCGAGCACCGCGATGCCCGCCTGCGGCATGCGCGCGTCGCCGCCGAAGCTTCGCGCCCATTCCTGCTGCAGGTCGACGGCGCGGTGCAGCTCGGGCGCGACGACACTCGCCGGGAAGGAGGCCGACTTGTGCAGCGCCATCGACACCGCCGGCTCGGCGAGCAGCGCGTGGTCGACGCGGCGGGTGAGCAGCAGCTGCATCGCGTCCATCGGGGAGGCCACGTAGCGCAGCCGCAGATCCCGGCGGGTATCGATGCCGGCGCGCTCGGCGAGCAGCCCCAAGACGATGTCGGGCATGTCGCCGCGGAACGGCATCGCGATCTCCTCGCCGACGAGGTCCTTCAGCGCATGCACCGCGGGATCGCGCGACACGATCCACAGGATTCCCCAGGTGGAGACGTTGACGAGACGAAGCTTCGCGCCGCGGTTGTACAGGTTCGCCGCCACGTTGACGGGCATCGCGAGCACGTCGGCCCGGCCGTCGAGCGCCATCAGCCGCAGCTGGTCGGGATCGCGCCAGACGGTGAAGCGGACCTCCTGCGCGAGGTCGGCGAGCGCGCCGGATTCGGCGATGCGCACCAGCGGATTCGAGACGCTCGCCGGCGGGCCGGCGAGGGTGAGCGTCGCCAGGCGCGGTCCTGCGCCGGCACCGGCGCCGACGCCGGGGCCCGCTCCGGCGTCGTCGGCGCGGGCGTTCGCGGCGATCGATCCGGCCGCGGCCGCCGCTGCGCCGGCCGCGGCGGCGTGCACGAGAAAGCGACGGCGCGCCACACGCATGTCAGAACCTCCCGCGGATGCTCAGGGATGCCGAGCGGCCCGGCGCGAGCAGTTCCTCGCCGGAGATGCCCTCGGTCAGGTGCTCGTGGTAGCTACGATCGAGGAGATTGACGACCCGCAGCTCCGCGCGCAGGTCCGATAGTGCGCCGAAGTCGCCGAAACGCCAGCCGACGAGCGCGTCGGCGGTCACGAAGCCGGGGGTCTCGTTCTCGGTGCCCGCGGTGAAGCGGGTGCCGATGCGGTCCTGGCGCGCTACCGCGCGCAGCGCCGCGCGCCAGTACGGTCCGCGCGTCGGCGCCTGTCCGATTCCGACGCTCGCCTGCGGCGGCGGCAGGAACGCGAGCGGCTCGTCGTCCTGTCGATTGTCGCCGCGCAGCCAGGTGAACGACGCGTCGACGACGAAGGCACCGAGCGGCATCGTCGCGAGGCCTTCGACGCCGCGGATCACGACCTCGTCGAGGTTCTCGGTGAGCTTGATCGGCAGCCCGGTCGGGTGAAGCGTGCCGGTGACCCGGCCGGCGATGTAGTCGTCGATGCGGGTGCGGTACGCCGAGATCCGGTAGTCGACGTCGCCGCCGCTGCCCTTCAGGCCGATCTCGATGCTCGTCGAGCGCTCGGGCTCGAGCCGCGGATTGCCCACGTGGTAGTAGCCGTCGCCTCGCGCCGAGTCCTCGAATCGCTCGCGCAGGTCGGCGGCGCGCCAGGCGCGGCCCACGTTTGCGTAGGCGTTCGCCGTCGCGGTGATCGGATACAGCACGCCGAGCGACCACGACAGCGTGTCGTCGCGATGCGCGAGGCCGGTGGTCTGCAGCATCGGCGCGGCGCCCTTGCTGCGCGCGTCGCCGTCGATGCGATCGAAGCGGGCGCCGGCGACGATGCGCGCGCGCCCCCATTCGATCTCGTCCTGCACGAACACGCCGGTCGAGCGCAGGCTGCCGTGGTCGAAGGGGTCGTTGCGCCGGTTCGCGTCGAAGAACGGCGGGTTGTTGTCGATGTACCGCTCCGGATCCGCCCGCATCCGCCAGGTCTCCGCGCCGATGGTCAGGATGTGCGCGTCGCCGACCGGCAGCACGTAGCGGGTGCGCAGGCCCTGGGTGGAGAAGGTGACGTCGTTGCGGACGTAGTCGCGGCCGAGGCGCTCCGAGAACGCGCGGATCTGCCGGAAGACGTCCTGCCGCCACACCTCGGCCGACAGCTGCCCGGGGCCCAGCCGCGCGTCGACGCCCAGCTCGGCGAGCTCGCGCCGCTGCTCGGGCGAACGGATCGTGACCGTGCCGAGCGCCGGCGGCAGGCCGGCACCCCCGGGGCGCCCGCCGGTGCGTGCCGATCCCGGATACCAGACGTCGTGGACCGCGTGGCGCTGCAGGTTCAGGCGAAGGCTCGCCTGCGGCGACAGGCGGTATGCGTATTTCGCCAGCAGCGAGTCCGAGCGGTAGCCGGTGTTCGGCACGCGCCCGTCGGGACTGTCGTAGTCGTCGGTGTCGTTGGCCGCCGCGCCGAGCACGAGTGCATGCCCGGGTCCCGATCGTTCCAGCAGCAGTGCGCCCGCCGTCGTCGTGCCGAAGCCGAGCCCGAAGCGGCCGCTGAGCCTCGGCTCCGGCGTGAAGCGCGTCGACGGCGTGATCAGGTTCACCGCGCCGCCCATCGCGCCGCTGCCGTACAGCACCGACGATGGCCCCTGCACGACCTCGATGCGCTCGAGCAGCCCGAGATCGACGAAGGAGGCGAGCGCGCCCTGCGGCTGCGCCGAGTTCACGCGCACGCCATCGACGAGCACGACGATGCTTTCCTTGCGCAGTCCGCGCAGCACCGGGTTTTCCCCCCAGGCGCCGTCCGACTGCACCGCCATCCCCGGCCGGCCCCGGAAGAGCGACCCGGGCGGCGCCGACGGCTCGCCGTCGGCCGGATCGATCACCTCGATCGCCTGGGGGGTCTCCGCGCTCTCGGCAGGGCGCCCGGTCGCGGTGACGACGACGGTGTCCAGGCGCGTCTGCGCAGGCGCCGACGGCGACAGGGGCACCGTCAACAATGCCAGCGCGACGGGCCAGAATGGGCGGGCATGCATCGGTCGCGGCTTCCTCTTTTCGTTGTGGACGCTTGCGGACGCAATACTAAATGAATGAGAATCGTTCCCAATTGAGCTGAATCAAGTGATCGACGAGCCGTTTCCGATGGCGCCGCCGCTGTCCGTCTCGCAGTGGTTCAACACGGCGGGCCCGCTGACGCTGGAGGCGCTGCGCGGACGCGTGGTCGTGCTGCACGCCTTCCAGATGCTGTGTCCCGGATGCGTCGCGCACGGACTGCCGCAGGCGCAGGCGGTGCACCGCCAGTTCGCCGGCGACGAGGTCGCGGTGATCGGCCTGCATACGGTCTTCGAGCACCACGACGCGATGACGCCGGTGTCGCTCGCCGCCTTCCTGCACGAGTACCGGATCGGCTTTCCGGTCGGTGTCGACGCGCGGGGTGCGGACGGCGGCGACGTTCCGACGACGATGCGCGCCGACGGGATGCGCGGAACGCCGACGCTGGTCGCGATCGACCGGGCCGGGCGGATCCGCGTGCACGCCTTCGGGCGCGTGGAGGACCTCGCCGTCGGCGCGCTGATCGGGCGGCTGCTCGTCGCGCCGTGAGCGTCGTCAGCCGCCGCGTTCCCCAACGATTTGGCCGTCGACGACCTGGATCGTCTTGTCGCAGCGCGCGGCCAGCTCCGGGTTGTGGGTGACGAAGAGTACCGTGGTGCCCTCGTTGCGGTTCACCCGGTGAAGCAGCTCGAACACCGCGTCCGCGCTCTTCGTGTCGAGGTTGCCGGTCGGCTCGTCGGCGAGCAGCACCGCGGGGCGCATCGCCAGCGCGCGCGCCACCGCCACGCGCTGCTGTTGCCCGCCCGAGAGCCGGTTCGCCGGATGATCGCGCCATGCGGCGAGCCCGACGTCGGCGAGCAGTCGATCGGCACGCTCGAACATCCGCTGATCGGGACGCCCGGCGGCGCCGAGCATCGGCAGCACGACGTTTTCCACCGCGCTGAATGCCGACAGCAGATGGTGATACTGGAACACGAAGCCGATGCTGTGACCGCGCAGCCGGGTGAGCGCGGCGTCGTCGAGGCCGGTCGTCTCCTCGCCGCAGACCGCGAGCGTGCCGCTGGTCGGGCGGTCGAGCAGGCCGATGAGGTTCAGCAGCGTGCTCTTGCCCGATCCCGACGGCCCGACCACCGCGCAGAACTCGCCGCGATGCAGCTCGAGGTCGATGCCGTGCAGCACCTCGGTCTCCACCGGCGTGCCGATGTTGAACGACTTGCGCACGTCGCGCAGCGAGACGACGACCGGTTCAGCCACGGATCGCCACCACGGGATCGAGGCGCGAAGCGCGCAGCGCCGGCGCGACGGCGGCCGCCAGCCCGGTGAGCGTGGCGAGCACGAGCGCGGCGACGAACAGCCACGGCTCGAAGGCGATCGGAAACAGCGGCGAGCCGTCGGCGGCGCGCGCGAAGCGGTGCCAGAGCACGAGTGCGAGCGCGCCGAGCGCCGACCCGACCACCGAGCCCGACAGCCCGAGCAGGCTGCCCTGCAGCAGGAAGATGCGCAGGATCTGCGCGCGCGAGATGCCCATCGCGCGCAGGATGCCGATCTCGCGCGAGCGCTGCACGACCGAGACGACGAGCACGCTCGCGATGCCGAAGGCGACCGAAAGCCCGACGAAGACGCGGATCACCGTGTTCGACGTGCGCTGCGCGTTCACCGCGGTGAAGAACTGCGCGTTGGTGCGGATCCAGCTGTCGGCCTGCACGCCGGT
>Ga0079224_100000639_pt1 | contig 35620 bp, 56 predicted proteins | sample Stecom2015_FD_80414 | JGI IMG/M metagenome (GOLD analysis project Ga0079224, IMG submission 80414) | Agricultural soil microbial communities from Utah to study Nitrogen management - Steer compost 2015 | ecosystem: Environmental > Terrestrial > Soil > Agricultural land | place: USA: Utah... | reverse complement strand
TCTGGACGCGCTGTATGGCCGGTGAAGAGGCTGCTTGGAAGCTGATGGACAGGTACTGCAAACAGGACGTAAAGCTCACTGAGGACTTGTACAACGTCCTACGGCCTTGGATTCCGAACCACCCACACATGGGTGTCTGGATGGATAAGAACTGGGTGTGCTCGAACTGTGGCACTGACATTGACCCTGAGAAGCCAAGTGACAAACTGGCAGTCGCACAGGTAACGGGATACAACCTCTACCAGTGTGCGTGTGGGCACTGGCTACGGGGAACTACCATTCAGACCGAGAAGATCAAAACGCGGAGTGCAAGATGAGCGAATACGAAGCCTTGCAGTGGGACGGTCTGAACACCTACGAGCTAATGCAGTTCGTGCCGGGAGTGATGCTCAAAGCCCAGCTAAAGGGCGAACCGCAGACCCTGACAGTTCCTAACAGCAACCGACAGATGTACCCCGGAGACTGGCTCATAAAGCCTGCTGAAGGCGAACCGTTCTCCCTAACCCCAACCGAGTATGAGGAAGTGTCCAAGTGATTGCATTGTTCCGATTGTCCGCTATTTCCGAACTGGGTGTGCGAACCCCTATTACCGAGTGGTCAGATGACATTGACGGCTTGCTGGAGAACGTGCAGCACGCCAACCGAGAGGACTTGCGTGTAGAGCGCATTGTCGGTGAGCGAGAGCTTGCAGAGGTTCCTGAAGAGGTCTGGGAGGAAGTAGACAGCAAGAATGAAGACACTGATCCGATTGGTGAATAAGTTGGATGATTACCTAAAGGGTCAAGGTTCCCCGTTCTGGACTGTAGGACTTGTTCTTCTCGTAGTTGCAACTCTACTAGGGGTACTCCTGATTGGCGGACTGGCTCTCTGGGGGTTGCTCAGCCTCATTGGATTGAGCGTAACCTACTGGGGATGCACTCTAGCCCTGTTGTGCATCTACGTTCTACTGAAGCTGTTAGACTTGATTTCAAAGTAAATAGGTAAAGCCCCTACTCATTTAGAGTAGGGGCTTTGTTGTGTCCTAGGAGAGGCGCTTAGCCAATTCGATCAGCTTCTCAATGTCTGGGTACTCGTGGTCAACGTAGTCCCACGCTTCCCGTAGAGCGTCTACCGACACCGTTTCAGGCTTAGTCTCAGTCGATGCGAACTCTTCCCGATCCCAGCCACCAATGTCTTCCCCGTCTACTTCCTGAGTGTCAGGCTTGACCGGAGGAAGCACACCAAACTCTTCCTCGATACCGTAAAATGTACGAGTAGACTTGAAAGCAAGACTACCCGGCACACTTACGTAGTCAAACTTCACTCGCCCAGCCTCAAAGTCAAACTCAGTAGGCGTGTAGAAAAAGCCGTTACTCGTGCTCTGGTACGTCTTGCCAAGTTCCATGTGCCTAGCTGACTTATCTTCTTCAACCCAAGGCACAAGGAACTCTGGTAGGAGGTACAAACCTACATAGCTCTCCGCATGGAACACATGCACGTCTCCATCAGAATCCACTTTCTGATCCACCTCGAACACAGTTAGGTAATCCAGACCCGCAGATGCTAGACGCTCCTTGACCTTGTTAGGAGAGGGGAAAGAGTATCCCGGAGAGCCGTGGGCAGTCTCAAGCAGTCGCACCTTGTCTCCGACCTTGAACTCAACCCTTGGTTCAACCTTACGGAAGCCTGAGTGAGTGTCTACCTTTGCTATGGTGATGATGAAGTAGTTCTTGCCACTATCCAAGTAGTAAAAGCTCTGACCCTCTAATTCAACCACCGTGAACTTATCTCCCTTAGAGAACCTTGCACCTTCCAGCTCAAAGTCTTCGGTGATTTCTAGAACGTCGCCTACGTTGTACTTAGCCACGGTGTGACCCTTTCGTTTGTCGGTTGCTTACATGTACTACTTTACACAGTGCGTAGAGACAAGTCAACCCCTGAACCTAAGAAAGGTTCAGGGGTTGAGATTTAGTAAGGATTAGCGTAATCTACACCGGCTTGATAGGCGTGAATGGCGATACTTGCCACGGTGGATTCAAGCAATTGACCTAGCCCGTGTTGCTGAAGCACTTCTACACACTTGTCAATGTAGAGCTGTTCAGTGGAGTTCAGTTCATAGTTCACTTGCCAGCCTCCAAACGGTCAACTTCCCATTCGAGTAGCTGAATAGCCTTTTTCAAGTCTTGTACTGGCAAGCCCTTGACAACACCATCCAAGCGTGTCGCACGAGCAATGTACTGCACAGCCTGTCCACCAAAGCTGGTGAGGTGTGCAGAAATGTGTCGCACTTCTACTCGGTTAGGGAACTGGTACGCATTTGGCGACAGTTGGTTGTTTTCCTCAGAATCTTCTTCCTCTAACAGTAACCAACTATCTAGGAAAGAGTCTGTAGACCATTCCCCTGTAGGCTCTTCCAAACCGGGCTTGTAGAGTACCCAGTGGTCAGAGACATGCGTAACCTCCACAATGTGCCCCTCATACCCCCCATGCAACAACACGTACTTCTGTCCTACTTTGATTTCAGCCATTGCTGATACTCCTCCAGAGTTGTTTGGTTTTTGCTTACAACATTATAGTACAGTGCTAAACTCACTGCGTCAACCTTGTGACCTTCTTCAACGAGGTGCCCCGCTTCAAGCACAAGGTACTTTGCCCACTCACGCTTGATTAGGCTCTTGTGTGCTGACGGAGCGACAGGCACTAGCATATCAGGCTCTACAGTCGCTCGAATGGCTCCAATGAGCTTCACAGGGTCTAGGCTGAACGGTACACCGTAGCGAGGTATGAAGTCCTCATAGACCACCTTATCCAAGTCGTAGCGTACCAAGTAGTCCTGAATCGCTTGTCCCATAGCCCATTCAGTCCACAGCACCTGACGCGCTTCAAGCAGCTCCAGCTTACCGTTATCAGTGCTCAGCACAGCCAAGCCAGTACCCGCATGGGCTTTCTCGCTCTTGCGGGTCTGACCTCCTGCGTCAATGGATAGCGTAATCATTTATATATCTTCCTTGTCTACTTCAACGTGTGTAAAGTGTTCTGATCTAAGCTCCTTAGCCAAGACTAAAGCTAACTCTAAACTTTCTGTAGGGGGTTTGTAGTACTCTACACCATTTTTCTTGAGCCTAGGCAAATACTTACCATTAGGTAACAGCCTAATGTTCCTGTAGCCGGACTTGCTTTTTCGTTCGACAGTAAGATTTTCACCGTTTTGTGCGTAAGTAATGGGTCGCAGATGTTCAGGATTCACACAGTGCCTTGGGCAACCAAGATGGGCGTACTTATGATCTATGACCTTTCCCACAGGGATTGCACCTACGAATAGTTCATACGACGCTCTATGTGCTCCTATAGTCCGCTGCTGTAAAAGGCTATAGAACGAACCATACCCTTTATTGTTAAGAGTGCCTTTCCATAACCAGCAACCAAATGAGTTCTTGTCTACCATCCTAGACAGGCTCTCACCAGTTCCCAGCAACTCTTTAGGAAAACGTAACACGTTCGACTCTAGGGAGCCGTTCAGAGAGACCCTCTGACTGTGCATCGAACATAGCCACATGGTTTTTACTGGGCGAGTACAGCACTCTACGAAGCACTCACAACCTGCCCACTTACGGTAGCCTGCATTAGACATATAACCTCACCTTTTCCCATTGCTCTTCTGATAAGTTGTTTCGCATTGCGTTCAGACTGACAAAGCCTGCCCTCTGCCACAGTTCATCAATGTCTGCTACTCCAAAGCTGAGCAGTTCCATGCAGTCTTCAACCGCATTGTCCAGCTGTTCTTGCTTAGACGTACCGTACAGGGTACCCCTACAAAGCTTGCCGTAGTGTAACACACACAAGTCCTTAGCCTTATGTGGCCTCTCACACCCCTCAAATGTGCACACCTTAGCTACCGGGCTAGGTAGGCCGTAGCGTTCCTGTAAGGGCGTTAGTTCCTTGCCCCTATTGAGCTGGGACAAGTGCCCTGCGCAGAAACCCCTACCCTTGTGTGGCTTATCGCATCCAGCAAAGGTACAGTAAGCTGGCTTACCTTCATAGACGGGCACACCCCGCAGAGATTGCTTGTAGTGCTTGTAGCAAAGCATTTTGGATCGCATCGGTTCTACGCATCTATAGACACTACACCCTCGCTTAGTGGTCTTAGGGATAGTGAAGATAACCCCCTGAGCTACCGCCCTCTGGTAATGTTTTACACAAAATTCTTGGCTCTTGGCCTCAAGGTTGCAGCTCGAATCTTTGCACAGCTTCTTCATTTTTTACCCTTTCTCAAAGGTTGCGTTGAGTGATGCCAATGAGGGCAGATGTTGCATTTGTACACTCGGTAACTTAGCCCTTTCCCGTATGAGCGACCGTTCAAGCGGTTGTTCGGCCCCTTAGCGTGAGACTTCTCGGTGAGGGTCTTAGCTACCTGCTCAGCGATTTCCTTGGACTTGAATACCGTCTTGCCTAAGCACTGTGACATTTAGAACACATCCCGGTGTGCGACACAACCGTTTGGCAGGTCAGACAGGTTCTCACAGCGTTCCTCATAGGCTCCGTGAGCGTTGACAATGGCCTGAGTGTGCGTGCAGTAGAACTCAGCTACATCCCACTGTCCATCTTTGCCCTGCTCGTAGATGGTGAACTCTACGTCCCCTACTTCAAGCTCTTCAACGAACGCTTCCAACTCCCAGTCGTTGTTGCAGATTGCAAGTACCGAACGAGTGTCGTTGCATAGGATCATGTGTTTCATTTCTAACTCCTTATAAAGAAAAGCACCCCTTGTGCTGTAGTAACTACAATACACAAGAGGTGCTTAGGTTGTCAACTATACTTCAGATAGGTTCTGCCCAATGCCCCAGTCGGCTACGAATGCCACCTGATCGCCGTACAGACGCTTGCCTGCAAGCTGAATGTCCTCCACAATCAACTCTCCTACCGCCTGAGCGTTCTCGGCTGACACACTGCAATACTCAGCATCGTGAATGGTACTGATAAGCCTTGCCCCGTACTGCTCTAGTTTAGGCTCAGTCTGCAAGGTTGCATCCAACAGCAAGTCGTTACCTGTGCTCTGAGAAATGAAGCTCATGGCTGAGTTGATAACGTTCTGCTGATTACGTCGAGTCACTAGCTCATGCTGGAAGCGTCGCCCAAACTTGTTGATGATTGGCTCACCTGCAACAGCCTTTTGCATGATGCCTGAGCGCCACTGGTCAAACTCAGACCCCGGACGGATGAATGCGTTAGACAGCTTGGTAGCCTCATGCACAGGTACTCCTAGAGCCTCTGCAATGGCCTTGTCGCCACGGTTGAAGCTCTTACCATAGATGACACCCTTGATACGTGCACGCAAGTTAGCGTAGTCTCCCGGCTCATCTCGCTTGTACTGTACTGGGTCTAGGTCAGGGTAAGCCTGCTGAATCACAAGGTCAAAGAAGTCCCCAGCTTCAGGTTGGAACGCTGCGATTAGCCAAGGGTCTTGCGACTCAAGAGCCATGATACGTAGCTCCATCTGGCTAGCATCTGCACCAACCATGACGTGCCCCTCATCAGGCAACACCATTTTCTTGATCTTCTTGTCTCGTGGGATAGTGAGCAAGCTCGGCCCACCGCCTCCAATGCGCCCTGTGATGGACGCATGGAGCTTGAACGTAGGGAACCCTCGCCCATCTACCAACTTGTCCAAGTAGCCCGTTACGTAGGTACCGTTCTGCTTGTTGTTATCCCGTAGCTTGCTAATCAGACCTGCAACTTCGTTACCCTCCTGTGCCAGCTCTTTGAGCGTGTTTGCGTCCGTAGAAGCCAGCTTGTAGCCCTGCTCAGCAAAGTATTCCTTGAGTTGCTTAGGCGAGCGTGGGTTGAGCGGGAAGCCAACTAGCTCATGCAACTCATTCTCAAGTTGCACACCAGTAGTGGTTAGCTCAGACTGCAACTGCTCCATGTAATCTACGTCATACCGTACCCCCGGAGACTCAATCCGCTGGAACATGTGCGACAGTTCCATGAGGTGTCCGTAAGGGTTAGGCTCAAGGTCTTCAAGCTCCACCTTGAAAATCTGGTAAAGCCAGTAAGTCCAGTACACATCCATTCCTGCATACTTATACAGCATAGTGCGTGGTATGCGCTCGTAGCCTGAGCCACCGTCATAAGTCCCAGCCTCAGCATAGGCTCCATCTTCAAGCACAGTGTGCTCTGAGTAGGACTTCTTCTTGGTGTGCTCTTTGTTACCTGAGTCCCAGTCCTCAGCTCCGTAGTATTCCTTGGCTAGAGGCTTCAAGCCGTGGTCACTCGCTGCCGGATGCAAAGCGTAGTGCATGAGCATGGTGTCAGCATCTGGGTAAATGTTTGCGCAGTGTGACAGATATTTGCAGTCAAATTTGCCATTATGGAGGATAATATAAGAATCCTTGAGCAACTGGTACAAGTGCATGTCCCGAGCAATAGGGTGTTGAATCAAGTGCTCGCCAAACACGTAAGCTTTATTGCCGTCGTACACAGAGAGCGCAATGATCTGTTCCCATGCTGGCACTTGCTTATCTACTTGGCCTTTGGTCTCAATGTCAACCGCAAGCACTTTGCCTGTGAGCATTGGCTCTACTTCACTGAGTCGAATCAAGCCGTCAACTACCTCATACTCGAACTCTGGTAGCTCTGGCACACTCTCAAGCAACTTGAACGCAGTGATTAGGCGTGAGATAGCGTCACCCTTTACCATGATCTGCTTTACGGAGTAAGTCTGTACGACCCGTTCCTGTCCCCGACGCTTGTAGGCACCTAGGGACAAAACGGGAACACCCCTCGGGGGCACATAAGTGTCCTCAAGGGGTGCAAACTCGAAAGACTCTTTCACCCCTGACAGTTCCTTGGCCTTCTGCAAGATTTCTACAACCTGAGAAGTCACAACGTCTGTAGTGTGAAGTAGCACTTTCATTTATTTTTCCTCTAGCTCTTTCGTAGGTATCCCTGTAAGTTGGTGGATTGCCTGTAAGCTAGTCCCGTCTCTCAGCACAATTCCCACCAAAGGCATTGATACTCTACCCTGTGTGCGATAGTTGAGTTCAAGTAGTCGGATTGTCCTGATTGACTCTGGGTTTAGCTTACCCGCTCTCTCAGCATACTCTTCTACTCCCAAGTCTGTCAATACCTTTTTAGGCACTCGCGCAATCTGTGCCAACTGTTCAAGGCTGAACAACTTGCAGTAGCTGATCCCCTTAGCGCTACGTGCCCTGTAGTAATCATCTTCCAACACACCTAGCTCCCAGAGGCGATCAGCCTCATACAGAGCCTCAATGCGATCATCGGCTGATAGCTGTAACAATGCTTCGCCCCGCTTCGCTCTTGAGTCGGATGTAGCCTGATTCCTCCAGTGCAGTCAGCATCTCCTTGAAGTCTCGTGGCTTGTACTGTGCCTTGAACTCACGGAACAGTGCGCCGTAGCTCATCTCACCGTTACGCTTTTCAAGCAAGTCGTAAATTTCGTCCAGCTGTCGGTTCCATTCAGTCGAGCTAATCGAGTTAGCCATAGTAATCAGGTTGGAGAACCAAGCATTGCCATACTTGATTGCTGAGAGCACATGATCCAGCTCTACACGCTCCTTGCACTCGATCATTGCCAGCAGGGTAGCTACCTTGAACACGCTGATCTGCAAACGTGCTGCCGATGAGATGACCTGTTCCTTGCCCACACGAGTAGCTGCCTTGGCAAAGTCCTCCAGCAACTGCTTCATGCGCTCAAAGGCTTCAGTAGATACCTCTATGGGCTGTGTAGGTGCGTCCAGTCCGTCAGTGAACTGCTCAAAGTAAGTGCGTGCAGTGATAATCATCTGCACAATCTCAGAGAACTCTTTGTCCTCTCCGCGACCCCCAGCAGGAGCCATTGCAAAGCCCTCAGTGATTGACGGAGGGGTGTAGTCACTTGGCGGGATGACCCACACGAAACGAGTCAGGAAGCCAGAGTAGAAGTCTTCCTCGGTCAGTTGCTGTGCAATCTGATTGGTGATACCCATTGCGTAGAAGCTCAGGGCGAACTTGACAGACTTGCGACGCTTCTTGTCCGCTGAAGCACGTAGCTTGCCCTTGACCTCTCCACCGTACATGGCGGTGAAGAACCCCTTAGCACCAGACATGTAGGACTTCTGAAGCTCTTCCAAGAATCCTTGGAACTCGTCAATGTGGATCAGCCCTGAGCGGTTAGGCTTGTCCAGCACAGCCTCAGACACACCGCCAGCGGTAATGTCCGAACCCAGCTCATATGGGTAGTCCTCATCGTCACTCACAGCACGCAGAACCGAGAGCATGTGCCCCAGAACGGTAGTCTTACGGTCAACAGTAGACCGGCCACCGATGATGAACCACAGGTTCAAAGGCTCATTGCCCCAAATCAAAGGCAAGTTGCCCAAGTCAGCAAACACCGTGGAGAGCGTGTTGATCGCAGCTGCCTCTTGGAACACGCGGGAGGTGGTAGTCTTCCCAGCTGACCAACTAGCGAACTTGTCAATGAACGTAGGCTTCAGTTGCTTGTGCTCATCCTCAGTGAGGAAGTCAAACGTAGTCTCAGGAAGCTCTGGAAGCAAGTCTGCGTCCATCTCACTGAGTATGTCTACGTTGGATAGCTCCGACTGCACCCGAGCACGCACAATGTCATCCCACAGGCGCTGTTCAGGCTGGCTTACGCCGTCCTCTACCCACTTGTTCAGCGTGTGGTTGCGCAGAATCGCAAACACCTGTTCGTTGGTAGCCCCTGCCCGGAACATCTCGTGGATAGCTAGGTGGAGTACCTTGTGTCGTGAGTAGCCCTGATTGGCAAAGTAAGTGCCCTGCAAGATTTCCTGCAACTGCACAGACCAGTTGATGCCCTCCATAGCTTCTTCCTTGGTAGGAATGTCAGACATGTCAAGGGTTACTACCTCAAGCTTCTCAGGTAGCTTGTAGTGCTCTGCAAAGCTGTCCTGAGTGTAAGTCAGCCCAGTGACCTCGTAGTGAAGCTCATAGGGCACACTGTACTTGTTGTTAGACGTTCCCGGCACACGCAGGAGCTTGTTGGTTGCCCAGCCAGTGTCGTAGCCCGTTGAGTCCTTTGGGTGTGCCACAGACACCGCGTGGCTCATGCGCTCTAGCTCTACAGGGTCTGTAGTGTCCTCTACCAGCCAGTAGACGTGGCTCTTGTCTTCAGACGTGTGCACAACTACCGTAGGCTCAGCCAACAGCTCTGAGGGCTTGAACGTGTCCGCATCACCGAACGCTACCCGACCAGCTACCATGTTGGCCTTGCGCCGACCCGTACCGTCCGTCAGGTGGGGAGTCATATAAACGTCCATGAACGACCAGCGCTCACAGTACCGCACCATCTCTTCCTTCTCGCTAGGCCAAGCGAAGAACTTGTCCTTAGTGAGATTGCCGTCAGCACCCTTACGGGTAATGCAGGCATGACCTTCTAGGTCTGAATATAGTAAATCAAAAAAATCCTGCAAGGCTTAGCCCTCCGTATCCTTGGAATTGGCACGCATGTGTTCCTCCTGTGTTGTTTCGGTAAGTACAAGCCTACCAAACTCTACCCTGAAAAGCAAATAAGAAAACCCCCAGCCTTTCGACTAGGGGTTTTCTTAGTAGTTATATACTACAGGGTGAACTTGGAAGACTTAGCGCCAGCCTTCTTAGCTCCACCTGCAACTGGTGCGTAGGACTTGACGTTGTTGCCGGTACGAACTTCCTTGCCAGCCTTCTCAGCCTTATCGTACTCTTCCTCGGTGACGTTATCCCAAGTGAAGCGATCCGAGTTCGGGATAGGAGTACCGACCGAGTAGGTCTTAGTGACCTTGACCACAACTTCCTTGCCGATGAGCGAGTCAACGTCAGGAACGGTCAGTGCTCCCGAGCCTTCAATGAAGCCCAGTGCCTTGCCCAGCGACACGAGCGAGAAGTGAGCGCCCTGCCACAGCGGAACCCAAGTCATGAAGTTGCCGTTGTACTTGTCCTTGTCAATGGAAGACAAGGTGAGCTTCCACAAAGGCTTGCCGGGGTTCTTTGCCGAGTTCGATTCGGTGAGTTCTGCCTCAGTGATTTCGACCTTGTACGAACCGCTTGGAGCTGCCTCAAAGCCCTTTACGTCGGAATCGGTGAGGTTGATCTGAATGGTAGCCACGGTGTGTGCCTCTTTCTGTTGTTTACTATTTATTGGGTGCGGGTTGAACCGCTATGAAAAGCTTACCACACGATTACTCGGCTGTCAAGGCCTCATAAATTTTACGGAAATCCGGGTCTGGTAAAAATCCGGGCAGGTAGTCTCCTGCACGATTCTTGGTGGTAGTCTCATCATCCTGCTCAAGCTGAAGCACACGACGCTTTACGCCTTCGCTGTCTTCCTGAGTGAACATGTAGGCGATCATGTCGAACTTACCCGGCATCTTGGTCTTGGACTTCTGACCCTCGAAGTAAGGCATAATCATACGGTTACGGGAGAACTCGTCAGTTGTGCGTTCAGCAGGAGTGGTGCAGATGAGGTGGTAGTCAGAGCGGTGTAGCGACTCGATCACCATAGAAGCCTTCTCATAGGCGTGTGCCCACTTCTCAAAGCCGTTGCTGTCACCGTTGACCCGGATAGACCACTCAAGAATCATCTCCTGCATCTTGGAGATAGAGTCAATGATTACCGTCTTGTAACCAGTCTCATTACCTACCAGAGCCTCAATGAGAGCTGCACATGTCTCCCAGTCATTGACCTTAGCAACCTTTACATCAGGGTACTTGTGCGAGAGGGTGGAGCTACCATCCTCAAGGTCAATCATGAGCACAGGGGACATGGCCTCTACCTCGGAAGCAGAGCCACCGAACATGGTCTTGCCTGTACCCGGAGGTGCGTAGACCAGCCAAGTCATTTTGGTGTCCAGCTTACGTGGCGGGGTGATAGCCACAATGTCATCTAGGTTGAATAGTTCGCTCAACTTAGTCTCCTAATATTTGATTCGTACTGAGTTTGTACAGTTGTAGCAGCCTTCATCTGAGGGAATATCTGCAATCTTACCCTCTTGCACTAGCTCCCAGATGTGCTCTAATCGTTCCAAAGCCTTGAGCGCTACTTGCTCGTTGTAGACTTCTGAGAACGTGGCTACATCTGACCACCTATGTGAGTGCTTAGGAAAGACTAGCAGATTCACCTGCTCTATGTCAACTCCGGTCTGTCGGATTGCATAGGCGTAAAGCATTTGCTGTACACGATAACCTGTGGTAGGGATTTGGTTAGGCTTCTTACGATACGATAACTGCATCTTCTGGTAAGAAGGCTTACCGACCACCTTGTAATCTACCACTTCATTGTCAAGTGTTAGGTCAACGTGTCCTGAAATATCTCCGTAGCCCTCAAGGTGATACACGAACACCTTACGCTCGGAGACACCTAGCCCTAGCTCGTGCTCCAAGTAGTAATGCACAGCCGTCCCGAACCATGCAGCATAGTTGCTCTCAGAGGGTTTGAACTCTCCTGTGAGCTTCTGCTCTAGCCGGTGTGCGAGACAGTTAGGACAACCACCAATCTCACTCGGGCCGATAGAGCGTTGCTTACCGCGCTCATCAGGCTCTTGGAGCTTGGCTAGAATCTTATCGGTTACGGTACTCAAGGATTCCTGCCCCATCTACTAAATTCTCACGCTCAGAGGGCAACGTACCGCCCCAGACACCTAACGTTTCTCCATTGACTACAGCATGACGTAGGCACTCAACCATGACTGGGCATGAAAGGCAATGGAAATCCCTGAATGCTTCAGCACTGGCTGTGCTTAGCTCATCCGGATCTTCATCATCTCCGAATGCTTCAGGCAATGAGCCAGGGTCTTGCGCACACTTAGCATCCTTGAGCCAAGGGAGATGGAACTTAGAGTATTGCTTAGTCACCGATTATCGCCACTTCCCTGTAGCTTGCCCCGCTGTGCACGACTAGCCAGCTTCTCTAGGTTGGCTACAGCCAAAGACTCAAGAGGATAGCCAAGCTCTCGTGCAAGTGCTGCGCAATACCAGAGTGTGTCAGACAATTCATCTGCAATGGCTTTCTTAGCTTCCTCAGTGAAGTAGCCGTTGTTGTCTCGCAAGACTTTTTTTACCTTGTTGGCAACTTCTCCAGCTTCTCCTACGAGTCCAAGAGTGGTGTACTCGATACCCGTATCAATCGGGTAGATTGCCGTCCGCATTGCTTCGTTCTGATAAGCGTTCAGATGCACTTGATAAATCCTTCTGTTCGTAGGTAGTGTTCCTGAGACTCAGTAAACTCTGCTCCGTATATCTCGTATGGTTCTGAGTCAACATACTCTGGGTAGTCAGTTCGGAAGCTGGCATATCCTAGGCTGTGCTGAAAGTATTCCTCATTCAGCTCCTGAATCTCTTCAACTACTTTATCTGAAATTCCTAGGTCTGTCAACTTGTTTCTGTAATCAGCTGGCATTTGCTTTCTCCCCAACATTCGCAGGAGAGTGTAACCTATCTGCGAGGTTGTTAGTAAATAGTTCGTTGCGTTTCATCATAGCCTTGTATCCAGCTACATGCAACTCATAGGAAGGGAAATAGCCGAGATGTAGGCGAACTCCTCTGCTAGTCACCTTTGCCACCCAACAAGAATCCCTCTTGTACCAGTTAACTCCTCTATGGCCTGATTTATTAATCCGGCTTAGTTTTAAGTTTTCTGAATTCTCCCTTTGAGATACTGCTTGAAGATGCTCTGGGTTGACACACCTTGTAGGGCATCCCAGAGAACTAAATTTATGGTCGATAACCTTACCCTCGGGTATTGGAGACACATACAACTCGAAAGACAACCTGTGCGCCTTTACACCACTTTTACTGTCTGGGTTCCACATCTCACCATAGCCCTGTTTGCACAACCGTCCTGTCCAGAGCCAGCAACCCATATCGCTAGAAGTTTTGTCTACTTTCTGTAAAAGAATGTCTTCTGTAGACGCGGGGTTCCTACGAAAGAACTTATCGGAGATTTTTAGAGGGTCACCGTGTCGCCTTAGGCGTAGATAATGCTTAACACAAAGACCTTTAGACTCATGCTTGCCCGCACAACCTTCGATAGTGCATAGCCTAGCGTTCACTTGTCTTCTCCGAGTGCTTCGTCGGCCAGCTTGCGGGTAGCGCAGGGGAATTGTCCGTCCATCTCCCAATCGCACCGCCAGCATCCAACAGGGTCGCCGTCTTCGAAGATCGGCTTGTGCAGTTCTTGGATCGCTAGAAGAGCGTTAGTGCGATCAATTAGTTCGTCATCCATGATTAGTCCTCCAAGACTGATAGGCTGATCTTCCACGGGTTGCTGTAATTTTCCATTGCCTGTTCTACCTGCAAGGGAGTCAAGCGCTCCTTGAGTTTCTTAGCGTCAATGGAGGTGACTTCACATTCCTTCAAAGCCTTCTTGGTGAGGAACGTCTCAGCCTTCTGTGCGTTGAATCGACGGTTGGGTACTATCTTTACCCGAGCGTGCCCCGCAGCTTTTAGGCTGGAATCTAGCTTGCCTACATGCTTAGCTTCGTCGGTGAAGATTCTAAGGGCTTCCTCGTAGGCTTCCTTTGCCTCATCCAGTGCGATCTTGGCTTCAAGTGCTCGTGTTGCAGTTTCGTCTAGCTTGCTCACGGTGTTTCCTCCTTGTTGGTATATCTCTAGCTTACATAGGTTTTGAGGGAATGTCAACTCCTAGGCAAAAGAAAAGCTACCTAATTTCTTAGGTAGCTTTTCAGTCAGAAGCAATCAAACGTAGCCCGTTCGATAACCTCTTTGAGTCTTGCGTCAAGAATCTTGATCTGCCAAGGCTCCAGTACGTGTTCTAGGTCTTCTGGTAGCTTGCTGAGAGGTTCCTGTACGTACTCGGTGAACTCTTTCTGGGTCATTGAGTATTCACTCATGGTCGCTCCTATCGTGGGTGTAAGCATCCGGACAATCGGTGTACGTGCAGATTTCGCTCATTTTCTTCTCCTTGGTTGGTTGTAACTCTAGCCTATACGCTTGCTGGCTCAGTGTCAACCCCTGAATAGGTTTCTTGCATCATCTTCTCAATGCCTTCCAAACGAGGGTGTTGCTTGGAGGATTCGATAGTATCCAACGCACGTATGATGAAGCGGTTCACTGTGCGCTCTTGCCCCTGCCGAGCAAGACGGCCACGGCACTGCTGGTTCTGAATTGAGTTGTCGCTCAGCGAGAGCCACATCTCCACCGCACACTTGCCTGCCAACCAGTCAGTACCTGTGCCGATTGACTGGATAGTTGCAACTAGCACATGGAAGTTGGTGCCAAAGCCTTCTTCTCGCTCTTGGCGCTCTTCAGGAGTCAAACCTCCGACATAGCTCTGAGCGGGGTAGCCCTTCTTGTTCAAGCGTTTAGTGGCAAACTCCGCAAACTTGCGTGAGCCAGTGTAGAGGATCACAGGTACGGGCTTCTCTGCCCACAAGTCTTTGAGTAGTTCCTCCACTGCATCCAGCTTGGCGCTCTTAGCATTCTCTGCGAAGCTCACAACAGCCTTCTGCTCGAACGTTTCTTCATCAATGGTGTAATGTACGGTTGGCTCAGCCAGCGTAGTCTCCATGAGGCGCAGGTACTTTGTGCTAGGCAGATCGGCAATCAAAGGATTCTCCTCAAGGAACGCAATCGAGTCCTCTTGCAGTTCCTTGTAAATCTTACGCTGTTTAGGCGTGAGAGTAACCTCTACAGGGTGCACTACTACCTCTCCTGTGAACTCCCTATTGATCTGCACAACGGAGGGCATGTCTCGCAGAATACGTCCCGGCTCAGTCTCAGCACCGTAAGCGTACTTGGTGTAGGCGTTGAACTCTGGCTTGAGGTATTCTGTGCACCACTTCCAGAAGCTGTTACCCCACTGGCTGTGCCATAGCACACGCCCTACGGCATAGGCACCCTCTGGCTTGTTGGCGAATGGTGTGCCGGACAGCCCGATAGCATACTCAGCGTCAATGGTGCGTAGCATCTGGTAGGTAGAACTCTTACGGTTCTGTGCGGAGTGGATTTCATCGACCACTAGGCAATCAATGTCAAACTCTTTCCAGTGCAGGCGTAGCATCTTCTGGTAAGAGATGAGGTAGTTACCCGGCTTGCCCTGAGCTAAGTCTAGGAACGCAGTCTTCCCTGCCTTCTTGTTGTCCAGCACATGTGCATCACCTAGCCCTTGTTTGCGGAACGTCTTAGCCCAGCCGGTAAAGGTGGAGATAGGTGCTACTACTAGGTTGACCCCTGTCTTTGCCCTACGCATAACCTCTACGGCGATAAGGGTCTTACCACTACCCAAACTAGCCTTGACTAGGGTCTTCTTGTCCTCAAGAATCTGCTGAATAGCTTCCTCTTGGTAATCGTGTGCGATCATCATAGTTGTTTTACTCCTGTTTGTAGTGTGTATAGTATTTAGCCCTGCCAGCCTCCAGAGCATCCACTGCTTCACCCAAGTCTGTAAATGATCCTAGGTAGAGCCTAACACCATCATGCCCCATTCGTACAATCCACTTACGGTTCTGGGTGCTCCAAGTGATACCCCTAACTCCAGACTCTGTACCCTTAGCCTCCGCTGGGCGGTTTTCTTGGTTCTGTTTGTTGGTTACTGGTCGCAGGTGTTCGGGATTGACACAGTTCCTAGGGCACCCGTAAACCCGGTATTTATGGTCTACTTGCATTCCCTCTGGAATCTCACCCTTGAATAGTCTGTAAACCAGTCTGTGAGCCTTACGAGTCTTTCCCTTAGAGTCTCGCACGGTTGCGTAGCCCTTGTTATTGAGCTTCCCTGTCCAGAGCCAGCATGTAGGGGTCAGTACAATGAAGTGAGCCAACCTATCTTCTAGGCTCATGTACCTAAAGTCTTTTCTCTGAGTGTACTGAGCGTCCCCATACTTCTTATACCTCTGGTAGTGCTTACTACAGTAGCCCAAGCCTCCTAACTTTCCATCACAACCCTCTACAAGACAAGACTTTTCCATGTTTCCTCCTAATATAACTGTAGCCCTAACTCTACATGAGTCAGGGCTACAGTGTCAAGCTATTTACTTGTAAGGGTTGTCCCACTCACGCATGGTGGAGGTGTCTTCCTCACCGTTCAGGATGCGCTCTAGGAGGTCTACGCGTTCAGCGTCGTAGTTCTCTGCCACCGACAGCGTACCGCCCAGTACAGAGCCGTCTGCACGTAGTACGTAGGCTACTTCCTCTGGGTCGGATGGGTCATGCATCTTGACAAACGCGCGGGTCTCATTCAGTGCGTAGCGGTGCACACTCGAAATGTCACTGTATTCCCACTCGTGGTCATTTGCGTTGAACCCAGCGCTAGTCAAGCCAGCCTGAAGCACCTCTGGGGAACTGTAGTTCACTGCCTGATAGAACACGCTGGTGCTAGTGGCTCCGCAACGCTTGGCAATCTCAGCCACAGGCACACCTGCATTGTGCTGACGCTTGACTTCCATTGCGAACTCGTGGTCAAGCTGTGCCTTCTCCACCCGCAACTCAGCCTCAGCAATGCGACGGCGCTCAGTGGCTCCTACGGGGATACCCTGCTGTGCAAGCCGTAGCTGAGCCTTGGCAATCTCTGCGTCCAGCTCAGCAGTGATACGTGCTCGCTTGGCCTTGAGTTCTTTCAGGTGCTCAGCAGGCGCGTTGCTCATGGAGCGCTCTACCTTGGCTCGGCGGTATTCCGCGAACCCCTGCTTACGGACGTACAGGCTCAATAAATCTCGTTCGCTCATGTTATTAATTCTTTCCTATCTTGAGTTTGAACTTCGGTAATTCCTCTACAGCATCTTCTAGGTTTTGGTAGTACCCTCCGTGCCAACCCCTTCTCTCATGCCATAGAGATATTTTCCATCGCCCCATTGCTTTATCCCAGCAGATGCCCTTGTAGCCACTAACGCGGTCAGGCTCAGCCCTCTTGGAGTGCCTACGGGTTCTACCTGTGTAGGTAGGTGACTTACTATAGGCTAACTGTCTTTTTTCGATGAGGCAACTCTCGCACACCTGACTGACATAACCGTTGAAGAACTCTTCGGGCATTATATATTTATGCCCGGTCAGTACATGTAGCCTAACACAGTAGTATTCCCAATTATGGGGCTTCTCCACTCCCGGCATTAGCTTAGTCCAAAGGGCTTCCTTTTCGCTAGTTCGTCCTCGCCTTAAATTCTCTTGCGGGGTAACCATCTCCAAGTGCTCGGGATTCAAGCAATTACGAACACGGCACAAGTGGTCTAGCACCATACCGTGCACTAAATTGCCTCGGAGTATGGCATAGCTTATTCGGTGTGCCATACCTTCATTGGGCAACAACTTGCGTACCCTAGCAGAGGCATACCCACTAGAGTTAATAGACCCTGTCCACTCCCAGCAACCCTTCTCAGGGGTTACAGTAATGCGGTTACTCCAGTGGGGAACAACTGCCAGTAACCTATCTAAAGGCATTTCTGACAAAGTTTCCTCCTTTATTTTTAAACTTATTTATTAGTTTACACTACTGTGAAATCGTATTCCTGAAGACCCTCAGAGCTTGCCCAATGTCCAAGTGGGGTTGAGCGCCACTCGAAACCCTCATCATCCGGGTCACACAGCACCCAAGTCTGGCCGTCAGCCTCAACTACTGAGCCAATCGCAGTGGGGAGTGGCTTCTTAGGTCGCTCGATGAGGTAGAAGGTGTAGTAACTGCTCTTTGCTCCGAAGCCTTCGGTTACTTTCTCGTCAGTGGATTCGGTGGTAATGCAGTCGGAGTCGTTCAGGTCAATGTCCTTGACCTTCTGATTGGTGAAGGCAAAGCCTCCGCGAGTGGTGACAAAGAGAATGTCTCCTACTTTGATCTCATTAGCTTTGATTGGATTCATGTGTCCCACGGTATTTCTCCTTGTTTGGTTGGTGTAGTTCTATTCTTGCACAGGTCTAGGTAGGGTGTCAACCCTTGGTATGGGTCGATTTGGGGTGTAGGTCAAAGCTGGGTGGCACCTCGTTTAGGGGTGTGCCTAAGTGGGGTGCCGCTCAACTATGGGTGTGGAGGTCTTAGAAAGGTGCGATAGGTGGGTATGGAATTTCTTCTAGTAGCTCGCCTAAGCTCTGGTGTAGGCTTTCCAGCTGGTGCCTGTCAGTGGGGAAGGCCAATACCGTCTCACCAAGACGCATCCGCACAGTGATGTGCGTTGCAGTTTCCTTGTGTGGGGACTCTGATACCTCAGCCTCCACCTCCATTGCAGCTTGGTGGCCTAGCTCTTCTTCAATGCGTGCTCTAACTTGCTTGTACACTATACTTCCTCTTTCTTGTAGTGAATGGTGATGGTACCCTCGTTCATGTCCATTGAGTCTTCTACCCGCACAATGAAGTAGCCCTCTTCAGAGAACTCTTCCAGCTTACGGGTGGCATATCCAGCCAACCTTAGGTGTGCTAGGCAGTCTTCCTGCATGGCTTCTGCGCTACTCTCAGCTTCATAGGTGAGCCAGTCAGAGTTGACTGTATAAACCTTTTCTAGGTTTTCCGAAATGGTAATACGCGCCTTTCCTAGTGCCTCTGCAAGGTCTTGTGAGAAGTAGTAAGTGTATAGGGTGGGAGAAGTGTGCCCCCACTCCATTAGCATCCTACTTCGGTCTAACCTGACATCTTGTGTACCGCCTAACAACCACTTGCTCTCTACGAGCACAGGGTAGCTTCGGCCATTTATGTTGAGAGTTGCTTTATCCGGTTTCATATTTACTACTCTACCCACCGAAGAAAGTTTTGTCAACAGCTTCTTTGTGCTCAGCGGGTTTTCTTTGTCTGACCCTTCTCCCCGCAGCGGGTTCTTTAGCGGGTTTAGTTCTTAAGGAGCTTCTTTGAAGCCCCTAGTCAGATCGGCGTTTCGTCGATCGAATGGATTAATTCGACCCTGGCCTTAGCCTTACCTAACTGTAATACAGTCACTGCTACATAACCTAATTGACTTAGGTTAGCCTTACCTAACCTGTCCGGGGCGTTGCCTAGGCATATTACCTAAACGCGCGTGCGCGTGTAATAGCATACCCTCCTGGTTCCTGTCAATGAGTCCCCTATGTGTTTTAGATCACATAGAAAATGTTGCTTTAGAGTTGCGCGATAGCTGAATAGGTGGCATAGTAGTAATCACAAGGCAAGGGGAACCGGCCAAATAGATATTTGAGAATTGAATAGATTACCTAATGTTTGATCAGGGAATAGGTGAAAGATATTCCCGCATGAGCCATTAGATAAAGGAGAAAAACAATGAAAGCAAAACACATAAACACTTCAGTTTCAATCAACGGCAAAAATGTTGCCAGTGTCCGAAAATGGTCACTACTGGTGGAGGTTGTGCTTACTGATGGGCAACGCCTAAGTTTTCACCCTAATGAGAATGTTTCGGTCATGCCAGCGCGTGACACTGAAGGTAAATTCCTAGCTAAGGAATACGTCCTAACCGCTGTAATTGACGGTTTAGATGTGGTTTGGTCTGTCACTGGAAGGTCAGCACTACGTAGCTTGAAGCGCACTCTACGCGACTTGACAGACTCCCCCGCTATCGCATACGCTATCTAATAACAACCAACACACAAGGAGAAACACAAAATGACACGCACTAAGCTAGTTGCAACTGTCTACAATGTAGAGTCAGGTAATCTGAGCTACTACGGCAACCCGTCCAAAATTCTGCACACGTCCGAAGGAACTTTCAAGACTCAAACTAATGCCGGTTTCGTCTACGGTATGGGATACAACGATAGCTACAACGGCCAGAAAGTAGAGTTGACTCTAACCCCGGCAGGACGCGTAACTAACATGCGTAAACTCAAGTCAGTGGAAGAAGGTGGTCTGCGTGGCTGATCTAATCGCGCTAGGACTAGTCCTAGTGTGCGTAGCGCTCACTTACCCGCTCACTACTTGGCTAGTGAGTAAATGGTAGATACAATACTAGGGCTGTTGCTACTAGTTTCAGCACTAGTAATTCCCGCAATAATCATTCTCAAGAAATAAGGAGCAAATACGATGACTTATGCAGACGAATACAAAAACATTATTCGAGATTACAGCTACGGTATGCCACGGAATAAAGAGTGTTTCGACTTGGAAGACCTTCAGGCACACCTCGCAGAGTACCCAGAAATTGCTTATGTGTCCTTCCCTCGCACGTGGTATGGCTACGGTACGTCATTTGTCGACCTGGCAAACATTGAGTATCTGAATACGTACTACGCAGGAATGACTTTCGAAATCAATTCCGAATTGTTTGTGCCACGCGAGGCTATTTTCAATGAGTTGGAGGATTCCGAATTGTCCGATTTGATGGAATTGTTTTTCTATATTCAACACGACTTCCCGGTCATTGATGATGAAATTCATACACGTATGGAATATGAAGCGAAAATTGAGTTTCTCAATAATGAAATTCGTTTTGAGCTGGAAATAGAAATTGATGAAATAGAAGACCTATTCCAGAAATTAGAAATTGATTACTCAGAATGGGCAGACATTGATAATGATGGATACACCGTCTACGCGTTGAAAGATGATTTGTCCGAGCTGTTCGCACTACTGAAGGAGGCTATCTAATGAGTTTTGTTCAGTTTCTGCAAGCTGTACTTGATAGCGCAACACTCACCCATAATGGTGAACCTTATCCCGCTAGTGACGTGTACTCTCCAGACATGCTAGACGTAGAGTCTCACGATGCTCTATGGGAGGCGTGGAGAGTCCTCAGAGTTGATCCTACGGCTTATGGTAAGCATGTACGCCCAAACGGTGAGACTTGGAGTGTGGCACTGTGAAGGGTGTCATACCTACCAAAATTGAAATGTATATAGGCTTGCTAGTAATACTCTTGTTCGTAGCGCTTGCATCCTGACCCAAAACACTATACGCTGTAATCACAGCACACCGAATAGATAGGAATTACCCAATGTTTACCAATGACCAGATTACCGAAATTGTCACCTCACAGCTAGATTCACTTATCTGGAGTGAAGGCGAGATTACCAATGAATCCGGTGATTTCACTGGAGAGATGTGGGAAGACTTTTATGATGCTGATGACGCTACGCCTGAGCTAGTCGCACAGCTCACTGAAGAACTGAAGGGCGTAGACTTCACTGAGGACTTCACTCATGCTGTAAATGAGTATCGTAATCATGCAGGCGCTCACCTAGGCAATATATGGGAACGTTTCGGACATGACTTAGCACTGACACGTAACCATCACGGTGCAGGTTTTTGGGATCGCGGATTGCTTAGAGGTGCCGGGGAGTTGCTCATCAATTGGGCTGAAAGCTTAGGCGAGTTGCATATCTTCCACGGCTCTGACTCAATTCACCCTGAATGGGAAGGCATGTTCCACGCTGAATAACTAGATAGCGCTCTAGCCTCACGGTTAGGGCGCTATTTCTATGTCCGGGGATACTCCGGTATGGTCTGGTATCCTTAGAGGGTAAGCTAACCAACAACATAAGGGGAAAACGTGTTCCTACTAGGCGATACAATCATAGACCCGCTCACTGAGTCCGAGCAGCAAGTAATCCGAGTATCTGACAAGCTACTTATGCTCCAAGCGCCTAGCGGTGAGCGCTCACATGTGCCGCTAACGCCTAAGCGTAAAACGACTTATCTGCTAACTGAATCGTTCACAAGCGACCTAATCCGTATGCAGGACGGTGACACGACCACTTACATCCTGCCCGATGATTCTCATATCCATGTGCGTCATACTGGCAAGCAATACCGCTGGCGCATAGGTGGCAAGCACTCAAGTGCACAGGGTGTGTGGAACTACGTTTATGGAGGCAAGTAAGTGCTATTCGTAACGGGTGATAAGGTGCTCCAGTATGGCCGTGAGTGGGTCATTTTGAGCATGGATGATCAGCAGATAGTACTTGAAGAAGTGGGCAGTAAAATGGTTCCACCCCTGTGCAAGGTTACTATTGCTTCCGAGAACGCTATCCGCAAGTGGATGCTCTATGGTGTCACTACTGAGTCTTGGGTCAAGCACACGCCGTTAGAGCTGTTTGGGGAGGCTGACTATCTGCTGCCTAACGATGTGCGGGTAAGTACACGTATCGAGGGCACACGCAATGCGTTCTATATGGAAGGCAAGCGTGTTACTGCACGCAAGGTCTATAACATGTTGTGCAATACCTAGCCTAATGCCCCTGCCTGTATAGGTGGGGGCATTGCTATGCCCAAGCTACAGGATGCGATCTAACGGCCAAACGAGAGCTTGGATGAGCAAGTACCCATAGGACTACTAAAGGTACTCTAGCAATCCTGTAGCGTAGGGGTCAGGTATTTCAGACTTACCCAAGTATCTGTGATCATAGTCGGGATCTTCAGGCCAGCTCAAGCGCGCTAGTACTTGCTCACGCTGCACAATGGATTGCTCGATAAATGGTCTTAGACCGTCTCCGTACTCTGCCAAGTCCTCGTCTGAGTATTCAGGCATAGCTAACAGCTTTTTGTATTTGCGTCTAATACCCTTGTGTGCGAGGGCTCGCCTACCATTGATCGAGTACACGCCGGAGTCATTGATAATGCTATTGCACTGGCCACAAGCTGGCACAGTAGGTACTGACCTTCGCACAGCTTCGCCTGTAACGGTACGTGGCATGATGTGATCTCGTGTGCCCGCACTACGCCCACAATAGACGCATAGGCCACTAGGGTAGGCGATACGCGTAGGAGCAATGACGATAATGTGCTCAATAGTTGTGCATAGAGGTTCGCCGCAGGTGGTATCTAGGACACTCCACGGCTTAGGGTAAACCTCATGCTCGATAAGGCGTATGATCATCTGCTCAGTGTATTCGCTAGGCTTACCTAGCCATTTATAGCAATCCTGCAATGTTTCCCCCTTGACAGATTGAGATAACTAGTCTATCACAGCTAGAACGCTCTGAGAGGCTCTGAGAGGCTTTAGAATAGTCAAGGCTCCACGGACACCTAGAAGGGCTTAGAGTCGCTTAGAAGGGCTATACAGGGCCTGTGAGGGCTATAGGAATGGATATGAGTGTGAGGTTAGGTGAATGGGAAGGGTTGATGAGTGGGCTGTTTTAGCGTTTCCGACTCTTCTGTATCTTACACATCTCACATGACGTATCTCTATACTCTCTATATTCTATAATAATAATAAAATGATAAGAGAAAGAAAAGTAGAGAGAGAAAGGCGAGGGTACTTTGGTTATACTCTGGTATGCATTTACCTGTATCCCCCTGACTAGGCCTTATATAAACAGCAGCAACCAACCTAAACCGCAAAACAACTCAACATGTGCCTATAACCTACATAACCCACACTCTACATTAATTGAACTGTTATTAAATAATGTATTTAAATGAACGCCAACAATAGTAGATCGAGCTGACTAGGGCTTTTACGCATTCCATAAAAAACACAAAAGCAACGCAAAGTGCAATGATCTTACTGTACAAAGTGTAATTAACTCTAAGTTATGAAAATAAAGAGCAACATTGTTACATATTAGCTATGAATAGGCTGTGATTGATGCATATTAGGTATGTATAGCCAATGGATATACGAACTAAGTACCCGTGTTTGGGGTACGTGATATGTGGGGGAGAGTCAAAAGGGGAGGGGCAGGGCACATGATTGAGGGTTTGAGCAACTCGAACGCTTGAATTAGTCCATCAAGTTTATGAATAAGTACTTTCGAAAAGAGTCAATCAGAAATTCCTGACAATTGAATACGGCCCGGTCGGCACACCGAGCTACTTATTTCTACAGGGTTCGCTCCCTAGTGCAAATCAGCTCAGAAACCCTCACACCTTTCACGGCACCTCAAAAAATTCGCTCTAATTTTTCTATCTAGTGAGTTTTCTGGTAGACTGGAGCCACCAACTAAACAGGAGACACTGTGCCTAGAGAATACCGAAGCAAGACTGTCCGAGGAACAACCCTTATTCGAGGGGAAGGGTTGACAACTATCCCCCACGCGTACACAGCTAAGTACAAGCGCCGGAAAGGTAGGTACGTGGAAGACCGTGTGCTAAAAGGGTCTGACACCTTCAAGGAGCATAAAGGCCAGCAAGCGTTCTCCCTATATAATAAGCAAGTGTTGAAGCACAAGAAATAACCTGAAAGACCCTCTGGCGAAAGTCGGAGGGTCTTTTTGTTTGACATAGTGCGATTTCCCCTGTAGGCTGGTAGGTATGGAAAACAACCAAGAAGAGTTCTACAACAAGATGGGCGCGTACTTCTACCTCTGGTCCACTGTGCGCTTGGGCATGGAGGACTCGTTGACCCATGACGACCTAACCGACAACGAGCGGTTCGAGAAGGTGGGAGGCGTAAGGGTAATCCTAGCTATGCTGGATGACCTGAATGTGGTGTTCCCCTACCCTGAGCCAGAGCCACCTGTTTACCAGTACTGGGAGACGGCTTGACAAACACCGCAGAGCCAGATAAGCTGGAAGAACAACCAAACATGGAGGAGCCTACTGTGACTTCACGAACCAAAGCCATTGAAGCTATGGCACAGTACCTAGTAAACACCGATGAGCGTAGCGCACGCAAGACCTGTGCACAACTAGCTACCATTTACGAGCAACAGATGCAACTTAGGCCTGACATTGCTACGCTGAAGCTTGAAGACAAGCAAGTACGTGTAAGCCGTTGGACTAGTGCATGGGAGGTAGAGCAGTGAGTGTGGTAGTATATTTGACATGATGGAACATACAAGAGAAATCCCCGGAATTGACCCCCGCTACCAAGCCTCTGCGGATGGGTGCATAATCAGCTACATGGGCAAGAAGCCTAGGCAACTGGCAGGAGGCATAAGCAAGTCAGGGCTGTACCGCACAGTCAGTATCCTAAAAGGCTCTGGTAGGAGAGTGAATAATGACGTACACAGATTAGTGTGCAAGGCCTTTCACGGACTGCCCCCACAGGAAGGAATGCAGGCCTCTCACTTAGACGGCAACAGCCATAACAACAAACCAGAAAATCTTGCTTGGGAAACCCCCGCCGAAAACTCTGCAAGAAAGCTGGTGCATGGCACACATGATAGAGGAACATTCAATAGTCGGGCACACCTGACACCGGAGAACTTGAAAGAAATACGACTGCTTCGTGAACAAGGCTGGACACAAAAGGCAATTGCAGATAAGCTAGGCGTAGGAAGAACAACAATAACTCGCGCACTAAGTGGGGCAAGGTATGGGGGACAAATTGAAGAAGCCTAAAGCAGTAATTTTCGACATGGACGGGTCCCTGTGCGACGTATCAAGTATTCGGCACCATCTGATCCCGACTGACCCTAAGTACAAGGGCTACAAGGACTTCAACGCTTTCCATGAGGAGTCGGTGAACTGTCCCGCACACGACTGGGTAGTAGAAGACTTCAAGACCGCTCAGGACTTGGGCTTCAAGGTGATTGTCGTGACTGCTCGTAGTGAGCGGTTCAGGCCACAGACTAGCTGGTGGCTCAGTGAGCGATCACTTGTGCCTGACGAGCACTACCACCGGGCAGACAAGGACATGCGCAAGGATGTTGAAGTCAAGCGGGAGATTCTGGAGCGTATCCGCAAGCGTTACAATGTGGTACATGCATACGACGATAACCCAGCCATTATTGAGCTGTGGAAGTCGGAAGGAATCAACACTACTATTGTTCCGGGATGGGAATATGAAAACACGACACGCTAAAGCTATCCGCAAGGGCATTGTAGGAGCTAAGCTGTTCAAGGCTGAGGCTACCCGCAGTGAGAGGCGTACTCAGCGCTGGCACGTGTGCATGAGTGACAACAAACTGACGTGGGAAGCCTTTCTACGCACATACTACGGAATGGAGAAACAGTGAACTACACTTACTACATTGCAGACTCAGCGGGTAATGAGCAGACCTGTGAAGCAGACACGCACTCATTGGCTGACGGTGTGCTACTGCTGTACAAGGAGGGAGAGCACCCTACGATCAATTTCATGACGGAGAATGTGCTTATCCAAGGCTTCAATGGCTGGAGCACGTTCTGGCGAGTTCCTAACAATCAGGAGGACAAGTGAGCACCGAAGTCAAGTATGTAACTTGGTCACCCTCTAGCGGTGGCTGGAATAAGTACCACATTGCGAGAGCAAATGACTTAGGCTCAGGAGTACACTTGACCCCTCTGTGCAGAGGAAATCAAGGAGCCACTAGGAACAAGTGGTGGTTTGATCTTGTTGACAAAGTGCCTCTGTCTGAATCAACGCCACTGGAAAAGTACGAACATCATTGCGAGAAGTGTCAGACTAAATGGTGGAGCTTGCGTGTGCAAGAAGGATACCCTACGGAAGGAATTTTCGGTGAGTGAAACGCCATTGTTCGAAGAGCTAGAAGCCAAGTGGAGTGAAACTGACAACTATCGCACTATTTGCGACCGTTGGTGGACTGTGACCCATATCGCTACAGGTCAACATTGGCTTGAGGATGATGAGGGCAACGAAGTGTTCCCTGAAACTCAGTACGCTGAGGGAGGAATAGTCAAGGGAAGCTCCCCGGAGGTTCAGAGGTTGCTGGAAAACTTCGACAATGATTGTCCAGTAGCTTTAGTACCCAAGCGCAAGTTCAAGCTGTTCGGGCGTAACCAAGGCACTAACGGAACGCTCTAAGTAACGCAAAAAGCCCCTTACCTAAAAAGTAAGGGGCTTTCGCTATGCCAAAGTGTACGTTCCTACACATTCACAAATGTCCACGAACGTACACATTTGTAGACACGCTTACAAGGTTTGACAACTGAGCAGAATGTGTGTAGAGTAGTTACCAGATAGCAAAACACAACCAAGGAGCACACCGTGATTTACGAAGTAACCAACAAGCCAGAGGGTGAAGAAGGCGACACTTGGGGCGATGAGGTCATCATCGACCAAGCGGGTTTCGATATTCGATTTGAGGATGGGCGCACCTACTCAGCCAACTACGGGGAGTACTTGCCAGAAGACGTAGCAATGGCGATTATTGAAGCGGACTTCAATGAGGCAAGCTTGGAAGACCAGCAGATGATTGTTGAAACCTTGTGGCACTTCGTATATAAGTTGGCTCGCCAGTGCTCGTAATACTCAGCCTTATCGTAGCAACCATTATCATTGTTCAAGCAATTCAAGAGGAGAAAAACAAGTGATTGCAGATTGGGATTACCTAGAGGCATTGAACCATGTGCTTGCCGAGGGTGAAGAGCGAATTGACCGCACAGGTATGGGCACACGCTCGATCTTTGGGCTGAACCTAGAGTTCTGGAACTCAGAGGACTTCCCGATCCTCACCACTAAGCGTGTGCACTTCAAGTCGGTAGTCGGGGAGTTGCTGTGGATGCTTTCAGGCTCAGTCAACGTAAAGGAACTCCGTGAGAAGTACGGGGTTACGATCTGGGATGAGTGGGAGCAGGAAGACGGCACCATTGGCCCCGGATACGGCGAGCAGTGGAGACGAAGTGCACAGTCTGTCCACAAGCCAGAGACTAGTGCATTCAAGGTGTACCGAGTTGACCAGATGCAGAACCTGATTGACGGTATCAAGGCTGATCCGTACTCACGTAGACACATTGTGAACGCTTGGAACGTGGGTCAGATTGGTCAAATGGCCTTACCGCCATGCCACACCATGTTCCAGTGCTATGTACACACGGACGGTACCCTTGACCTACAGCTCTATCAGCGTTCGAGTGACATGTTCCTAGGGCTACCGTTCAATATCGCACAGTACGCGCTTCTACAGCGAATTATTGCTCAGCTGTCTGGGCATGAACCCGGAAAGCTGAACATTACTATCGGAGATGCACACATCTACTCGAATCACTTTGAACAGGTGCGTGAACAGTTAGACCGAGAGCCTAAGAGTGCCCCTAGGTTGGAGATAGGCACCATTGACAGCTTAGACACTCTAACCCCTGAGCTTTTCCGGCTCATCGGCTATGACCCCCACCCAACGATCAAAGCACCTGTCGCTGTCTGACATGTGCTAAACTTGTAGCAACGGACAAGCCAGAGTAACCCACCCAAGAAAACAGCTCCATGAGCGTCCGTCGAAAGCCCTCTACTTCGGTAGGGGGCTTTTGCGTTTGCTAGAATTGTTACATGGCTACTTCACACTTTATTGCTGTCTTTGCAGACTCAACTGGAACGCCTATCACAGGTAGAGCCGAACTCTGGGTGAGTGAACCGATTGTTAACGGCATGAACCAATCTGCTCCCCCGTTCCACGAGACGGCTGAGCTGACTCCGGGACAGGGTGTGGCAGTGTTCTTGGATTTGCCTCAGAGAGCTGAGGGAGAGAACTGGTACTACGTGCTCATGGTCTACCCAGCAACGCACGACTGCTCTAAAGAGGGCGCAATGCAGTTCAGGTTCTACATCCCCGAGGGCGCAACCCCGATTGTGAACTTGACTTACCTGATAGCGAACTACTCTGCTTGGTAGGCTGATAGAATGGAGTAGTCACAATACTTCGATTTATTCTAGGCAGGTCAGATTGACAAATATACACTTTAATTTCCGTCGAGGCGGAGGTTCTGAGGCCGAGATTCTCTTCGGCACGGTTGAGATCAAGCCTACGCTGGCGCATAGCCGGAGCACTTCCCTTGTACTACCTTCCCCCACCAAACACGATCTAGTTAACGGCGAAGCGACCGCAGCAAATGTTTCCCCTACGCCCGAACCAGTAGACGGTGAGATTGCGTGGGCTCAGAGGATTAAGGTTACGGATCGCCACGGTAAATCATATGAATGGATGGTGGGAGTTCCAAATTCTACGGAGACAGTAGAATTTGTCTCGTTGCCACGATATTTTGATACTCGCCCTCCAGCATATGGCATTGGGCCGCAGGGCATTCCCGGTGAAGCAGCGACTGTAGCTGTAGGTACTGTTGTGGAAGGTAGCGCCCCCCAAGTTACCAACTCGGGGACTAATACTGACGCGGTACTTGACTTCGTGTTACAGAGAGGCCCACAAGGGCCAAAGGGGGATAACTCTACATACCTAGCGCTCAACACTAAGAACATGTCTGATGCGCCGAACACTTACCCCAACGGGCTAACCTCTGTGCGCTCATCGTCTACTGCTAATGGCTGGCCTTATGTGGTAACAAGCATTACTACCTCATATACGGGCTATGATGGCACAGCCATTCAGATCATCAAGGACGCTTGGGGAGATAGCTCTCGCCCACCACTAATCCGCTGGGCTAATGTGCAGACTGCTAATACGTGGACTGAGTTTGTGCCCCTAGTTCCGGGAGTAGCTACTACCACAGCTAATGGCCTTATGTCAAGCGCTGACAAGAGCAAGTTGAATGCCTCCACAGCACAACCGACTGCAAACACTATAGCCTTGCGAGATGGTAGTGGCAACACCTCCATAGGAGTTGCCTCAGCCCCAGAACATGCTGTACGTCTAGAGTTGCTAGAGTCTACCATAGACAATGCTCTTAGCGATGTGGTACAGGAGATTACCACGGATCAGACTTACTACGTGAGCACAACGGGTAGCGACAGCAATAATGGGTTGACCTCAGGAACAGCCTACCGTACTATCAACAAGGCTGTCCAACAGACTCAGAATAAGACCTATGCTACAGGCATCAAAACGAATATCATCCTCGGGGCTGGCATCTACGGGGAGTCGATTCGCTTTGACGCACTGAACGCAACCAGACGGATCATCCACATCAAGGGGCCAACCAAAGGCCACCCTAATGTACCAACAGCAGTGGTTCAAATGGGGGCAGGTAACACATCTTCAGGTCTGGTTATGCGCGACCCTAGCCTAGAGCTGATCATTGAGGACGTTAAGTTTGCCGGGTTTAATGGCAACTCTTCCGCAGCAGGCATTGCTGCAACAGGTGGTGGAGTGTTACGGACAATTAACGCACACTTTGATAGTTGCTTCTGGGGAATCACTTGTTCCCGAAGTATCCTAGATGTTACGGGCGGTGTGTTCACTAATAACGGGCGCACAGCAGGGTCTTCCTCGGCAGGCGCAGCCATACGTTCCTTGATGCTCAACAACCACTCTATCGGCACACAGTACGGTAGCTTGGCTCAGGGGCCGATCTTCCGAAATAACTACTATGGGGTTCTCGCGCAGGAGTCCTCGGTAGGGCATGTGGACTACTGCACCTTTGAGGATAACGATTATGGCCTGTTGGCTCGTGTAAACTCTCGTGCTAATGCTGGAGGTTCAATATTTAAGAGGAACACAATTGCCATTCAGTCGACGGGTAACTCTTACATCCTGTTCAGCGAGGATGCTTTTGGCGTAGGAGCAGACGCTAATAGCACAAATACCGAAGCGCGTTCAGGCGGTGTGCTCACACTAGGAACCTATGCAGCGTACATTCAAGGCATAGATAACTCCCTATATGCCCCAGTGCGTAAGGTAGTAGGAAATTACACTCCGCTCACGCACAACACAGGTGTTACCTACTTGTACGAGTGGAACTTGACCGCGGGTTGGTGGAATGACACGCCTAAGAGTATTCGCCCTCCTAAAAAGATTACCTTAAAGGCTTCAGGTATTATTGGAGGTACGTCAGGTAACAAGGCTCTCACCACACGGTTAGGGGCTACCACCGACAGTGCGGTGACTACGCACACAGTAACGTCAGGTCAAAATGGGCACTTTACCTTGCAGGTAGACGTGACTATGAGGGATGCCAATAGTCAGCATATGTTGAGCACCCTTACCCTATCTGGTAGCAGTCCTCAAGTAAACTCTCAACAAACCACAGTAAATATGTCTACTGAAAAGCAACTACGACTTGCAGCAGGTGCATCTGGCAGTGGGGACAGTATAACTTTCCACTCTGTAGAGATTTACATCGAAGGGTAACTAAATAAGAAATAGCCTCTCCGGTAAGGAGGGGCTATTTCTGTCCATCTGATAGAGTAAGTGGCATGAAAGAATATTCAGGAAACTCCCTAACTACATCCGTCGTGAAGCTGTTGCTCAAAGGTAATAGCTTCAACCAAATTGCTGAGAACCTTGAAGTAAAGGTTGACAAGGTTATTGAAGTGTGGCAGGAGTATTGTCGTGACCGATACTCCATCCCCTTTGAAGAACAGTACATTTTGCAGAGTGAGCGCGTTGAGGCACTGCTAGTCACGGCACACGAAGTGCTACAGATGCAGTTGGACTCAGATGCTGTACTGGCTGTGCTCAAGGTGTTGCAAGAGATTGAGAACTTGCAGGCAACGGCTGCGAGTCGTAGAGTAGCCATTGAGCAGGATCAGGTACAGCTCACTAAGGTGCAGGTGAGTATTCTACTAGGTGTAGTGTCCTCTATTCAGGCCTACATGCGAGAGTCGCTGATGAGTATCACAACCTTTGAAGATTTTCAAGAGCTACAGCGAAACTTCAACCCCAAGTTCAATGAGATTAGCAAGCTAGCTTTGGAAGAGGTCAAAAATGACCAGTAGCCCTTTGGAAGAACTGTTGGATGCTGTGTTCGGTTCCAATGAGTTGCCGACTGAGAATCAGTTGCTGACCCTAGCACACTTCAACAAGGATGAGTACCCCTCAGACTTGCTTGTGCAGGTGATTAGGCTCATGTGGCTGGATCAGAATGACCCTGAAGCATTTGATGAGGCGATTATGAATGAGCTATAATTTTCTCAACCTAGCGATCAATCAAGTCGATCAAGCGATCAAGAACGAATGCTATAAAACTGACATTAAATCTTGGGCTAAGGACAAGCTGGGCATTACCTTATGGAATAAGCAGGTTGAGATTGCTGAGGCTCTAGTCAAGTATCAGAGAGTAGCTGTCAAGTCTTGTCACGGTTCGGGGAAATCATATCTAGCCTCTGTGATTGTCGCGTGGTGGGTTGACACTCGCTACGGCACAGGTGCAGTTGTCGTGTCCACCGCTCCATCGGCTGAGCAGGTATCCAAGGTGCTGTGGCGCTATGTGCGCCAGCATCATGAGAAAAACAATATGCGAGGCTATGTGACCTTGCAGAACGAGTGGAAAGATGACGGAGGCGCTGAGCTTGCTTGGGGTCGCAAGCCTGCCGATACGTCAGTCTCCACTTTTCAGGGTATCCACGCCTCCGGCGGTGTGTTGGCGGTGCTGGACGAAGCCAATGGTGTAGCCGATAATTTGTGGACAAACGTTTATGCGATCACTACTGGTCGAAACGATTCTGTGATGGCAATCGCTAACCCCGATGTGCCTACAGGCGAGTTCGCACGCATCTTCCTGAAAGATGACCCAGACTGGCACAAGATCACCATTAGCGCGTTCGACACGCCCAACTTCACTGGTGAGCCGTTCCCTGATGACGCTAAGGCTGGCCTCATCTCCCCTCGCTGGGTGGAAGCCCGTAGGCGTGCGTGGGGTGAAGATGACCCTCGCTACAAGGCTAAGGTACTAGGTGAGTTCTCTACTGACTCCACTACCAAGCTGTTCTCGCTGGGTGTAATCAACACTGGCAAGGCGACGGAGATTTACCCCTCTGAGGATGCACAGGTTGTGCTGGGTTGCGATATTTCCCGCTTCGGTTCGGATGACACGGTAGTGTACTCGAATCACGGCGGTGTGGTGAGACTGGAAGAACACTGGAACAAGACTGACACCGTTACCACAGCTGAGAAGATTCACAACATTGCGTTACGCACAGGGGCGAAAGAAGTCCGAGTTGACGGCGTTGGCTTGGGTGGCCCAGTAGTTGACATGCTTCACCGTATGTGCGAGGGTCAGTACATCCCGATTGGGCTGGTGGGTAACGCAGCATCCCCAGACCTTGACAAATGGCTCAACGCTCGTGCTTACTGGCATGACACCATTCGAGAGCAAATGCGTCTGGGCAAGATTGACCTTGACTTTGACGATGAGATACTGCATGACGAATTGCTTGACCTAGAGTACAAGTTCTCTGCAAGCCGTAACTCGTTGCAGATTGAATCCAAGGATGACATTCGCAAGCGTCTTGGGAAATCTCCCGACTACGCCGACGCATTTATCTACGCAGCGGTTGACATTGGTTTTGACCCAGAAGACCCTGTGAACCAGATGGAGATTGGCGAGGAATACGAGTACGAGTTGCAACAGCTGTTCGCTGACTTCAACTCGGGGGTTAGCCCTTTCTAAAAGGTAAGGCCACCTACTAAATGTAGGTGGCCTTCTCTATTCTTTGGCTAAGCGTTCCGCTCGTGCCCGTAACCATTTAGAAGCGCCTAACTCACGTAGCTCCCAATAAAGACGTGCGTCTTCTTCGCTAGTCAGGTTCCTAGGTGTTCTGCCGACTTCCTCAAGCCTCTCCATCTCGATAACTGCTTCAAGCAGGGCTTCTGCTTTAGCTTCGGCGCGGACTGCCTCTAGCCAGCGGTCAAATTCTTCTACTAGGTATTCACGCTTGTGCATGTCGTATGGCCGGTCTGTCAGTCCACCATAGTTAGACCATTCCCGCCAGACAGCCGAGACTTCCTCGGTACCCGGAGTATAATCGTTAATCACTTGTTTTCCCCTACTGTGTAGTCCATGCGAGCCAGATTTTCGGAGGGAACCTCATGGATTAGTACCCCGTCATCCCATACCCACTCGAAGCTGGCCTCTGAGTCCTCTCGCAAACGAACATACTTCACTCCATCGGCCACGACTACCGAACCGATAACGGTAGGGAGGGGAGGCTTGGGCCGTTCTGCTAGGTAGAAAGTGAACCCTGTTTCCCCGTATGCGAAACCTTCCGTGATTCCGTTATCGGTAGCCTTGGTTCTGATAAACCCCTCCTCTAGATTATTAGAGATGACCTTTTGGTTGGCCCACATCATACCATCCGCGTGTGCGTGGATGATATCTCCTTCGCGAATATCTTGGGGTTGAGTGGTTAGCAGTCGTGCCACGGTGTGCTCCTTGGTTGATTTGTTGGGGTACCTCAACTCTACTAGCTCCTACCCTAAGTGTCAACCCCTAACCCTAAAATGAATATTTCTAACCGGCTGATAAACTAGTGTTTAGAGGCCGGTTAGTTTTTTATGAGGAGAGCAATGGAAGAATCACAGATTGAAGATGTTGTCAATGAGTTGGTCGAAAGTCGCATGGCTGATATTCAGCTGGCTATCGACGATATTGGTTGGAAGCCTCTTGGACAAGAATTTGATGGGGATGAGCTTGACAAGGGCACACTAGAGGAAACCTCTGACCTCTTGCGTGCAATGGTCACGATCAACCCTCTGGTCAAGCGTGGCGTGGCTGTGCGTACCTCTTACATCTGGGGCAAGGGGATTCAGTTTGAGGGCGTGGAGGAGACGCATGACGTGTTCACCAACCCCTTGAACAAGCGGTTCCTGTTCAGCTCGGAAGCGCTGGCTGAGAATGAGCGTGCGCTGGCTACGGACGGCAACTTCTTCGTCTTGGCAAAGGGGCAAATCCGTGGTAGGCGTTCAGCCACCTCTACGGCTCCACGAGCGATCCGAATCCCGTTCAAGCAGATCACCGCACATGTGTGCAACCCTGAGAACCCTGAAGAGATTTGGTTCTACCGCCGAGAGTGGACTGAGACTACTAACACAGGTGAAGCAAACGGGGATGTGAAGCGCAAGGTAGCTTGGTATCCCTCAGACCTGTACGAGGAGCCTAGGGGTAAGCGCCGACCACAAACGATCCAGAAAGTCAAGATCGACTGGTCAGGTGTGCTCATCGACCACTGCGTGAACAAGCAAGTGGGCTGGCGCTGGGGTATCCCTGACGCAATGAGCGTGATCTTCTGGGCTAAGTCGCACAAGGAGTTCCTAGAGGATCAGGCGCGACTTGTCAAGGCATACAGCCGATTCGCGTTCAAGGCGACTGCACCTACGCCTAAGTCTGTCAAGGCTGTGGCAACTAAGGTAGGAGCCTCTACAGCGACCTCGCCCCACGGTGTGCGAGAAGATATTGGTGGCACCGCTGTCATGGCTCCGGGGGCTAACCTACAGGCTGTGGGACGTACTTCAGGATCAGTAGACTTCTCTACTGGTTTGCCTTTGGCTTCGTATGTGGCAGCAGGGCTTGAAATTCCGCTCACAGACTTGCTTTCTGACTCAAGCCTGTCCAACCGTTCGGCAGCCGAGACTCTGACGGCTTCCAAGCTGGCAGCAATGGTGGAACGACAGAAGAGCTGGGCTAGTTTCTTCGAGCGTCTGTTTGCATATTGGGGCAAGGAAGTCAAGGCACACTTCGAGCCAATTGAGACTGACCCAGAGTACCGTCGCGTTCAGGCATTGGTTCAGGCTGTACAACTCAATGTGCTTCACGCTGAGGAAGTCCGTGGAATGCTGGTTACGATTCTGGGGCTTGAGACTGAGAAGGACTTGCCTACTGAAGAAGAGCTGGGCTTGCTGATCCTTGCTCAGATCAAGGCAGAGGAAGAAGCTGAGAAACAGGCAGCAGAGACCCCTGACTACGCGAACGCCAGCTACGGAGACAACTCGAACCGTAGCGATCTAGGCGGTGGGGCGCACGAGTATGACCCGTCAGACGGAAGCGGTAATAAGTAAATAGCAATAACTCCTCCCAGCTTGGGAGGAGTTATTCTTTTCGTTGTGATAAACTTGGTATGAAAGTAAGGAAAGGCAATTCATGGCTAATTTGATTGAGACCAGCAAGGTCGCGCCAATGGAACCTTCGGCTACCGGCAAGGCTTGGAAGCTGAAAATCATTGAGGGCGATGTGCAAGGTTCCTCAGCCTATTACCCCAAGTCGGTACTGGAAGCACAGTCT